>Ga0065165_1000401_pt1 | contig 69929 bp, 57 predicted proteins | sample AraplaMF_Cvi_mMF_FD_63813 | JGI IMG/M metagenome (GOLD analysis project Ga0065165, IMG submission 63813) | Arabidopsis root microbial communities from the University of North Carolina, USA - plate scrape MF_Cvi_mMF (version 2) (version 3) | ecosystem: Host-associated > Plants > Roots >... | reverse complement strand
GCGGCCAGGAACTTGTCGCGCCAGTTGTAGGCCACCCGGACGCTGAACTTCGCATCCTCATAAAAGCCCACGACGTTGGCCGAATCGCTCAGGCCCACCAGCGCGTACTGCTGGGTGAAGCTCATGTTGTCGTACTTCAGTCCGGACTTCACCTTGGTGTAGTTGGCCGCGATGCCAAAGCCAGAATTGCCGAAGGCATGCTGCACGTTCAGTTCAAAGCCCTTGAGGCTGTTGGCCTGCGTGTTGGCCGGCACCGTGATCTGGAAGGTGGCGATCGGGTCGTCCGGCTGGCCTTCGATGGTGCCCAGCGCATGGCCGTTGCTGTCGCCGGTCTTGGTCACGCCCGGCTGGCCGTTGTAGCGGTTGAGGATGTAGTCGCGGATGCAGGTGATGTCGCTGCCGCAGCCGCCGGTGGAGGCGGCCTCGTTGTAGTAGCGGCCGCCCACGGGCGTGTGCAGGTTGAAAGGCGAGGCGGTCTCAAGCGTCGAGCCGATGTAGTTGGAGATGTTCTTGCGGAACACGCCGGCGGCCACATAGCTGGAGCGGGCGTAGTAGTACTCCAGCGAGAAGTCGATGTTCTTGGACTTCAGCGGCTTGAGGCCGGGATTGCCCTGGGAGCCGGTGCCGCCGCTCAGGCGGGCCAGGTCATTGAGCGTCTGGCCGCCCTGGATGGCGTCCCAGCCCGGCCGCCCGATGGTCGTGCCATAGCTGGCGCGCAGCTTGACCTTGTCGGTCAGGTCCGCCTCCCAGTCGATGCTGGGCAGCCAGTAGCTGTACTTGCCGCTCAGGGCCGTGAAGCCGGGCTCGCCCTTGAGCACCGTCAGCTCGTTGTTGGAGCCCCAGGTGATGCCTGTGGCGGTGGGCACCAGGGCGCTGGAATTGACCTTGGTCTTTTCATAGCGCATGCCCACCGTGGCCGTCATGGGCACGCCCAGTTCCCATTCGCGGGTGTACTCGCCATAGAGGCTGGTGGATTTCTCGGTGGTGCGGCGGTCGGTGGAGAAGACATCGGACGCCAGGTACTTGGACGGGTCGCTCCAGGAGTTGGCCGCCAGCTGGCGGATGGTGCCGAAATCGAAGGTGTAGAACTGGGTGAACAGGCGCGGGTCGTTCACGCCATTGATCTTGCCGAAGTAGTCGCGCAGGTCCTGCGGGATCCACACCGAGTCCGGGTAGTTGAGGAAGCCGTTTTCCACGCCGCCCCAGTTGTCCAGCTGCACATTGGAATAGGCCGAGCGGTTGCGTACCTTGGACAGCCCGACGCCGAAGTCCAGCTTGGACACATCGTCAATGGTCCAGCTGCCGCGGATCTGCTGCTGGTCCACCGCCGACTTCATGTAGCTGTTGCGGAAGGACGAACCGGTCACCTGCTGCAGCGCTGCGTCTCGCTGGGTGGTCGGCATGATCAGGATCGGCAGGTCGTTGCTGAAGTCGACCGTGGTCGCGCCGCGGTTGAAGCTGGCCGTGCCGATGACGTTGTTGGTGCCCCAGGGGCCGTCGGCGCCGGATTCGGCGGTCGAGTGGTGAGCGTCGAACTCCAGGCGCAGCCGGTCGGTGGCCTTCCAGTCCGCGTTGAAGCCCAGCGACTTGTTGGTGTTCTTGGTGGCGAAGTCGCCGCCGCCCATCGACAGGTCGGCCGTGCCGGAGGCGAGCAGCTCGGTATAGGTCAGCGGTGCCGCCACGGGCCCACTGGTCCACGAACTGGTGGACGGGCCGAAGCTGAACCAGGCCGACAGGTCATTGCGGCGGGTGTGCAGCTTGTTCTGCGAAGCGGTGTAGTCCAGCGTGGTGGTCAGCGAACGGGTAGGGGCGAACTGGAAGGTGACCTGGCCGTTCGTGCGCTCACGCTGCACGCTGTTCATGTTGTAGTTGACGTTCTGCGGCAGCGAGTAGACATCACCGGGGCCGGGACGGTTGACGATGCCGTCGGCACCGGGCTGGCCCGGCAGCGGGATCGCGCCGTTGCCCGTTTCGTCGCCCTTGAACGGCAACCAGCCGTTGGGGACGCCGGCGCTGTTGTAGCCGGCATCGCGGCGCTGGAAGCTGCCGGACACGGCCACGCCGAAGCGCCCGTCACCGAAGGTGGTGCTGTAGATGCCGGAGACTTCCGGGGTGACCTTGTCGCCCTTGATGTTGTCCGGCAGGCGCGAGTTGCCTTCGTCATGGACCGCCTTCAGGCCGATGCTGGCCACGGTGCGCTTCGTGTCCAGCGGGCGTGCGGTCTTGATGTTGATGGTGGCGCCGATGCCGCCCGTGGGAGCGCTGGCACGGCTGGTCTTGTACACCTCCAGCGCGGCCACCGACTCTGACGCCAGGTTGGCGAAGTCGAAGGCGCGGGAGTTGGAGGCGGAAGTGTCGGCAATGGACGACGCCGGCATCTGGCGGCCGTTGAGCAGCACCAGGTTGAAGTCCGGCCCCACGCCACGCACCGTCACGCGGGAGCCTTCACCCATGGAGCGGTCGATGGAGACGCCGGAGATGCGCTGCATCGACTCGGCCAGGTTGGTGTCGGGGAACTTGCCGATGTCTTCGGCCACGATGCCATCCACGATGCCGCGCTGCTGGCGCTTGAGGTTCAGCGAGGTGTCGAGCGATTGGCGGATACCGGTCACGACCACGGTGTCCAGTTGTCCGTCGCTGCGGGCTTGCGGGGCGGAGGCGGCCGAACCCGGCGCAGCCGGCGCCTGGCCCTGGGCCTGTGCGGCCGCGGCCAGGAACAGCAGCGAGCAGGCAGCCGCCACCGGGCGGGCCTGGGGAGCGCGGCCCGACCGCGACGAGGGCAGCAAAGAGGGGTGGACGTGTGTCATTGTTGTCTCCGTTTTTGTCTCAGTCCGGCGCTTGCACCGCGGCGGGGAGCGCACGGTGGCAACGCAGGCTGGAGCCGATGAATCGGCGGATGGTGGGTACGGCTTGAACTGCTTGATATCCAGGGACTGGGTCCCGAGCGCCTCGAAACTGCGTGAAAGCGCTTTCAGAATGGTGCGAAATTTATCTGCTTCGTTTCGCAGCCCTCTACTGACTTTCCCCTACGCGCCGGTATACGGGCCTTTGGGGGCAGGGGTTGCCTCGCTTCAGGCCGCCGCGGCGGCGGCTGCGCGCGGCGGGAGGGCACGCGCCTGGCTGTCGAAGGCGAGGGTGTCCGGCAAGTGCGCAGCGATGCGCACCGCTTCACCGATGCGTATGGGGCTTGCGCTCATGGGCAGCTTGGCGGTGACCAGGTCCGGCACGCCGTCCACCTGTAGATGCAGCAGCGACACATCCCCCAGATGCTCGGCCAGGACCACCGTGGCGGCCACCGAGGACGGATCGGAGGCTGCGGCGAGCGCCAGATGCTCCGGCCGGATGCCCAGGCGCACCGCGCCGGGCCAGGCGCTGCCGCCGAGCAGGTCCCATAACTGGCGGGCAGCCGCGGGCGCGCCAGGCTCCGGGCGTTCGATCAGGTTGATCTTCGGCGCCCCGAGAAAGCCCGCCACGAAGGCATTGGCGGGTTGACGGTACAGGTCCATGGGCGCGCCGACCTGTTCGATGCGGCCCTGATGGAACACGGCGATGCGGTCGCCCATGGTCATCGCCTCCACCTGGTCGTGGGTGACGTAGATCATGGTGGTGCCCAACTGGCGATGCAGCCGTGTCAGCTCGATACGCATGTCCACGCGCAGCGCGGCATCCAGGTTGGACAGCGGCTCATCGAAGAGGAACACCTTGGGCTTGCGCACGATGGCGCGGCCGATGGCCACGCGCTGGCGCTGGCCGCCCGACAGCTGGCGCGGTGTGCGGCCGAGCAGGTCGGTGATGCGCAGGATCTCGGCGGTGCGGCGCACCTGCTCATCCCGCTCCGCCTTGCGGACACCGGCCATCTTCAGTGCGAAGCCCATGTTCTCCGCCACGGTCATGTGCGGATACAGCGCGTAGCTCTGGAACACCATCGCCGCGCCGCGGTCAGCGGGGCGCTGGTGGTTGGCCCGGACGCCATCGATCAGCAACTCACCACCGTTGATGTCCTCCAGGCCCGCGATCATGCGCAGCGTGGTGCTTTTGCCGCAGCCCGAAGGGCCGACGAAGACCATGAATTCGCCGTCGCGCACTTCCAGGTCGATGCCCTGGATCACCTCATGATCGCCGTAGCGTTTGCGCAGGCCGCGCAGTGTGACTTGTCCCATGGGGTTCCTCACTCGGTCCGCGCGCGGTGCTGGCGGACGAAATCGCGGAAGGCCAGCGCGCTGTCCTTGGGGGTGCGCTGCTGGGTCTCGTAGTCCACATGGACGATGCCGAAACGCTTTTCGTAGCCGGATGCCCACTCGAAGTTGTCCAGCAGGCTCCAGACCATGTAGCCGCCCATCGGCACGCCCTGGCGCAGGGCTTCGCCGACGGCGGCGATGTGGGTGTCCAGGTAGCTGGTGCGGTCGGCGTCATGCACCCGGCCGTCGGCGCCCAGCGGGTCGGGGAAGGCGCCGCCGTTTTCCGTCACGTACAGCCGCTGGACTTCCGGATAGTCACGGTGCAGTGACACCAGCAGGTCGGTCAGGCCTTGCGGATAGATTTCCCAGCCCATATCGGTCAGAGGCAGGCCGCTGCGCTTGGCGTCGAAGCTGCCGTCGGCACTGGCCATGCCTCGGGAGTAGTAATTGACGCCCACGAAGTCGATGGGCTGCCGGATGAGGTCGAGGTCGCCCTCGGCCACGTGCGGCGCGTCGGCGCCGAGGTCGTCCAGCACGTCCTGCGGATAACGGCCCTTGAAAAGCGGGTCCATGTACCAGCGGCGCAGTTTGCCGTCTTCCAGCACGGCCTTGGCGCGGTCGGCGTCGGTGTCGGTGGCCGGATACATCGGCGACAGGTTGAGGACGATGCCCATGGTGGCAGGGAGCTGCATCGCCCGCAGGGCCTTGACGGCCAGGCCGTGGCTGAGCAGCAGGTGGTGGGAGACCTGGGCAGCCAGGCGGCGGTCCTTGAGGCCGGGAGCGAAGATGCCGGTGTCGTGGCCGAGCTGCGCCACCACCCACGGCTCATTGTGCGTGGCGATCGAGGCCACCTTGTGGCCCAGCCGCTCGGCGATGCCCTTGGCGTATTCCACGAAGCGATCCACGGTGGCGCGGGCGCCCCAGCCGCCAATGTCCTGCAGGGCCTGCGGCAGATCCCAGTGGTTGAGCGTGAGGTAGGCCTTCATGCCGCGAGCGCGAATGCCGTCCACCAGGCGCTCGTAGAACGCCAGGCCCGCTTCGTTCCACGCGCCGTCCCCCGTGGGCCGCACGCGGGGCCAGGACACGGAGAAACGGTAGGCCTGGGCGCCCAGGCTCTGGATCAGGTCCAGGTCCTGTTCCCAGCGGTCGTAGTGGGCGCAGGCCACCTCGCCTGAGCTGCCGTCGGCGATCACACCCGGTTGACGGCAGAAGGTGTCCCAGATGGAGGGGCCCTTGCCATCCCGGTCATGGGCGCCTTCGATCTGATAGGCACTGGTGGCCACGCCCCACACGAAATCGCTGGGGAAACGGTGGGCCGCAGCCGTGGGCAGGCCGCCAGTGGCCGGATGCCCGGTGCCCGCGGGCGGGGTGGCTGGCGCGCCGGATGCGAAGCCAGGAAGGGCGTTGACGTTGGTGTGGGACATCGGTGCGTGCAGGTTCATGTCTGCCGGGCAGACGGACGAAGGATCGGGGCTGGAAAAAGCGCGATGGGTTACTTCACGGCGCCAACGGTCAGGCCGGAAATCAGCTGCCGGGAGCACAAGGCAAAGAGCACGATCAGTGGCAGCGTGGCGATGGCCGAGCCGGCCATCAGCGCGCCCCATTCGGTATCCACCGGGCTCTGCAGACTGCGCAGCGCCAGCGGCAGCGTGTACATCTCGGGCGAGCGCATGACCACGAGCGGGCCAATGAAGTTGTTCCAGGAAGAGATGAAGGTGATCAGGCCGAGCGTGCCGAGGGCGGGTTTGAGCAGCGGCAGCACGATGCGGGCATAGATGCCCAGTTCACCGCAGCCGTCGATGCGCGCCGCCTCCACTAGTTCACGCGGCACCGAAGAGGCGATGAACTGGCGCATCAGGAAGATGCCGAAGGCGCTGGCTGCGCCCGGGATGTAGAGCGCGCGCGGCTGGTCGATCCAGCCCAGCAGGTCCATGATCATGAAGCTCGGGATCATGTTCATGAAGCTGGGCAGCAACATGGTGCCCATCACGAGGCCAAACAAGGCCTTCTTGAACCGGAACTCGTACATCGCGAACGCATAGCCGCCCATGGAGCAGAACAGCAGCGTCAACCCGGTATTGCACAGGCCCACATACAGGCTCAGCCCCAGATTGCGCCAGAAGGGCAGGCGCTGGGTGAGGATCTGCACGTTGTTCAGGAAGTCATTGCCAAACCACATGGGCGGCGGGAGGCTGAAGATCTCCGTGCGGGAGTGCGTGGCGAACACGAACATGAAGTAGAAGGGCGCCAGCATCAGCAGCGCACCGGCGCCGACCAGCAGGTAGGCGGACCAGGTGCTCATCAAGGCCCCGGAGGTGGCCGAGGCGGGGCGGACGGTGGTGCCAGTGGGCGTGGGCATCGTGGTGCTCATGGGTGGCCTCAGTCGTCCTTGCGCCGGAAGGCGCGGTGGGTGAGCCAGGTCAGGGCCGCGACGATCAGGAACAGCAGCCAGGACATCGCGCTGGCGGCGCCGAAGTCGTTGAAGTCAAAGGCATTGCGGTAGAGGTAGACCGCCGCTGTCATGCCAGCCTGGTCCGAGCCGCCCTTGCCGCCGGTGAGGATGAAAGGCTCCTCGAACAGCTGCAGGCCGCCAATGACGCTCAGCGTCACGCCAAAGAAGATCATCGGCCGCAGGCTGGGCAGCGTGATGTGGAAGAACTGCTGGAAGCGGCCGGCGCCATCCATCGTCGCGGCTTCATAGAGGTCCGGCGGGATGGTCTGCAGCGCGGCCAGGTACAGCACGACATTAAAGCCAACGTAGCGCCAGAAGACGATGGTGGCGATGGCCGGCTTGAGGGAATCCGGGTCGTTGAGCCAGTCCACCGCGGCCTGGGGCAAGAGCGCGCCCAGCAGGGGCAGCTCCCGCAGCGTGGCGATCGCCAGGTTGATCAGCCCGTAGTCGGTTGAGAACAGTGAGCTGAAGAGGATGGCGATGGCCACCGACGACGTGATGTAGGGCAGGAAATACGCGCCCACCATGGCGTTGCGCCAGCGGCGGAACGCCAGGTGCAGGAAGGTCGCCAGCGGAATGGCCACCAGGTGCTGGGGCACCCCCGAGGCAATGGCCAGCCATGCTGTGTTGCGCAGCGACTTCCAGAACCATTCGTCCTGCAGGGCGAAGCTGAAGTTGTCCAGGCCGACCCAGTGCATGGCGCCCAGCCCGCTGGTGGGCTCCCAGCTGTGGAAGGCCAGGTAGAGCGAGAACAGCAGCGGAAACAGCCCGAACACGGCGAACAGCACCAGGAATGGCGCCAGCAGTGCATAGGGCGCGTACCGGGGCGACAGGCGCAGGAATGAAGGCAGGGATAGACGCATGTGATGTTCCTCTCAGCGCCGCGCGCGTAGCTGCAGCAGGCGCTGGGCGTCGGCCAGCGCGGTGGGGATGTCCTTGTCGCGGTCCAGCACCTTGTCCAGCTCGGTGTCGATCACCTCGCGAGCGAAGGCGTCCTGCTTGTGGACGGGGAACGCGCGGATGCGGCCTGCGGCTTCACGCCAGTCCCTGCGGGCGCTTTGACCGCCCAGGAAGGGCAGCGGCTGGTCGAAGAAGGCGTCGGTCTGGGCGTCGGTGAGTGCAGGGAACGCGTCCTGGGACTTGAAGGCGGCCAGTTGCTGGTCGCGGTCCAGCGTCATGAAGCGGATGAATTCGTAAGCCATGGCCTTGCGGCTGGGGTCGCCCAGACGGGCCATGGCGAAGAAGGTGCCGCCATAAGCGGCGAACGCGCCCTCGGGCAACTGAGCTGCGCGCCAGCGGCCGCGGGTATCCGGGGCCAGCCAGGTGTTGAGGTGGCCTGCCAGCCAGGCGCCGGACATCTGGGTGGCAATGCCGCCGCGCTTGAAGCCCTCGGTCCAGTCGGCGGACCAGGCCGTGACGCGTGCATCGAGCTGCTGGCGACGCACTGCCTTGGCCAGTTCAAAGGCGCGCACGAACCGGGGGGTGGTGACCAGGGGGCGCGACTGCTCGTCGAAATAGAGTCCCTCTCCGGGCTGCAGGCCGGTGCGGATCAGGATGTCCTTCATGTCGCGAGCGTGCGCCAGCAGGTAGGCGCCGGTGGCTGCCTTGATCTTGACGCCTGCGGTGACAAAGCCTTCCCAGCTGGTGGTGAGGTCCGCCTCGGTGAGGCCTGCGCGCGCCAGCAGGTCAGTGCGATAGAGCAGGGTGCCTGGGCCGATGTCCGTTGGCACGGCCACGATCGCGCCCTGGGGCGTGGTGGCCTGGTCAAAGGCATAACGGACGAACCGGTCCCGGTCGCGTCCCAATACGTAAGGCGGTTTGGACAGGTCTTCCAATCCCGTGCCTTGGGCGAAGCGGCCGAGGTAGCCGATTTCCAGCGCCATGACATCGGGCAGGCCCTTGGCGGTGGATAGGGCCGTGGTCATGGCGGTGTGGTGGTCGTTCACCTCGCGGTTGAGGACCTTCACCTCCACATCCGGATGACGCAGGCGCCAGGCGGGCAGGGCCGCCCGCACGATTTCGTCGATGGCCGGAAACGCGGCGACGGTCAGTGTGAGCGTGGACCCTGGCGTGCGGCCGCTACCGCCCGCAGCTGGAGGCGGCGCGCTCGCACCATCGGGCGAGCCGCCAGCCGCCGGCCCGGCGGCCAGTGCGCCGATGCTGCCAGCAGCCAGCGTCAGCACCATGGCCGACAGACGTTGAACCCACCGCCGCATCCTGCGTGTCTCCGTGCTTATCTTGTTGTGAAAGCGCTTTCATGAAAGCGGGCACATAGTAGCGGCCAAAGCGATCGTGCCGTAGCAGGGTTATTGCTGAGCTGCCGGCTCGGGCCGCGGCGTTGGGCCCCTCAGGGATGCGTGCGCCAGGCCGGCATGCGCACGTGATGCACGTGCGACCGTGCGACCGTGCGACCGTGCGCTCAGGCGTCCGCAACTGCCTTGGTGGAGGATCGAACGATCAGGCGCGGCTCGGGCAGCTGCGCCGAGGGGCGGGTGCCGGAGAGCAGGTCCAACAGGGACTGTGCGGCGCAGCGGCCCAGTTCAAGGCCGGCCTGATGGATGGTGGTCAGTGGCGGAATGCTGTGGGCGGCGCCGGAGAGGTCATCGAAGCCAACGATGGAGACATCGTCGGGAACGCGAATGCCGCGCCGGTACAGTGCCAGCGAGGCGCCGAACGCCATCTGGTCGTTGGCCGCGAAGATGGCGGTAAAGGGCTCACGGCTGTTGATCAGCTGCTCGACGGCCATCACGCCGCTGTCTTCATGGAACATGCCGGGCAGCACCAGGGCCGGCTTGTATTTGACGCCGGCGGCTTCCAAGGCGGCGCGGTAGCCGCGCAGGCGTTCCTGGGCGTCGGGATGGACAGGGTCCCCTGCAATGAAGGCGATCTTGCGATGGCCTTGCGAGAGCAGGTGGTCGGTGGCCAGGCGGGCCCCTTCGAAGTCATTGAAATTGAGCGCGTGCAACCCGCCGGCTTTAAGCGTGCGGCCCGTCACGACCACTGGCATCTCCTTGGCCAGCTTGCGCAGCGCTTCATCACTGAGCCGACCGGTCAGCACAATCATTCCGTCCACCCGGCGAGAGCGCAGGATGTCAATGCAGCGCTGCTCTTCCTTGGCATTCCAGTGGCCACTCGCAAACAGTGGGCAATAGCCGGCCGCACCCAGCACTTCTTCAATGCCGCGCAGGGCCACGCCGTAATACGGGCTGTCCAGCGTTTGGGTAACGACCCCCACGCTCAGGGAGCGCCCGCCGGCCAGAAGCCGGGCAATGGGGTTAGGCACAAAGCCCAGCTCCGCAATGGCGCGGTCGACGGCGTCTTTCTTTTCCTGGCTGACGACGGCAGTGCCATTGAGGATGCGCGAGACGGTGCTGGGCGAGACGCCGCTGGCTTCGGCCACCATACCCAGCGTCACCTTGGCGGATGGACGGGCGGTTTTGATGCTCTTCATGGGCGGCGTTGTGTTGTTCGTGGCGCGGAGGAGTGTAAGCGTCTGTCGGTAGCGGCTCCGTCGCCAGCGCGTCTTACCGGGAGCGCGCCTTGCCAGGTTTTCCGATCCGTTCCTCGCACGGGCCTGCGGGTGGGCGGTGATCGACGCGCGACACTGCGCCGCCGTTCATGTTCGACCCATACATAGGGGGTGGTGCTTGCCATCCGATCAGCCATGCCTTACGCCGTCCTTGTTGACGACAACATCGAATCCAGCGAAACCTTGTCCATTCTCCTGGAGATGGAAGGCTACGAAACCGCCACGGCGGCGTCGCTGAAGGAGGCACGCAGCCGGCTTGCGGAGCGTCACCCTGACGTGATGGTGCTGGACCGGACGCTTCCGGACGGGCACGGCATGGACTTCATCAGCGAAGCGCTGAGCCATGGGCCGATGACGATTGTGCTGCTGACCGGGCTGTCTGACCCGGCGGATGCGCAGGAGGCCTTGCGTCGTGGGGCGGCGGCGTACCTGGTGAAGCCCGCCACGATTGAAGAGCTCAAGGCGGTGCTGGACAAGGCGGCGCAGAAGGTCTGAAGGGCGCTTGCGCTGGATCTCGGTTAAGCGGGCGTCGCTGAGGACGCCCCTGCTACGGCCGACGGTTGATGGTTGGCTAGGCCGGCTGGGCTCTTTCCCATGGATGGGAGCGCGATCCGTCGATAGGTGAGATGGCAGACCGGGATGAGCACCATGCCGAGCAGGCAGACGACGGCCCAGAAAGCGGAGGGCGGTCAGATCAACAGCGTTCCCAGAATGCTCACCAAGCAGCCGTCGGCAGATGAGCTTGCTCGCGAAACGCGACGACAAAGTCCTTTGCCTCTTGCAAGGTTGTTGGATAGCGGACCGACTGCCTGCCGCCCGACTCGACGTCCATGTAGATGGAGTAGAAGCGGAAGCCGTGTTCTACAAGAAATTGCACCTTCTTCCACTGAGCAGCATCAGCAGACTTCGGTGCTGAGAACTTTCTGCTAAGGATCTCCAGCGGGCGCCTGCACTGAGGGCAAATCCGCGATCCTGTACAGGCCGGCAACTTGAACGACTTACGGCAACCGAAGCAGACAAACGGGAAACGAAACGCTTGCACGTGCTTCTGCTTCGGAAAACGCGAATGATGTTGGAACTTTCCCATGACGCAGATGCGCGCGAGTGCCTCAGGCTCACAAGGGTAGCCGAACTCTCGGTCGAATTGCTGGTGTGACCGTCCTGGCTTACGAAACAACGACTGAGGTCGAGCATCAATCCAGCGCCGAGGCCGAGGCATCATTCGCGTCCATGAATTACGCTCTCCCAGCCCTCACGATAGAACTCCTCGACTGGCTCGGCACCATCGCCTTTGCGGTGAGCGGAGCCTTGGTGGGCGTGCGCAAGCGCTTCGACCTCTTTGGCGTCCTGTTTCTCGCCTTCGTCGTGTCCGTCGCCGGCGGCATGATCCGCGACGTGCTGATCGGCGCCATTCCGCCCGCTGCCATGACGGAGATCCACTACTTCGTCATCGCCGTGCTGGCGGGTCTGGCCACCTTCTTCTGGTCAGCCCACATCGTCCACTACCAGCGGCTGATGCAGTTCCTGGATGCACTCGGGCTGGCATTGTTTGCGGTCGTGGGTACCCAGAAGGCCATCCAGTTCGGCATCCATCCCGTCATGAGCGCGCTGATGGGGATGATCACCGGCATCGGGGGCGGCATGATCCGCGATGTGCTCAGCGGGGAAATCCCCTTCGTCCTGCGCGCGGACCTCTACGCGCTGGCCGCCCTCATGGCTGGCGCCGTCGTTGCGTTGGGCCACTACCTAGCGCTGCCGCCGGTCTATCCGGTGCTCGCAGGCGCAGGGCTGTGCATGTTCCTGCGGATGATGGCCATCTTCCACGGATGGCGTGCGCCGTTGCCCAGACCGATTAACGATGAATGAGGCTGGGCCGCGGCCGTCGACATATCAGCGCTTCTCCAAGAGGAACGACGCAGCCGTCATCTGGCAGACGCCAGCGCTCCTTCCCCCTCAGCGGAAATCATCCAACTGAATCCCATGCCGATGCAGCTTGTCATAAAGCGTCTTCCTCGGCGTGCCCAGCAGCTCCATGGCCGCTGGCACCTTGCCCTGCGTGCGCCGCAGCGCCTGCTCGATCAGCGCTTTCTCCACCAGCTCCATCTGCCGCGCCAGGTTTGAACTTGGCAGATCCCGCAGCGCCGCCTGGCTGTCCAGATCATCCAGCGCCAACACGAACCGGTCGGCAGCGTTACGGATCTCCCGCACATTGCCCGGCCAGTCATGCGCCATCAACTCCCGCAGCTTCTCCGGTGTCAATTCTGGGGCAGGGCGCTCATATCGCGCACAGGCCTGTGCCACGAAGTGCTCGAACAGCAAGGGGATGTCCTCCCGCCGCTCACGCAGCGGCGGCAACTGCAGCGTTGCGATATTGAGCCGGTAATACAGGTCGTTGCGGAACTGCCCGCGCTCCCCCAGCTCCTTCAAGTCGACCTTGCTCGCGGCGATGAACCGCACATTGATCGGCAGTTCCTCATTCGAGCCAAGCCGCTCGATGCGCCGCTCCTGCAACACCCGCAGCAACTTGATCTGCAGCGCCACCGGCATGGTCTCGATCTCGTCCAGCAGCAAGGTGCCGCCGTTGGCATGCTCGATCTTGCCAATGCGCCGCTTGGCCGCCGAAGTAAACGACCCCGGCTCATGCCCGAAGAGCTCGCTCTCAAACAGCGCCTCGGGCAGGCCCCCGCAATTGATCGCGACGAAATGGCGGTCTCGGCGCGGGCTCTGGTCATGCAGGCAGCGCGCCACAAGCTCCTTGCCCGTGCCGGTCTCGCCCAGGATCATCACGTCCGCCGAGGTACCCGCCAGGTTGAGGATCTGCCGGCGCAGCTGCTGCATGGCCGCAGAGCGGCCGAGCAAAGCCGCCTCAATGCCGCTGGCCTGCTGCAGCTGGGCACGAAGCTCTTCGGCGGAGTGGCGCAGCATCCGCAGGTCCAGCGCCCGCATCACCGCCTCCAGCAGCCGCTCCGGCGCAAACGGCTTCTCGATGAAGTCGTAAGCCCCCGTGCGCATGGCCTGCACCGCCATCTGCACATCACCATGCGCCGTGATCAAGATGACCGGAATGCCGGCGTCTGTCGCACGCACATGGTCCAGCAAGGCGCGGCCATCCATGCCGGGCAGCCGCACGTCGGTGACCACCACAATCTGGGCGCCTGGTTGAATATGGGGCAGCGCTTCTTCGGCGCTGCGGCACGGCAGCACCTCCAGCCCCTCCAGCTCCAGCGTCTGGGTGAGGCTCACTCGCACGGGCAGGTCGTCTTCCACAAACACGACCTTGTAGCCTTCAAACATCACTATCCTCCTGCGCATTCCAGGTCTCGACCGACAGGTCGAACTCCAGGCTCATGCCTGGGGCCAGCCGCCGTGCCCGCAGCGTGCCGCCGAACTCATGCACGATCTTCGATGAGATCACCAGCCCCAGCCCCAGGCCTTCACCGGCCGGCTTGGTGGTGAAGAACGGTTCAAACAGGCGGGGCATCAGCTCTTCATCCACGCCCGGCCCGGTGTCCTGTACCTTGATGAGCGCGCGCTGGCCACCCTCCAGCGCTTCCACCTGCACCCTCAGACGCATGTCCGGCAGCGCCTGCGCGCCGTCGTGGGCGGCTTCCTCCACCCACTGCAAGGACGTGGTCGCCAGCAGCGGCCGCGGCGATGAAGCGCGGGCAGGGGCCACGGCGAGGGCGGGCGGGCCGGCGGGCCGGTCCTCCAGCATGGCGTCCAAGGCGTTGGCAAACAGATTCACCAGCACTTGTTCCAGCCGATTGGCTTCCGCCCGCACGACCAAGCCTTCAGGCACCTCAACCTCAAAGGACAGCGCCAGGCCGCGCGTGCGATGTTCCAGCAGCAGGTAGGCGTTGCGCACACTGGCCAGCAGCGGCGAAGCGGAATCCACCCGTTCGGCCCGCCGCGCAAAGCTCTTGAGCTGGCGCGTGATCCGGCCCATGCGCTCCACCATCTCGTCCATGGCCCTGAGGTTGTCCGCCACTGCCTGCGTGCGGCCGTTGTCCAGTAGCCGCTGGGCATTGCGCGCCAACGCCCGGAGTGCCGTGAGCGGCTGGTTGACCTCATGAGAGAGTCCGGCCGACATCTGCCCCAGCACGGCCAGCTTGCTGGCCTGCAGCAGTTCCCCCTCGGTCTGTTGCCGCTGCGCGATCTGTTCCTTCAGCGCGTCGTTGGATTGGCGCAGCTCTGCCGTGCGCGCATCCACCGTGCGTTCCAGCCGCGCATGCGCATCCTGGAGCTCCGCCTTTGCCAGGAACAGCTGGCGCACCGCGCGCCGCCGTGACGCCAGGTACAAGGCCAGCATGCCCACCGCCGCGCCGAAGGCGGCGCCGCTCCAGGCCGCCAGGCGGGCCTGGCGGCGCACCTCCGTCAGGTCCGACAGCGCCAGGAGCCGTAGGCCCAGCGGCAACAGCTGCCGCTCCTGCGCCAGCACGGTGGTGCCCGCAGGCGCGGGGGCGCGCACCAGCAGGCTGTTGTAGGCCTCCAGCACGGCCGGCAGGCCCAGGTCCGGCCCCAGGTCCTGCGGATAACGGGCGCTGGCTTGCAGCTGTTCGCGCCGCGCGGCGTCCGCCTGGCTCAGCACCGCGTATTTCCAGGCCTGCACGCTGCTCATGATGACCACGCCCTGGTCGTCCGCCACCAGGATCCGCTCCCCCTGCGACCGCAGCCCCAGGTCCACCCAGGTGGCTTCCAGCGGCGCCAGGTTGAGCTTCACCACGATCACACCCAGCAGGCGCTGGCTCTGGCGCACCGTCTGCAACAGGAACAGGTTGGTGCTGCCAACCGCGCCGCCGTCCACGGCGCTTGCGTCCGCGGCGAAGAAATGGTGCCGGTCCTGGCTGATGGCCTGGGCCAGCCGGGGCGGGGGCAGCAGCGCCTCGCTGGCGGCCAGGACAGCGCCCTGCGGATCCGCCACAAAGATTTGCGTGGTGCCGGCCCTCACGTTCACTCGGGCCAGCATCTGGCTCACCTGCTGGCGGAGCGCTTCCTCGCTAGGGTGCCGCAGCAGCTCCCCCACGGTGTCGTCGATGGCCAGCAGGCTGGGCAGGTAGGCATGCCGGCTCAGGTCGGTGGAAAGATTGGCGGCATACAGCTCCAACCGCTCCGTGGCCAACGCCGACAGTTGATCCAGGCTGGCCCGCTCGCTCAGGCGGTGCCCCAGCACCAGCCCCAGCACCATCAGCACGCCAGTCAGGTAGAGATAAAACCCCGGCCGCCCAAGCTGGCGCGACAGCCGCTCGCGCAGCGTCACCGGCCCTCCAGGCAGCGCACTGGCGCCGGCCTCATCGGCTGGTGCGGCCGGCGCAGTGCCCGCAGAAGGCAGGGCAGGGCCGGCAAGGGAGTCAGGGAGCGGGGCGGACACAGGGCGGAAGATGCGCTGGGAAAAGTCTGGCGAACGGGTAGGACCGAGGGAGATACAGAGGAGACAATAGGCCGGCCAAGGTGGGGGCGGCTGCTGGAAAGGCCAGTAGTGTGCCCAAACCGCCGCGCATCGTGCGCCTCGCTGCCGCTGATATTGTTGGCTGGCGGGGATTCGCCCAGATGTCGAGGCGGTTTGTGCGGATTTTCGCCCAGCCTGGCGTCGCCGAGACTGTGGACAGCGCACCAAGCCAGGTGCCCGGAGGGATCCGGGGTGGTCAGGCTCGGTGAATACCCTTGAAACGTCTCGGCTGGCACGAGGGTTGCACCCTCGGTCCGGTCGTTCGCAGACGCCTTCTTCAAACAGATTGCTGGGGCCTTATGGAGATACTTATTCAGCAGATCATCAATGGTCTGGTGCTGGGCAGCATGTATGCGCTGGTGGCACTGGGCTACACGATGGTTTACGGGATCATCAGCCTGATCAACTTCGCTCACGGCGAGGTGCTGATGGTCGGCGCCATCGTCAGCTGGACGGTGGTGACCGCGCTTGGCGATGCAGGCCTGCCGGGCTGGCTGCTCATGATCATCGCGCTGGTCTGCGCGGTGGTGGTGTGCACGCTGCTCAACTACGCCATCGAGAAGATCGCCTACCGGCCCTTGCGCAACGCGCCGCGGCTGGCACCGCTGATCACCGCCATGGGCATGTCGCTGCTGCTGCAGACCCTGGCCATGATCATCTGGAAACCCAACCCCAAGTCTTTCCCGCAACTGCTGCCCAGTGACCCGATCCCCGTGTTCGGCGCCACCATCACCATGACGCAGATCGTCATCCTGGTGCTGACGGTCGTGATGCTGGCGGGCCTGGTGTTCCTGGTGAACCACACCCGCATGGGCCGCGCGATGCGCGCCACCGCCGAGAACCCCCGCGTGGCCGCGCTGATGGGCATCAAGCCCGACGCGGTCATCTCGCTGACCTTCGTGATCGGCGCGGCGCTTGCCGCCGTGGCCGGCCTGATGTGGGCCGCCAACTACGGCACCGTGACCCACACCATGGGCTTCACCCCGGGCCTGAAGGCCTTCTGCGCCGCTGTGCTGGGCGGTATCGGCAACCTCTCCGGCGCCATGCTGGGCGGCGTGCTGCTGGGCCTGATCGAGGCCATCGGTGCCGGCTACCTCGGCGACTGGACCGGCGGCGTGCTGGGCAGCCATTACTCCGACATCTTCGCCTTCCTCTCCCTCATCCTGGTGCTGACCCTGCGTCCCTCCGGCTTGCTGGGCGAGCGCGTGGCGGACCGCGCCTGAGGAGACTCACATGCAGAAACAACAAAGCAAGCTGATTGCCTTCCTGATTGCCGGCGTACTGCTGCTGGCGCTGCCCTTGGTGGCCCAGCAGGGCGGCAATGCGCCGGTGCGCATCATCGACCTGGCGCTGCTGTACGTCTTGCTGGCCCTCGGCCTGAACATCGTCGTCGGTTATGCGGGCCTGCTGGACCTGGGCTACGTGGCCTTCTATGCGGTGGGCGCCTATCTCTTTGCGCTGCTCAACAGCCCGCACCTGACGGACAACTTCGAGAACATCGCGGCGTCCTTCCCGCAGGGGCTGCACATGCCGCTGCTGGTGGTCATACCACTGGCGGCCATGATTGCCGGCATCTTCGGCGTGCTCCTCGGCGCGCCCACGCTCAAGCTGCGCGGCGACTACCTGGCCATCGTGACGCTGGGCTTCGGCGAAATCATCCGGGTGTTCCTGAACAACATGGAATATCCGCTGAACGTCACCAACGGCCCGCGCGGCATCGGCCAGATCGACGGCATCCACTTCCTGGGCTTCGAGTTCAGCAAGTCGCATGAGATCCTGGGCATGAATGTGCAGTCGGTCTCGATGTACTACTACCTGTTCCTGGCGCTGGTGATTGCCTCCGTGGTGATTTGCTATCGGCTGGAGAACTCGCGCATCGGCCGCGCCTGGATGGCCATCCGCGAGGACGAGATCGCTGCCAAGGCGATGGGCATCAACACCCGCAACATGAAGCTGCTGGCCTTCGGCATGGGCGCCACCTTCGGCGGCGTGGCGGGCTCGATGTTCGGTGCCTTCCAGGGCTTCGTCTCGCCCGAGTCCTTCAGCCTGCAGGAGTCGGTGATGATCGTCGCCATGGTGGTGCTGGGCGGCATCGGCCACATCCCCGGTGTCATCCTCGGCGCCCTGCTGCTGGCGGCGCTGCCTGAGGCCCTGCGCTATGTGGCCGGCCCGCTGCAGCAGATGACTGACGGCCGCCTGGATGCGGCCATCCTGCGCCAGCTGCTCATCGCGCTGGCCATGATCGTGATCATGCTGGTGCGTCCGCGCGGCCTGTGGCCCGCCAAGGACCACGGTGAAGTGCTGCGCAAGGCCCAGGCGAATGCCGCGGGCACGCCGGCCACGCCCACCGCCACCCAATGACCACCGGCTGGAGCAACAATCCATGACTGAATCCGTACTGAAAGTCGCTGGTGTCTCCAAGCGCTTCGGCGGCCTGCAGGCGCTGTCCGAAGTCGGCCTGGACATCAAGAAGGGCCAGGTCTATGGCCTGATCGGGCCGAACGGCGCCGGCAAGACCACCTTCTTCAATGTGATCACCGGGCTGTACACACCCGACGCCGGCACCTTCGAGCTGGGCGGCCATCCTTACCGGCCGCAGGCCGTGCACCAGGTCGCCAAGACCGGTATTGCACGCACGTTCCAGAACATCCGTCTGTTCGCGGACATGACGGCGCTGGAGAACGTGATGGTTGGCCGGCATGTGCGCACGCATTCCGGCTTGCTGGGCGCGGTCTTCCGCACCCCTGGCTTCAAGGCCGAGGAAGCCGCCATCGCGGCCCGCGCCCAGGAACTGCTGGACTACGTGGGCATCGGCCGCTACGCCAAGTACAAGGCCCGCACGCTGTCCTACGGCGACCAGCGCCGCCTGGAGATTGCGCGCGCCCTGGCCACCGACCCCAAGCTGATCGCGCTGGACGAGCCGGCCGCCGGCATGAACGCCACCGAAAAGGTGGTGCTGCGCGAGCTGATCGACCGCATCCGCAACGACGGCCGCACCATCTTGCTGATCGAGCACGACGTCAAGCTGGTGATGGGCTTGTGCGACCGGGTCACGGTGCTGGACTACGGCAAGCAGATCGCCGAGGGCACACCGGCCGAGGTGCAGCGCAATGAGAAGGTGATCGAGGCTTACCTGGGCGCCCATGCGGCGCATGCGGCGCACTGACGCGGCCGGACTGACAAGGAAACGAACAAGATGGCAGACAACATCCTGCTCCAGGTCCAGGGGCTGGCAGTCGCCTACGGCGGCATCCAGGCCGTCAAGGGCGTGGATTTCGAGGTGCGCGAGGGCGAGCTGGTGAGCCTGATCGGGGCCAATGGCGCCGGCAAGACCACCACGCTGAAGGCGGTGACTGGCCTGCAATCGCTGCAGACCGGTGACGTGAAGTTCCTGGGCCAGTCCATCCGTGGACGGGGTGCCTGGGATCTGGTCAGGCAAGGCCTGGTGATGGTGCCGGAGGGTCGCGGCACCTTCACCCGCATGACCATCACCGAGAACCTTCAGATGGGCGCCCACATCCGCCGCGACAAGGAGATCCAGGCCGACATCGAGAAGGTGTTTGCGCTGTTCCCGCGGCTCAAGGAGCGTCGCAACCAGCTGGCCGGCACCATGTCCGGCGGTGAGCAACAGATGCTGGCCATGGGCCGGGCGCTGATGGCGCGGCCCAAGCTGCTGCTGCTGGATGAGCCGTCCATGGGCCTGTCGCCCATCATGGTCGACAAGATCTTCGAGGTGGTGAACGACATCCACCAGCAGGGCGTGACTGTGCTCTTGGTGGAGCAGAACGCCAGCCGGGCGCTGGAGCTGGCCAACCGTGGCTACGTGATGGAGTCGGGCCTGGTCACCATGCAGGGCGAAGGCCGTGCGCTGCTGAGCGATCCCAAGGTGCGCGCGGCGTATCTCGGGGAATAAGCACCCGGCGGCTGCGGCGCTCAGGGCGCCGCCCGTCGAGCCAACAAAAAGGGCTGCCCGTCTTGCACTGGCAGCCCTTGTTCTTCTTGTCTCCTGCCGCCGTCTGCGCGGCGGATCGATCAGGCCTTGGCGGCGGGCTTGACCAGCAGCGAGCGGGCCCAGGCATCCGCCTCGCGGGCGGGCGTCTGGCCGCTGGCCTTGATGCGGTCCAGCAGCTCGGCCACGCGGCCGCGGATCTGGCCCACTTCGTTCATCACCGCGGTTTCTTCGCCTTCACCACGGTATTCGCGGGCCACGCTGATGATGCCGCCGGCATTGACCAGGTAGTCCGGCAGGTAGGTGATGCCACGGGCCTGGAGCGCATCGCCATCGGCTGCGGTGGCGAGCTGGTTGTTGGCGGCGCCGGCAATCAGCTTGGCGCGCAGTGCCGGGATGGACTGGCTGCTCAGCACCGCGCCCAGTGCGCAAGGGGCCACCACATCCACGTCCGCAGCCAGGATCTCGCCCACGCTGACCGCCGTGGCGCCGAACTCGGCTTGCGCCCGGCTGACCTTCTCGGCGTTGACGTCAGCCACCACCAGCTTGGCGCCCGCACGGTGCAGGTATTCAGCCAGGTGCCAGCCCACCGCGCCCAGGCCTTGCAGGGCGACGCGCACGCCTTCCAGCGATTCACGGCCGAGCACGCGCTTGACGCCTTCATCGATGGAGACGAACACGCCGAACGCGGTCTTGGGGCTGGGGTCGCCGCCAAACGCGCCTTCACGGGGAATGCCGGACACGTACTGGGTGGTGGCCATCATGCCGGTCATGTCGGCGGTGGTGGTGCCCACGTCTTCCGCGGTGATGTAGGCGCCCGAGAGCGACTGAACGGCACGGCCGAAGGCAGCGAACAGGGCAGGGCGATCAAAGTCGCCGGCCGGCTTGATGATCACGGCCTTGCCACCACCGAACGGCAGGTTGGCCAGGGCGTTCTTCAGGCTCATGCCTTGCGACAGGCGCAGGGCATCGTTCAGCGCGGCCAGTTCGTTGTCGTAGCTCCAGAAGCGGCAGCCACCGAAGGCCGGGCCCCGGGCGGTGCTGTGCACGGCCAGGATGGCGCGCAGGCCGGTCTCGGGGTCCGCGGCCAGCAGGACCTGCTCATGCGGAGCCTGGTCGGGGAGGCCGAAGAGGGAGGAAGGGAGGGAATCCTGGGCGCCGGCAGCGAGGGCACGGGCGATATCGGTGAGGGCGTTCATGCGAGGGGCCTGCACTTGTGATGCTGATGAAATGGCTGGCGCGAGGCGCCGAGCCGGACGAGCCTCCCGCGCTTGTGGCGGGGAAGGTGCGTCAGTGTAGAAGACCTGCGGCGTGGGCGGCGAGATGCACGGCCCGCCCGGTGATGCAAGTTTCGCATGACGTGCGGTCGCGCAGCGGCCTGGTTCCGACACCACGCCATCAGAACCCTGGTCAATCGTCGCCGACTGAGGTGCATGATGTTCACTCCCAATGCCTGCTCAGCGGCAGCGACCCTCACCCGGCAGGCCGTTGCCCCTGGTATCGACCCGGATATGGGCGCGCCGGAGCGGCCGGCGACTTCATCAGTCCTGTCGGCCGCAGCGCTGGACCGGTTTGAAAATGACCTGGAGCTGTTCTGGCGGAACAACGCCTGGACAGACACGTCGCCCCGCATGGTGGCATGTGGCCTCGTTCAATTGCCAAGCTGGCCGGATGTGCCGGTGCTGCTGGAGACGCCCGCCACCGCCACCTTGTTCACACGCCGCCACCCGCCCATCGAACGCGTCGGCGCCGCTGCCCCGGGTTGGCCCGGCGCAGCGGTGATTGGACGTGCCGTCTGCCTGAGGCAGGAAGACGCTGGGGGATGCTGGCGGATCAACGACGGGCGTTCCCTGAGGTGGGAGACCGTTGCACCAGGCCTTGGGCAGGGGGAGAGCTTCCTGAGCGCGCTGCTGCGTGTCTGGCCTGAGGGAGCCGCCTCCGAGCGGGCGCCCGCATCGGTCGCTTTATTACGCAAGCACATCGCCATCCGCCTGCTGGAGGCTGCGTCGAAAGAGAAGCGCTGCGCCGGGTCGGCGCCGTGGCTGGCGTCCTTGATGACACCCACCGAGCCAGCGACCGCCGAGCCGAAGCCGGCGCCTATCCAGTCCACGCTATCGCCTCATGCGCGGGAGTGGTTCCCCTGGCAAGGCTCATCGAGCGCGTTGCCAGACGCGGCATCGAACAGGCCGACCTCGGGGGCTATCGCGAGCGAGGCTGAGGCGAAGGCTGCGGCAGCACGGCAGGCGGCGTTGGCAGAGGTCGAGCTGAGGGCTGGCAACGTCACCCGGGCATGCCGGCAACTGGCGCAGGTCCGCCCCGCGTCCGAAGTGCCCTTGAGACTGTTGAGCCAGGTCTGCGACCGCGCTGAAGCGACTGGCCGCAAGGACCTGGCGATGACCCTGGTCGACACCTTGTGGAAGGCCGGAGGCTTGTTCCGCCCTCCGCGCACGCGGCCCAAGGTAGGGTTCCGAGTCACGCTCTCCCACATGGCCCTCTTCGCGCCGGCCCCGCCGGGCCACGTCAATCACGACATGGGCGCCCTGGCATTCACGCCGTCGCTGGCCAGGGCCGTCCTGAGAATCCACCTGAAAGAGGGCGAGTTCAAGCCTGGCTCGCTGCTGCGGTGGAGGTGCACCGCCGAGTGCAAGGGGGTCGTCAAGGATGAGCTGCGCAGGCATGGCCTGGCCGCCTTTCCCGTCGATCACCACGACGATTCCCCTCACTATGAAACCCTGGTCATCCGGGAGATCCCATGCGCTGGGGCGCCCGAGTCGCCGCCCATGCGCGAAAGCCTGGCAGCGCTGAGGCTGCGCCAGATCGTGGAATCGGGAATCGACTGCGTCGTCGAGCGCACGGACGCGGCACTTCGGGCCATGCTGCTGAAGACGTCGCGGCAGCTGACCATCGAACAAGTACTGGACATCATGAAGACCACGACGGGCAGCAAGGCATGGGTCTATCGACAGCTCGCGGATGATGCGGCGGTCCATTCGGACGCTTTCGCTCTGGTGCAACTGCTGGATGCGTGGGAGCAGGAGCTAGGGGCCATCGGCTCCGACGAATGGCTGGTGTTGATGCAGGGATGGACGGGCGCCGACCGCTGGCGGGCCTGTCGGCGCATTGCCGTCCAGATGCGGTTGCGAGGTCAGCCGGTCGGGGTGGAGCATCTGCGGGCCATGTACGAGTCGGCGACCGCCCGAGACAATGTGCTTGAGGCCATCGACGACTTCGGCACGCGTCTGGCCCAGGGCATGGCGCCGAACGCGGAGTTGATCAAGGCCCTGCTGCGAGCTGCAGCCATGGCAGGCCTGCCGGTGCAGGTCCAGCAGTTCTTGAAGGAGGTGAAGGCGCACGAGCTGAACCACGACGAAAACGTGCGCCGGTCGCTTGTCATCCTCAGTGCCCGGACACAGCAATTGACGTTGGGCAGGCTGCAGCTGGATCAGTTGCGCATGGATGGCCTGAAGCCCGATCTCCCGACAATGCAGGCGCTGGTGGGTGCCTTATGGAAAGATGGACTGCGCGACGCGGCTGCGGACATCGTGACCGCTTCGGTCCAGGCGGGAGACGGCCTCTATGTCCCCGACCTGGGCTTGCAACGTTCCGACGGCAGCAGCCATGAGTGCCTGAACCTGACCGCCTCGGCCCTGCATCACCGCGACCCAAGCCTGGAGGCGTTGAAATGCAGCTTCGTCTCCGATCAAGAGACCTTGACCGTGCTCCATTTGCACGCAAGCAGCGGGCGGTTGCGGGCCGGCATGCAGGTGCAGCTGCCGTCGCGATTGGTATCGGAAAGCCGTCGTGGTGTCGCGGTGCCGCGGTATTTCGACGATCTGTTGATGGATTGCCTGCGCCAGTTTGGCCTGCGGGCAACCCCCTCGCGCTCGCGGGACGGACGATGGGCATCGACGCATGTGCTGAAGACGCTCCGGCCGGCGTGAGCCCATGAAGGCGTTGGCGCGACGCGGGACGAGCAGGGCGTCCCGGTACCCGGCATGTGGCAAGTCCAAAGGCCGGATCGGGGCGGCGCCAGAACCCCGGCCGGTTGCGGACGACTGAGGTGCATGATGTTCTCTCCCAATGCCTGCTCAGCGGCAGCGCCGCTGACCCCGCACGCCGTCGCCCTCGACACCGACCCGGACATGGGCGCGCAGGAGCGGCCGGTGATTTCGTCATGCCTGTCGGCCGCGGCGCTGGACCGGTTTGAGGACGAGTTGGAACTGTTCTGGCGGAGCAGTACATGGACAGACAGTTCACCCCGCGTGGTGGCATGCGGCCTGGTGCGCCTGCCGGGCTGGCCGGATGTGCCGGTGCTGCTGGAGACCCCCACCACCGCGACGCTGTTCACCCGGCGCCATGCACCCATCGAACGCGTCGGCAACGCTGCCCCGGGTTGGCCGGGGCACTCAGTGATCAAACGCGCCGTGTGCCTGAAGCAGGAGGACGACCCGGAGCGCTGGGAAATCACTGACAAATCTTCCCGACGGTACGAAACCGTGCTGCCTGGGGGCACCCGCGGTGACGATTTGCTGTGTGCGCTGCTGCGCGTCTGGCCGGAGGGGCCCGTTGCCGGGCGGCCGCCGAGAACGGTTGCTGGATTGCGCAGGCACATCGCCATCACCCTGCTCGACGCGACGTCGAAAGAAAGGCGCTACCCTGGATCGATGCCATGGCTCGCGTCCTTGATGCCCCTTGACGGGCGCAGGCCGGTTGCGCCGGCGCATGCGTCCATGTTGTCCGTCCACGCCACTTCGTCGCCTCCGGCGCTGGGTTCGCAGACCTGGCAAGGCGCGTCGAACGCCTTGCCGGGCAGCCCGCTCGAAAGGTCGCTTGAAAGGTCGCTCGCAAGGCCGGTAGAAAGGCCGCTAGAAAGGCCGGTGTGGCCGGGGATCTCGATAGAGCCGGCTGAGGTGCCGCCTGAGCCCGCACGGCTGGCGGCGTTGGCGGAATACGATCTGCGTGCTGGCCGCCTCACCAAGGCATGCCAGCAACTCGAAGCCATCCGCCCGGCTTCCGAAGTCCCCTTGAAGCTGATGGGCCGGTTTTGCGAACGCGCTGAAAAGTCCGGCCGGCCGGATCTGGCGATGGAGCTGATCGAGACGCTGTGGAATGCCGGCGGTTTGTTTCGCCCGGCGGGCAGCTGGCCCAAGGTAGGGTTTCGACTCACGCTTTCTCCCGCTGCCCTTTTCGAGCCGTTTCCGCCTGGCCACCACAACCACGACACGGGCAATTACGGGCTCACACCGGCAGTGGCCAAGGCCGTGCTCAAGATTCACCTGCAGGCAGACCAGCTCAAACCTGGCTCGATGCTGCGATGGCCGTGCATCGCCCCGTTCAAGGCGGCGATCAGCGAGGAGTTGCAGGGGCGCGGACTGGATGCCGTCAAGATTGAGAACCCCGATGATTCCGATCGATATGAGACGCTGTTGATTCACGAGCTCCCGCCAGAAGGGGCCGCGGCGCCGCAACCCGCCGGCGAATCCGTGGCAGCGCTGAGGCTGCGCCAGGTGGTGTCAGACGGGATTGATTGTGTCCGCGAGCGGTCCGAAGTGGCGCTCAAGGCCCTGCTGATCAAGGCCTCGCGGCAACTGCCCATCTCCCAGATCCTGGACATCCTGAAGACGACGCAGGGAAGCAAGGCCTGGGTCTATCGCCACCTCGCGGCCGACGCGGCGGTTCATCCGGATGCTTCCATATTGCCGCAACTGCTGGAGGCATGGCAGAGCGAGCTCGGTGCCATCAGCTCTGACGATTGGCTGACCCTCATGCGGGGATGGACGGGTGCGGACCGTTGGCCGGCTTGTCAGCACGTGGCCGGCCTGATGCAGGCGCAGGGCCAGCCGCTCGCAGTGGAACATCTGCAGGCGATGTATGAGTCGGTCATTGCGCGAAAGCATGTGCTGGAGGCCATCGCCGATTTCAACGCGCGCCTGGCCGCCGGCATGGCGCCCAATGTGGGTTTGACCAAGGCGCTTCTGCGGGGAACAGCCATGGCGGGCCTGCCCACGCAGGCGCGTAGGTTCTTGAACGAGTTGAAAACTTACCGCGTGCAGCACGACGACGATGTGCGCCTGTCGGAGATCATCCTGCATTCCCAGACCGGGCTCCTGGAGGCCGCCTTGTCCGACCTGGATCGGCTGCGCAATGAAGGTGTGAAGCCCGATCTGCAGACGCTGCGGGCGCTGTTGTGCGCACTCTGGAAGAACGGCAGGCGCGACGAGGCGGCGGACATGGTGATCGCTTCAGTCGAGGCGGGGGACGATCTCTATACCCCCGAGCTGGGCCTGCAACACCCCGACGGCAGCAATCACCTGCGCCTGAACCTGACCGCGCCGGCGGTCCATCGGCACGACACGAGCCGGGACGCGTTGGCATTCAGCTTCTTGTCTGAGCAAGAGATCTTGACGCTGGTCCATTTGCACGGACGCAGCGGGCGCTTGAAGGAAGACATGCAGTTGCAGGTGCCGTCGCGGCTGGTGTCCGTTCGCCAGCGCGGTGCGCCAGTGACGCGTCAGTTCGACGATCTCCTGAATGACTGCCTGCGCCATTTCGGCCTGCGGGCGCCCCCCATGGCCTCACGGGACGGGCGATGGTCCTCGACGCATGTCATCCGAACGCTGGAGCCCGCCGTCACGGACCCATGAACGCATCGGCGCGAAGCGTGACGACCAGGGTGTCGCGGTGCCCGGGGTGTTGTGGATCCAGGGGCTGGATGGGGGTGGTTTCGTGAATGACGCGTTCGTCGTCCAGCAGCAGCAGCGTCCAGGGCTCCATCATCGTGAAGCGCTGGCCTCGCGGGCCGTCCGCCTCGAAGACACGGGATTCGCCGCCTTTGATGCCTGTGCGGCCGAGCATGAAGACGGCCACCAGGTCCACGCCGTCGCGGTGGGCGCCTTCGGGCGTCGGGCGCCCGATGCCGCCAGCCGTGTCGATACGGAACTGGTGCGCTTCGACGAACCAGGGGCGGGTGCCCTTGAGGCGGTCGGCCACACTGGCCAGGCCGAGCAGCAGGCGGGGCCAGATGGGCAGGTCGATGGCGGCCGGGGCCATGGGCTCGAACAGGCGTTCGATCCCGCCATGCAGCGCGTTGTAGTCCAGCGGCTGCCAGTGGGCGCGGTGCGGCGCCAGCCGGACAGCCGGATCCGCCTGCGCATCCACCACGAAACTGGAGTGGCGCCGGAAGCGGTAGCGGCCGCCGTCGCGCAGGTAGGCGTCAGGCGGGAGATCGTTCCAGAACGTCTGTAGCTGGCGCAGATCGTTGGCCTGGCAGTGCAGCCAGTGCGTCAGGCTCTCCGGCGCGATGACCGTATGGCCCAGGTCCGAGAGCTGCTGCTCGAACTGGGCGGCACTGGAGTAGGGCGGCGGGAAGTGCTTCATGGCCAGCAGTATGGATCGGTTGGCCGCCGCCGGCATGTGCCGTGACGGCGGGCGGGCCTTGTGTGTGCGGCCAGCAGGTGCGTTCGATCAGCCCTGGTGCTTGTCCGCTTCGGAGGTGAAGGCGTCCGCATAGAACTCCTCAGCCGGCAGGCCACACCGCGCCGCGAAATCGCGCTGGGCGGACTCCACCATGATAGGCGCGCCGCAGGCATAGACCTGGTGGGCGGAGAGGTCCGGCAGGTCGGCCATGACGGCGTGGTGGACCAGGCCGGTGCGGCCCGTCCAGCCGTCTTCGGGGCGGGCATCGGAGAGCACCGGCACGTAGGTGAGCGAAGGCATGGCCGCCGCGGCCTGCTCTGCCCAGTCGTGCAGATACAGGTCGGCGCGGGAGCGGCAGCCCCAGTAGAGGTGGACGGGGCGGGTGATGCCTTCATCCTGCAGCCGTTCAATGATGGCCTTGATGGGCGCGAAGCCGGTGCCGGAGGCCAGCAGCACGATGGGCTTGTCGCTGTCCTCGCGCAGGAAGAAGCTGCCAAACGGCCCTTCCATGCGGAGAATGTCTTTTTCCTTCAGGGCGGTGAAGACGTGGTCGGTGAACTTGCCGCCGGGCATGTGGCGGATGTGCAGTTCGATGGCGGGAGGCGTGCCCAGGCGGCTGGGAGCGTTGGCCATGGAATAGCTGCGGCGCGCGCCGTCGCGCAGGATGAATTCGACGTACTGGCCGGCGCGGTATTGCAGTTGCTGGTTGGCCGGCAGTTGCAGCTTGAGCACCGCCACGTCCGCGGCGGGCTTGTCCACGGTGATGACGCGGCTGGGCAGCTTGAGGACCGGGAACTCGCCGGCACCCGGGACGGTGCGCGCTTCAACGGTGCAATCGGTATGCGGGCGGGCGCAGCAGGTCAGGACGAAACCCTGGGCTTCCTCGTCGGCCGAAAGGGCCTTGCTCTGATGTTCGCCGTGGGTCACCTGGCCGTCGATCAGCTTGCTCTTGCAAGAGCCGCAGGCGCCGTCCTTGCAGCCATAGGGCAGGCCGATGCCTTGGCGGATGGCGGCGGCCAGCAGGGTTTCGTCGTCATCGACGGAATAGACGCGGCCGCTGGGCAGGACGGTGACCTGGAAGCTCATGGTGGGGAGGTATGTCGGTGCGTGGGGCCGCAAGGGCCGGGGAACTGGGTATTTTGCCTGATGGCGATGCGAGGTTGCGGCTGTTCTAGGGATGGTGTCTCCCAGCCAACCACCGAAGATGCGGCCACCCTGACGTTCGAGGAGGCCCTCTTGAAGCCATCACTTCTGTGCCCTGCGCTGTTGCTGTGGGTGGGCGCCGCCGGGGCTGCGCCTATCGCGCCGGGGGATTTCATCTCCCCGCTGCCCGGAACCACGCTTGAGGCGCGGCCCGAATTGGCGGGGACGGTCGTCGAAGACGTGATCCGCAATGTGTCGGGGTCCTTCATCGAGACCGGCGAATCGTTCAGCTTGCAGGTGCAAGACCGCGTCGTTCGGGCTGTTGACGGTACCTATGACTTCTACTATCGGGTGACGGTGCTCGACAAGCCGGAGAGTTATCCGCTCAGCATTCGCCGCAGCGGGTTCGCGGGATGGTCCACCGACATGGGCTGGCGCCTGGACGGGCTGGGGAGCTTGAGCCCCGAATCGGGCAGCCGCACCGCCGACGGCGACCGCTTGCAATTCAATTTCGGCTTTGGCGTGCCCACCGATGCAGACACGTATTTCCTGCTCATCGACACCAACGCCACGGCATACGCCCTGACCGGCACGGCAACGGTCGACCTCTCGCCCGCATTCCAGGTCAACGGGTACGCCAGCTTTGCGACCTTTGCTCCGGCTGTGCCGGAGCCGCAGAGCTGGGCGCTGATGCTGGGCGGGATCGCGGCGATAGGCGCGCTGGTGCGACGCCGGCGTGGCGTGAGCAGCTCGCAGACCCCATGGGCTCTACACTGGGCGGCTGACCACTTCCGGCCCGTTTCACGCCCATGCCCGTTGCCTCCTCCCGCGCCCGCCAACAACGCCTGCTGATCATCGGTTGCGGAGATGTGGGCCTGCGGGTGCTTCGTGTGCTTGCTGGCCGCTGGCGCGTCTTCGCGCTCACCAGCCAACCCACTCGAGCGCACGAACTGAGGGCCGCGGGCGCCGTGCCGCTGGTCGGCAACCTTGACGACCCGGCAACGCTCGGGCGGCTGGCGGGCGTGGCGGACCGCGTGCTGCATCTGGCGCCTCCGCCGCGTGAAGGCCTGCAGGACAAGCGCACGGCGCACCTGCTGCAAGCCCTGTCGCGCCATGGCACGCCGCTTCACCTCGTGTATGCAAGCACCACCGGAGTCTACGGTGACTGCCAGGGCGCGCGCTTTGACGAAACGCGCGCCGTGAACCCGCGCAATGACCGCGCATGGCGCCGGGTGGATGCCGAAGCGCAGTTGCGCGCCTGGGGGCGGCGCACGGACTGTGCCGTGACGGTGCTGCGCGTGCCCGGCATTTATGCGCTGGACCGCCAGGGAGGCGACCCCCGCGAGCGGGTGCGCAAGGGGACGCCGGTGCTGCGGCCGCAGGACGACGTCTACACGAATCACATCCATGCGGACGATCTGGCCAGGGCCTGCGTGCTGGCGCTGCTGCGCGGCACGCCGCAGCGGGTCCTGCACGCCAGCGACGACAGTGACATGCGCATGGGCGACTACTTCACCATGGTGGCCACCATGGCCGGGCTGCCAGCGCCGGCACGCATCAGCCGCGAAGAGGCTGCGCTTGCCTTTTCGGCCATGCAGCTCAGCTTTCTGAGCGAATCGCGCCGGCTGATCAACCGCCGGCTCAAGGCCGAGCTGCGACTGCGCCTGCGCTATCCGACACCGCGTGAAGCGCTGGAGCAGACCCTGGCGGACCTACCTCCGGGGCACTCGTCCAGAACCCTTGGCTAGCGCGGCTCACTGAGGCGGCATGTTGTTCCGCCGGCTGGTGGCCGGCCACCGCGCCGGCACCGGTTGTTCGTAGACGAACCCGTCGCAAAGGCCGCATGTTCGCTCCAGGGTTTCGCTCGCCAGCGCCGGTGCCCGCCGCAGATCTGGCGCCCGGCATCGTGCCCACATCGCACGCCACGCGCGGGCATTCTTCCCCGCATCCGCGCGCACTGGCTCACCTGCGCCGCTGGGCCGATGATTTCCGCACTCCGGGCCAGTGGCAGGACGACGCATGGCAGAAGGTAGCGCCCATGCTGGTGCGCCTGCCCGAATGGCCCGAGGTGGCCTTGGTCATCGAGTCGCCGCAGGGCCACGTGCTGTATGCGCCCGAGGACGTCAAGCCGGCGGTCGCGGAGGATGCCCGCCAGTTCTGGCTCGACAAGGGGCCGGTGCGCCTGCGGATGGGCGGTGGGCCGACGTCATGGACGAGCAGCCGCTCAGACGCGAAGCAGCCCCGTGAAGCCATCGTTTCGGTGGCGAGCGAGGGGGACAATTTCCTGCTGACGGTGTTGAGGACGTGGCCCACTGCCGAGCCAGCCAGCAGGCCGCCGCCCTCGGTGTCCGCACTCCGTCGCGCCATTGCCGACTATTGCCACGGTACGCTGGCGATCGAGAGCCGACGCCCAGGTCTCTTTCACTGGCTGACCGCACTGCTGAGCGGGCAACCGCCAGAGTTCTTTTCTCCGTCGCTTGTGACGGCGCGTTGGAGACCAGATCACGTTGCCGGAACCGACGCCGATGCGACCGCTTCGGCGTCAAGCATGCTGCCAGTTGAGCAAGCCGTCGCCGCCCTCGATGTCGCGGATGAGGACGAAGTGGCCCGCGACACACGCCAGGGGCTGGTGCATCGCGCCAAGACCTTCATGTGCCACGATCAGGTGGCCCGGGCTTGCGAACTGCTGAAACAGGTCACGCCCCCATCGGCGATTCCCTTGGCAGACCTGAGGCTGCTGTGCACCAAGGCAGTGAGCACCGGAAAGATCAGCGCGGTCGTCGCCCTCTTTGAACATTGGTGCGAGACCGGCGACGTGCTGTTGCCGGCTATGGGGCTGTCCGCCTCTGACAATGTGCTGGACCTTCATCTGCGCAACATCTTCACTGAGCACATGCTGGTGCTCGCCGCGGCCCAAGGGGATGAGCCGATTGCCGCGTCTTGCGACCTGGCGTGGGTCTTGTTGGAGCTCCATCGGGCCCGGGGCGCCCTGGGGCCGGGAACGTCGGTGGCCGTGGGCCGGACAGGGCGCGGCCTTTTGCATCGCGCGGTGCTGGAATGGATCCGGTTGCAGGGGTGGGATGCGTCGGTGCTGGTTTGGAAACGCATCACTGTGGAGCGGGAGGGCTACCTGATGATCACGGACCCCGCCCACCCGGCGCTCGGCCATGCATGGGGTGCCGCAGGGCTGGCCGAGGGCCGGCTGCTCCGGTTGAGCACGGTACTTCGTTCCTCGCGCACGTGGGAGGCGGGCAAAGACTACGAGGCGCGATGTCAGATCGCCATCAGCAGAGCGCTGGACGTTGCCCCTCTCAAGGACGTCGTGGCGGTGCTCGATGGGACGCCTGGCGTGCGCCTGAGCGCCTATATGCGGGTCGCCAAGTACGTGAACTGGCCCAAGCGCGTAGCAGAACTGGAGCAGGTGCTGGACGCCATTCAATCGCGCTTCGGGCCCATTCCACCATCGGCTTGGGGCGAACTCCTGACAACAAGCCTGACGACCCTGAGATTCCCTTGGCGCCAGTGCAGCATCTTGGTGAACCAGATGAAGTCTCGCCTGCAAAAGCCGCCAGGAGTAGACCATCTGCTGATGCTGTTCTCCTCAGCCACACAGCCTGCCGAGGTGTTCAAGGCGGTGGCCATCTACGACGACCGCGCTGGCGCCGGGCTGCCATTGGACCCGAGGATGCAACTGGCGCTTTTCAGGGCAGCCGCCATGGCTGGCGAGGCCGGAAACTTCGCGCGTTTCGAGAAGGTGCTTCGCGGCCGCGGCGACTGGGAAACGGTGCATGTACGGCAATCGCGGCTGATCATGGATTGCCGGCGTGGGCATTTGGACCAGGCATTCGAGCAAGTCGACGCGCTGCGTGCCAGCGGTCATGCGCTGGAGCGCAAGGCGCTGCAGGCGCTGCTGGAGACGCTCTGGAAGGCCGGGCGGACGCTGGAGGCTGGGTCTTTCATCAAGGCATCGGCCGACCGTGGTGAAGGGCACTTCCATCCAAGCCTGGGCTTGGCCACACGCTCGGACGCGCCCGCTCGTCTACGGCTCGGCGCCGGCCAAGCTGACTTCTCTGACGATCCAAAGTCAGAATTCCATGGCCCCTACGATTCGCATATCGAAGCGCTCGCGCAGCTGTCATGGCATGCGAAGGCAGGCCACTTGCAGGCGGGCCTGGAGGTTTGGCTGGCCCCGTCCGTCGGCGTTCCGGCGGTGAATGACCTTCTGGCAGGCGAAGGCTTGTCCCTGCAAGGTCTCAGGACGGCCGACGGTGTGCTGCGACCGGGCTATGTGCTCGTGCCGCTGGACCAGAACGCCGCCGTGCAAGCGAAGCAGGCTTCGGCGGCGGCTCAGCCAACACCTGATGCTCGGGCGTCGCTCAGCGGCGCCGGCCGCCTCGCCAGTAGTTGATCATCAGCCAGGCGCCAAGCATGCCGCCGAGATGGGCAAAGTGCGCAATACCGGTAGCACCGGAGATGCCCAGCAGCAGCTCCAGCGCGCCGAAGATGGCAACGAAGACTTTGGCCTTCATCGGAATGGGCGGAAACAGCGGCATGATCACCCGGTCCGGGAACATCAGGCCATAGGACAGCAGCAGCCCGAACAGCGCCCCGGAAATGCCCACCGTGGGGGCGGCGGTGCCAACGATCAGCGTGAACACCAGCTGCGCGGCCGCGGCCGTCAGTGCGCTGGCTACCAGCAGCTGCGCGTAGCGCTTGGGGCCCCACACGGTTTCCAGCTCGGAGCCGAACATCCACAGGCCCAGCATGTTGAAGAACAGGTGCAGCGTGTCCCCATGCAGGAATGCGTAGGTGAGCGGCTGCCAGACATTGAACAGGCCGGTGTTGAGCGGCCACAACGCCATCGCGTTCTTCAGGGGCGCCAGTTCGATCGGAGCAAGCGAGAAGAGGCAAAACAAGCCGATGCACAGCAGCATCAAGGCCTTGGTGACCGGTGGGATGAATGGCATTGGTCCAATATCTCCTGCGGCGGGGAAGTCCCATCGCAGTGTAGCCGCGCCTGCAAAGCCCGAGGGCGCTTCGCGTTCCGCGCATGCTGCGGGAAGGCGGGAGTACGGCTTCGGAAGGGCAAGACGCGGACGCGGGGCGTGCGGTGTCTGGGATCGGGGAGGGGGCAGACCTTGCCTGCGCGGCAACAGGGCGATGTCGGCGCCGGCATCAGCACCGGCAACGCGGGGGCGGGGCTGTATGGAGCGGCTTGGTTCCCGGAGTCGGACTCGAACCGACACACCTTGCGGCGGGGGATTTTGAGTCCGGACCCGAAAACCGATGGATTGGGCCCGAACCTCACGATTCGTTCCGCATCACGCGTCAACGGGCGCACCCTGGGGTTTTGCTGATGCGGAAGGGAAAACCGTCCCAGGTGGGACCCGATTTTGGCAGTATGGGCCGTCATAGCGGGCCGGTACGACGTTGCCCGCTTTTGGTGAAGGCGGCCACGAGCTAGGCGTGCGGCGAAGCGTCCGACCTTGGCTCACCGTGTCCCGGGCAGTTCGGCTGAACAAGCCGACTGCAAGGCTTCCTTCCCTCGAGCCGGGGTTGCCCCGCCTACTTGCACAGCGGGGTGACTTGAGGTGCAGGTGTGATGAAGGTGACCTCGCTCCCACAAACGAGGTACGAGAACGATCGCTCCCGATCAGACGAGCCGATGGTTTTTGCCTCGTGCAGTACCTGGTATTGCCCACCTACCGCCTTCAACAGACGGACGAGGGATTCAGCCTTGGGACCGTCATCGCGCGGGGCGGCAACCTCCAGTTTCAGTCCAGCTGGCGCTTCAACGACTTGCAAATGGCGGGTCTCAACCGACAAACCAAATGCGAGAGGCGAGAGGTCGCCTGACCTGACTTCTCCCGAGAAGCGGAACTCGCCGGAATTCGCCGAGGCCGCTCCGGTCATAAAGAGGGCAACCGCGGTTACTACATAAGCGTGCTTCATCGTCATCTCCTTACTGAGCAGGCAAGACGCCCAGGCAGAAATGCTAAATGCCAGGCTGTGTCTAGCCACTCCCACCAAAAGGGGCCGGGTCAACCCTGCACGTCCACTGCTTCAGCTCTCGACCCTTCGTTGTCCGCAAATTGGATGGTCAACGCGCGTTCCGTCATGCGCGCCACTATCCGCAAGCGGTCGCCGTCTTTGATGTCGAAATGCAGCGTGTTTGACTCAAGGCGCTGCGGATCAGCGACGTCCTTTCCCCGAAGCACGATCCGATATGCGCCAGGCTTGAACGGCAGGAGCTGCAACTTATCCCAGGACTTGTCCTGTAAGCCAGGTTGAGGCCCCCGAATGTTTCCGTTTACGTAAATCTTGAAGGCAGTTAGGCGGCCCTCAAGCCCGGTACCCGCCGAGACTTCGATCGCGCAGGTTTCCTCGGCACGCAGCGCGTTTCGCATATTGGCCGTCGCAAGCGTGCGATAGCCAAAGGCTTTGAGCTTCGCTGTCCAGAGCTCTATGTCTGACGCGGAAATCGCTGAGGAGACGGAATCTCGCGCTCGATGCAGGATGCGATCGACCACCGCCTCGCCGTCAAGCTCGCTTACCAGTTGGCCGCCCTCAAAGGTGAGTTCGCGGACTGCCTCGAGGTAACCCGTCCCGATCAGCATTTGGCCGTCGAAGGCCATTGGCTCGGACAGCCCCGTCAGCCGACTGTCATGTGATAGCCAAGCGTGGTCGACTAGCGCTCCTTCCACAAGCTTGCGGCCTTCTCGCATGTACCTCTCCGGCGTCCGCCCGAACAGCGTCGGTCGACCGCCAGAAGAGCCCTCTTCGTCAAGTCCAAGGTAAACGTGCTGAAGCAGCAGCGAGCCATGTGCGTCAAGGACGTAGCTGCAATGAAAGCCGCGATAGCAGGCTGTCGAGATCATTCGAACCTTCAGGCCGAAACGCGAAGGGTCGAAGAGGCGATCACCGCGTGCACCCAACACAAGGTACTCTCGGCTAGCGTAGCGAAGTCGATCGGGAATCTGCGCGGTCAAGTAGCGGTTCCTAGGGTGCGAGCAGCCGAGTCTAAGGTAGGTCAAGACGGGAGGCCCGGTCGCATACCTCGCACGTGAACGAGTGACAGAAAAAGGCCCCGGCGGGTGCCAGGGCCTTCGGGGCTCAGCGCCCGCCGAGCAGGGTCTTGAACGGGTTTACGTTCTCGTGGATCTCAATCGGCGTGTTCACGCTGGTGCTCAGCACGAGTTCTACCCCGTGCTAGCAATCCTCACGACGCACGTGCCCCTCGCTGCCGACGGCAATGTCCTCGCCGTTGTTGGCTTTCAGGGTCCAGCGCCATTCGCCGCGGTGATCCCGTGAGCCCAATAGGCGCGCGCTTTCCTGCTCAGCGGCGCCTGCGTCTAGTTGGCCCTCTCGTTTCAGGCGGGCTCCATCCATCCAACGGATGCGCGACGATGTGGCCGTGCTGATCAAGAAGGTCGAGCGCGATCCGTTCGGGCTCCAGTGCAGCTTCGCGCTCGGCGGCCGACAGCCGCAAGAGGAGGGCGGGCACCTTCGCACGCAGGGCAGCCTTTGCGGCCGTAACGCCCCGGTTCCATTCCATCCAGACGGTGGGGTCGTCGGCCCTTGCGCCCGGGCCGGGCGGAGTGTCCTGGGTTGGACCGACCACAAGGGTTGCTTCCATGAATGCGCGGACCGTCCAGTCCGGGCTGCCGAACGTCGCGTCCAGAGTCTGGCGGACGGCATCACACGCGCGCGCCTGATCCTGCTCGAGCACCGCGAGGAAGTCAGGCCGAACGACGTATTTAATGGGGGAGGAAAGGGTGGCGATTTGTCAGGAGCCGACCGGCAAATGCGGAACGACATGCGGACAAACGCGGAACGATTTTTCTGATGACGCAGCTAAGTGCTTGGTGCCCGGAGTCGGACTCGAACCGACACACCTTGCGGCGGGGGATTTTGAGTCCCCTGCGTCTACCGATTTCGCCATCCGGGCGCATCAGAAAAGAAAGCCATTATGCCATGCAAAGCCATGGTCTCACTGAGAGAATGCGCGCCATGAGTGACGCACAAGCTTTCGAGGGGCCCAGCTACCCAACGCTGGAGGATGTGATTGGCAACACGCCGATGGTTCGGCTGCAGCGCGTGCTCGGCCCGGAGCTTGCGGCGCGGGGCAATGTGCTGCTGGCGAAGCTGGAAGGCAACAATCCGGCGGGCTCGGTGAAGGACCGTCCCGCCATCAGCATGATCCGGCGCGCCGAAGAGCGCGGCGAAATCAAGCCCGGCGACACGCTGATCGAGGCCACGTCAGGCAACACCGGCATCGCGCTGGCCATGGCGGCCGCCATCCGGGGCTACCGCATGGTGCTGATCATGCCGGAGGACCTCTCCATCGAACGGGCGCAGACCATGAAGGCCTTCGGCGCCGAACTGGTGCTCACGCCGCGCTCGGGTGGCATGGAATACGCCCGGGACCTGGCGGAGCAAATGCAGCGCGACGGCAAGGGCCGGGTGCTGGACCAGTTCGCCAACAACGACAACCCGCGGGTGCACTACGAGACGACTGGGCCGGAGATCTGGCGTGACACGCAGGGCCGCATCACCCACTTTGTCAGCGCCATGGGCACCACCGGCACCATCACCGGCACCTCGCGCTTCCTGAAGGAGCAGAACCAGGACGTGCGGATCATCGGTGCGCAGCCCGCGGAAGGTTCGCGCATTCCGGGTATCCGCAAGTGGCCGCAGGCCTACTTGCCCAAGATCTACCGCCCGGAGACGGTGGATGAGCTGGTGCTGGTCAGCCAGACCGACGCCGAAGACATGGCGCGCCGCCTGGCTCGTGAGGAAGGCCTCTTCGCGGGCATCTCGGCGGCAGGCGCCTGCTGGGTGGCACTGCAGATCGCGCGCCAGGTGTCGGGTGCGACGATCGTCTTCGTGGTGTGCGACCGCGGGGACCGCTATCTCTCCACGGGCGTATTCCCCGCCTGAGGCGCGCAACGATCACAAGGACCCCGGACCATGAGCTTTCGCTTCTGCCCCCAGTGCGCAACGGAACTCCAGTGGATCGAGCTGCCCGAGGATGGGGGCCCCAAAACGCGGCTGCGCTGCCCCGCTTGCGACTTCACCCACTGGAATAACCCGACCCCTGTATTGGCCGCGGTGGTGGAGTGCGTGGACCGCGAGGGCCAGGTGCTGCTGGCTCGCAATGCTGCCTGGCCGATGCCGTTTTATGGGCTGATCACTGGCTTCATGGAGGCGGGTGAAACACCGGAGGAGGGCATCCGTCGGGAGGTGCTGGAGGAAACGTCTCTGGAGGCGCTGGGTTGCAGCTTGATCGGGGTCTACGACTTCCAGAAAAAGAACCAGGTCATCATCGCCTATCACGTGCCGGCGCGCGGCGAGGTCAAGTTGTCGCCCGAGCTGGTGGACTACACCCTCACGCCGCCCGAGCAGCTTGAGTGCTGGCCGGCGGGCACCGGGCAGGCGCTGGCCGATTGGCTGCAGAGCAAGGGCATGACGCCGCGCTGGATGCCCCCGCGCTCGTAGAATCACACGCCTGCGACAAGGATTGATCCATGGACACCTTCCACAAGGAACTCGACACCCGCGGGCTCAACTGCCCGTTGCCCATCCTCAAGGCGAAGAAGGCACTGGCGGAGATGGAGAGCGGCCAGCTGCTGAAGGTGGTCGCTACCGACCCTGGCTCCAACCGCGACTTCCAGGCCTTTGCTCGGCAGACCGGCAATGAATTGGTGGAGCAAAGCAGCGTGGGCGACGAATTCATCCACGTGCTGCGGCGGCGCTGAGCCCCCTGGCGCCGCAGCGCCCACGCTTGCGGCAAGAATGACAAAGGCCACGCATTGCGTGGCCTTTGCTTTGGCGGCAGCGACCTGGCCGCTTAGATTTCCAGGGCTTTCAGGTATTCGCGGAAGCTCGCGCCCAGCTCCGGATGGTCCAGGGCCAGTTCGACGTTGGCCTGCAGGAAGCCTTCCTTGCTGCCGCAGTCGTAGCGCTTGCCTTCATAGCGGTAGGCGAAGACCTTCTCACGGCGCATCAGCGCAGCGATGCCGTCGGTCAACTGGATCTCGCCGCCCACGCCGCGCGGCTGCGTGGCGATCTCGCGGAAGACACCCGGCGTGAGGATGTAGCGGCCCGCCACGCCCAGGCGAGAGGGCGCTTCTTCCGGTGCCGGCTTTTCAACCATGTGCGTCAGGTCCATCAGGCGGTCGCTGATGGCGGAGCCAGCCACGATGCCGTAGCGCTTGGTGTGCTCAGGCGGCACTTCCTGCACGGCCAGGATGGACGCCTGCCATTCGGCAAACTGGTCCACCATCTGCTTGAGCACCGGGGGCCTGCCCACCATCAGGTCATCCGCCAGCAACACCGCAAACGGCTCGTTCACCACCACGCACTGTGCGCAAAGCACCGCGTGGCCCAGACCCATGGCCTTGGGCTGGCGGATGTAGATGCACTCCATGTCGTCGGGCTTGATGGAGCGAACCAGGGACAGCAGTTCACGCTTGTTGGCGTTCTCGAGTTCTGTTTCCAGCTCGAAGGCCGTGTCGAAGTGATCGGGGATGGCGCGCTTGTTGCGGCCGTTCACGAAGATCATCTGGCGGATGCCGGCGGCATAAGCTTCTTCCACCGCATATTGGATCAGTGGCTTGTCCACCACCGGCAACATTTCCTTGGGCTGGGCTTTGGTGGCGGGCAGAAAGCGCGTCCCCAAACCTGCGACGGGAAAGATTGCCTTGTTGATCAGGGCCATTTACGTAAACTCCCACGGTTGTTGCGCTGGCATTGTTGCATGGCAGCATTGCAAGAAAGTCAAACAAACATCTCCAAACCCCTCATGTCAGTGCTAGTCCTGGAACCGCTGGAAGCAGACATCCTGGAATGGCTGGCCGAGCGTCACCAGCTCCAGGTGGCGCCTGAGCTGGCATCCGATCCGGTGGCATTGAGAGATCAGGTCCGGCAGGCCCAGGCAATTCTCTTGCCCGCCTCCGTCGCCCTTGATCTCCCGCTCATTCAACACGCCCCGCAGCTGCGGGCCGTGGGGCGCATCAATGCGGGTGCGGAGAACATCGATACGGAAGCGTGTCGAATTGCAAACATCGAAGTTGTGCGGGCGCCAACGGCCACGGCATCCGCCGAAGCGGAGTTCATCGTCGGGGCTTTACTGGCCTTGCTGCGGCGTGTACCGATCGAAACACTTGATGGGTCGCTGGTCGGGCGTGAGCTGGGATGCGCGACGGTCGGGCTGGTCGGGCTGGGGCCATCGGCGCGACAGCTCGCCACGGTGCTGCCAGTGTTTGGGGCGCGTGTGATCGGATATGACCCAGGGCTGCACCATGCTGATCCGCTGTGGGCGCAGTGGGGCATCGAGCCATACGGCCTGCGGGAGCTGATGCAGGCCTCGGACGCGGTCAGCGTGCAGCTGGGCTACTTCCCGCGCTATCGCGGTCTGATCGGCGAGCGGGTGCTGGGCTATTGCAAGCCGGAGCAGGTGCTGGTGTCGACATCGCATTCGGCGCTCTTCGACGAGCAGGCGCTCGCGGATGCGCTGCAGGGCGGCCGTTTGCTGGCGGCCTGGCTCGATCTGATGGAGCCCGGGCTGCTGGAGCCCGGGCGTCCGTTGCACGGCGTCCCCGGCCTGCAGGTCACGCCGCGGCTGGCCGCCACGACGCGCGAATCGCGCATGCGGGCGGCCTGGAGCGTGGCACGGCGGATCTCGGAGATCCTGTCCGTGCCACAAACGCAGGGCGAGTTCAGGCCGACGCTGCCAGGCGTGCTGCCTGATCTTGCAGTCGAACCAAGGTGGCGCTGAAGTCGGCGATGCGCTGACGTTCCTGTTCCACCACGGCAGCCGGGGCGCGCGCCACGAAGCTCTCGTTGCCCAGCTTGCTTTCGGCCTTGGTGATCTCGCCTTGCAGGCGGGCAATCTCCTTGCCGATACGGGCCTGCTCGGCCGCCACGTCCACTTCCACCTTCAGCGCCAGGCGCGCCTGGCCGTGCACCAGCACCGGGGAGGTGGCACTGGCCTGGTTGAAGGCCGCTTCGTCTTCCATCAGCTCGACGGACGACAACTTGGCCAGCACGCGCAGCACCGGGGCCGCCTCACGGAGGAAGTCCAGCTGACCGGTGGCCAGCAGTGGCACGCGGTCCGAAGGGCTCAGGCCCATCTCGCCCCGCAAGCTGCGGCAGGTGCCCACCACGGCCTTGAGCTGCTCCATCCAGGCGATGGCCTGCGGATCGATGCGATCCGGCGCAGCGACGGGGTAGCTAGCGGTGACCAGGTAGTCGGTCTGCTTGCGGCCGGCGATGGGGGCAACGCTCTGCCACAGTTCCTCGGTGATGAAGGGTGCGATCGGGTGCAGCAGCCGCAGCACCGTCTCCAGGACGCGGATCAGGGTACGCCGCGTGCCGCGCTGTGCGGCCTCGTTGCCGGCAGCCTGGGCCATCTGCAACTGGACCTTGGAGATCTCCAGATACCAGTCGCAGTATTCGTCCCACACGAACGAGTAGATAGCGTTGGCCACGAGGTCGAGGCGGTAATCCGCAAAGCCCTGGGCAACGGCCTGCTCGACCTTCTGGAGCTCACTCACGATCCACCGGTCCGCCTGGCTGAACTGCAGGTAGCCGTGGGCGGCACCGCCAGGAGCGCATTGCTCCTTGGTGTGTTCCATCAGCCCGCAGTCCTGGCCTTGCGTGTTGCTCAGCACAAACTTGGTGGCGTTCCAGAGCTTGTTGCAGAAGTTGCGGTAGCCCTCGCAGCGCTTGCTGTCGAAATTGACACTACGGCCCAGGGTGGCCATGGCGGCGAAGGTGAAGCGCAGGGCGTCCGCGCCATAGCCGGGAATGCCTTCCGGGAATTCCTTTTCCGTCGCCTTGCGCACCTTGGGCGCGGTCTCGGGGCGGCGCAGGCCCTGGGTGCGCTTGTCCAGCAGCTCGGGCAGGGCAATACCGTCGATCAGGTCCACCGGGTCCAGCACGTTGCCTTCGGACTTGCTCATCTTCTTGCCCTGCGCATCCAGCACGAGGCCGTGGATGTAGACATGGCGGAAAGGCACCTTGCCGGTGAAGTGCTTGGTCATCATGATCATCCGGGCGACCCAGAAGAAGATGATGTCGTAGCCGGTGACCAGCACGGAGGAGGGCAGGAAAAGGTCTTGCTCGATGGTCTTCTCAGGCCAGCCCAGGGTGGAGAAGGGCACCAGGGCCGAGGAGTACCAGGTGTCCAGAACGTCTTCGTCGCGGGTGAGCGGCCCGGCGTAGCCGGCTGCCTCCGCCTTGGCGCGGGCCTCGGCCTCGTCATGGGCGACGAAGATCTGGCCGGCGTCGCCGAACCAGGCAGGAATCTGGTGGCCCCACCACAGCTGGCGCGAGATGCACCAGTCCTGGATGTTGTTCATCCATTGGTTGTAGGTGTTGACCCAGTTCTCGGGCACGAACTTGACCTCGCCGCTGGCCACCACATCGATGGCCTTCTGGGCGATGCTCTTGCCATCCGCGCCGGGCTTGCTCATGGCCACGAACCATTGGTCCGTCAGCATGGGTTCCACCACCTGGCCGGTGCGGGTGCAGCGCGGCACCATCAGCTTGTGCTTCTTGACCTCGACGAGCAGGCCATCCGCCTCCAGTTGGGCCACCAGCTGCTTGCGGGCCACGAACCGGTCCAGGCCTCGGTACTGGGCCGGGATCTCCGGCAGCGACTCCACCACCGTGGCGTCCAGCGTGAAGATGGTGATCATCGGCAGCTTGTGACGGAGGCCGACCTGATAGTCGTTGTTGTCATGCGCCGGGGTGACCTTGACCACCCCGGTGCCGAAGGTCTTGTCCACATACTCGTCCGCGATCACCGGCACCAGACGGCCGGTGATAGGCAGGCGAACCTGGCGGCCGATGAGGTGCTGGTAGCGCTCATCGTCCGGGTGCACCATGACGGCGGTGTCGCCCAGCATGGTTTCGGGGCGGGTGGTGGCCACGACCAGCGACTCGTCGCTGTCGGACAGCGGGTAACGGATGTGCCAGAGCGAGCCGTCTTCTTCTTCGCTCTCCACCTCCAGGTCGGACACGGCGGATTTCAGCACCGGGTCCCAGGGCACCAGGCGCTTGCCGCGGTAGATCAGGCCTTCGTCAAACAGCTTGACGAAGGTGTCCACGACCACCTTGGATAGCTTCTCGTCCATGGTGAAGTACTCATGGTCCCAGGAGACGGAGTCGCCCATGCGGCGCATCTGCTGGGTGATGGTGCTGCCGGACTGCTGCTTCCATTCCCACACGCGAGCCACGAAATTCTTGCGGCCCAGGTCGTGCCGGCTTTGGCCCTGGCCCTGCAACTGGCGCTCCACGACGATCTGTGTGGCGATGCCGGCGTGGTCCGTACCCGGCACCCACAAGGTGTTGTCGCCGCGCATGCGGTGATAGCGCGTCAACGAATCCATGATCGTCTGGTTGAACGCGTGCCCCATGTGCAGCGTGCCGGTGACGTTCGGCGGCGGAAGCTGAACGCAGAAAGAGGCGCGGGCCGGGTCCAGCGTGGGCTTGTAGAGGCCCTTGGCCTCCCACAGGGGGCCCCAGTGGGCTTCCAGGGCGGCAGGTTCGAAGGACTTCGCGAGTTCAGTCATGAGGGCGAGCGCCTGTCGCCTTTGGCTGGCGGACAGGACGGAAGGAATTCGGGTGGAGGGCCATTGTAGAGGGCGGGCCGGCCCCTCTTGGGGGTGACGCGGGGCGTCCCGAGGTGGGTGGGCTCCATCCTTCAAGGGCGCGTTGAAGCCTCCGACAGCCGAAAATCGTTGTTTTGGAACAGCGTTTTGATTCAGGTATACCCGAGTTTCAGGCGTTTTCAGCCCGGTTTGGGCGACACGTGCCTTTCGCTTCGCCACCCGCCTCGCTGAAATAGCCCGCAGCCCACGGTACGGCCCGGTCGCCCCTGATGGGCCGACGGGCCAAGGAAAGGTGCCGAGCGACTTTGCACAGCACCTGTACCGCCGGGCGTCCACAACAGGAGACAGGATGAACAACAGATTTGGGTGGAGCCGCCGCGTGACTGCGGTGGCGGGTGGGCACAGGGCCGTGCGGGTGCGGACCTTGTCGTTCGCCCTGGCGGCACTGGGGACTGGCGCGGCGGTGCAGGCGCAGAGCTCGGTGACGATCTACGGCAGCCTGGACCAATACCTCAACTACATGCGAAGCAGCTCAGGCGCCCGCATCAAGTCCCTGAGCGACGGGCAGTTCCTGCGCAGCCGCCTGGGCTTTCGGGGGATTGAAGACTTGGGCGGCGGGCTCTCGGCCAAGTTCCAGCTGGAGGCGGGCCTGGGCGCCGACACAGGCACGCAGGCCGACACCAGCCGGTCGTTCGACCGCCAGAGCTGGATCGGCCTGGCCGGCGCCTTCGGCGAAGTGCGGGTTGGCCGTCAGAATTCGGCCATCTTCTATCGCGGCGACTATATCGACCACAACGCCCGCACTTTGGGCTCGGTGGTGAACACCTTCGGCGTGCCCTCGCGCTTCGACAACGATGTGGCCTACATCTCGCCGCGCATCGGCGGCGTCCTGTTCGAGGCCCACTATGCGCTGGGTGAGACCGGCAAGGTCTCCAGCCAGGCCGTCTACCAGGCCGCGCTGGAATACCAGAGCGGGCCCTTCCGTGTGGGCTACGCCGGGCTGCGCGCCAATCCGCCGGCCGCGGCGCCTATCCGTACCAAGGTCAAGTACGACAACCTGTATGCCAACTACGACTATGGCGCGGGCAAGGTCTACCTGGTGTACATCCGCAGCAACAACTCGGCGGCCACGGCGGTGAGCAACAACGCCGCCACGGTGCTGGGCAACACGGGGGCGCTGATGACCGGCACGGTGGCCGACGTCAACCGGTACTACGACATCTGGCAAGTGTCCGTGGACTACAACGTCAGCCCGCAGCTGCGCGTTGGGGCCCTGTGGGGCACGATCAAGGACACCCGGGATGAGGACCATGGCATGACGGGCGCCGCCATCGGGGCCTTCTATTCGTTGTCCAAGCGCACCACGCTGATCGCCGGCTGGCAGATGCTGGACAACGAGGCCAAGGGTGGCTTCCGGCCGGCCGGCTCTGGCGCGGTGTCGCCCAATTTCGCCACGCCGTTTGACGTCAATGGCAGGCGCATCAGCGGGGCGCAACTGGGCATCCTGCACCGCTTCTGAGCGGGAGGCCCCAGGGCCGACAGAGGCTAAGGGGCCGAACGAGCTGAAAGGGCTGAATGGGGCTGAATGGGGCTCCAACGGCCGAACGGGCCGACAGCGACAAAGGGCAGACCGGCGATACAAAACGAAAAACAGCGATACGGCGACGAGATGCACCCGCGCCCGCCGGCGGGAATGATGCAGACATGTTTTCACAGCCCGGACACCCGGGCTTTACCGAGGAATCGCAACATGCATCTGTTTCGTCGCTGGAGCCGCCACCATGAACGTCATCGTCACCACGGCTTTGATGGCCGGTTCGGTCCTTTCGGCCCTCACCTTGATGCTGGCCCCTACGGCCACCTGCCCCCCGGCCCCGGTGCCGGTCTCTGGCCCTTCGCGGCCTTCGCCCACTGGCATGCCCACCGCCATGGAGCATGCCATGGGCGCGGCCACCACCACGCTCATGCTCACGGCTTCGGCCCAGGCCTGGACCTTGGTGCCGATGGCCGGCGCGGCGAGCGCCTGCAGGCCCGCATCAGCGCCTTCCTGGACCTGAGCGAGACGCAGCAGGCCGCGCTTGCGCAGCTGCTGGACCTGGTGCGCGCCCGGCGCAGGGCCCTGCGAGGCCTGGCCGCAGGGGCTGACGTGGCGCGGCTCGTTGAAACCGACACCTTCGCCCGCGAGGCCGCCCAGACGCTGCTGGACAGCCAGATCGAGGCCTGGCGGGCCAGCGTGCCCGCACTGGTCGAGGCCCTGGGGGACTTCTTCGATGCGCTGGATTTTGACCAGCAGCAGGCCTTGCGCTTCATGATGCGACGCTTGCGGCGCCGCGCCGGGCGCCGGGGCGACGCGATGCCCGGCGGCGAGGATGCGTCCGGCATGGGCCCGCTCTGACATGCCGGGCACATCGAACCGCGCAGGTACGGGCATCAGTGCCTTGCTCACCGGAGACAGCTGCCGGCAACCGCCTGGCCGCCTGGTCCCGGTGATCGATCGCAATCGCTGCGAAGGCAAAGGCGACTGCGCTGCGGTCTGCCCTTACGGCGTCTTCGACATCGGCGTGCTGCCGCGGGAAGACCGTGCGGGCCTGCGGCTGATGGGCAAGCTCAAGGGCATGGCCCACGGATGGCGCCAGGCCTTCACGCCCGGGGCCCAGGACTGCCGCGCCTGCGGCCACTGCGTCAGCGCTTGCCCCGAACGCGCCATCACGCTGGTGCGTGCAGTCCCCCGCGGCGCGCCCACCGACGCGGCGCCCGGTCGCGCCGAGTGATGGCACCGGCCGAGCGGCCGGGCACAATGGAACCACGATGCATCGACTGCTGTTGATTGACGACGACGAGGCGCTGGCCGGACCGCTGGCGCAGTACCTGGCACGCTTCGATTTTGAACTGGCCGCCGTCACGCGCCCCAGCCTGGCCCTTCGGCGTCTGGCCGATGAGGGTTTCGATGCCCTGATCCTGGATGGCATGCTGCCGGAGATGGATGGCTTTGCCTTCTGCCGACAGATCCGTGCCAGTCAAGACCGCTGGCGTGAGATTCCCATCCTGATGCTGACGGCCCGCGGCGACCTGACCGACCGCGTGGTGGGGCTGGAGCTGGGGGCGGATGACTATCTGGCCAAGCCTTTCGAGCCTCGCGAGCTGGCGGCCCGGCTGCAGACGATCCTGCGGCGCACGCGCTTGGTGCCTGCCGGGCCGGCCCTTGCGCCGGCGGCGGCGGCGGTCATGCGCTTCGAGGGGCTGGAGATCGACACCAGTCGGCGTGAAGTGCGCAGCCCGCAAGGCGTGGTGGAGCTGACCAGCACTGAATACGAGCTGCTCGCCTTGCTGGCGCGTGAGCCAGGCCGTGTGTTCACGCGCGACGAGATCTTGAACCGCCTGCGCGGCCAGGAAGCCGATCTCTACACGCGGGCGGTCGATATCCTGGTGAGCCGGCTGCGCAAGAAGCTGGAACCGATTGAGCCGGTCAAGACGCTGCGCAACGCGGGTTACTGCTTTGCGCTGCCGGAGCGCGTCACATGAAGCGACGACCGGGGCACGCCGACGAGGGTGCAGAGCCGCCACGGCCAGGAGAGGCACCGCCCCAGGCCGACTCTGGGCGACGAGGACCGCGCCACCGTCCGGAAGACCCAGCGCAAGCCGGGGCCGGCGGCCACGATGGGCGGGAAGCGAGAGGAATGGCCAAGCGTGTGCGCGATCGGCGACTGAGACAGCTGGCCTGGCTGGCCAGGATGGAGCAGATTGAACGCTTGGAACGCCTGGACCGCTCAAGCGCCGGCTGGCCCGCCGGAGACGGATCGACCGCGCCACGGAAGACCCCTGCCACGCATGGCGAGGCCGAAAAAGGGCCGGACTTCGGGCCATGGGGCCCCTGGGGCCCGGCCGGAGGCGGACGCGATCGCCGCCTGGATCCTCGTCAACTGCGCCGCGACTGGCGCTGGCACTTGCGCGCCCGCCATCGCTGGCATCAGCGGTGGCATCGGCACCATGCGCACTTCCGGCACTCGCTCGGGGCCCGGCTGATTGCCATCTTCATCGTGCTGGCGCTGCTGAGCAGCCTGATCGTCTGGGGTGCCATCAGCAATGCCTTCGGCCTGGTGCTGGCCGTGCCGCTGCTGCTCCTGCTCACGGGCGTGGCCTATGGCGGCATCCGGCACATGGTCAGCCCGATCAGCGCGCTCGCGGCGGGTGCCGAGGCCTTCGGCCGAGGGGAGCTGCATCACCGGGTGCCGGTGTTTCATGGCGACGAGATCGGGGACCTGGCCGTGCGTTTCAACCAGATGGCGGACGACATCCAGGCCATGCTGGATGGCAAGCGGGCGTTGCTGCTGGCCATCAGCCACGAATTGCGCAGCCCGCTCACCCGGGCCCGCCTGCATGCCGAGCTGGTGGAGGAGGGCGCCTCGAAGGCCTCGCTGCTGGAGGAGCTGGCCCAGATGCGCGACCTGATCTCCGCCTTGCTGGAGAGTGAGCGGCTGGATAGTGGCCATGCGGCGCTGCAACTGGCGCCCTGCGACCTGGCCAGCCTGGTGCGGGAGCACGACCAGCCCGGTGTGGTGCTGGAGATCGAGCCGGACTTGCCCGCGTTGCCGCTGGATCGCATGCGCATCCAGCTGCTGCTTCGCAACCTGGTGCACAACGCCTTGCGTCACAACGACCCCGCGCGCGGGCCCGTTGTGGTGTCGCTGGCGGCAGAGCCGGCGAGCGTCGGCCCCGCCATTCCGGGGGTCAGGCATCAAGGTTCGGCCGGGCCCGCGCAGCGCCTGTGCGTCCGGGACCACGGCCCAGGCGTCCCGCCAGATGCCTTGCCACAACTCGGGCAGCCGTTCTTCCGTCCGGATGAAGCGCGTACCCGGGCGGAAGGCGGCGTCGGCCTCGGGCTGTCCTTGTGCCGCCTGATCGCGCAGGCGCACGGCAGCCGCTTGCAGTTGCGCAATGTCGAGCCCGGCTTCGAAGCTGCCGTGGTGCTGCAAGGCGGTTGAAGCCGGTCACTGACGGCCAGCTCGACGGGGCGGGATTGGCCAGCATTGCGCAGCCACCCAGCTCGCCCTGATCGCCCTGATCACCCGAAGCGACGCCTAAGCAGGCTGCAGGAAAGCCAGCTGCTGGATGGCCGCGCGAAGCGCCTTCTCCACGTCCGGCGCACCTGCCGGGCAGCGCCATCCCACGATCCCGTCCGGCCGCACCAGCGACGCCCCCTCCGGGCTCAGCCCGAATTTGCGGCGGAACTCACCGGGCTCAGCCCATACGTCGTGGCCGACATGGACGCTGGAGATCTGCACGCCTTCGCAGGCGCTCACGCGCGCGGCTGCGTCGATCCACTTCGCCTCCTCTGCAAAGAGTGTGAACTGCTTGCCCACGAGGTCCAGGGTGGACAGGTCGCCCTTTCGCGAGCTCATCTTCAGATAGGGCGCGCGCACGCCGGGGTGCCCCGCCCAGGCGCCTGGAGGCGCTGCCGCGGGGAGGTCGTCTCCGGCGCCGATGACGGCTTGCGAGCGATGAAGTTGGCCGAGTTCCATCGCAAGGTCAGGCAGCAGGGGCTGCGCTTCGATTGGGTCTTTGAGCCATTTGGCGTAGTCGGGCCGGGAGAAGGTCTGCTGATGCCGCAGCCATCCGATGGGTTGCCGCTCGGCGCTGTAGGTGCCCAGCAGGCCGGGCGATGACGGTCCATGGACGACCGCCGCCAGCTTCCAGGCCAGGTTCCAGGCATCGTCGATGCCGGTATTGGCCCCGAAGCCGCCCCGCGTCGGTGGTAACTGGTGTGCGGAATCGCCCGCAAGAAAGACGCGTCCTTCGCTGTACTTCGTCGCGATGCGCCCCGCCATCTCCCATCGACCGGTGGTGATGACCTCAAAAGGCAGGTCCTTGCCAAGGCACGCACGGATGAAGGGCTCAAGCCGCTGTTCATCCAGTGGCTGTCCATCCGTGCGAAGGAGCAACCATCGACCGTCACCGTAGGTGGTCAGGAAGGCGCGGACGCCAGGCTGTTCAATCTCGAATTGCTGGATGCCGCGCTCAAGGTACTGGTCCGCCTCTGGACAACGAAAGAGCACGCTCTCCACCATGCGCAAGTGGCCCACGCCTTCCCGCTCAATGCCCAGCGCCTCGCGGATGCCGCTGGAGGCGCCGTCGGCGGCGATCAGGTAGGCTGCGCGGATCCTGCGTTCCTCGCCGGTGCTGCGCAAGCGCACAGCAGCCGTGACGCCTCCGGCGTCCTGCTCGAACGACGCCAATTCGGTGCCCAGCCACAGCTGCGAGCCGAGCTCCACGGCGCGGCTGCGCAGGATCGGTTCCAGCTTGTCCTGAGGGATGGCTGCCCCGGTGTGTGGTGTCACCACCTCGTGAGGGGCAGGGGCGCTGGCGCCGGGCGTCCATTCGGTCTCGTGCATCCAGCGGCCGGCCAGGCTCTCGACGACCGCCCGGCGCAGCCGCGTGCCGGGCGCCACCTGCGCAATCCGGTCACCCAGACCGGCGGCGGCGAAGTACTCCATCGTGCGTTCGGTGAAGCCCATGGCGCGCGGATGCAAAGCGCTGCCTTGATGCTTCTCGATGACGATGTTCGGAACACCTCGCCAGGCGAGGAAAAGAGACGCGGACAGGCCAACCAGGCTGCCGCCAATGACGAGAACGGGGACGTGATGCATGTGTACCTCGATGCAAACCAACAGCGCGTCTTGCACGCGTGTGAACGCACGAGGATTCCGTCGACCGCAGCACGGCCCGGGGAGGGCCTTTACCGTCAGCGCTGCTGACGGCCACCATCGAACAGAAAACGACGCACGTTCGCCTTCTGTCGTGGTCCGCGACCCTTTCGGGTTGGATTGTGGCCCGGTGCCTTGCTGCACCTGGGCTGACCGGGGCTCACCTGAACCGGTCCACCATTTTCGACGCGTCGAGTGTAGCAGGCACCCATCCAGTGGCGCGCTGGATCGAGATCCAGCGCGCCACTGATCGCCATCACATGAACAGGTGCTCTCCGGCGTTCTCGCCGCCGAGAACCACGTAGTTCACCTTGCGCAGTTCCGCCAGCGAGGTGCCGCCGGCATAGGAGACCGAACTCTGGAGGTCTTCCTCCATCTCGCGCAGGGTGTCGGCCAGCTTGCCCTTCACCGGCTCCAGGATGCGCTTGCCTTCCACATGCTTGTACTCGCCCTTGTTGAAGTCGGAGGCAGACCCGTAATACTCCTTGTAGAGCTTGCCATCCACTTCCACCGTCTTGCCGGGCGACTCTTCATGACCGGCGAACAGGGAACCCACCATCACCATGGCGGCGCCGAAGCGCACGCTCTTGGCAATGTCGCCGTGGTGGCGAATGCCGCCGTCGGCAATGATGGGCTTGGTGGCCACGCGTGCGCACCACTTCAGGGCCGAGAGTTGCCATCCGCCGGTGCCGAAACCCGTTTTCAGGCGGGTGATGCACACCTTGCCGGGGCCGATGCCCACCTTGGTGGCGTCGGCGCCCCAGTTCTCCAGGTCGATCACTCCTTCAGGCGTGCCCACATTGCCAGCAATCACGAAGGTGGCGGGCAGCTTCTGCTTGATGTGCGCAATCATGCGCTGCACGCTGTCCGCGTGGCCGTGCGCAATGTCGATGGTGATGTAGTCGGCGCCGATGCCTTCGGCGGCCAGGCGGTCGATCAAGGCATAGTCCGCCGGCTTGACACCGGCACTGATCGACACGAAGAGCCCGCGCTCGCGCATATGGCGGGCGTAGGAGACAGCATCCAGGTCGAAGCGGTGCATGACGTAGAAGTAGCCGTTGGCGGCCATCCACTCCGTGATGGATTCATCCACCACCGTCTTCATGTTGGCCGGCACGACCGGCAGCTTGAAGCGTCGGGGGCCGAATTCCACCGACGTGTCGCACTCGCTGCGGCTCTCCACACGGCACTTGCGTGGCAGCAGCAGGATGTTGTCGTAGTCAAAGATTTCCATGGTCCAAAGTCGCAAATTCGGGATGCGTTGATGCAGTGCATACCCTGAGCTGCGAGCGCTTGACCTGGAGCCGGCGTACCGGCCCCAAGATTTGGGCCCGGTGACCCATTCTACGCGTGCTCTCATGCCCCTGCTTCGCAGCGGTGCAACACGCACCAGGGCAGGGCCCCCGCCGGGCTTCGCTAAAATCGGCAGCCTCGGGCCCGTGCAGGGCCGACATCACAGCAGCCAACATGTACTCCGTCGTCATCAGCGGCACCGGCCTTTACCAGCCGCCCCATGTCATCACCAACGCCGAACTGGTGGAGGCCTTCAACCGCTACGTGGATCTGCAAAACGCCGAGCATGCCGAGGCCATCGCGGCCGGCACGCGCGAGCCGCTCGTGTATTCCAGCGTGGAATTCATTGAGAAGGCTTCGGGCATCAAGCAGCGCTACGTGATCGAGAAGGAGGGCGTGCTGGACCCCACCCGCATGTATCCGCGCTTCGAGGAGCGCGGCGACGACCAGCTCTCCCTGATGGCCGAGATCGCGGTGGATGCCGCCCGCAAGGCGCTTGCCGCGGCCGGTCGCCAGCCCGAAGACGTGGATGCGGTGTTCTGCGCCGCAGCCAACATGCAGCGCGCCTATCCGGCCATGGCCGTGGAAATCCAGGCGGCGCTGGGCGCAGGCGGCTACGGTTTTGACATGAACGTCGCTTGTTCGTCGGCCACGTTTGCCCTGGAGCAGGCCTATAACGCCGTGCGTTCCGGCGCCTCGAAGTGCGTGCTGGTGGTCAACCCCGAAATCACCTCGGCCCACCTTGAGTGGAAAGACCGCGACTGCCACTTCATCTTCGGCGATGTGTGCACCGCCGTGGTCGTGGAACGGGCCGATACCGCCGTGGGCCCTGAGCAGTGGGAGATCCTGGGCACGCACCTGGCCACCCAGTTCTCCAACAACATCCGCAACAACTTCGGTTTCATGAACAAGGCCGAGGACAGCGATCCGCAAGCCCGGGACAAGACCTTCCGCCAGGAAGGCCGCAAGGTGTTCAAGGAAGTGGTGCCGATTGCCGCAGCCCACATCGAGAACCACCTGGCCAGCCTGCATATCCAGCCGACCGATGTCAGCCGCTATTGGTTGCACCAGGCCAACCTGGGCATGAACCAGCTGGTGATCAAGAAGCTGGTGGGCGGTGAAGCCGGCGCTCAAATTGCACCGCTGATCCTGGATACCTATGCCAACACGGCGTCGGCCGGCTCCGTGATCGCCTTCCATGAGCACCGGGGCGACTTGCGCGCCGGGGACCTGGGCGTGATCTGCTCCTTTGGCGCCGGCTATTCGGTCGGCAGCGTCATCGTCAAGAAGCGCTGAACGCCGGCTTCGCCGCGGCCATCGACCGCGGCCATGGGCCGCGGCGATCGCGCAGCGGTGATCAACCGCCGCGGTCCCCGGCCCACCACGAGGCGGCCGGCCCGGATGAACTCGGGCGCGGCGCCTGCGGTGCAGAGGCCGCTCCCCCTGGCAGCAGCACGCCCGAGGCAGCCCCTGACGCCGGAGCGGCTGGCAACAGCGCCCCGGTCGCGGGGTCCGTCGTCAGCTCCGGGATGGGGCCGATGGTCTTGAGCCCCGCATCCCCGGCGAACTCTTCAAATACCCAGTCCGGGCCGTTCGGGCCCTCGACCTGCACGACCCCTTGAGCGGGCGGCTGGATTTCGGCGGGCGAGAAGCCCTTGAGCGCCACCTGCATGTAGTCGATCCATGCAGGCAAGGCGACCCCGCCGCCGGTTTCGCGGTCCCCCAGGCTGCGCGGCTGGTCATACCCGATCCACACCACCGTGGCCACGTGCCTTTGGAATCCTGCGAACCAGGCATCCACCGCGTCATTGGTCGTACCCGTCTTGCCATAGAGGTCGTAGCGCTTGAGCGAGGCGCTCGCCCGGTACGCGGTGCCCCGCACGGCCACTTCATGCAGCAGCGAACTGGTGATGTAGGCGTTGCGCTCGCTGATGGCGCGGCGGTCTTCGGTCAGCTTTTCGGGCTCGGCCTGGAACAGTACCTGGTCCTGCGCATCGGTGATCTTGGTGATCAGCAGCGGCTTGAGCAGGTAGCCGCCGTTGGCAAACACCGAATAGCCGCTGGCCATCTGCAAGGGCGTCACGGCGCCGGAGCCCAGCGCCAGCGTCAGGTTGGCGGGTTGCTTGTCCACGTCGATGCCGAACTTGCCCGCCCAGGCCCGCCCGCGCTCCGGCGTCAACTGCTCAAGCAGCCGGATGGTGACCATGTTCTTGGACTTGGCCAGCGCCTGGCGCAGGGTCATCAGCCCGTCGTATTGGCCGTCCGAGTTGCGCGGGGACCAGTCCCCGATGGTGATGGGGGCGTCGTCCACCAGCGTGGCGGGGCTGGCGCCCAATTCAAGGGCAGCGGAATACAGGTAGGGCTTGAAGCTGGAGCCGGGTTGCCGCCAGGCCTGCGTGGCATGGTTGAACTGATTGCGGGCGAAATCGAACCCGCCGACCAAAGCCAGCACCTTGCCGCTGTCCGGCTCCACCGACACCAGCGCGCCTTCCGCCTCCGGCGGCTGCGTCACTGCCCAGGCTCCCTTGGGGAACTCCTTGGTCGGGGCGCCCTTGAGCACACGGATGATGGCCCCGCGCTGGATGCGCAGGTTGGGCTTGGCCTTCTCCGACAGGGCGGACAGCACGCTGCGCAGCCCATCGCCCTTGATGTCGATGTCCTCGCCGTCCTGCAGCGTGGCGCGGATGCGGTTGCTGGCCACCTCGGTCACGACGGCCGCGCGCAGGTCGTCATTGTCGGGATGGTCCGCCAGGGCCTGGGTGACGGCATTGTCCAGCTCCGTGTCACTCAGGTCGGCGGGCAGGTCCACCGTCTCTTCCGGGCCGCGCCAGGGCTTGCGGCGTTCATAGTCCAGCAGGGTCCGGCGCAGCGCCTTGTAGGCGGCGATCTGGTTGTCCATGTGCAGCGTCGTGGTGACGCTGATGCCGCGGCTGTAGGCGTCCTCGCCGTACTGCGCATGCACCACCTGCCGCACCATTTCAGCGGCGTACTGCCCGTAAGGCAGGCGCTGCTCCTGCGCCGAACGCAGCTGCAGCTTCTCGTCGCGGGCGGCCTGGGCCTGCTCCGGCGTGATCATGCCCACATCCTGCATGCGGCCCAGCACCACCAGCTGGCGACGCTTGGCCGCCTTGAAGTTGCTGATCGGGTTGGCCCGGTAGGGGTTCTGGGGCAGGCCGGCCAGCATGGCGATCTCGGCGGTGGACAGTGCCTTCAGCGGCTTGCCGAAGTAGGCCTCGGCTGCCGCCTCGAACCCGTAGGCCCGCTGCCCCAGATAGATCTGGTTCATGTAGACCTCCAGGATCTTGTCCTTGGAGAGCTGGCTTTCCATCTTGAGCGCCAGCAGGATCTCCACGAACTTGCGGGTGTAGAGCTTGCGCTTGGTCAGGTAGAAGTCCCGCGCCAGCTGCTGCGTGATGGTGGAGGCGCCCTGGCTGCGCGAAGAAGAGAACAGGTTGACGCCAAACGCCCGGATCATCCCGGGGATGTAGATGCCCTGGTGCTCGTAGAAATTCGTGTCTTCCACCGCCAGCAGCGCCTGCTGCATGGTCTTGGGAATCTGGTCCAGCGGCAGGTAATGCCGCCGCTCGGTGCCGTACTCGGCCAGCAGCTCGCCCTCGGCGGTGTAGACCCGCAGCGGCTGCTTGGGCTGGTAGTCGGCCAGGCGGTCCAGGTCGGGCAGGCCGGGCCACACCACCGCGGCCGCCCCGGCCACGATCAGCATGAGCGACAGCGCCGCGGCACCGCCCCACACGAGGATGCGTTTCCAGGTGGGAAGCTGGCGAAGCGAGCGGCGCAGCGAGGCGGTTTTGGCCCAGGCGGCCTTGAGGGCATCCAGCACCTGGCGGAGGAATTTTTGGAGAAGCTGCATGCGGCTCGCGCGAGTCATGGGTCGGACGATTATCCTCAGTCCCCGCCCCATCCCCGCCCACGGATGCAGGCGGACACGAAGTGCCTACATATTGAGAACAAATGTCTGACTTAAATTTGCGGCGCAGCAGTGCCTCGGGAGACCTCCATGCAACGTCGTGACTGGCTGAAGACGGCAGCGTCCGTCCTGGCTGGCGTCGTCCCCTGCGTGCATGCGCAAGACCGCCACGCGGGCGGCTACCCGAGCCGCCCGGTGACGCTCATCTGCCCCTGGCCGGCGGGCGGCTCCAGCGACGCCGTGATGCGCGCCTTTGGCGACAGCCTGTCGCGGCAGCTCGGCGTGCCAGTGGTGGTGGAGAACCGGCCCGGGGCGGGCGGCACCCTGGGCGCCTCCACCATGGTCAGCGCAAAGCCGGACGGTTACACCATCACCCAGCTGCCCCTGGGTGTGTACCGCCTGCCGCACATGCAGAAGATGCCCTTCGACCCACTCAAGGACCTGCAGCACGTGATCGGCCTGACCGGCTACACCTTCGGCATTGTCTGCACGCTGGACGCGCCGTTCCGTACCTTGCCCGAGCTGGTGACCTGGGCCCGCGCGCGCCCGGGCCAGCTCCTCTATGGCCACACGGGGACCGGCACGACCCCGCACCTGGCATTCGAGGAGTTCGCGCACAAGGCAGGCTTCAAGACGCAGGACGTGCCCTACAAGGGATCGGCCGAGATCCTCCAGGCGATTCTGGGCGGCCATGTGCCGGTGATGTGCGGCACCATGGAGTTCGTGCCCCATGTCAAGGCGGGCCGGCTTCGCTTCCTGGCCACCCTGGGCCGGGAGCGCAACCGCGCCTTTGCGGACGTGCCCACGGTGAAGGAGTCCGGCTGGGACACCGTGAGTGAATCGCCGTTCGGGATAGGCGCTCCGCGCAGCACCGATCCGGCTGTCGTGCGCATCCTCCATGACGCGTTTCGCAAGACGCTGGAGGACCCGCGGGTGCTGGAAGTGCTGGAGCGCTATTACCAGCCGGTGATCTACATGAGCACGGAGGCCTATACGGCCTATGCTCGGCGGACATTCGAGGCGGAGCGGGCGACCATCGAACGCATGGGTCTCGCTCCAAAGGCCTGACGGCCGGGGGAGGGCCGCCGGCGCCTGAGCCCGGCGGGGCCTCGCGCGCCCTTGGCTGAGGTATCGTGCCGCCCCATGCATGACCTGACTTTTTACTGGCACGACTATGAGACCTTCGGTCGCGTGCCCCGGCGCGACCGCCCCGCCCAGTTCGCCGGCATCCGCACCGACGACCAGCTCAATGAAGTCGGCGAGCCGTTGATGCTTTACTGCCAGCCGGCGCTCGACAGCCTGCCAGACCCTGAATCCTGCCTGCTGACGGGCATCCTGCCCCAGACCTGCGCCGAGCAGGGGGTGCAGGAACAGGCCTTTGCGGCGGCCATCCATGCGGAGCTGTCACGTCCTGGCACGATCGGCCTGGGCTACAACACCATTCGCTTTGACGATGAGGTGAGCCGCTTCCTGTTCTGGCGTAACCTCATCGACCCTTATGCCCGTGAGTGGCAGAACGCCTGCGGACGCTGGGATCTGCTGGACGTGGTGCGCTGCGCCTATGCCCTGCGGCCGGAAGGTATCCAGTGGCCCCGGCACGAGGACGGGCGGCCGTCGTTCAAGCTCGAACATCTCACCAAGGCCAATGGCCTGGCCCACGAGGCGGCCCACGACGCCTTGTCGGACGTGCGCGCCACCATCGCGCTGGCGCGGCTCATCCGGCAGGCGCAGCCCCGCCTGTGGGAGTTCTGCCTGAAACTGCGGCGCAAGGAGGCCGTCTGGCAGGAAATCGGCGCCCAGCGGCCCTTCCTGCACATTTCCGGCATGTATGGCGTGGAAAAGGGCTGCATTGCCCTGGTGTGGCCGCTGGCCACGCATCCGACCAACAAGAATGAACTGATCGTCTGGGACCTGGCCCACGACCCGTCGGAGCTGCTCACGCTGGACGCCGAGACCATTCGCCAGCGCCTGTACACGCGCCAGGACGAACTGCCCGAAGGGGTGACGCGCCTGCCGATCAAGACGCTGCATGTCAACAAGTCCCCCATCGTCATTTCCTCTTTGAAGATCCTTTCGCCGGAGATGGCACAGCGCTGGGGCCTGGAGCTGACTCAGGGCCTGGCGCATGCCGAGCTGCTGGCGCAGCGTGGGGGCGAGATGCTGGGGCGGTGGGCGGAGGTGTTCCAGCGCCCGGCGCCCGGCGCGGATGTCGACGTGGATGAAGACCTGTACGGCGGCTTCCTTGGCAATGAAGACCGCCGGGCCCTGGAGCGCCTGCGGGGGCTTGCCCCCGAGGCGCTGGCTGACCGGGTCGCCCAAGGCAAGGTCGCCTTCGAAGACGGCCGCCTGGAGGAGCTGCTGTTCCGTTACCGCGCCCGCAATTGGCCGGACACCCTCTCCGAGGAGGAACAGGCGCGCTGGGAGCGTCACTGCGCCAGCCGGCTGCACCTGGGAGCGGGCGGCAGCCAGACCCTGGGTGAGTTCTTTGACCGCATCGATGCGCTGGCGGAAGTGGCGGAGTCCAAGGAGGACGAACGGGCCCAGGAGATCCTTGCGGCGCTGTACGACTGGGCCGAGCAGATCGCCCCGCCGGCGCCCTGAGCGGCGCGGGCGTGCCCGCAACGCCCCTCGCCGGGGGTTCCCTGGAGACGCCAAAACGGGTACACCTTCGGCAGGGATGCGCCGGGGCCGTCGTGCCGGGGCGCTCGCCACACTGACAGGGCGCCTCTGGGCGCAGAGATGGAGACGACATGCAGACCCCAGACAACGCCGGTCATCCGGCCGATCACGAGCGCGTGGCCGCCCGCATGCGGGCCCTGCTGGTGAGGGCGCCGCTGGCGGTGGCCTTCACGAGCGCCGGCCGGTTCGAGGTGGCCAGCGAGCTGTTCAATCACCTCTTTGGTCATGGCGATGACACGGACCTGTCGGGTACCGACGTCAGTACAGTGACCGTATCCGAAGCCGCCCATCAGGCGCTGCAGGCCCGGCTGGGCGCTGCCTTTGGCGGCGGACGGCCGGTGGATGAGGAAGTCGAGTTCGTACGGCGTGACGGCGCCCGCTTCTGGGGGCGGCTGCAGGCTTCCCCGGTGCATTGGGAGCAGCCCGCCGGCGAGGCCATGTGGGTGGTGGAGGACATCACCGCCGCGCGCGCGCTGCGCATGCAGCCCACCTGGTCCGCCAAGCATGACGTGGTGACGGAGCTGGCCAATCGCCGGGAGATCGAGCGGCGGCTGGCCGATCACGTCGGGAGCCGCCGCCATGAGCCGGTGTCGGTGCTGTTCATCGACATCGACAAGTTCGGCACCGTGGTGCAGGGCATGGGCACGGAAGTGGCCGACCATTTCCTCTACGGGCTGGGCCAGATGCTGGTGACCAAGGTGCGGGCGTCGGATGTCGTGGCCCGGCTGGAAACCGACCATTTCGTAGTGTTGCTGCCCGATTGCGACCAGCACTATGCCCAGATCGTGGCCGAAAAGGTGCGTTCGGCCGTAGCCGCCTACCGGCTGCGCTGGGGCCTGCACCGCACGCGGGTCAAGGCCAGCGTGGGCGTGGTGCAGCTGCAAGCGTCGCTGGATACCGTCGAGTCGGTGCTGGCGGCGGCGGGGCTGGCCTGCGCGGAAGCCAAGGCCGCAGGCGGGGACAGCGTGCGGGTATTCGTCTCCAGCGGCAGCTTCGAGGAACTGGCTGGCGCCTGAGTGCGGGCGGCAGGCAGACGCCGTACGTGAAGAAATGGGTGGGAATCCCGCTTCTTTTCTCAGTTTCGCCCGCCGCTGGCCGATAGCGACAGCTACAGTGCGGACTTGAGGCGTTCTCCTGCCAGCCCACAATCATGTCCACCACCAGCCTGTCCACTGTCCTGTCCGGCATCTCCGCGGCCAATGAACGGCTGCGCGCGTCGGCCAACAACCTGGCCAACCTGCAGACCGAGGGCTACCGGCGCGAGCGCGTCGAGGCCCAGACAACGGACAGCGGCGGCGTGAGCACCACGGTGACCAAGCTGCCGCAACCCGGCGAGGACCTGGCCACCGATGTGGTGGACCAGCAGGCCGCCGCCTACACCTTCATTGCCAACCTGAAGGTGCTGCAGACGCAAGTGCGCGCCGAAGGCGCGCTGCTCGACATCCACGTCTAGTCAATCCGCCAGTTCAAACAGGGCGGAGCCGTCGCCGTTGTCCTTGACCAGTCGCACCGGTGTGGCCGGGCTCAGCCTGACCACCGCGCCAGCGCCAGACAGGAACTGCAGCTTCACCCCCGGCACCGGAAGGATCCGCCAGGACGGCGCCAGCCCTCCCTGATCCGCCGAAGGCTGGGCGGCGAGATCTCTGGCCAGGGCTTCGCGCGTTTCGTCCGGGGCGTCCACCACCACCTTGTCCGCACCCAGTGCCGGGAAATGGCCGCCGCCATAAGCCCGGTAGTTGTTGGTCACCACCAGGAAGGTCGCGCTGTCGTCCAGCGGCTGGCCGCGCCAGGTGAGCTGGGTCACCCGATGGCTGTCCGCGGCGCGCTTGCCTTCCTTGTCGAAGCGGGCGGGTTGGGTCAGGTCCAGCGAGTAGCGCAGTCCGTCGCCGGCCCCCCACATCATGTCGAAGTTGAAGCCCGGGTAGCCGGTGTCCAGCAGGGCCTGCTGAGCGGGGCCCGCGGGATCGATCCGGCGGAACTGGCCCGCCGACATCTCCAGCCAGTCGCGCACCTGCGCCCCGCTGAGCTTCACCACCTTGATGGTGTTGGGGTAGACGTAGAGGTCGGCCACATGCTTGATGGCGATGGGCCCGGCGGGAATGTCGGTGTACTGGGTCCATCCCTGGCGACCGCCCGACTTGAAGGGCGCGGCGGCCGAAAGCAGCGGCAGGCTCGCCAGTGCCGTGCCCTGGACGGCCCGCTGCGCATATCGCAGCTGGGCCTGGGCCACCAGCCGCACGGCCAGGCTGTCCACGGCTTGCCCGAAGTAGCTGTGGATGGGCGTGTCGGTATGAGCAACCTGGCTGCGCACATGGTCGAGCGTCGCCTGATGCTCCGCCGCGATGACCGCGGCCGGCATCGGGTCCGCCTCCACCAGCGGACGGCGCTGGGCGCGGTCGAAAATCGGGCGCAGCAGTGCGCGGCTGTCCGTCACATGCCAACGGCCCCCCTGGTCGGACAGGCGCAGGTCCACGATGCCCAGATGGTCGCCCCAGCGGCCCGGCATCACCGCAGGCACACCGAACAGGCGGCCCTTGTCGAGATCGGCACCGGGATAGCCGGCAAAGGCCTGCCCTGGAAATTCGGTGTGGGCATGGCCCAGCAGCAGCGCGTCCACCCCCGGGATGCGAGCCAGCTGGGCGGCCATGTTTTCCGACAGGCGCGGCAACTCCATCTTCTCGATGCCGGTATGGGCGATCACGACCACCAGGTCGGCCCCCTGGCGGCGCAGGGCCGGCACCAGCTCGCGCGCCACCTCCACCATGTCGCGCACTTGAACGCGGCCCGCCAGGTTCTGACGGTCCCACTCCAGAATCTGCGGCGGGGTCAGGCCCAGCACGCCGATCCGAAGGCGATGCCGTCGGCCGGCGTCGTCCACGGCCTCGCGCACCAGCATGGCGCTGGGAACGAACGCGGGGCGGCGGCCGTCGGCCTCCATCACGTTGGCATTGAGGACCGGAAAGTTCGCCCCTGACAGCGCCTGGCGCAGGAAGGGCAGGCCATAGTTGAACTCGTGGTTGCCCAGGTTGGCCGCATCCACCCCCAGCAGGTTCAGCACCTTGTAGGCCGGATGGACGTCGCCTGCCTTGAGGGGGTGGACGCGAGCGACCAGGTCACCCAGCGGATTGCCCTGCAGGAGATCCCCGTTGTCGAACAGCAGGCTGTTGGGCGCCTCGCCGCGAGCCTGGTGGATCAGCGTGATCGTCTTGGACAACCCAAATTCCTGCGACTCCTTGTCCTGGTAGTAGTCGTAGTTCAGCAGGTTCATGTGAACGTCGCTGGTCTGCATCAGGCGAAGACGCAGCTCCGCGGCGTGCGCGGCCGGGGTGGCGAGCGCCAGCGCCAGCAGCCCCAGCGCGGCCAGGGCGCCAGACAGGCGGCCGGTCATGACCAGTCCGTTCCCTCGATCAGGGCTGTCAGCATGGCGCCAAAGCCCTTGGCGTCTTCCGCATCGAAGCGCGACGGTTCCGGGCTGTCCAGGTCGAAGACGGCCTGCAGCCGCCCGGCTGCCGTCACCGGCAGCACCAGTTCCGAGCGCGAAGCCGCATCACAGGCGATATGGCCAGGGAAGGCATGCACATCCTCCACCAGTTGCACTTGGCCGCTGCGGGCGGCGGCGCCGCAGACGCCGCGCTCGAACGGAATGCGCACGCAGGCGACCTTGCCCTGGAACGGGCCGAGGACCAGCTCGCGGTCGTTGGCCGGATTGACGAGATAAAAGCCCGCCCAGTTGAGCTGCGGCACGCTGTTGTAGACCAGGGCCGAGAACTGCGCCAGGTTGGCGATCCGGTCGCGCTCGCCGTGCAGGATGGCCTGCGTCTGGGCCAGGAGGGTGTCGTAGGAGGCGCGCTTGGCCTCAGGGCTGGACATGTCCAGCAGGGGCGTGGGTTCGAAGCTCATCCGCGGATTGTCGTTCAACCCCAGAGCGCCGGCTTGTTGACCGGCACCGAGCCGCTACGGTTGGCAAAGAACAGGTAGAAGGCGGTGCCAAAGCCGGTGCCCGCCAGCAGCACGCTGGACAGGATGTGCATCCACTTGAGCAGAAGATAGGTGTTCATCGTGTTCAGGCCGGCGCGTCCTCGTGCAGGATGAGCAGCAGTGCGGCGACCGGCAGGTTCTTGGAAAGCCGGCCCAGCGGGTCCAGCCACAGTTCAGGCAGGATCAGGGTGCCTGTCACGGTCATGGCGAGCATGCCCAGGGCGGCGGCCACATAGACCCAGCGGCGGTGCCATCGCCACATCGCCAGGCCCAGCACCAGGTCGAGCGCGGCGCCGGCCAGGATGACCGGCGCGATCCATGCGGCGGGCGTGCCGGCCGAAAGCAGCAAGTCGCGTCCTTGGCCGCCCATCTCCACCACGCTGACGACCGCGGTCAGCAGCCACAGCGCGATCAGGCTGGCGCGGGCCAGCAGCCGGGTGCGCCGGTGCCGGAAGGGGGTCAGGCCGACTGCCATGCTGCCTCCACGAAACGCTCCAGCGGCACAGGTGCGCGGCCCAGCAGCTTCCCGAAGGCCGCCGCATCGCCGATGTTGTCCTGCTGGAGCAGCGACAGGCTCTCCGTGCTCCAGGGCTGGAAGGTCATCAGGTCGCCCAGCCGTGCGCTCCACCGGCTGGGTGCCGGCGGCAGCGGGACGACCATCGCCTTGCCGTGGCCGAGTTGCCGGCGCAGCTCACCGATGAACGCGGCGAGCGGCAAGGCCTGCGGCCCGACGGCGGTGACCAGTTCCGGGCCTGCATCCTGGAGCAGCCGCAGGCAGGCCAGCGCCACGTCCTGCACGGCCACCGGCTGGATGCGCGCTTGCAAGGCTGCGGCAGGCAGCACCAGGACGGGCAGGCGGGCCATGGACATGAACATGGCCGAACTGGCGCCGCCCCGTCCAAAGACAATGCTCGGGCGCACCACCGTGCCCTCCAGCCGGCCTTGCGCGCGCAGGCGCATCAGCACCTCGTCCGCCGCGCGCTTGCTGGTGGCGTAACGGGTGTCGCTCTGCGCCACGCCGTTGGCTGAAATCTGCACCACCCGGCGCACCCCAGCCTCCGCGCAGGCCTCGAACAGGGCGGCGGGAGCGCGGTGGTGAAGGATGTCCGTGGACCGGTCCCGGGTGTCCCGGAGAATGCCCACCGCATTGACCACCGCATCGAAGCCTGCCAGGCGGGGCAACCAGTCGCTGGCCTTCAGGCTGCGACTGAAGTTGTGGCTGCTGGAACTGGCGGGTGTGACCGACAGGCCGGCCTCGCGCAAGGCCCGCACGATGCTGCGGCCGATGAAACCGCTGGCGCCGCAGACCAGGACGGATCGCACTGGCCCGCTCATGACGTGGCTCCGGGGGCGACACCGCCGACAGCCACGCCGCCGGGCGGCGGGGCGACGGGCGGCGCCAGCTTGGCGGATGTAGGCATCGGGGCAGGGCTTGCCGGCATGCGCGACCAGATCTGCCACGCCACGACGCTGACGCTGAGGAACACGCCCATTGTCACCAGCCACAAGGTGCGGCGCAGGAAGTCGCCCAGGCTGACCAGCGAGCCGTCGCTATAACCAAAGGTGAGCACCAGCAGCATGGAACCGCTGATGGCCAGCACGTTCAACACGCGCCACCAGAATTCAGGGCCGCTGTTACTGGCTTCAGTAGCGTCCTGGCCAGGCGCCCGGGTGGCCTCACACAGCCGGTGCAATACCTGCATCAGGATGGGCTGCAGATAGCGCAGCGTCAGACGAGGCACCAGGCCTGCGATCAACAGGCTCAGCGAGAGAGTCAATTCACTCATGGCATCACTCCTTCCTAGCTTCTTATGGGAAATGGGATCGCATTGACGGATGTGGCAAGCGCAGGCCCTGCGGGGCTTGAGTGAGGGAGGCGCTTGTCTGATATTTCAGCAAATACAGAAATCAAGAGTCAAAAAAATGGGGCACTAGGCCCCGTCTCCTCGCACGAAACGTTGAACGCTCGCGCCGAGCTTGAGCACCTTCTCCAGGGTCGATGGAGACAGGCGCATCATTTCTTCCGACCACGCGCCCATGGTTTGCATCAGCCGCAGGCAGTCGCGCACGCGGTCCTGTGCATCCGGCGACTCCTGTTGGAAGGCCTCGTCTTCCACCAGGTCCGTCAGCATGCGCACCGTGGGGTCGAACTCGCGGTGCTTGCGTTCACGCACGATGGTGCGCAGCAACTCCCACACATCCACCGAGGTTCCGAAGTAATCGCGGCGGTCGCCGAGGATGTGGGTCACGCGCACCAGGTTCCAACTGGTCAGTTCCTTGAGGCTGGTGCTGACGTTGGAGCGGGCCACGGAAAGCGTCTCGGCGATCTGCTCCGCGTTGAGCGGCCTGCCGTGGAAATAGAGCAGGGCATGAATCTGCGCGACGGTGCGGTTCACACCCCAGGCGCTGCCCATTTCCCCCCAGTGGAGGATGAAGCGCTGGGCGGTAGTGCTGAGTTCCATGCGGCCACTATAGAACTACAGTAATTTCTGTCAACACAGAAAGTGCAAGCTTGATTCTGATGAAGCGTGCCAGTTGAGCAAGAAAAAGCCCCAGGGGCCGAAGCGCCTGGGGCTGCGAGGAGCAGGCACAACTCCGAAGGCGTGGACCTCCGGAGTGGTCAGCCTTAGACCGTCACCGACTTGGCGGTGTCTGCGTATTCCTCGATCTGGTCGAAGTTCATGTAGCGGTACACGCTGGCGGCATCCTTGTTGATGATGCCCATCGCCTCGTGGTACTCCTGCAGGGTCGGGATACGGCCCAGCTTGGAGCACACCGCTGCCAGTTCCGCCGAGCCCAGGAACACGTTGGTGTTCTTGCCCAGGCGGTTCGGGAAGTTGCGGGTGGAGGTGGACATCACGGTTGCGCCTTCACGCACCTGCGCCTGGTTGCCCATGCACAGCGAGCAGCCCGGCATTTCGGTACGCGCGCCCGCGGTGCCGAAGGTGGCGTAATGGCCTTCCTTGATCAGCTCGTTCTGATCCATCTTGGTCGGCGGCGCCACCCACAGCTTCACCGGGATGTCGCGAGCACCGCCCAGCAGCTTGGCAGCAGCGCGGAAGTGACCGATGTTGGTCATGCACGAGCCGATGAAGGCTTCGTCGATCTTGGTGCCTTGCACTTCCGACATGAACTTGGCGTCGTCCGGGTCGTTGGGGCAGCAGACGATCGGTTCCTTGATGTCGGCCAGGTCGATCTCGATCACGGCGGCGTACTCGGCGTCCTTGTCTGCTTCCAGCAGGTTCGGGTTGGACAGCCAGGCCTCCACATTCTTGATGCGACGCTCCAGCGTGCGCTTGTCCGCATAGCCGTCGGCAATCATGTTCTTCATCAGGACGATGTTGGAGGTCAGGTACTCCTTGATCGGTTCCGGATTCAGCTTGATCGTGCAGCCGGCGGCAGAGCGCTCGGCCGATGCGTCGGACAGTTCGAAGGCCTGTTCCACCTTCAGGTCGGGCAGACCTTCGATTTCCAGGATGCGGCCCGAGAAGATGTTCTTCTTGCCCTTCTTCTCGACGGTCAGCAGGCCAGCCTTGATGGCATACAGCGGGATGGCATGCACCAGGTCGCGCAGCGTCACACCCGGCTGCATCTCGCCCTTGAAGCGCACCAGCACGGATTCCGGCATGTCCAGGGGCATCACGCCGGTGGCGGCGCCGAAGGCCACGAGGCCGGAGCCGGCCGGGAAGCTGATGCCGATGGGGAAGCGGGTGTGGGAGTCGCCACCGGTGCCCACGGTGTCGGGCAGCAGCAGTCGGTTCAGCCAGCTGTGGATCACGCCGTCGCCCGGACGCAGGGCCACGCCGCCGCGGTCACTGATGAAGTGCGGCAGTTCGCGGTGCATCTTCACGTCCACGGCCTTGGGATAGGCCGCGGTGTGGCAGAAGGACTGCATCACGAGGTCGGCCGAGAAGCCGAGGCAGGCCAGGTCCTTGAGCTCGTCGCGCGTCATCGGGCCGGTGGTGTCCTGCGAGCCGACCGTGGTCATCTTGGGCTCGCAATAGGTGCCGGGGCGGATGCCCTGGTTGTCCGGCAGGCCGCAGGCGCGGCCCACCATCTTCTGCGCCAGGGTGAAGCCCTTGCCGCTGTCCACCGGCGGCTTGGGCAGGCGGAACAGGGTGGAGGCGGGCAGGCCCAGGAACTCACGGGCCTTGCCGGTCAGCGAGCGGCCGATGATCAGGTTGATGCGGCCGCCGGCGCGCACTTCGTCCAGCAGCACATCGCTCTTGAGCGCGAACTGCGCGACGGTGGCGCCGTTCTTCTCGATCTTGCCGTCATAGGGATAGACGTCGATGACATCGCCCATTTCCAGGTTGCTCACATCGACTTCGATGGGCAGCGAGCCGGAGTCTTCCTGGGTGTTGAAGAAGATCGGCGCGATCTTGGTGCCCAGGGTGACGCCGCCAAAGCGCTTGTTCGGCACGAAGGGGATGTCCTGGCCCGTCGCCCAGATCACCGAGTTGGTGGCGGACTTGCGCGAGGAGCCGGTGCCGACGACATCGCCGACATACGCCACCAGGTGGCCCTTTTTCTTGAGGTCCTCGATGAATTGCATCGGGCCGCGCTTGCCGTCTTCCTCGGGCTTGAAGGCCGCGTCAGGGCGGGTGTTCTTCAGCATCGCCAGGTAGTGCAGCGGGATGTCCGGACGGCTCCAGGCGTCAGGCGCGGGGGAGAGGTCGTCGGTGTTGGTCTCGCCGGGCACCTTGAAGACGGTGACGGTGATCTTCTTCTCGACTTCCGGGCGCGAGGTGAACCATTCGGCGTCCGCCCAGCTGTGGATGACGGCGGTAGCCTGAGCATTGCCGGCCTTGGCCTTTTCGGCGACGTCGTGGAAGGCGTCGAACATCAGCAGCGTCTTTTTGAGGCTGGTGGCGGCGACGGAAGCGACTTCCTTGTCGTCCAGCAGATCGACCAGCGGCTTGACGTTGTAGCCGCCCACCATGGTGCCGAGCAGCTCAGTCGCCTTGGTCTTGGAGATCAGGCCGACGGTCAGGTCGCCATGGGCAACGGCAGCCAGGAAGCTGGCCTTGACCTTGGCGGCATCGTCCACGCCCGGGGGCACGCGGTGGGTGAGCAGGTCCAGCAGGAATTCGCCTTCGCCGGCGGGCGGGTTCTTGATCAGCTCGATCAGCTCGGCGACTTGCTTGGCATCCAGCGGCAGCGGCGGGATGCCCAGCGCGGCGCGCTCGGCAACATGTTGGCGGTAGGCTTGCAGCATTGCGAACTCCAGTCTCTGTAGTCTCTGGCTTGGGTCAGTGAAGCGGGATCTTGTGGGTCAACGTGGTGAGGCGCCCTCGGGCACGATGACTTTGAGTCCCTTGAAATAGTCCCGGAAAAATCCGTGGTCACGCGTGATGAGGCCGTCACACTGCAGCATGGCGTGTGCGCCCACAAGAAAATCGGCAATGGCGCGGGAGGCGCCGGGGGTGTCGGCGGCGACGGTTTTGGCCTGGGGCTTGCCGGACGGGCGGGTGCCGGCCTCCAGCAGCCTTTGCTTGAATTTGCGCTGCATCTCTCCAGCCCGGATGGCCGCGCGCTGATCGATGGGAGAAAAGCCCAGGCCCATCTCCTCCAGGGCGTCCATGACTTCGGAGCCATGGCCAAGGCCCGCCGTCACTTCCGACAGCACAACGTCGCACAGCACGACCGGGCCGGTGGACAAGGCCAGGCGCAGGGCGGCCTCGGCGGCATCCGCGCCGGGAGCGTCGCCCAGGAGGTCGATGAGGACGGAGCTGTCGACAGCGATCATGTGCAATCAGTCCTGCACCGGGTCGCCGGGCGCGCGGCCGCGCAGTTCGCGCATGACGTCGTCCGTGGTGGTGCCGTCCGGCAGCTTGAAGCGGCCACGGGCGCGGGAAATGGCGTCGTCCACGTTCTTGCGCAAGATGATGCGGGCGCCGTCCAGTTCCACCTTCAGCGTGGTGCCCTTGGTCAAGCCCAAGGCATCGCGGACGGCTTTGGGCAGCGTGATCTGACCGCGTTCGGCGACGGTGGCTTCCATGGGGGCTCCCGGGTGAGGTATGCGGTGGAAAGTATGTATGGATTCTACATACTTGGTGTGGGGAAGGCCACAGATCCTGGGGCGTCAGCGTGGAATGGTCGGGCTTTTTCGGGCTCGCCCTGGTAGAGGACGCTCGGCTGAATCGATGCGTCGGTAGGCGCACGATCGACGGGCGCGGGGGCCCTGTTTTCTCCATGTCCCTTCTGTCTGGGCTCCGCCCAGCCATTCATTCCTTGACTTACGAAAACAGGGCCCCCACACCCGTCGATCCACACCACTCGCTGCCGGCGCAGGAAAACGCCTGGGACTAGACAGCTGAATCGCGTTTGCACAGTGCTCACGGCCAACTGGGTCGCTCGGCGGATCAGTCGCTACGACTCTTGCTTCGGAACCGTGGCTTGGCAGTGCGCGCTGGCGATGGAGGAAGTGCTATGGACCAGTTCGTGTGAGTGGTCAAAAAAAAGCGCGCCATTGGCGCGCTTCTCGGAGCAGGGGAGCTCAGTGGCCGGCAGGGGCGATGCCCAGGCCGCCAGCGGGGACGGCAGAGGCGGCACGAGCAGCCTCAATGGCGGCGCGCTGCTGCGGGTGAATGCACTCGTCCACCATGCGGCGACCAGCGCTGACATCCAGCAGCATGGACTTGTTGGCAATCTGGACCATCAGGGTGCGGCCCGTCACGTCTTCCAGGCGCAGGGCGCCCGTGGAAGAAAGCACCGGCTTCATGGTGAAGACCTGCTTCAGGAAGGCCACGTCGATGTAGCCAGCGTGCTTGGCATTGGGCGTGATTTCGACGGACTGCTTGAACTCGCAGTCGTAGTGGCCCATGTAGGTCTGCTGGGCAGCAGCCAGCTGTTCAGGGCTGGCTTCGGCCAGCGGGGCAGGACCAGCCGGCTTGACCGGCGTCTTCTTGGCCGTGGACTTGGCGGTGGTCGCCTTCGCCGCTGCCGGCTTGGTGTTGTTGCCCTGCACCGAAGGTTCGGCGCAGACAAGACCGGCAGCCAGCAGCAGAGCAGCGGCAACGGTGCTGGACAGAGCGAAGGAGGTTTTCATGCGGGTCGTCTTTGTGTCTTGAGTAAGGGCAGTGGCAGATGTCGTCCCAGTAGCTCAGTGACCTCTGGCGCGACGGCAAGCGAATTCTCGCGCGGGGCAAACCGCGTGCGCATAGGGTTTGTTTCAAACAGTAGGGACTTCAACGCGGAATCGTCCCCTTTGTGGCAGCGATTGCGGGCGTGAACCACGCTTGCTCGACTTCGGCGGGCAATTGCTGGCCTGTGCGGAATGCACGCTGCAGCAGATGCCAGAAGAGTCGGTAGCTCGCACGGTCGTGAAGCATGTCACGGTGTTGAATGGGTGCCCAGTCCGCCGCTTGAGCGGTGAGCAGGATGTCGATGGCCTCGTCGATCTCCGCAACGCTGGGCGCAAACGCTTCAATGATGGGTCGTATTTGTTGCGGATGGATACTCCACATGCGGGTGTACCCAAGCTCCCGCGCCGCACGTTCCGCCGCCGACTGGATGGCCCGCTCACTTTTGAACTCAGTGACGACGCAGTGTGATGGGGTTTTCCCGTAGGTGTGGGCCGCTGCCGCGATGGCGAGCTTGGCGCGCTGAACGAGCGGGTGGCTGAACTGGCCCTCCACCGTGAGGGCCGAGCGCGGGATGGCGCCCCGGTGCGCGGAGACGTAGTCCATCAGCCCAAAGGAGAGCGACTCGATGCGGGGCAGGGCGGCGATGGCCATCACGTCGCGCAGGGCGCCATGGGTCTCGATCAGCGTATGCAAGGGCAATGGCTTGCTGATGTGATGGCGCCGCAGGCAATCATCGATGAAGGCGATGGACTGGCTCAGGTCGCCGACGCTTTCCGGCTTGGGGATCATCAGATAGGCGAGCTTCTCCCCACCGCCGGCGATCACGGCCTCGACATCGGCTTCGAAGGCTGGATGCTGGAAGGGGTGGACGCGCACGCCGACGCGACCGTGCAGGTTCAGTGGCCCATTGAGCAGGTGCAGCACGAGCAGCATGTGCTCGGCCTCGCCGCCCACGGGGGCGCCGTCCTCGCAATCGAGCGTGATGTCGAAGACGGGCCCCATCTGTGCCTGTAGCTCCAGGCTCTTCACCATGCGCGCCTCGACGCCGCAGTAATGGTCTACGACTGGCAGGACCGTGGGGGCCTGACCCTCCTCGAAAAGGGCTTGTGCAGGATGAAGCGAAGTGCTGCTCATGGCATCTCTATATAGGAGCCCGAAGGTCACGGGCATTCACGGGCATTCACGCGGGCACAACCCATGCCCGCACACAACAATGGGCCGCCCAAAGAAAAAGGCCAGCCCAAAAGCCAGCCTTAGTGTCTACCTGCGCAACCCAGTCCACAACCTCGCGCAACCCGCGAGGTGCGCCCACCCAACAGAGCCCGCAGACCTGACCCCGCCGGCCACACGCCCGCCCCTTGAGAGGGGCGGGTGATCCACCAAGCGGAGCCCGTGGGACTGGCTCCGCCAGGCCACCGGGCTCGCCCCCTTGAGGGGGCCGCCGTCAGGCGGTAGGGGGTGGGGCATCCTTAAGCGGAGCCCGTGGAGCTGGCTCCGCCAGGCCGTCGGGCTCGCCCCCTTGAGGGGGCCGCCG
>Ga0065165_1000399_pt1 | contig 70029 bp, 62 predicted proteins | sample AraplaMF_Cvi_mMF_FD_63813 | JGI IMG/M metagenome (GOLD analysis project Ga0065165, IMG submission 63813) | Arabidopsis root microbial communities from the University of North Carolina, USA - plate scrape MF_Cvi_mMF (version 2) (version 3) | ecosystem: Host-associated > Plants > Roots >... | reverse complement strand
CCTTCCGCCCGGGGTTACGCCCGCCTGCCTGCGGGCCATCCCGAAGCCTGGGCGGATGCGTTCCGTAACGTGATCGCCGATGCCTATGCGTGGATCCGCAGCGGTGCCCGTCCGGACAGGAAGCCGATCGCGTTGCCTACCTTTGCCGACGGTTATCGCAACAGCCTGCTGGTGGACGCGATGCTGAAGAGCCATGCCGCAGGAGGCCTGTGGCAACCGGTCGGGAATCCCCTCGAAACCAAACGCACGACAAGGAAACGCGGATGAAGTGGCGTCTTAGAACGATGATGTTGTTCGAGTTCGGGATCTGGGGCGCCTGGTACGTCACGGTCGGCACCTGGCTCGGCAAGACGCTGCACTTCACCGGTACCGAGATCGGCGCCGTCGCGGGCACCACCGCCATCGGCGCGATCATCTCGCCGCTGTTCGTGGGCCTGCTCGCCGATCGCCTGTTCGATACGCGGCGCGTGCTCACCCTGCTGCACCTCCTTGGCGCGGTACTGCTGGCCGTCGCGGCGCAACAGACCACGTTCGTCATGGTCTACGTTCCCCTGCTGGCCTACAGCCTCTGTTACATGCCGACGCTGGCGCTGACCGCCTCGCTGGCCATGCGGCACATCAAGGATCCGCAGGAAGAGTTCGGCGCCATCCGCGTGTTCGGCAGCATCGGCTGGATCGTCGTCGGCCTGGCGGTGGGCGCATGGGGTGTGGAAGCGACCGCGTCGCCGCTCCTTCTCGCGGCTGCCCTGTCGGTGGTGCTGGCGGGCTACTGCTTCACCCTGCCGCCGACGCCGCCGCTGGCCCGCGACACCCGCTTCGAATGGCGCCACGTGCTGCCGCTGGAATCGCTGCACCTGCTCCGCGAACGTTCGATGGCGGTATTCGCCCTGGCCTCGTTCCTGATCTGCATTCCGCTGCAGTTCTATTACGCCTTCACCAATCTCTTCCTCAACGAGGCCGGCGTGGTCAACGCCGCCGGCAAGATGACCGGCGGTCAGATGTCGGAGCTGTTCTTCATGCTCCTCATTCCCTGGTTCTTCCGCCGTCTGGGTGTGAAGTGGATGCTGGCCGTGGGCATGCTGGCCTGGGTGGTGCGTTACGGCCTGTTCGCTTTCGGCGGTACCGGCGAGCTGATGTGGATGCTCTGGCTGGGCATCGTGCTGCACGGCGTCTGCTTCGACTTCTTCTTCGTGGTCGGCCAGATCTACATCGACCGCGAAGCGCCGCCCGCGTTGCGCGCGGCCACGCAGGGCCTCATCACCTTCCTGACTTACGGCCTCGGCATGTTCGTCGGTTCGTGGCTGTCCGGGATCGTGGTGCAGACCTATACGCGTGCCGACGCGACGCACGACTGGCACGCCATCTGGATCATCGCCGGTACGTTTGCCGCCTTCGTCTTCGCCCTTTTCGTCTTGCTCTTCAAGGATCGCAAGACCACCGCCGCCACTGCCGTCGTCGGCACCCACTGATTCGGAGAACCCCCTCATGATGAATCGCAGGCAGTTCCTTGCGCGGTCGGCGCTCTGCGGCGCGGCGCTCGGACTCGGCCTTGGGGCGCCGGGAAGGCTCCTCGCCGCCGCGTCGAAGGGCAAGACCATGGGCATCCAGCTCTACATGGTGCTGGACGCGTACAAGAGCGACCCCATGGGCACGCTCAAGAAGCTGAAATCGATCGGCTACGCCGAGATCGAGGCCATCATCCTGAGCACGGCCAAAGAGCTGAGCGATCAACTGAAGGCGGCAGGCCTCGCGTGCCCGAGCATGCATTTCGACAGCCTCGGTTTCGACGCCGGCGTCGACGCCGCGCATACGCTCGGCGCGACCTACATCGTCAGCAGCATGCTGCCGTCGATCATGCAGAAGGAAGCGAAGACGTCCGGCGAGCCCGGCTACACGCTCGACGACGCAAAGCGCACGGCCGAATACGCCAATCGCCTCGGCGAGAAGGCCCGCAAGGCCGGCCTGCGTTACGCGTACCACAACCACCATCTCGAATTCACCGACGTCGGTGGCGGCCAGGTGTTCTACGACGTGCTTCTGAAGGAGACGGACAAGGAACTCGTGCAGTTCGAGCTGGACTGCGGCTGGGTCGCCGCCGGCGGCAAGAATCCCGCCGACTACTTCAAGGCGAATCCGGGCCGCATCCCGTTGATGCATGCCAAGGATTTCCTGCCGGGTCATCGCAAGGACTACCCCGGGGCCGAACTCGGCCACGGTGAACTCGACTACAAACCGATCATGGCGGCAGCCGACGCCTCCGGACTGAAGCACTGCTTCGTCGAACAGGAGGGGCCGTTCGCCCGCATGAGCTCACTTGACGCCGCGCGCGTCGACTACGACTACCTGCGCCCGCTGCGCTGAAGGGAAAGGCATGGAAAAGAACACATTCGACGCCATCGTCGTCGGTACCGGCGTCAGTGGCGGCTGGGCCGCCAAAGAGTTGACCGAGAAGGGCCTCAAGACCCTCGTACTCGATCGCGGCCCCATGGTGAAGCACCTGGACTACCCGACCGCCATGAAGGCGCCTTGGGAACTGCCCTACGCCGACGAACCCACCCAGGCGGACATCGCGCGCTGGCCCAAGCACACGCGGCCCTCCTTCTACGGCATCACGCAGTCCACCAAGCACTGGTTCGTCGACGACATCGACAATCCATACGAGGAAACGAAACCCTTCGACTGGTTCCGTGGCTACCATGTCGGCGGCCGCTCGCTCATGTGGGGACGGCAGAGCTACCGCCTGAGCGAGATGGACCTGGAAGCCAACGGCAAGGAAGGCGTGGGCGTGGACTGGCCGATCCGCTACAAGGATCTGGCGCCCTGGTACGACTACGTGGAACACTTCATCGGCGTCAGCGGCAATAACGACCACCTCGCACAGCTCCCGGACGGCGACTTCCTGCCGCCGATGGAACTCAACTGCGTGGAGAAAGACTTTCAGGGCAAGCTGGACGCCAAGTTCAACCGCAAGCTCATCATCGGCCGCACCGCCAATCTTTCGGCGCCGCTGAAGCACGACCAGAGCCCGCAGCGCGGCACCTGTCAGTACCGCAATCTCTGCATGCGCGGTTGTCCGTTCGGCGGGTATTTCAGCAGCAATTCGTCCACGCTGCCGTCCGCCGAGCGCACCGGCAACATGACCATGGTGACCAATGCCATCGTCTACGAGCTGATCTACGACAACGACAAGGGCAAGGCCACCGGCGTGCGTGTGCTGGATGCCGAGACCGGCCACCAGACCGAGTACTTCGCGCGCGTGATCTTCATGTGCGCCTCGACCTTCGGCACCACGCACATCCTGATGAACTCCACGTCCAGCCGCTTCCCGAACGGTTTTGGCAACGACAGCGGCGAGTTGGGTCACAACATCATGGATCACATCTTCGGCAACGGCGCGCGCGCCATGGTCGAAGGCCACGAGGACCGCTACTACTCCGGTCGCCGTCCCAACGGCTTCTACATTCCGCGTTACCGCAACATCGGCAGCGACAAGCAGAAGTATCTGCGCGGGTTCGGCTACCAGGGTGGCGCCGGTCGTCAGGACTGGACCCGACTCGTCGACGACAAGGCGCTGGGCGCGGAGCTCAAGAAGTCCGCGCAGGAACCGGGCCCGTGGTACGTCTCGATGATGGGTTTCGGCGAGATGCTGCCCTCGCACAAGAACTACGTGACATTGGACAGGAATCACAAGGACAAGTACGGCCTGCCCGTGCTGAACTTCGACGCGGCGCATCAGGAAAACGAGCGCATGATCACCAAGGCGATCATCGACGATGCCATGGAGATGATGACCGCCGCGGGCTATCGCGACGTGAATTCGTTCAGCATCCCGGCCAATGTCGGTGCCGGCATCCACGAGATGGGCACCGCGCGCATGGGCCGCGACCCGAAGACCTCGGTGCTCAACGCCTGGAACCAGATGCACGCTTGCAAGAACGTGTACATCACCGACGGCTCGGCCATGGCTTCGTCCGGTTGCCAGAATCCGTCCCTGACCTACATGGCGTTGACGGCACGTGCGGCCAGCCACGCCGTGGAAGAACTGAAGCGCGGCAACATCTGAGGAATCGAACCCATGAATCGTCGCGAATGGTTGAAAAGCATGTCGGCGCTGGCCGTGGGAGCCCTCGCGGCGCCCTCGCTGCTGGCCGTGTTGGAAGCGCACGCGGCTGCACAAACGCCGGGCAAGACGCCGCAGTTCTTCAAGCCTGCACAGTACGGCCTGATCGGTGGCGTGGCGGACATCGTGATTCCGCGCACCGATACGCCGGGCGCGGTGGACGCGGGTGTGCCGCTCTTCATCGACCAGATGTTCGAAGCGGTGTACACGAAGGAGGAGCAGACCCGTTACCTCACCGCCATGGCGGCCTTCGACAAGGCGGGCGGCAAGCCGTTCATGCAGCTCGACCCCGCCCAGCGCACCGCGCTGGTGAACCGGTTGCACAATGAAGCCGTCACGGCGCCCAAGGGCAGCAAGCTCGCGCCTGAAGCCGACTTCGTGCTGATGAGCAAGAAGCTCACGATGCTCGGCTTCTTCCTCTCGCAGCCGGGTTGCACGCAGGTGCTCCAGTACGATCCGGTGCCCGGCGCCTGGAAGGGCGATATTCCGCTGAACAAGGCAGGTAACGGCAAGGCCTGGGCCGTCGAGACGTCGCTGAAGATCTGACATGAAGACACTCAAGGGCCCCGGCATCTTCCTTGCCCAGTACGCGTCGGACGAGTCGCCGTTCGACACGCTGCCGTCGATCGCGCGCTGGGCATCGTCGCTCGGTTTCGTGGGCGTGCAGATTCCATCCAACGACACCCGCCTGTTCGATCTGGAGCGGGCGGCGGAAAGCAAGGCGTATTGCGACGACATCGCCGGCACGCTCGCCGAACACGGACTGGTGGTCACCGAGTTGTCCACGCATCTGCAAGGGCAGCTGGTGGCATCCCATCCGGCGTACGACCGCCTGTTCGACGGGTTCGCGCCCCCTGCGCTGCGTGGCAATGCCCAGGAGCGTCAGGCATGGGCGGTGAAGCAACTGAAGCTGGCGGCCAAGGCAAGCAGTAACCTGGGCCTGACGGCCCATGCCACGTTCTCGGGAGCGCTGGCCTGGCACCTGTTCTATCCGTGGCCGCAGCGTCCGGCCGGGCTGGTCGAGGAAGCCTTCGCGGAGCTGGGCAGGCGCTGGAAGCCGATCCTGGACGCGTTCGACGAGGTGGGCGTGGACGTCTGCTACGAACTGCACCCCGGCGAAGACCTGCACGACGGTGCCACCTTCGAACGGTTCCTCGACGCGGTGGATCACCATCCCCGCGCCAACATCCTGTTCGACCCGAGTCACATGGTGCTGCAGCAGATGGACTATCTGCAGTTCATCGACAACTATCACGAGCGCATCCGCGCCTTCCACGTGAAAGACGCCGAGTTCCGGCCCAACGGGCGCTCGGGCGTGTATGGCGGTTACCAGGGCTGGATCGACCGGCCGGGACGCTTCCGCTCGCTGGGCGACGGACAGATCGATTTCGGCGCGATCTTCAGCAAGCTGGCGCAGTACGACTACCCCGGCTGGGCGGTGCTCGAGTGGGAGTGCTGCATCAAGGATTCACAGCAGGGTGCGATGGAAGGTGCGCCCTTCATTCGCAAGCACATCATCAAGGTCACCGAGCGCGCCTTCGACGATTTCGCCGCGAGTGGCAGTGACCGTGCCTTCAACCGCAGCATCCTGGGGCTCGAATGACCACACCGGACAATCTTCCCGACAGCCGCCGCCGGGCCATGCTGGGGCATCTCGCCACGGCCGCCGCCGCACTCGGCGCCGCACCGCTGATCGCCTCGGCCGACACGACGGCCGGCAAGGCCGCGCCGGGCAAGGCGGGCCCGGGGCGACTGAAGCAGTCCCTCAGCCGCTGGACGTCCAAGGCACCGCTGCCCGAACTGTGCAAACGCCTGAAGGACATGGGCTTCGCCGGCGTGGATCTGCTCTACGCGGACGAATGGTCGGTGGTCGCGGACCACGGCCTGGCCGTGTCCATGGGGTATCCCGCCAAGCGCGAAAACTTCATCGAGATGGGTTTCAACGATCCGGCGAACCACGCCACGCTCATCAAGGAAATCGAAACCACGATTCCGCTTGCGAAGCGGGCCGGCGTGAAGAACCTCATCACCATGTTCGGCAACCGCAAGGCCGGCATCGACGACAAGCGGGCGATCGACAACTGCGTGGCGGGGCTTTCGAAGATCGCGCCTTACGCGGAAGAGAACGGCATCACGCTGCACGTGGAGCTGCTGAACAGCAAGGTGGACCATCACGGCTACCAGGGCGACCACACGGCGTTCGGCGTCGCGGTGGCCAAGGGCGTGAATTCGCCAAGCGTGAAGCTGCTCTACGACATCTACCACATGCAGATCTCGGAAGGCGACGTGATCCGCACCATCCGCGACAACATCCAGTGGCTCGGCCACTTCCATACCGGCGGCGTACCCGGGCGCCACGAGATCGACGGCACGCAGGAACTCAACTACCGCGCCATCGCCACCGCCATCGCGGACCTGAACTTCCAGGGCTTCATCGCGCACGAGTTCATGCCCGCCGGCCCCGACCCCTTCGCCTCGTTCGCCGACGCATTCAGAATTTGCGCGGTATGACCTTCACCCAGGAGCGCCGATGAAGCACCTCACCTCGACAGCCCTCGCCGTTTTGGCCATCTCCATGGCAGGCTCGCCGTGCGCATCGGCGCAGGACGATCCGAAAGCCACCGAGCAATGGGAACCGGTACCGAAGGTCGTGACGCCGGGTGCGAAGGAAAACGCGCCGCCCTCCGACGCCGTGGTCCTGTTCGACGGCCGCGATCTTTCCGGCTGGGAAGCGTCCAAGGATCATTCCCCGGCGCGCTGGAAAGTGCACGACGGCGTGGTCACGGTGGACAAGACCACGGGCAACATCCAGACGAAGCAGCGCTTCGGCAGCTATCAGCTGCACCTGGAATGGCAGATTCCGAAGGACATCACCGGTGAAGGCCAGGGCCGCGGCAACAGCGGCGTGTTCCTGGCTTCCACCGGCCCCGGCGACGAAGGCTACGAAGTCCAGATCATGGATTCGTTCGAGAACAAGACTTACGTCAACGGGCAGGCCGCAAGCATCTACAAGCAGGCCGCTCCCCTCGTGAACGCCGCGCGCCGCCCCGGCGAATGGCAGACCTACGACATCGTGTGGACGGCCCCCGTGTTCGCAGCGGACGGCTCGGTGAAGTCGCCCGCGTACGTCACGCTTTTCCATAACGGCGTGCTGGTGCAGAACCACACGGAGCTTACCGGCGAGACCTTCTACATCGGCAAGCCGAAGTACAAGGCGTACACGGATGCGCCGATCAAGCTGCAGGCGCATGGCGACCACTCGCAGCCGATCAGCTTCCGGAACATCTGGGTGAGGCCACTGGACTGAATCACCGGTGCTCCGCGCCGTTTCCGGCGCGGGGCGTTCCGCTCCGACATCTTCAACTAAAACCATAGTTGACAAGCCGCGCTCCCCGGCCTATATCTACTACATATCTAGTAGATGGAGCGCGGGGCGCCTATGAAAATCTCCCTCACCGATCGCGAGGCGGACATCATGCAGGTGCTGTGGGACCACGGCCCCTCGCTGGTGTCGGAGGTGCGCGAGCGCCTGACCGACAAGCTCGCATACACCACGGTGCTCACGGTGCTGCGCACGTTGCAGGCGAAGGGTTACGTCGGCTACGAAGAAGAAGGCCGCGGGCACCGCTATTTCGCCAGCGTGAAGCAGCAGGCCGCACGCAAGAACGCGCTGCAGCACCTCACCGACAAGTTGTTCAAGGGCTCGTCGGAGCTGCTCTTTTCCCATCTGGTGTCCGATCAGAAACTGAGCGAGGAGCAGATTGCCAGGATGCGCAAGTTGCTGGCGGAGCATACGGGCAAGGACGAGTCCTGATGCTTGCCTGGATGGTGTACGCCGTCCTGGTTGCCCTCGCCTGGAGCGCGGCCGCTTTGATGGCGGAGCAGGCGGCGAAACACCGGCGCCGACCCTTACGCTGGCCGTGGATCATGGCCATGGCCGCATCGATCCTCCTGCCGATCGCCATGGTGACGGTTTCCCTGCCACGGCCGACGTTCCTCTCCCCGCCGACTTCCGGCCGGGCCGCGGAATCGGCTGCGCTGGGACTGCGCGATGCAACCTCCATCCCGCTGGTGTCCCGGGCCATCGACTGGAGCGGCGCCGCATCCTACACATCGTCCGTGCGCGTCAACGCCATGCTTGCGGACATCTGGATTGCCAGTTCCGTCACACTGCTGCTGTTTCTCGGCGCGGGCGCGGGCCTGTTTCATTGGCGCAAACGGCGCTGGGTGCCGGACATGCTGTGTGGCGAGGCGGTGCTCGTATCCGCAGGTGGCGGCCCCGCCGTTGCCGGGCTGATACGTTCCCGCATCGTGGTGCCGGCCTGGGTGATGGAGGAATCGCCCGAGCAGCAGCGATACATCGTGGCTCACGAGCGATCGCACCTGCGCGCCCGCGACCCGTTGCTCGTCGCCATGGCGATGACGCTCGTCGTGGCGATGCCGTGGAATCCGCTGCTCTGGTGGCAGTTCCATCGCCTTCGCTGCGCCATCGAAGTGGATTGCGACGCCCGTGTGCTGGCTGACGGGGGCGACGTTGCCGACTACTGCGAGACGCTGATCCAGGTGGGCCAGAATCAATCGGAGTTCACCGGCGCCGTCACGGCGATGTCCGAGTCGCGCTCGTTCCTTGAGCGCCGCATGCGCATCATGCTGTCGGCACCGCGAAAATGGGCGCGTGGCGTGTCGTTCGCGCTGATCAGTGTGGCGCTCGGTCTTGCGGTGTTCGCGGCGCAGGTGACGCCGCCTGCCACTCCCGAGCCGTCCGTGGGCCACAGAGTCACCATCGATGCGGCTGCTCTCGATGCTTACACGGGTTTCTATGCGCTCAGCGACTACTCGCTGGCCACCATCGAACGCAAGGACAGTGGACTCACCGTCACACCCATTGGCCAGTTCCTGGCGCAAGGCACGATCGACCTGACGGCCATCGACGAGCGGACATTCGCGGTGCCGGGCGTGGACGTGGCGCTGGCGTTCGTGCGAGGCGCCGACGGTCGCATCGCTTCGATGACCGTGAGCGAACACGGTGTCCCTGTGATGGAGGCGCCGCGCATCGACGGAACGGCGGCGGAGCACATTCGCGAGGACGTGGCGTTCAGGGTCAAGGAGCAGAAACCGTTTCCCGACAGCGAGAAGGCCCTGCGCCTGATCCTGAGCAACGCGGATCGCCGGGAGGGCGTGTCGCCGGCGATGGCCGACATCCTCGCACGCCAGCGGGCATCGACAGCCGATTACCTCGCGCGCCTTGGCCCGGTCCAGTCGTACAAGTTCGAGGGCGTCACGGATTACGGCTGGGACATCTACGACGTTCAACACGAACACGGTGCACAACAGGTCTTCATCCAGCTCGACAAGCACGGGCTGCTCACCAATGTCGTCACGCGTCGCCAGTGAGGCGACAGCGAACGTCACCGCCACAACCCTCAGAACAGGGGATACATGATGCGAAAGCTTTGGAAGCTCGCGTGGAGCGGGTCGGCGCTCGTCGCCAGCGCGCTGCTCCTTCCGGTCCAGGCACTGGCGGCTCAGTGTCCCGCACCCGACGAGGCGGCAGGTGGGCCCGCCAATGCCCATACGCGTTACGTCGAGACACACTTGCAGCCAGCCATCATCAAATCGGGCGACAAGCCGTTTCCGCTGGCCGAGCGAATGCGCCAGTACGGGGTGCCCGGGCTCAGCGTCGCCGTGATCCACCATGGCAAGCTGGACTGGGCGCGCGGATGGGGCGTGCGCGATACGGTCGGTTGCGCGCCGGTCACACCCGATACGGCCTTCCAGGCGGCGTCCATCAGCAAGGTGGCCGCTGCGGTACTGGCGCTGAAGCTGGTCGAGCAGGGGAAGCTCGGACTGGACGGCAATATCAACGACGCACTTCGGTCCTGGCAATTGCCGAACGACCCGAAGCTGGCGCCTCACGGCGTGACGCTTCGTCAGTTGTTGAGTCATACCGCGGGACTGGGTGTCCACGGATTCAACGGCTATGCGCCTGGCGAAGCGCTGCCGACAACCGTCCAGATCCTGGACGGCCTGCCGCCCAGCCGGACAGGGCCGGTGCGCAGCATCCTGCCGGCCGGTGCCCAGTTCGAATATTCCGGCGGCGGCTATATGGTCGCGCAACTCGCGCTTTCCGATGCGTCCGGAACATCCTTCGCGGAGTTGGAGCAACGCGACGTCCTCGGTCCGCTCGGCATGACGCGAAGCGCCTTCGCGCAGCCACCGTCGACCGCCATTACCTCCAACGTGGCATTCGGTTACGAGAACGGCACAGCCCTTCCGGGCAACTACCAGATCGCCCCGCAACTCGCGCCTGCGGGGTTGTGGACGACGGCGAGCGATCTTGCGCGATTGCTCATGGACATCCAGGCCTCAGCGGCGGGCCAACCAGGGCATCTGCTGTCTCCGGCCATGGCGCGCCAGATGCTGACGCCGGTGAAGGACAACTGGGGCCTGGGCGTGGCGGTCTATCCGGGCGAGCCGAAGCGCTTCGGCCACGACGGCGTGAACGCCGGGTACCGAAGCTTCATGATTGCGTATGCCGAGAAGGGCGAGGGCGTCGTCGTATTGGCCAACGCGGGGCAGGCGCGGCCGCTGATGGACGAGGTGGTCCGTGCCATCGCCGCGGACTATGGATGGCAGGACATCGCGGTACCGGCAACCGTGGAGACGAAGCTGTCGCTCGCGCAGCTCTCGAAAGCCGCCGGCCGTTTCGTTGGCGGTGGCCTGGATGCCGTGATCGAGGCGCGACCGGACGGACTGTATGCCAATGCCGGCGCGCCGGTCGCCGAGCGCCTCATCACGATTTCGCCGAGGCGGTTTCGGTCGGAGTCTCTGGGAGTGACCGTCGAATTCGCACCCGATTTCTCGAGCGTCACGTTCATCGAAGGCGCGCCACCCATGAAACTCGTGCGCATGAGCGGAAAGAAGCCGTCGGCGTGAAGCCGGCGGTTCTCATTCGTCGGAAATGCTTGCTCTGGTCGCCAGATCTCGGCCCTGAACCACACCGGCTCGGTCAGCCGTCGGGCCGGCTGGACGAATCGCCACCTGCATCGCGCGCGACGTGGAAGGTGGCGGTTGCATGTGCATAAACGACGTCGTGCTCGTCAAGGACGCGTGCCTGCGCAACCACAAGCGAGCGGCCTTCGTGAGTGACCGCGGCGACGGCACGAGCGACCGTCGAATGAGGGCGCATCGGCCGCACATACGTGACCGTGAGCGTGGTGGTCGAATACGGTGTCCCGACAGGGAACAGGGTTTGCACCGCCAGAGCCATGGCGCCGTCGAGAAGCGTGGCGAGGTAGCCGCCATGCACCGTGCCGCCAGGATTGATGTGGTCGTCGGTAGGCCGACCTTCCAGCGTGACACTGCCATGTACCGCTTCGACACCGCGTATGCCAAGGGTGGTGCCGATCCCCTTGCCGAAGCCGCCACGCGCAAAAACCGTCTGTAGCATCAGGAGCGGGTCCTGGCCCGCATCCCGTTGCGAGGATGGCGTCATTTGTCTGCTCCCATGGATGAAACGAAGGCATCGTCGTGGATCCGGCCTCTCGCCGGCACGACGTGCGGCACGGGGCTGGCGCCCGTCAGAAATTCCAGCGCCTGCGTTATGACGTATTCGTCGTCGAGCAGGCGGTAATGGCCCAAGCCGCTGGTCGACAAAAGACGAGACCCCGGCCATGAATTCGCGAACGCCCGACCTTCTTCCCATGGCGTCACGGCATCGTCCCGGTCGTGGACGAAAAGGGCCGCGGCCCCCATGGCCGACACAGCCCGTTCGGGTCGGTAGTCGTCGAACGTGCCATGGCCTCGCTGGTTCAAGGCGGATTCGAATGCAGCGAAGGCCGCGGCTGAAAGTCCAAACCGGGAGAACATGCGAGCGGCGGCGGCCCGCGGATCGGACAAGGGTGCGATGAGCACGGCCTTCTCCGGCGAACGCCCGGTGCCGATGGCGAAGGGCAGCGAAGTCGCGCCGAGCGAATGGGCGATCACGGCGTAAGGCGTGCCCATCGTGCCGAGCAGGGACTTCAAAACCTGCGCAAACTCGACCAGCGACGCTTCCTCGCCCGAGCTGAGGCCGTGTGCCGGTTGATCGAACGCCACGACGCGATATCCGGCGGCGAGCAGCCGGTCGATCCATGCGCCAAAACGCAGGCCGTAACTGTTCCAGCCGTGCACCAGCAACACCAGCGGGCGCGAACGATCGCCCATGCGATAGGTCGCGATCCGATAACCGTCCGCGTGAACCGTTTCACGCAGCACGCCGTCCACGGACTGCGCGCGCGCCAGCGCGGCGCTGCGGCCGCGCTTCGCGGGCGTACGGAACTGCCTCGCCGCCCAGCGACCGGTAGCACCTGGAAGCAGCTTCCCGGCGAGTGAGACGACACGAATCCGTGCCGCGGAAACCCAAGCGAACGAACGCCTCATGATGGATGACCCACGGTTTAGGCACTGACAAGATGAGCCGCGAAAGTCCTGTTGTCAAATCGCGATTCCAGGCATGAATGCATCCAGGCGATGGCCGCCGCCCATGGCCCAATGGTCGCGCTACACTTCGTACGTCATGAGGGAAAGCACCTTGGGAACGAAACGACGCAGAGAGGCATATCACCACGGAAGCTTGCACGAAGCGGTGCTCGTCGCCGCTTGGGATCTGGTTTCCGAATCGGGCGTGGCCCAGCTTTCGCTCCGGGAATGTGCGCGCCGCGCCGGTGTGTCGCATGCGGCGCCCGCCTACCACTTCGGCTCCCGCCAGGGGCTGGTGGATGAAATTGCGAAGATGGCTTACACCAAGCTCATCGCCGCCATCGACGAGTGGAGCGCGAAGGAGGGCGACGGCATCATGGGCTGCGGCCTTGGTTATGTCGCCTTCGCCAAAGCGTGGCCTCGACAGTTTGAACTCATCCTGGGCCTCGATCGCTCCAGCGTGACGCCTGATGCGCTTTCCGCGATCCGCAGGGAGGCCATAGGCAGGCTCAGTGGAGCGATCCGCGACGTTTGGACCGAGGTCAACGGACGGCCGCCATCGGAGGCCGTGCTGTCCCGGCGCACCGTTCTTGGATGGAGCGCCGCGCACGGATTCGCATCGCTCCTGGTCGGTGCCATGGGCACCCCGGTCAGGGTGCCGCCTGCCAGAGAAGTGTTCGCGCCATTGCGAAGTGCGCTTATCACGGATCGGGCTCCAGTCAGGGATTGATGCCGTCGCCTTGCTCCGCGGGAGGCCCGAGGAGTTGACACCGCTCGGTTACGCGCTCATCTTGTCGATAGCAAGATAAGTGATGGCTCCCTGTCCTTCGCCTTGGAGGCGCCCCGTGGTATCCATTTCGACTGAAACGCCCGCGCAAGTCGAGGCGCGGCTGACTCGCGTCATTCGGCTGGCGCACGTCACGTGGTTCGACGGCGAGTACGGCTTTCGCGAAATGCCGCTTGCCGAGTTCCCGGCCATCCTTCCAGACGGCACGCTTGCGTGCGTTCGCGACGACGCGACGTGGAGCATCCTTGCGCCCGCCACGGCGAGCGTGGAGCGCTTCAAGGTGTTCCGCTTCCACTTCCCGCCCGATATCGACAACAGCGGGTTTGTCGGCTGGCTGGCGGGGCGCTTCAAGCAGCGCTTTGGCACGGGCGTGTTCGTGGTCTGCGGCCAGAACTCAATGGCAGGCGGCATCTATGACTACTGGGGCGTACCCGTCGCCGTCGCCGACGATGTCATGGCCGACGTGAAACGCCTCATGGTCGATGGCTAGGTTGTCGAAGGACGTTGCCGCGACGAGAAGAACGGCAGCCGCTCTCGTCGTCCTTGTCGCGACCGGCGTCGTAGCGCTGAGCGTGCACGTCGTTCTCCAGCAGCTAGCGGGTGTCCCGTTCCCGCAGGTGGCCGACGTCCCACTCTGGGCAAGACTGCTGCGTCCGGTCAGTGCAACGTTCGCGCTCATGTACTTCTTTCGCTGGAGCCGGGTACGCGATCCGCGTCGCGGCGCGATCTCGCAGATGCTGTGGGTGTTCGTGGCCTACGCGGCCATGCTGCAGACCCTGCGTGGCGCCTTGATGGCCGGCATCGTGACCACGGCGGTGCCGTACCATGTCGCTTCGGGCGTAGGCACCTTGCTGTCGACGGGCGTGCTGATCGTCGCCGTGGCGATCGTCACCCGTTTCGTCCGCTCCTGGTGGACGCTTGGCGTCATCGCCTTCGTAGTCGCCGTACCGAAAACGCTGTTTCTGGATCCGTTCGTCGGCGCGCAGGTCGATCATCTCATCACGTCGTTTGCGGGGCTTGCCGATCACGCCGAGGTCTACCCGATGCCGTACGGAGCGAAGATCCTCGTCTGGGCTTATTCGACGTATGTCGAGCCCGTCGCGGGCGCAGCGCTTGGCGCCTGGATGGTGCTTCCGGCGCTGCACCGGCTTCGTCCTGGCCTTCAGGTCGCGGCTTTCGCCGCGCTCTCGGCCGCCCTCGCGGCGCAGTTCGTTCCGCCACTCCTGTGGACATGGTTCATGCCGCTACCGCTGGGAACGGCATTCATGAGCACATTTCAATTCACCTTGGAGTACGCGGTACTTGGCGCCGGAGCCATGCTCGCGGTGCGGACATGGCAGGGCACCGCCGAGTTCGAGTCGCGAGCGCCCGACTTGCGCGCGGCTTGACGGGCGCTCGCCATATGGTTGCGCCCCTACTGGAAGCTCGTGCCGCGGGTCGTAGCCTCCCACGCGTCGATCATCTCGGAGAGTTCCTTCAGACGGCCCCGAGCCTGGTCGAGTGCGTCGTCACCCAACAGGAGCCTGGTCGGAGGCTGCGGGGAACGCAATGCGTCGATGATGGCTCGCGCGCCGCGATCCGGATCGCCCTGTTGCTTCCCGTGCGCGGCGAAGATGGCATCGCGCGCCTTGCCGGCGGTATCGGCGTAGTCGGCTATGCGCGTCGCCGGCTCCTTCTGCGCAGAGGGGCCACGGAAGTCGGTCAGGAACGCGCCGGGCTCCACCACCATCGCGCCAATGCCGAAAGGCGCCACTTCCTTTCCCAGTGCCTCGGACATCGCCTCCAGCGCGAACTTGGTCATGTTGTAGTAGCCCACCGCGGGGTAGGCCACGAAACCGCCGATGGAGCTGATATTGACGATATGGCCCCGGCGGTTCGCGCGCATGCCCGGAAGTACCGCCTTGGCGAGATTGAGCGGACCGAACAGGTTGGTCTCGAAGATCGCCCGCACCCCGGCGTCCTCGCCTTCTTCAATGGCGCCGAAATAGCCCATCCCGGCGTTGTTCACCAGGACATCGATCTGCCCGAAGCGTTGCAGGGCCAGGGCGACGGCATTCTCGATGTCCCGCTGGTCCGTGACGTCGAGCCGCGCGGTGGCGACCCGGTCGCCGTACTTCTGTGTCAGGTCGGCCAGGCTTCCCGGTTCGCGCGCCGTCGCGACGACGCGATATCCGGCCTCGAGGGCCTGCCGGGCGATGGCGCGGCCAAGGCCCTTGGAACAGCCGGTGATCAGCCAGACAGCGTTGTGGTCAAGCATGGTTTCTCCTCGTTTCCTATTGCCCGATGTGGCTTGACCCCAAGCGTAGGCCGCTCGGATGATCCGATCATCGCGCTCCCGTTGGATGGCCCATGAAGTCAGTTCGAACGATCGGATCGCGTTCGCTACCCGACCTCGCGGCGTTTGCCGTCGTCGCGGAATTGCGCAGCTTCACGCGGGCGGCCGCGCAACTGGGCGTATCCACGTCCATGCTCAGCTACACCATCCGGCGCCTCGAAAAGACCCTGGGCATGGCCCTTCTGCACCGAACGAGCCGCAGCGTATCCACGACGGACGCCGGTGACCGTCTTCTGCAGACGCTCGCTCCGGCCCTTGCCTCGATCGACGAGACGCTGGACGGGCTCGGGCTGCAGCATGGGCACGTCACCGGTACCGTCCGCATCACCGCAACCCGACAGGCCTACGAAGCCGTGATCCGGCCGGTACTCGAGGAATTCGCCAGCCGACATCCGGACGCGAGCGTGGAGGTGCTGATCGAATACGGATTCCGCGACATCGTTGCCGATCGCTTCGACGCGGGCATTCGTCTGGGCGAAAAACTCGCCGACGACATGGTCGCCTTCAAGGTCGGTCCTGATCTGCGCATGGCCGTCGTGGCGAGCCCGGCGTATCTGGAGAATCGTTCGGCCCCCGTCGAACCGAAAGATCTCACCGCGCACCGCTGCATCAACTACCGGATGGTGGCCGCTGACGCCGTTTACGCGTGGGAATTCGAGAAGCACGGTCGCACCGTGCGGGTGGCGGTGAATGGACCGATGCTTACCAACGAGCCCGAACTGATGCTCCATGCGGCGCTGGACGGTTTGGGCGTGGCCTATGTGCTCGAGCACGAGGCCGAGCCCCATGTGAAGTCCGGGGCGCTCGTGCGGTTGCTTGACGACTGGACGCCGCCGTTCCCGGGATTCTTCTTTTATTACCCGTCGAGAAGGCGGCAATCGGCCGCCCTCGCATCCCTGGTCGACATTCTGCGCACGCGGCATGCCGCGCGCTGATGCTCAAGCACGGGAGCAAAGGATCATCGCTTCAACCAGGGTTGGCCTGCCAGGGCTTCGGTGAGGTACCCGACGAGCGCCTGGACCCCCGCCGTCTCGCCGTGCGCCGACGGGGTCACGACGTAGATGGCCCCTGCATCGGGGGTGTGCCAGTTCTGCAGAACCCGAACCAGCCGTCCGTCCGCCAGCGCATCTGCCGCAGCCCATTCGGATGTCAGCAGGACGCCGTGACCGTCGCACGCTGCCGCCAACAAGGCCTCGACATCATCGCTGCGTACAGGCCCACTGACATTCACCCGCTGCACCCGGCCTTCGGCATCGTGCAGCTCCCACCTTGGCCCCGGCGTGTCGGGAAACACCAGGCACGCGTGTCGTTCGAGATCCGAAGGACGCAAGGGCTCGCCATGACGACGGAGGTACTCCGGAGCCGCGCACAGCACGCGCGGACGAGAGGCCACCCGGCGCGCGACGAGGCGCGCATCGGCAACGTCGCCCAGGCGAACGGCCAGGTCGAAGCGCTCAGCCACCATGTCGACAAAGCGGTTCTCGAACGTCGCCTCCAATGTCACGTGCGGATGCGCCTTGATGAAGCGACTGAGTATCGGCCATACCCATCGGCGTCCGAATGATCCGGGCAGGGCGACCCGCAGGTTGCCATGGGGCTCGCCGCTCGCCAGTCCGGCCGCCTCGCGATCGGCGTGCTCCATGGCGGCGAGAATGGCGTGACCCCGCTCGAGATAGGTACGGCCTGCCTCGGTGAGCGATACCGCGCGCGTCGTCCGGCGAAGGAGCTTGATGCCCAGGCGCGTCTCCAGGGAAGCGACGCGACGCGAGAGCACGGTCGCATCTTTTCCGAGCCGCTGCCCGGCGCGCGTAAAGGACCGCTCTTCGGCCACGGCGATAAAGGCCAGCAGTTCGGCAAGCGCGGCGCCGTCGCCCGATTGCTGCATGGAAGGCACGACTGTTTTGGTCACGGACCCATTTTTCCCTCGGGGGCACGGCAATACGTTATCCGAACCTCTCTGGTGGAGTATTCACGACATGGCGAAGAACCTTCGAATCGGCCTCATCGGCGCCTCGGCCCAGGGAGGGTGGGCACGTGAATCCCATGTTCCCGCCATCCTCGGCACCGACGGCATGGTTCTCGAAGCCGTGTCGACGAGCCACCAGGCCAGTGCCGACGCTGCCGCGCAGGCCTTCGGCGCCCGACGCGCCTTCGGCGATGCCCTGGCGATGGTGCGTTCCCCCGACGTCGACGTGGTTGCCGTGTCGGTGCGCGTGCCGTTTCACCGCGACATGGTGATCGCTGCGCTTGATGCGGGGAAACACGTCCTCAGCGAGTGGCCGCTCGGCACGGACGTCGACGATGCCGCGGCCATGGCGGCAGCGGCGACGCGCACGGGCGCGCATGTTGCCGTGGGCCTGCAAGCACGCTTTGCGCCTGCGGTACGGGCCGCCGTGGACCTGCTTGCCAAGGGACGTATCGGCCGCGTGCTCAGTGCACGCGTCGTGTCGACGACGATCGCTCTCAGTCCGGATGTCGTGGACGCCGCCGCTTACATGGAAGACCCCGCCAATGGCGTCACCGTGTATACGATCCATGGCGGTCACACGTTCGATCTCGTCGAGGCTCTCCTGGGTCCGATAGCTGCGGCTCGCGTGCAACTCTCGACGTTGTATCCGAGGGTGACGCTCCCCGACGGCACGGCAGGTGAGCGAACCGTCCCCGAGCATGCACTGTTCACCGGGCGGCTCGTGGATGGGGCGCCGTTTGGTATCGAAGTGGCCGGCGCGCGGGAAAATGCCTGGCCCTTCGAGTTCGAGGTAACCGGCACGGACGGCGTGCTCGTGTTGCGCGGCGGGGGTGCTCGCGGCTTCCAGGCCTCGGCCCTGACGCTGCGCGTGAACGACGTGGAGGTCGCCCTGCCTGCGTCCGTGTTACCGGAAGCGGCCGTGAACGTCGCAGGCGTCTATGCCGCACTGCGCGACGACATTCTTGCGGGTTCACATCGGGCCCCGCACTTCGACCACGCGGTCGCGTTGACCCGAGCCCTGACGGAGATGGCCCAGGGGCAAACGGTCGCATACGCATCGCGGCGCTGAAGGGGCCGGGGTGTCAGAACAGCCAGTCCACCAGTAGCTCCCCGCCCGACACCTCCAGCACCGTCCCGGTGACATACGGGTTGGTCATGAGAAACACAGCCGCGTGTCCGATATCGGCAATCGTGCCGATCCGGCGGGCGGGGAAGGTCGTCTCGACTTTGTGCCGGAGGGCTTCGACATCTTCCGGGGATAGGGCGTCCCAGAATTCGGTATCGACGAAGCCGGGGCGAATCGTATTCACCCGGATCGGCGCCAGGTCCAGAGCGAGTGAGCGCGACAAGGTGTCGACCGCTGCGAAGGTGGAGGTGACGGCCGCCAGGCCGGGCTTGGCCTTTGCGCCGATGCCGCCCGTCAGGAACGTCATCGAGCCGCCGGCAGCCAGATGCGGCGCGGCATAGCGTGCACAAGCCCACGTGCCCATGAACTTGCCCTCCATGTAAGCACGGACACCATGCATGTCAGGATCCATGAAGGATCCCCATGAGCCGATCTCCGGCCCGGCGGTGACGACCAGATGGTCGAACTGCCCGATGGCGTCGAAAGCCTCCCGCACGTTCGCCTCGTCGCGCATGTTCAGCGAGATCTGGTCGAACGGCGCGAGTTCAGGGAATGCATCCACATCGATGTCGCGCCGGCTGGCGACCGTCACCTGCGCGCCCGCGGCAAGCGCCGCACGGGCGACGCCGAGCCCGATCGCTCTCTTGCCGCCGACGACGACCACACGCTTGCCGCTGAGGTCGAACGTGAGGGCCGGCGGACTTGCCTTTTGGGGTGCAGCTTGAGTCATGGATGGGTTTCCTTGCAGGTGGAGGCGGCCGCGGGACGCGACGGTCAGGCGATGGTCCGAACCATGTCCCGAGGCACGGCAAGCGCGGACTCGCTGCTGATGAAGACGACACGACCCCAGCCACGCTTCTTCATGTTCGGAATGTAGTGGCGCGACGCGCGCACGCCGCTCATGACATTCAACTGGAAGAGGTCCAGCCATTCGTCGTCGGTGACCTCGTAGAACGAAGTGGCGCGCCCCGTTCCCACATTGTTGACAAGGATGTCGGCATCCGGTGCCTGCGCGAACAATGCCGCCGCACCTTCGGGCGTGGCGAGGTCGGCGGAGACGCCGGAGAAATCCCCCTTGGGAAAGAGCTCGCGCAATTCCCGCAATGCCGAGTCGACGCGCTGTTGCCCCCGCCCGTTGATGACGACAGTGGCCCCGGCACGCGCCAGCCCTTCGGCGATGGCCCGGCCGATGCCGGCGGTGGAGCCCGTGACGACCGCCTTGCGGCCCGTGAGATCGATATGCATGTCGATGCTTCCAAGTGGGAATGCAACGATTGTGGGTATCTCCGCCGAAGAAGATAATCACTCAAAAATACATAACATTAATTCCTGAGGAGAATGGCTTGGACCGATTTCAGGAGTTGAACGCCTTCATCGCCGTGGTCGAGGTCGGGGGCTTTACCGCCGCGGCGAGACGGCTCGGCGAGTCGCAGTCGTCTGTCAGCAAGGCTATCGGGTCACTGGAGAAGCGCTTGGGCGTGGCGCTGTTCAACCGAAGCACGCGCAGCGTGACCCTGACGGATCTCGGTCGCAGATACTACGAGCGGGCCAGGCCACTCGTCGACGAGCTGGACGACGCGGACAGCGAGCTGACCAGCAGCACGCAGGGTGTGTCGGGCTTCTTGAGAATCGCCACGGCGGGAACCTTCGGGCGCCTGCATGTACTGCCGTTGATTCCCGATCTTCTGGCGCGCCATCCCGGGTTGAAGGTGGACGTCGTGCTGTCGGATTTCGTACGGGACATGATCGAGGACGGCATCGATATGGCGATCCGCGTAGGGCCCGTCGACGACCCTGAAGCCATCGTCAGGCGTATCGCGAGCACGCAGCTCGTCTGCGTGGGCTCCCGCCGTTACTTCGATCGGCATGGCATGCCGAAATCGCCGGCCGATCTCGTCGACCACAACTGCCTTGTCTATAGCGGCATGGCGGACTCGACGCACTGGCCCTTCGTGGGACCCGAAGGTCGGTTCGGCGTACCCGTGCGCGGAACGCTGACATCCAACAGTGTCGAGACGATTCGCACAGGCGTTCTGGCCGGCGTGGGCATCGGGTTGTTTACGAAGCCATCGCTTGCGGAGGACCTGCGGCATCCGGACGTCGTGAGCATCCTCGAGGACTTCCTGTCCGAGACCAGGGACATCAACATCATCTGGCCACGGCGGCGCTTCGTGCCTGCGCGCGTGCGCATCGCCACCGACTTCTTCGCGGAAGCCATTGCCACGCGCATCTAGGCAGCCCGTTCGATCGGGCGTCCCTCCGTGCGTGGATGTTATCGCAATATCATTTGACATGCAGATGATACGGTGATAACACTGGCGTCACGATCTCATCGTGCCGTCGCCTCGGGGGAGGAAAGCTCATGTTCCGTCGTCTACCGTTCCACGGCCGGAAGGCCATCTGTACAGCGATCGCGTTGGCCTTGAGCATGCCGGTCCTGGCCGTGGCACAGGACGCGCCGGCGTCCACCGCGGCGAGCGATGCGGCGAAGCCGGCGACTCATCCGCCGGCCAAGTCCCACGAACCGACCGACCTCACGGCCATCACCGTCACCGCCAACAAGCGCAGCGAGCGGGTGCTGGACGTGCCGATGGCGGTCTCCGCCTTGAATGGCGGCCAGCTCGAACGCGAGAGTGCGCAGAGCTTCGCGGATTACGCGACGCGCGTACCCGGCCTCAACACGGTCACCCTCGGTCCCGGCCAGACGCAACTCACATTGCGCGGCATCACTTCCGGCTCCAACACGCCCAACGCGACCGTCGGCACCTACATCGACGACACGCCCTTCGGCTCCAGCACCGTGTATGCCGCCGGCGCGATGCTGACGCCGGACATCGATCCGGACGACGTCGACCGGATCGAAGTGCTGCGTGGCCCGCAGGGCACCCTCTACGGTTCGAACACCCTCGGCGGTCTGGTCAAGTTCGTCACCACGCCGCCCGACAGCACCCGTTTTGCCGGCCGCGTGCAGGTTGGCGGCAGCAGCGTGTCCCACGGTGGCGATGGCTTCGATACGCACGCGATGATCAACCTGCCGCTGGTGAAGGACGAACTGGCGCTGCGTGTGAACGCCTTCGCCCGCCGCGATCCCGGCTATATCGACAACGTGGCAGACGGCAAGAAGGACACCAACGACGCGAAGATCCGCGGCGGCCGCGCGCAGTTGCTGTGGACACCCTCGAGCAAGGTTTCGGTAAGGCTCGCAGCTCTTGCGCAAAATCTCGACGGCGACGCGCTGGCGAATGCCGGCGTGCAGGTCGATCCCGTGTCGCTGCGGCCGATCTACGGCGACCTTCGCCAGTCGCTCGCGGTCGGCACCGGCAAGTTCGGCGTGCGCTATCGGCTCTACAGTGCCGACGTCAGCGCCGACTTCGGTTGGGCCACGCTGGTTTCGTCGACGAGCTACGGCAAGCTCGACAAACGCTCCGAGACCGATACGACCTTCGCCTACGGCCCGCTGGTCAACCCGTTGCTGGGTCTGGACAACGGCGCCTATTCGATCAGCAACCCGATGGAGCTGAACAAGGTGACGCAGGAACTGCGCCTGCAGTCGGCCACCGACCAGACCGTGGAATGGCGTGCCGGTGTGTTCTTCACTCGCGAGCACACCACCAACGTTCAGGACGTCAACGTCTTCGATGCCACCACCGGTGCCCCGATCGCGCTGCCGGCGCCGGCGGGGCACGTCGCCGTGGGTCCGGCGAAGTTCAAGGAGTGGGCCGGCTACGCGGACATCACCTGGCATGCCACGTCGCGGTTCGCCATCACGGTGGGCGGCCGCTACAGCCACGACAGCACCGAATTCCACGAGACCAGCTACGGCCTGCTCGCGCCCACGGCGGAGTTCACGCAGAAGAGCACGGACAAGCCATCGACGTATCTGGTCAATCCCACGTTCAAGTTCAACGACAACCTGATGGTCTATGGACGCATCGCCTCCAGTTTCCGCCCGGGCGGTGCGAACACCTCGGTGCTGCCGGGCACGGATGCGCCCAAGACCTTCGATCAGGATCGCCTGGTGAACTACGAGTTGGGCCTCAAGAGCAGTTCGGAGGACAAGCGCTCCACCGTCGAACTCGCCGCCTTCCTGATCGACTGGAAGGACATCCAGCTCGCCGCGATAGCCGGCGGCGTGTCCTTTCTCAGTAACGGCGGCAAGGCGCGCAGCCGTGGCCTGGAAGCGAGCTGGAACTACGTGGCCAGCAACGGCCTGGTGTTCTCCACGAACGCCACATGGACGCATGCCAATCTGACGTCGGACACGCCGCCGGGCCTGTTCGGCCGGAAGGGCGACCGGCTGCCTTACGTGCCGAAGTTGAACGCGAACCTCGGTATCGACTACGACTTCCCGATCGGCGAGAACTGGTCCGCCTTCGTCGGCGGCAGCTACCGCTACGTGGGCGATCGCGTTTCCGACTTCGCGACCGTGGAGGGACCGCGCTTCGCCATCCCCAGCTACAGCGCCGTGGACCTGCGTGCGGGTGTCTACGTCGGCGACTTCACCTTCAAGGCCTACGTCAAGAACGTCTTCGACAAGCGCGGCGTATCGTCGATCGGCCCCGAGACGCTCGATCCGCGCGCCTCGCCGTTCAGCGCGCGCTACATCGTGCCGCGCACGGTCGGCGTTTCCGCCAGCGTCGACTTCTGATCCATCGCCCGGCCATCGTCCTTCCTGGAGTCGCCATGTCTCGCTTCGCTAGACGCCTGATGGCGTTGGGTCTTGTGTGCGCCGCCCTCGGCGTGCACGCGCAGGTGCCGTCGCTGCCCGCATCCGCCAGTTCCACCGCCACGCCGGCGGCGGTCGCGACGCCCGCGGCCGTGCCGTCCGCACCCGGCACGGCGACGCCCGAACTGAGCGCCGACGACCTGTCCCGCTTCTTCGACGGACTCATTCCTTTCGCACTGGAACGGGGTGACCTCGCCGGCGCCGTGGTCACCGTGGTCAAGGATGGCGACGTGCTGCTCGCCCGCGGCTATGGCCATGCGAATCTCGCCACGGGGCAGGTGCCATCGCCGGAGTCGTCGCTCTACCGCCCCGGTTCGGTCTCCAAACTGTTCACCTGGACCGCGGTCATGCAGCAGGTGGAGCAGGGCAAGCTCGACCTCGACGCCGACGTCAATCGCTACCTCGACTTCACCATCCCGCCCCGCGACGGCAAGCCGGTGACGCTGCGCCAACTGATGACGCATACCGGCGGATTCGAGGACACCGCCAGCGGCATGTTCCCCGCCTCCCCGGCCGGTGTGAACCTGGAAGCCTATCTGAAAGCGCACATACCGCGTCGCATCTACGACGCCGGCATGTATCCCGCCTATTCGAACTTCGGCTGCGGTGTCGCGGCCTACATCGTGCAGCGCGTGTCGGGCGAACGCTTCGAGAACTACGTCGACCGACACATCTTCCAGCCGCTGGGCATGCGCCATTCCACCTTCCTGCAGCCGGTCCCGGCGAACCTGGAGCCACTGCAGGCCATCGGTTACAAGACGGCCTCGGACGGTGTGCCGAAGGCCTTCGAGATGATCAATCCTGCGCCCGCCGGCGGTCTCAGCAGCACGGCGATGGACATGGCGCGCTTCATGATCGCCTACTTGGACGGCGGCGGTCGCACCGGATCGTCCATCCTGCGTCCGGAAACGGTGCGCCTGATGCACACGCGGCAGCACACCAACGCGCCCGGGCTCAACGGCATGGACCTCGGCTTCTACGACGAGGACCGCAACGGTCAGCGCATCGTCGGCCACGCGGGCGATCTCGACTATTTCCACTCCGACCTGCACCTGCTGCTCGACGCGCACGTCGGCATCTTCGTATCGTTCAACAGCCTGGGCAACGAAGCGGGCGCGCACGTGGTGCGCAAGGAAATCCTGCGTCGCTTCCTCGACCGCTACTATCCGCAGCCGGCGAAGCCCGCCGCTGCCATTCCCGATGCAGCCAATGAGGCGGCGAAGGTCGCCGGCTGGTACCGCTCGACGCGGCGCAACGACAGCGCGCTGCGGCTCTTCTACCTGCTCGGGCAGACCTCGGTGTCGCCGCAGCCCGATCACACGATCGTGGTCAGTGCGTTCGCCGACGCCGCCGGCGCGCCGGTGCGCTGGCATGCGGTGGCGCCCCTGGACTATCGCGATGCGAGCGGCACCACGAAACTGCGCTTCGTCGCCGATGCGGACGGAAGCATCCGTTACTTCGCCACCGATGAAGAGGTGCCGGTCGCGGTGTTCCAGCGCGTCGACGGCGCGGGTGCGCTGGGCTCGGTGCTGCTGTGGCTGTCGCTGTCCAGCCTGGTGGTGTTCGCCGCGTGGTTCGCCTGGCCGATCGGTGCATGGACGCGCCGGCACTACCGCCGGTCGCTGCCGTTCCCGCCGCCCGCCGCACGCTTCCGCCTGTATTCGCGCCTGGCCGTCACGGTGCTGGCGTTGGAGATCGTCGGCTGGGCGGCCCTGTTGACCTACGTGCTTGCCAACGACGCCATCCCGCTGTTGCAGGGCGGCATCACGCCGGCGCTCTACGTCCTGTATGCGTGGGGCGTACTCGCGCTGCTCGCGGTGCTGGTGATCGTCGCGCATGCGGTCGGCACCTGGCGGTCGCCGCGCCGGGGCCGTTGGGTTCGTCTGGGGGAGGCTCTGCTCGCCCTGGGCGCGCTCTACCTCGCCTGGTTCATCGTCGCCTTCGGGCTCGTCAGTTTCAGCACGGCCTATTGACCATGGCCGCCCACGCACCTGCGGGATTCCCCATGAACGAAAGCGCGCCCTCGCGTCTGTCCCTTTCCATCGAGACCAAGAGCTGGCCGCTGGAAGTGCCGTTCGCGATCACGGGTTACACCTTCCACTCCTTCGACGCGGTGATCGTCACCCTCACCGACGAGCACGGTCATCGCGGCATTGGCGAAGGGCTCGGCGTCTACTACCTGGGTGATGTGCCGCCGACGATGATCGAGCAGATCGAGCGCGTGCGCAGGCGCATCGAAGCGGGCATCTCGCGCGAGGAACTGCTCGACGTGCTGCCGCGCGGCGGTGCCCGCAACGCCGTGGACTGCGCCTTGTGGGACCTGGAAGCCAGGCGCGCCGGCAAGCCGGTCTGGGCCCTCATCGATGGGCAGGCGAAGCCGCATGCGCTGACGACCACCTTCACTCTGAGCGCCGGCGAGCCGGAGACGATGGCCGATGTCGCCCGCCGCTTCGTCTCGCCGGAGCCGCCGTCCGCGGCGGCGCGCGCGGCGGCGAAGAGCAACGCCGACCTCATCCACGGCGCGCGCGCACTGAAGCTCAAACTCACCGACGACGCGCGCAACGCGGAGCGCGTGCGGGCCGTGCGCGCGGCGGCGCCCGAGGCGCGGATCATCGTCGACGCCAACCAGGGCTTCACCGTCGAATCGTTCCGCGCGCTTCTGCCTGCCTTGCAGGAAACCGGCGTCGAGCTGGTGGAGCAACCGTTTCCCAGGGATCGCGACGAATGGCTGGTGGGACTCGACAGCCCGATCTCGCTGGCCGCGGACGAAAGCGTTCAGGACCATCACGACCTCGAGAAAATGGTCGGGCTGGTCCAGGTGGTCAACATCAAGCTGGACAAGTGCGGTGGCCTGACCGAGGCACTGGCGATCGTCGAGCGCGGCCGCGCTCTCGGTTTCGACCTGATGGTGGGCAACATGTCCGGTTCGTCGTGGTCGATGGCACCGGCCTTCATCGTCGGCCAGCACTGCCGCGTGGTCGATCTGGACGGCCCGCTCTACCTCAGCGAGGATCGCGATCCCGCAGTGCGCTATGCCGACGGTATGATCGACTGCGCCGACGAGGTGTGGGGCAGCGGACGGGGGACGATCTGATGAGCGAGGCGATGCCCGCAGGGAAGAACTGGTTCGGCCACCCTCGCGGGTTGACCGTGCTCTTCCTGACCGAGATGTGGGAGATGTTCTCCTTCTACGGCATGCGGGCGATCCTGGTCTATTACATGACCAAGCACCTGGTCATGGACCAGGGCTACGCGTCGCTGGTGTACGGCACCTATGCCGCCTTTGCGTATTTCACCCCGGTCGCCGGCGGCTGGGTGGCCGACCGCTGGCTGGGCAAGCGCAACGCGGTGATCATCGGCGGCTCGACGATGGCGCTGGGTCATTTCCTGATGACCTTCGAGCCGGCGTTCTTCGCCGCCCTGGTGCTGATCGCGCTGGGCAACGGCCTGTTCCTGCCCAGTCTGGCGAGCCAGATCGAGGGCCTGTATCGCGACGGCGACGCGCGCAGCAAGACCGCGTACAACATCTATTACGTCGGCATCAATCTCGGCGGCTTCATGGCACCGCTGGTTTGCGGCACGCTCGGCGAAGTGTACGGCTGGCACTACGGCTTCGCCGCGGCAGGGGTGGGCATGCTGCTGTCGCTCGTCATCTATCTGGCCGGTGCGCGTTACCTGCCGGCGGAACCGCGTCGCGGCGTGCTGCCGGCATCCGCGCGTCGCCCCGTCGATCGCGCCGTGCGCGAACGCTTCGCGCTCCTGATCGCGATCGCCGCCATCGTCGTCGTGTTCCGTGGCGCATACGAACAGAACGGCAACACCTTGCCGTTGTGGATCGATACGGGCGTCGATCGCGGCCTCGGCGACGCCTGGTCCATTCCGATGACCTGGTTCCAGTCGATCAACTCGCTGGCCGTGTTCGCCTTCACCCCCTTCCTTGTGGCGTACTGGGTGCGCAGGGCGAAGCGCGGCCAGGAAACGCCCCTGCTGCGGCGGATGGCCTTCGGCGCCGCCATCGTCGCGGCGTCGTTCATCGCTCTGGGTGTGCTGGCGGCCTGGCACGAGAGCCAGGGCCTGCGGGTGAATTGGGTCTGGGTGTTCGCCTGGTTCGTCGTGTTCACCATCGGCGAACTGCACATCCTGCCGGTGGGCCTGGCGCTGTTCGGCCGCCTGGCACCGGAGGGATTTCGCGCCACCAGCATCGCCACGTGGTTCTTCGCCGGATTCTTCGGCAACCTGCTGGCGGGCGGGCTGGGTACGCTGTGGAGCCGGATGGGTCACGGCGGCTTCTTCGTCCTGATGGGCTGTTTCGCCGGCGCCTCCGCCTTGCTGCTGCGCCTGCTCGGGAGCAGGGTGGGCGACGTCGAACGCCATCGCGAGCCCGCGTACCCGGTGGTCGGCGCACGTTGAGAGAAGCCAGATGATCAAAGAGCTGCAGAAGACCCTGAAGAGCCGGTGGGAGACGTTCACACCCTCCGAGCAGAAGATCGCCACCTACCTGCTGCAGAACATCGGCGGCATCGCCTTCGAAACCGCCGCCTCGCTGGCACGCCACATCGGGGTCAGCCCGATGACCGTCGGTCGCTTCCTGCGCAACCTCGGCTACGAGGGCCTGAACGAGCTGAAGGACGATCTGCGTGGCGAAGCGCCGTGGCTGCCGCTGTACAAGACCCCGGATCACCTCGCGGACGCGTCGCTGTCGGAAGGCCTGCAAGCCGAGATCCGCGACCTGACCAGCGCCCACGCGCTCGCGCATACCCCGGAGTGGGCGGCCATCGTCGACCTGCTGGTGAAAGCCGAGCGCATCTCCGTCGCCAGCTTCCATCATGGCCGTTTCCTGGGCCTCGGCTTCGCCAACCTGCTTCAGCACGTGCGGCCGCGCACGCGTTTCGTCGAAGGCGCCGACGGCGCCTACATCGACATGCTGCTCGACGCGAAGCCGGGCGACTGCGTGGTGCTGATCGACTTCCGGCGTTACTACCGGCATTTCCGCCTGCTCGCCGAGGAAGCGGCGGCGCGCGGCATTCCCCTGGTGATCATTACCGACTCGCAATGCTATTGGGCGCGCCGGCTGACCGACCACGTGCTGATGATCCCCATCGACGAGGCACGCGCGTGGCACAACTTCGGCCCGGCGATGAGTCTGCTCAGCCTGTTGATCGGCGCGGTGGCGCGGCGGCAGGAACAGTCAGGCATGTTCGAGCGCATCGACCGCATCACGCGCCTGCGCCAGAGCTTCGCCGGTTACCTCGAGGCGCCGTCGCGCGACGAGGCCGTCAAAGACAAGGCCAAGCCCGGCCGCAAGAGCGCCACGGCCAAGCGCCCATCCAAACGATCCTGACCGCCGGACACGCGGTCCATCGAGACGACGAGAGGGGAGAACGATGTTCCGACAGTCCGTGCCCGGCCCGCTTCGGCCGTTCCAGGTGCTCATCCTGGGCGGGGCCCTGTGCGCCGCCCTCGCGGCGGCGCCCGCGCTCGCCGACGAAGCCCGGTCCTCCGCTCCGGCCCTGAGGCGGGACACCACGCCACTGGACGACTACGTCGCGCGCGCGATGCGCACGTTCGACACGCCCGGCGTGGCCATCGCCGTCGTCGAAGGCGACCGCATCGCCACGCACACTTACGGCGTGCGCACCCTTGGCGCCCCCGGCGCGGTGGGGCCGCACACATTGTTCCCGATCGGCTCGAACACCAAGGCGTTCACCGCCGCGGCGCTGGCGATCCTCGTCGACGACGGCAAGCTGGCCTGGGACGATCGCGTGGCGGACCACGTCGCCGGCTTTCGCATGTACGACGGCTTCGCGTCGCAGATGACGATCACCGACCTCCTCGTGCACAACAGCGGGTTGGGGAAGGGCCAGGGCGATCTCATGCTGTTTCCCAGCACCGATCGCACCCGGGCGGAGCTGACCCGCTCGATGCGCTTCCTCAAGCCGGAACACTCGTTCCGGGCGAGCTACGACTACGACAACGTGCTGTACGTCGTCGCGGGGCAACTGATCCAGGACGTCACGGGGCAGACCTGGGAAGCGACGCTGCAGCAGCGCATCCTCGAACCGCTGGGTATGCGCGACACGCGGACCGACGTGGACACGGCGGTTGCCGACCAGGTCGGCCTGCACGGCAAGAAAAGCACACCGATCCGCGGCGTCGGCCCCACGGCGGTGCTCAAGACGGTACTGTCCGGCACCACGTTCTCGCCCGCCGGCGGCCTGCGCAGCAGCGCCGCGGACATGGGGCTGTGGCTGCGGGCGTTGCTGCGCGAGGGTGTCATCGACGACCAGCGGCGACTCTTCAGCGCGGACGCGGCGAAGGCGCTGGTGACGCCGCATACCGTCATCGACGAGCCCGGCATGCCCGGTCCGCTTGCGCTCGCCAATCCGCGGTTCAACGCTTACGCCCTCGGCCTGGAAGTGAGCGACTACCGCGGGCACAAGGTCATCACCCACCTCGGCGGCGTGCTCGGCGCGTACTCGGTGACGATGATCGTGCCGGAGAAGAAGGTCGCCTTCGCCGTGATGGTGAACGCCGAGGACGCGGGCACGCTCTTCGCACTACGAGAGCATCTGCTCGATACGTACCTGGGTCTGGACTCGCCGGACTGGATCGGGGCCTATAAGCAATTCTTCGACGCCGGTCATGCCGAGGCCGCGGCCGCGTTGAAGAAACGCGAGGCCGAGACGCATCCGGAACGCGGCCCTTCGCTCGCCGTCGATCGTTACGTCGGCGTCTACCGCGATCCCTGGTACGGCACGGCCACGCTTTCGCGCGATCCGAAGAAAGCCGGCGAACTGCGCATCCGTTTCGACCGCACGCCGGGCCTCGAAGGTCGCCTGGTCCATGTGCAGTACGACACCTTCCGCACGGTCTGGGACATGCCCGATGTGGAAAACGCGTTCGTCACCTTCGCGCTGACCGCGGAGGGCGGCATCGAGCGGATGACCATGGCGCCCGTGTCGCCGACCGCCGATTTCAGCTGGGACTATCGCGACCTGCATTTCACCCCGGCGGCGAAAGCCCGCTGAGCCCCTCGAGGAATCCGCTTCCCATGTCCTCTGTGCTTCCGACCGAATCCGCGGAATTCGCCGATCTGCCGCAGCCCTACCTGTTGTTCCTCGGCGACGTGACCGAATCGGGCTTTGCCAAGACCGCGTTCGGTCTGCGCGACTGGGCGTCCGAACGCTGCGTCGGGCAGTGGAGTTGCGGCGCCACGATCGATACCGGCCTGCCCACGGTGACGCCGGGCGAAGCACGGGCCATGGGCGCGCGCGGTCTCGTCATCGGGGTGGCCAGTCCGGGCGGTGCGATTCCCGGGCACTGGATCGACGCACTGGTCGAGGCGCTGGGGGCAGGGCTCGACCTCGTCAGCGGCATGCACACGCGGTTGTCGAGCATCGCGCCGCTGGCGGACGCCGCCCGGCGACTGGGCCGACGCTTGATCGACGTGCGCGTCCCACCGGACGGCCTACCCGTCGGCACGGGGCGCCCCCGGACAGGCAGGCGGCTTTTGACGGTGGGCACCGATTGCGCGGTCGGCAAGAAATACACGGCGCTGGCCCTGGCGAAAGCGCTGGCCGCGCAGGGCGATGCGGTCGATTTCCGCGCGAGCGGCCAGACCGGCATCCTGATCGCCGGTCGCGGCGTGCCCATGGATGCGGTGGTCGCCGACTTCGCCGCCGGCGCGGCCGAGCGGCTCAGCCCGGACGCGCCGGCGGCGCACTGGGATATCGTCGAAGGGCAGGGCTCGCTCTTCCATCCTGCGTATGCCGGCGTGTCGTTGGCCCTGCTGCACGGCACGCAGCCCGACGCCTTCGTCGTCTGCCACCAGCCGGACCGGCCGCACATGCTCGGTTACCCGGACTTCGCGCTGCCCGACGTGGCCGACGTGATCGAACTGACCACGCGTCTGGGTCAGCGCATCAATCCGCGCATCCGCTGCGTCGGCGTCGCGTTCGACACCTCGCGGCTCGATGCCGACGAGGCGCTCGCGCGCATGACCGCCGAACGTGCCCGGCTCGGTCTTCCGGTCGCCGACCCGCTGCGCGGTGGCGACGCGTTCGCCGCCCTGGTCGATGCCGTGCGCGCGGTGTCGCCATGATCCCCCTCCTTCGTTTCCGCCTGTGGAGAACGCCCGTGTCCCTGTTCAAGACGATCGTCGCGGTGGCCCTGGCCACGGCCTTCTCCACAGCGATGGCACAGGTGCCCACGCCGCCCACCACGCAGCCCGGGCCCGCACCGGTGCCGCCGGCCGCCACGGCCGAGCCGGACGGGGCGGCGCATCCGCTCGACGCCCGCGACGCGAACACCTGGCTCGACGGCTTCATGCCCTATGCGCTGGAAGCGTCCGGTATTCCCGGCGCCGTCGTCGTGGTGGTCAAGGATGGACAGGTGCTGACCAGCCGGGGCTTCGGTTACGCGGATCGCGAGAACCGCACGCCGGTCGATCCGGCGACCACGCTGTTCCGGATCGGCTCGGTGTCGAAGCTGTTCACCTGGACGGCGGTGATGCAGCAGGTCGAGGCCGGGAAGATCGACCTGGATGCCGACATCAACCGCTATCTGGACTTCACCATCCCGCCGCGGGCAGGCAAGCCGGTCACCATGCGTCAGCTGATGCAGCACGTGGCCGGCTTCGAGGAACAGAGCAAGGGCATCATGACCGAGGATCCGCGGTCGCCCGGGTTCGAGACCGTGCTCAAGCGCTGGGTGCCGCACCGCGTGTTCGACGCCGGCACGACGCCCGCCTACTCGAACTACGGCGCGACGCTCGCCGGCTACATCGTGCAGCGCGTTTCCGGGCAGCCGTACGACGACTACCTCGACGACCACATCTTCAAGCCGCTCGGCATGACGCACGCCACCGCGAGGCAACCGCTGCCGGCCGCGCTGTCGTCGTCCATGGCGAAGGGCTACGTCTTCGGCGAAGACAAGCCGCGCGCCTTCGAGATCGTCGGCCCGGCCCCGGCCGGTTCCATGTCGGCCAGTGGCGAAGACATGGCCCGCTTCATGATTGCCCACCTGCAAGGTGGCACCTACCAAGGTGCGCGACTGCTCGGCGAGGCCGCGACACGGCAGATGCACGACAGCCCGCTCACCGTGCTGCCGCCGTTGAACCGCATGGAGCTGGGCTTCTTCGAGACCAACATCAACCATCGCGAGGTGATCGGTCACCTCGGCGACACGGTGCTTTTCCATACCGCGCTGCACCTGTTCCTGCGCGAGAACGTCGGCCTCTACGTGTCGTTCAACAGCGGCGGCCGCGACGGCGCCGCGGGCAGCTTGCGCACGGCCATCCTGCAGCGCTTCGCGGACCGTTACTTCCCCGCACCCGAGGACACGGCGAGGGTGGATCCGGAGACGGCGGCGAAACACGCGGCCCTGCTCGTCGGGCACTGGGACAACTCGCGCGTCTCCAAGAGCACCTTCCTTGCGGCGCTGAACGTGTTCGTGCAGCCGAAGATCGAACTCGACGCGGAGCACCGCCTGGTCACCCCCTTCAAGGGCGTGGACGGTACGCCGCTGAAATGGGTGGAAACCGAGCCCTTCGTCTGGCGTGCCGTCGGCGGGCACGAACGGCTTGCGGCGAAGGTGGTGGACGGCAAGGCCACGCGCTTCAGCATCGACCTGGTTTCGCCTTTCATGGTCTTCGATCGTCCCCCGGCCGGGCAGAACGGCGCCTGGCTCGTCCCCGCACTGCTGGTTGCCGCGGTGGCGCTGCTGCTGACCGTGCTGACATGGCCGGTCACGGCACTGGTGCGCCGTCACTACCACGTGCCTGCGACCCGGCCGGTGCCGGCCCGCCGGGCCTATCGCCTCAGCCGCATCGCCGCGCTCCTGATCGTCGTAGCACTCGCGGCTTGGGCGACCTTCGTGCTGACTCTGTTTTCCCACCTGTCTTACATGAGCGACGCGTCCAATGGTGTGCTGCGTGTCGTGCAGGTGTTCGGCATCGTCGCCTTCGTCGGCGGCTGGCTTGCCATGCTCCCGCACCTGGTATCGGTGTGGCGTGGCAAGTCGCGGTGGCCCGCCCGCGTCTGGAGCGTGGTGCTAGTGCTTTCGGCCAGCGTGGTGCTCTGGTTCGCCTGGACCTTCGCGCTCCTGCGCGTGTCCGTGCTCTATTGAGGAAACGCCGCCATGTCCATGTCCTTTCGCCGGCGCGCGCTCGCCTGCCTTGCCGCAGCCACTGCCGTCATGCCGTGCATCGCCGCCGACGCGGCGGCGGAGCGCGCGGCACGGGTCGAGCGCGTGCTCGCCACCACGCCGCTGATCGACGGCCACAACGACCTGCCGTGGGAAATCCGCCAGCGGGTGGGCAACGCGGACGCCATCGACCTGCGCGCGGATACCTCGCGACTTCCCGCGGGGAAGGCCGAGCCGTCCGCACCGCCGTTGATGACCGACATTCCTCGCTTGCGCAAGGGGCAGGTGGGCGCGCAGTTCTGGTCGGTGTGGGTGCCGCCGACGGTGGCGGGCACCACGGCGCTGAAGATGACGCTGGAGCAGATCGACCTCGTGCACCGCATGGTCGAGCGCTATCCCGACGACTTCCGCATGGCGACGTCGGCCGACGACATCGAAAAAGCACACGCCGACGGAAGGATCGCTTCGCTGATCGGTATCGAGGGCGGTCATTCCATCGACAATTCGCTGGCCGCGCTGCGCCAGTTCTACGCGCTGGGCGTGCGCTACATGACGCTCACCCACACCCTGGACAACGACTGGGCCGATGCGGCCACCGACACACCGCGCCACCACGGCCTCACGCCTTTCGGCAAGGACGTGGTGCGCGAGATGAACCGGCTGGGCATGCTGGTCGATCTCAGCCACGTATCCGAAGCCGCCATGCGCGACGCGCTGGCCGTCTCCGCCGCGCCGGTGATCTTCTCGCACTCGGGCGCCCGCGCCCTCGACGATCATCCGCGCGACGTTCCCGACGACGTACTCGCGCTGGTGGCGAAGAACCGGGGCATCGTCATGGCCACCTTCGCCACGCCGTACGTCTCCGAGGCCTACAACCGCTGGTCCGCCGATCGCGCCGCGGAGCAGACGCGCTACAATGCGCCACCCTACGCCGGCCTGTACATCGGCCAGCCGGAGCGTGCCGCGGCGGCCATGGCGGCGTGGGACAAGCGCCACCCCAAGCCGGTGGTCACGCTGGCGATGGTGGCCGATCACATCGAACACATCCGCCGCGTCGCCGGCATCGACTGCGTCGGCATCGGCTCCGACTTCGACGGCATCCCGGACACACCGGTGGGCCTGGAGGGCGTGGATGCCTATCCCGCCCTGTTCCGCGAACTCGCCCGCCGGCACTGGTCCGACGAGGACCTCGCCAAGCTCGCGGGCGGCAACATGCTGCGCGTGATGCGCGAGGCTGCCGACGTCGCGGCCCGGTTGCAGAAGGAGACGACGCCGTCGCACGCGGCGGTGGAGTGACGTCTCGCCGATCCAGCTGGCCGAGATGGCAGGCGGTGACACCGCGGTGCGCGCGTCGAGTGTCGTTGTGCATCGCCAAATAATTCCCTAAATTGGTGCAATGCACGCACCAACCGAAACCGACATCCTCTCCCTCATGAGTACGGGCCTTGCCCTGGTCGAGGAAGACGGGCGGGTGGGCTGGCTCAATGCCGCGATGGCCGAAATGCTCGATGTCGGGCCTCGGTCGGCCATGGGCCAACGGCTCACCGCCCTCCTTCGGGAGCCTTCGCTGGAGGGGCAGCTGGCCCGCACGCTCGCCGACGGGCGGGCTTTCAACCTGCGCGGTACTTCGTTCGCCGTGGCCCGGGGGCGGGAGTTGCTGGCCGATCTGACCACCCAGCCGGTGGAAGGCGGCCGGGTGCTGGTGGAACTCCATCCCCTGGCCTCCGATGTCGTGCGGGCCGCCACGCCCTTGTCGGCCACGCTGCGCGGTTTCGCCCATGAGGTGAAAAATCCGCTCGCGGGTCTGCGCGGCGCGGCGCAGTTGCTCGAACGGCGTGTGGCGGAGCCCGACCTGCGCCAGCTCGCCGCGATGGTCATCGCCGAGGCCGACCGCCTCGCGACGCTCGCCGACGGCCTGCTTCGCCACGGCGGCACGGCGCGCATCGCCCCGGTGAACGTGCACGAGCTGCTCGAGCGCGTCGAAACGCTCGTCGCCGCGGAAGCCGGGGCCCCGCGCCTTCGCCACGATTACGATCCGAGTCTTCCCGACATCCAGGGGGACAGCGACCGGCTCCTGCAAATCCTGTTGAACCTCACGCGCAATGCGATGCAGGCGGGTGCATCGACGCTCACGCTGCGTACCCGCGTGGAGCACGCCGTGCGCCTGGGCGAGCGCGTGGTTCGCGCCGCCCTGCGCGTGGACGTCATGGACGACGGCCCCGGTGTGCAAAGCGACCTCCGCGATACGCTCTTCCAGCCCCTCGTTTCCGGCCGCCCCGACGGCACCGGTCTCGGTCTGGCCCTTTCCCGCGAGATCGCGCTCGAACACGCCGGCGACCTCCGTTACGTCAGCCACCCGGGCGAGACGGTCTTTTCGCTGTACCTGCCCATGGAGCGCGCATGACCGACATCTGGATCGCCGACGACGATCGCGGGGTGCGCTTCGTGCTCGCCGAGGCCCTGCGCGATGCCGGCCACGCCGTGCGCGAATTCAGCACGGGCGACGCGGTGCGCGCGGCGCTGGCGGAGGGGCGGCCGGATCTGCTCGTCACCGACGTGCGCATGCCCGGCCAGGACGGCCTGCACCTGCTCGAAGATCTCACCCGGCGCAACATCGGCCCGGTGATCGTGATGAGCGCCTTTACCGACGTGGCGACCACGGCGGCGGCGTATCGCGCGGGTGCGGCGGATTACATCGCGAAGCCGTTCGACCTCGACCTCGCCGTGGAAGCGGTGGAGCGGGCGCTCGCGGCAGCACGCGAAGCGGTGGTGGTGCCGGCAACGCGACCGGAAACGCATGCGCTGCTCGGCGAAAGCCCGGCGATGCGCGAAGTGTTCCGGTTGATCGGGCGCGTGGCCGCCAGCGATCTCAACGTGCTGATCACCGGCGAGACGGGCACGGGCAAGGAGCTGGTGGCTCGGGCGCTGCACGACGAGAGCGCACGAAGGGGCAAGCCCTACGTAGCGTTGAACACCGCGGCCATTCCCTCCGAGTTGCTGGAAAGCGAGCTCTTCGGCCACGAGGCGGGTGCCTTCACGGGTGCCACGCGCCGCCATGCGGGGCGCTTCGAACAGGCGGATGGCGGCACCTTGTTCCTCGACGAGATCGGCGACATGCCGCTGGCCTTGCAGACGCGACTCTTGCGCGTGCTCGCCGGCGGCGAATTCTACCGGGTGGGCGGGCGCGAACTCATGCAGGGCAACGTGCGCATCGTCGCCGCCACCCACCAGGACCTGGACGCGCGGGTAGCAGCGGGCTTGTTCCGCGCCGACCTCAAGCATCGCCTCGACGTCGTGCGCATCGCGTTGCCGTCGCTGCGCGAACGTCGCGCCGACATTCCGTTGCTGGCGAAGCACTTTCTCGCCCAGGCAGCGGCCGAACTGAACCTGCCGCCCAAGCGCTTTTCGCGCGGCGCGATGAAGCTGATCGAGCAGCGCGAATATCCGGGCAACGTGCGCGAACTGGAAAACCTTTGCCGCCGGCTTGCCGTGATCGCCCCCGGGGTGGAGATCCAGGCGAGCGACCTCGGCGGCGTCGCGGTCGGTCAGCCGCGCGGTACCGAGTGGACCGAGGCGTTGCGCGCCTGGGCGCAGGACGCGCTGGCGCGGAACGAACCGGACATCCACACGCGTGCCCGCGAGGCGCTGGACAAGACCTTGCTGCAAGTGGCGCTGATCGCCAACGATGGCCACCGGCAGCATGCCGCCGCGGCGCTCGGCGTCGGCCGGAATACCCTCACCCGCAAACTCGGGGCGTCGCGCACGCGGCGGCCCGCGAAGGACTGACGCATGTCACTACAGATTCGCCGTGCCGCGCCGGAAGACGCCGATGCGATCGCCCGCTGGAACACGGCCATGGCCTGGGAAACGGAACAGAAGCGGTTGGATGCCGAGACGATCGCGCGCGGCGTGCGTGCGGTGTTCGACGAGCCGCGTCGCGGGTTCTACCTTGTTGCTGAACTCGACGGCGTCGCCGTGGGTTGCCTGCTGGTCACGTACGAGTGGAGCGACTGGCGCTGCGGGGATTTCTGGTGGGTGCAGAGCGTGTATGTCGCGCCCGACGCCCGGCGCGCCGGCGTGTTCCGTGGCATGTACGCGCACGTGAAGGCGATGGCCGAGGGCGCGGGTGCCGTCGGCCTGCGGCTCTACGTGGAACTCGAGAACGAGCGCGCCCAGTCCACCTATGCCGGCCTCGGCATGGAGCGGTGCCACTACTACATGTACGAAGCGCCGCTGAAGGGCTAAGGTTCCTGCTCCTCCGCCACGGTGGGATCGCCCATGTCCACCACGGCGATGCGCTCTTCGAACTCGCGTGCGGTCATCGGCTTGCCGAACAGGAATCCCTGCATCTGCGAGCAGCCGGCGGAACCGAGGAAGGTGGCCTGCTCCATGCTTTCCACCCCTTCCGCAAGCACCTGCTTGTTCATGCCCTTGCCCATGCCCACGATGGCGATGACGATGGCGGCGCTGTCGTTGTCCCACGCCACGTCGCGGATGAAGGCCCGGTCGATCTTCAGGATGTCGACGGGGAAGTGCTTGAGGTACGCGAGGCTGCAATAGCCGGTGCCGAAGTCGTCGAGGCTGAGCGCCACACCGAGCGACTTGATCTTGCGCAGCAGTTCGGCAATGTGGTCGCCGCCTTCCATCACCGTGCGCTCGGTGAGTTCCAGTTCGAGCAGCGTGGGGTGTAGCCCGGTTTCCGCGAGCACTGCGCGCAGGGATTCGAAGAAACGCGTGTGCTGGAATTGCAGGGCGGAGACGTTCACCGACACGGACAGCGGCCGATAGAGCCGCGCCCAGGCTTCGGCCTGGCGGCATGCCTCGCGCAAGGCCCATTCGCCGATGGGCACGATGAGGCCACAGTCTTCGGCCACGGGAATGAACTCTTCGGGCGAGTAGACGTCCTCGCCGTCCATCTGCCAGCGGAGTAAGGCCTCGGCGCCGATGATGGTGCCGAGTTCCACGTCGACCTTGGGTTGGTAGTGCAGGCTGAGTTCGTTGCGGGCGAGGGCCTTGCGCAGGTCCACCTCGATGCGCATGCGCGCGGTGTTGCGCTCGTTCATGCTGGGATTGAAGAAGCGATAGCCGTTGCGCCCCTGCATCTTCGCCTCGTACATGGCCGTATCGGCATTGCGCAGCAGCGACTCGGCGTCTTCCGCGTCGTCGGGATACACGCTGATGCCGATGCTGAAACTGATGGCGAGCGCCGAGGTGTCCAGACCCAGGCCGAACGGCTGACCGCACGCGGCCAGTATTTTTTCACTGACCGTGCTGGCGTCGCCGGGGCTTTCGATCTGCGGTAGCAGCACCACGAACTCGTCGCCGCCGAGGCGGCTCACGGTGTCGTCGGAGCGCACGGCACCGCGGATGCGCCGGGCCACTTCCTGGAGCAGGCTGTCGCCCGCGGCGTGACCCAGTGAATCGTTGATCTGCTTGAAGTGGTCCACGTCGACGAACAGCAGCGCCACGCGCTGGTTGCGGCGGGCCGCCGCGGTGACCGCGAATTCCATGCGCGAGGTGAGCAGCGCGCGGTTCGGCAGGCCGGTGAGCGTGTCATGGTGCGCGAGATGGGCCATTTTCAGGGCCAGTGCACGGGTTTCGCTTACGTCGTGGAACACTACCACGCCGCCCACCACGTTGCCCGCGTGGTCGTGGATGGGGGCCGCCGAATCCTCGATCGGGCTGTCGAAGCCGTTGCGGTGCACGAGGATGGCGTCGGTGGTGAGACCGACGATGCTGTTCTTGCTGACAGCCATGATCAGCGGATTGGGAATCGGCCGGCGCGTGAGCGGATCGCGCAGCTGGAAGATGTCGTCCATGGGCCGGCCCACGGCTTCGTGGCTGGACCATCCCGTCATGGCCTCGGCAATGGGATTGAGCGAGGTGACGATGAGTTGCGTGTCGGTGGTGATGACGGCGTCGCCGATGGATTTGAGCGTGACTTCGGCAAGTTCCCGCTCGCGGAACAACGCGTCTTCGAACGCCTTCCGTTCGCTGATGTCCTGCACCTGGGAAATGAAATAAAGCGGCCCGCCGACCTCGTCGCGCACCAGCGAAACGCTGAGCTGCACGTGCACCACGTGGCCGTCCCGGTGGAGATAGCGTTTCTCCATCTGGTAGGAGAGGCGGTCGCCGGAGAGCAGTTTTTCCACGTGTCCCAGATCGGCGGCGAGGTCGTCGGGATGGGTGACGTCCTGGAACGAGGTGCGCATGAGCGCCTGCTCGTCGTAACCCAGCATGGCGCAGAGGGCCTCGTTCACCTGCAACCAGCGACCGTCGGGCAGTACCAGCGCCATGCCGATCGCCGCGTAACGGAAGGCCTGCGCGAAGCGCCGCTCGCTTTCCCGCAGGCGCGCCTCCAGTGCCTGCCGGCTGGATATGTCGGCAAGGAGGATGGCCACGCCGCGCACGTTGCCGTCGGCGTCCACGTCGGGCGAGAAGGTGGCCTGCGCATAGTGGTCGCCGGCGCTGTTGCGGATGGCCCGATCGGCCACCATGGCCGTGCCGCCGAGGGCGGCACGGATATCGGGCTCGATGAGCGCGCAGAGGGCGGGATCGATCACCTCGGCGACGGGCCGCCCGACCACGTCGACATCGCCGACATTCATCCATGCGAGGTAGGCGGGGCTGGCGTAGCGATAGCGCATGGCCGTGTCGACGTACGCGATCATCGCCGGCGTGCGCTCGAGGAGGTACGCAGACCAGTCCGAGGGTGAGTCGCTGACGGGCGGAATCGATGAGCGCATGGAGGAGCCGGGGTGACGTCGGCTCACTCTACGGTCTTGATTCCCTCTCGTATATCGGAGGATTGGCCAAAAAAGCCGCTCAATGCAGCGCGGGTGCCGGGGCCGAAAGGGCGCCGTCGGCATCCAGCAGCATCCGCCCCAGCGCGTGAACCTCATGGGTCGCGCCATAGTCGTTGGCCAGAGCGTCGAGCAGGGGCGCCAGCGCGTCCGGTGCCAGGGGATAACCATGGGCCAGAACCCTGGCCTTGCCCGGCACGGGCTGGGCGACGGTGATGGCGGCCATGCCCAGTCCCGCCGCCTCATGGGCGTAGAGGGCGGGAGGGGGCAGCATCGGATCGGCCGACGCGATCGACTCGATCAGGTACCCGGCCGTTTGCGCCGGTTCGCCTTCGATGTGAAGGGGCACGTGGTGCGCGGCCAGCAGGGCGGCGTACTGCCGGAGTTCGAACAGCGTGCCGGCGAATTCGTGGCTGGCGTCGGCGCCCTTGTTGCCGGCGCGCGCGAACCACGCGGACGGGCCAGGCACCCCTACGCGCCCCTCTGCGTAGTGCAAGGGCAGCCCGCGCGAACCCAGGGCCGTCTCCTCCTTGTAGGGCGTGAGCAGCGCGGCCTCGAGCATGGTCCACATCGGCGCCAGGTTCACGTGCTCGTATTGCACGCAGGTGAGGGCGATGAGGTCGTTGCGGCTGAGATACCTCGCATGCTCCAGCCGCATGCCCAGGGTGCGCATGAGGAAATCCGCGGTGGCCGTACCGGCTTCGCCGCGGCCGACCAGCTCCACTTCCATGGCCCCGGCGATGTCCTCCGCCTGGTCTGCGGGTGCCAGCACCATCAGGGGCATAAGCCGCATGGGACCGCCGGCGTAGGCGGGATCGGGCACCAGCGGCTGTGCCGGCATGCGGCCCTCGTGGGTGCCGAAGGCGACCACACCGCCCGCGTCCGTCACCCGGGGAATGCGCCGCGCCAGCTCTTCCAGGGTGGCGAAAACGGGAAAACCCGGGCGCAGCAGCTCCACGCCGTCGAACAGGGCGCCGGCAATGGCCAGGCGCGATGCCTCGACGCCGGGCAGCAGGGCCCGCAGGTCGTCGGCCACCAGGGACGCGAGTACCTGCGCCTCGTCACGGGTGAGTTCCAGCCGGTCGGGCGCGTCTCCCCCGGCCAGTTCCAGCGCCAGTACGGCGGGGCAGGCGATCAGCGACTCGTTCACGGCAGGTTTTTCCGAACGGCAAAGGAACGCAATTCTATCATTTGGCCCGATCGGGCTTTCACCGGGGAGGGATGCGGGTTAGCCTTGCCGATACGCGTTCGTCGGCGATCGTCGGCATCCGCGATCTCTTCTTCGCACTCGGCTGCCCCTGGGGCATCCCCTCGGTCTGGACAGTTTCTCAAGCATGGATAAGTCGCAAAAGCGTGTGGGTGTGGTCGGCGGCGTCCGCATCCCCTTCTGCCGCAACAACACGGCCTACGCCGACGTCGGCAACTTCGGCATGTCGGTGAAGGTGCTCGGGGCACTGGTGGAAAAATTCGGGCTGCATGGCGCCGAGCTGGGCGAGGTCGCCATGGGCGCCGTCATCCGCCATTCCTCGGACTGGAACCTGGCGCGCGAGGCGGTCCTGTCCTCGGGGCTGGCGCCCACCACGCCCGGCATCACCACGGCCCGGGCCTGCGGCACCTCCCTCGACAACGCCATCCTCATCGCCAGCCGGATCGCCACCGGCCAGATCGAGGCCGGTATCGCGGGCGGTTCCGACACCACCAGCGACGTACCCATCGTCTACGGGCAGAAGCTGCGCAAGCGGCTGCTGGCCATGAACCGTGCGAAGACGGTAAAGGAGAAATTCCAGGCCGCCACCCGGGGCTTCTCGTTCAAGGAACTGAAGCCGTCGTTCCCGGGCGTGGCCGAGCCGCGCACCGGCAAGTCCATGGGCGACCACTGCGAGCTCATGGCCAAGGAGTGGAAAATCGGCCGTGTGGAGCAGGACGAACTGGCGCTGGCCAGCCACCGGAAACTCGCCGCCGCGTACGACGCCGGTTTCTTCAGCGATCTGGTGGTGCCTTTCCGCGGCCTGAAGCGCGACGGTTTCCTCCGTCCTGACACCACGCTGGAAAAACTGGCGACGCTGAAGCCGGCCTTCGACAAGACTTCCGGCCAGGGCACGCTCACCGCCGGCAATTCCACGGGCCTTTCCGACGGCGCCGCAGCCGTGCTGCTGGCCAGCGAGGCATGGGCTGCGGCGCGCGGCCTGCCCATCCAGGCCTACCTCACGCATGCGCAGGTGGCGGCGGTCGACTTTGTGCATGGTGAAGGCCTGCTCATGGCCCCGACCATCGCGGTGCCGCGCATGCTGAAACAGGCGGGCCTCACGCTGCAGGACTTCGACTTCTACGAGATCCACGAGGCCTTCGCCGCGCAGGTGCTCTGCACGCTGCGGGCGTGGGAGAGTGAAGACTACTGCCGTCAGCGCCTGGGCCTGGACGCCCCGCTGGGTTCGATCGATCCGGCCAGGCTCAACGTCAACGGTTCCAGTCTCGCGTCCGGTCACCCGTTCGCGGCCACCGGTGCGCGTATCGTGGCTACCCTGGCGAAGATGCTGGAACAGAAGGGCTCGGGCCGCGGCCTGATCTCCATCTGCACGGCGGGCGGCATGGGCGTCACGGCCATCCTCGAACGCCCCTGATGAAGGAAGCCGCGGGCGGCGTCCCGGCGCCGCCTCTGCACGATCCCGCCATGCTCGCCCTACGCACCAGCACATCCCTCAGCGCACTGGCATTGCTCGTCGGCATTGCCGGCACGAGCTGGCTCACCGCGCTCACCTACGAGCGCGCGCCCAAGACGCGCAGCCTCGCCGAGGTCACGCTGCCCACGGCCGCGCCTGCCATGGTTTCGAAGACGGTGTCGCAGGTGGCGCCTGCCGCCGCTCGCCCGGCTGCCGTCGCGCCATCGTCGGTTCGGCCCGCCAGCGTCCGCCCGCCTTCCGCCGGGCCGTCGTCCGTGCGTCCTTCGAGTGTCGCCCGTGCGCCGGCGCAGGAGCCTCTGGTTCCGGTGTACATGCCGTCGCCTCGCTACCCGATGTCCGCACTGCGCGCGCAGCGCGAGGGGAAAGTGGTGCTCAATGTCACGGTGACGCCCGAGGGCGACGTCACCCAGGTGGCCGTCTCCCGCTCCAGCGGCGACGACGCGCTGGACCGCGCGGCGCAGGAAGCCGTGCGCGACTGGCACTTCGCCGCCGCCGATCGCCCCGATCGCTACACGGCCGAACTGCCCGTCACGTTCGAACTCACGCGGTAACCCGGAACCCAGGCGTTCTGCAGGAGCCGCTATAGCGGCGAGAACACGGCACCGTATCGCAAGGTTGCCTCGCCGCTATAGCGGCTCCTACAGGAGGCGGACGAGCGGCTACAGAATCCCCGCCGCGGAACTTCCGAACGCAGTGATCATCCGCGTGTAGATCAGCTTGAGCGATACGTCCACTTCGGGGAAGTCGCCCACGGGCTCGTAGCATTCGAAGAAGCGCGGGTCCTTCCAGCGCATCGGGACGCAACCGGGCTTGAGGTCGTAACTTGTGGCGTAGCGAAATGGCCAAAGGTCGAAGAAGGGCAGACGTTCCGACACGTCGCCGATGAATTCGTTGATCGACGACAGCACGGGGATCGTCTTGCGACGTGGGGCGATCACCCACGCGTTGCCGGGTTCGGTGTCCTGGAGGATCGAATCGCGCAGTCGGTCGGCGAAACGCTTGTCGTACACGATCACGCCGGACTCGGTGTTGTAGTGGTCCGAACGCGGATCGAAATTGTGCGTGCCCACCATGGCGAAGGTATCGTCGACGACGATGGATTTCGCGTGCAGGCCGAACCGAACGCCCGCTGTCAGCAGCGGCGCGGGCCGGTTGCGCGGGCCGCGGCTGGCGCGGCTGCCGAGCAGTCCTGCGGATTCCGACGGGGGCAGGAATCGTTGCGAGGCCGCGCGTCCGCCGGGGCGCCGTGCGCGGCGACCGCCGTCCTCGTGCGCTGGGGACGTTCCCCCCACGGCACCGTCCACCGGCGGCGTGTCGATGGCCGAGGTCCGGCCTTCGAGTGCGTCCGGATCCGCGTTGAACGGATGCGGTTTCAGTTCGTAAATCTCGAATCCGTAGTCGGTGAGGTAGCGCTTGCGATGCTTGTACGAAAGCGCATACACGGCGAACGCGTCGGTGGAGGCCAGCGAATTCGTGGATACCACCACGCGCGGGGGATCCGGCCGTCGGCCCAATGCGCTGAAGATCTTCTGCGCCGGCTTGCTCATGACGAGGTAGGGGGTTTGCAGCACGATCTCGCTTTTCGCGTTGCGCACCAAGCCCATGATGTGCCGTGTCAGCGCGCGTACTTCGCGGCGTTTCGGCTCGTCGGTCTTGCCGGGCAGATCGGAAAGGTATTCCACGCGATTCATGCGCAGGGTGTTGCGCACGATGTGTTCGTCGATCCACGCGGGATCGAGCGCATCGGCCACCAACATGGCGACCCGGTCGGGCTTCTCGTAGGTGGGCGGGTTCCAGTGCCGCGGATCGTCGGTATCCCCCAGCAGTTCCCGATTCACGTCGCGCAGGTGGGTGAGCGGTGCCGATCGCTTGTGCACCCAGAACTGCTCGAAGCTCGCGCCCATCTCGGCGGCCGCGGGGCCGCCCACCATCACGTCGCGGTCGACGTAGTCGAAGGTGTCGTCCCAGTCGAAGTAGCGATTTTCGTAGTTTCGCCCGCCGGTGATGCCGATGAGGTCGTCCACCACCAGCAGCTTGTTGTGCATGCGCTGGTTGAACTTGTAGAAGCAGCACAGGATGCCGGCGGCGAATTCCAGTGGCGGCGTACGCGCGGCGTGGAAGGTCGGGTTGTACAGCCGGATCTCCATGCGGTCGCTGGCGCGCGCCAGTGCCGCGAGCAGGCCCGGATCGCGGAAGGAGAACAGCTGGTCGGCCAGGATGCGCACGTGGACGCCGCGTCTCGCGGCCCGTACCAGTTCGTCCAGCACCAGCTTGCCCGCGTCGTCCTGTTCCCAGATGTAGGTCTGTACGTCGATGCTCTTGCGAGCCGCGCGGATCAGGTTGATGCGCGCGGCAAGCGCGCTCTCGCCGTCTTCCAGCAGGGTGGCCACGTGCACCGGCTTCGCCGTCGTGGAGGCGGCGTCGGCCTCGAGCGCGGCGTCGATCAAGGGCGAGGGCGTCGCGCAATGGCCCGTCTCGGCCGGGTCGCAGGTGTCCTGCCTGTCCGTGGTGAGGGTGACCACCGCGTCGGCCTTGCGAATTCGCTCCTGGGACAAGGAGCAGCCGCCCGCGGCGAGCGTGGCGGCAAGGAGCAGGAGCGTGAGTAGGCGGCGCATGCCGCGGATGATAGGGGAGGAGTCGCAACGCAACGTGAGTTCGCCCGCCCTCCCGCGCCTTGTCAGGGGTTCGTCAGCACGATGGCCATGCCCAGATTGACCCGATCCGAGAGGGCACCCCGGCGTCCGCGCATCTCGAAGTCCGTCCGGTCGATGGTGCCCTTCAGTTGCAGCACGCATCCGGCCAGGCTGTGCGGGGGGCAATGGTTGGCCTGGAGATGGAACGTCACCGGCTGGGTTATCCCGCGCAGGGTAAGTCGGCCCTGCACGTCGCCGCCCTCGCTCAGCAGCTGCAAGGGCACGGGGAAGGATTCGAAGTGGATCTGCGGGTGGCGGCTGGCGTCGAAGAATTCGGGCGCCAGCAGCCAGCGACGCAGGCGCGCCGATTCCATGCGGACACTCTCGGTGTCGATGTCGGCGTTGACGATGGCACTGTGCCGGGCCGGATCGATGGTCAGTTCCCCGCGGATGCCTTCGAAGCTGCCCGTCACCGTGCTGACCCAGAGCAGCCGCACGCTGAATTCGGCGCGCGAGCGAACCGGGTCGATGCGCAGGTCGGCGGCAGAGAGGGGGGCCGCCGCGAGGAGCGCGACGATCGCCGGCAGCAGGTGGCGCATTCGGGGTTGCTCAGTTCGGAGGGGACCAGAAAACCTTCAATTTGCCCATGCCGGGTTCGAGCTTGCCGTCGAACTGGATACGCGCGATGCCCGCAGGGGGCATGCCGCGGTAGTCCTCGGAGCGCCCTTCGACGAGGAATGCCACCAATTGTTCGATACCGGGATTGTGACCGACCAGGACGACGCCTTCCGCGTCCCAGTTCTTGTCGAGGATGTCGTAGAGCTCGCCTACGGTGGCGTCGTAGATGCCGTCTTCCAACTGCCAATCCACCGGGCCGAGGGCGAGTTCGGCGGTTTCCGTCGTCCGTTTGGACGGGGAGCAGAGAACGCGCGTGTAGGAGATGCCTTGCTGTGAGAGCCATTCGCCCGCGGCACGGGCTTCGCGGCGTCCGTGTTCGGTCAGGCTTCGCTCGCGGTCGTCCTTGCCGTCCTTGCCGTGCGGCGTGGCCTCGGCGTGGCGTAACAGGATGAGTTCGTGCATGGGTACCGTCTCTTCCGCAAGGCCACCTTCGGTGGCGTGATCGATGACGCGGCCCCTTGGTTGCTAGGTGTTGCGCTTGATCCAGCGCAGCAGTTTCGCCCAATCGTCCTGGTGGCCGCGCACGTTTTCCGAGTGGTAATCGAAGATGCCTTTACCGAGCGCCGTGAGCAAGACGTACGCTTGCGAGTCGCGAAGTTCCGCAACCACAGGAAAAGGCGCCCGTTCGCCGAGTTCGGCGAGGGCGGCCTGGCTTGCGTTGGTCCACGGTTTGAGTCGGTTGCCCACGAGGCCGACGGGCAGCTTGCCGCGCTTCACGCGGCTGAAGCCCTTGAGCACCTTCAGGAAATCCAGCGTGGCGTCCAGATCGAAATGCGACGGCAGCACCGGCACGACGATGACGTCGGCGCGTTCGAGGTAGGGCTCGAGGTCTTTCTCGTCCACGCCTGCCGGCGTATCGACGATCACCCGCTCGACGTTGTCCGGCAGGCGGTCGAAGGCGCGGCGGCTGCCTTCGATGGCGATGATGGCGGGTGCGTTCTCGGGCCGGCGGCCAACCCAGCGCAGGCTTGAGTGCTGACGGTCCGCATCGATCACGGCCGTCTTCTTCCCCGTCTGGGCCCAATGGGTGGCGAGTTGCGTGACCAGCGTGGTCTTTCCGCAACCGCCCTTGCTGCTTGCCACGAGCGTCGTAAGCATTCGCGCGCACCTGCCTTGGGAGAACCCTAGCCTACACACCCTCGATACACAGGGCCAAGCCTGGGGCTCAGAAGAGCTTGGTGCGCACCTTGGGCATGATCACCAGGATGAGCGTGGCGATGGGGCCGAGAACCAGCGAAAGCAGCCACCAGGCCAGGCCGCTGCGATTCTTGCCCTGCGCAAGGCCGGCGTTGATCAGCGAGAGCGTGCCCCAGCCGACGAAGAAGCCGGCGCGTTCGCTGGCGAAGATGGCGAATTGGTCCACGGTAAGCTCCTGTTCTGTCGCAGGATTGATGGCCCCCGGCGCGTCCTGCACCCGGGAAGGCAGACTTCGATGGTAGCGACTTCGGGGGCGAACGTCGCCCCGGAGCCTTGGGGGCGGCCGGCAGGGCCCTCTCTCGCGGGACGAGGCATATACCGGGAACGATGGCTGGCGCACGTCGTCGGCCTCGGTTATCCGGGCGGTGCCGCCTCGTACCGACGCAGCTTCCGTTCATGGTCGGGCCGTATCCTTGTCGTTTTATTTCACGGAGATGGCCCATGCGCGGACGTCGCATCGCGGTGCTGGCCCTTGCGGGTCTGCTGTCCTTGCCCGCCCTGGCCGACGGCCCGTGGCCCGGTGCCGCCAAGGGCCCGGCCAAGGGTCCGGTCGTGCAGAAGGACCAGACCAAGGCCCTGCTGCAGTTCCAGAAGGACCTTGCGAGCGTGCTGGCCCTGCGCACGGAGGCCGAGCCGTTGCTGGGCGCCGCGCTACTCGCTCGCCCGCTGGCCAATCCGCCCGAAGTCCTGAGCTATCACTCGCTACTGGAGCGTGCGTCGAGGAATGCCGACGCCGGTCCGCAGGTGACGTGGGCGCGGCTGGCGGACTGCGACGCCAAGGGCGGCACCTGTCCCAATGCGGAAGCGTTGGCGCAGCTGCAAAAGCAGGCGCCCGACAACGCGGCGGTCTGGCTGCTGAAGCTCGGCATGGATGAGCATGCGAACGCCGGCGATGCCGTGCGCGCCGACCTGGGGCGTGCAGCGAATGCCAGGCTCTATGACGATTACCTCGGCGCCAGTCTGAAAGCACTCGCCAATTCGGTAAGCCAGCTGCCTCCCCCCGCGGATACCTTCAACGCCTTGCAGGGCGCGGGTGCCGCCGGTGTGCAGATGGTGATCGTGTTCGGTCTGGCCAGTGCCCAACCGGTGCCCGGTTTCCAGGCCACGGCGAAGTACTGCGAAGACAACAAGGCCGATGCGGGCGTTGCCGGCGACTGCCTGAAGCTGGCCAAGGTGCTGGAGTGGGGCAGCAGCCCCCTCGGCCGTTCGCTTGGCCTGCACCTGCGCGAGACGCTTTCCCCCAACGATGCCGACCAGCAGGATGCGAAGCGAGCCCGCCTCAACCTGATCTGGCAGATGCAGCGCTTCGCGCAGCTCAACATGCAGGCCCAGGGCGACAAGGCCACGGCACAGAAGCTCCTGGCCCTTGCCCGCAGCGGCGGTACGGAAATGAGCGTGATCCTGGCCTCGCTGCGCGCCTACGGCATTCCGCCGGAAGCGCCCGCCGGCTGGGAACCGGCGAAGGTCGAGAAATAAAGCAGCGAGAGAGGGGAGACGGGAACCGGGGGCGGCACAGCCGGCGGGGCCAGACGGGCGGGTGCCTCTGCGCTCGCGATGACTCCCCCGCAGCGCTTCGAGCGGCTGCAAGCGTCCGCCGGAAAAACACCCCCAGTTCTCGTCTCCCGCCTCCGCTCTTGGGTATTAGTCGCCCAGCTGCTCGCGCATGAATTCCGGCTGCGCCAACGCACCCTTGTGCACGTCGGCGTTGTAGTACTTCGTGGCGAAGCCCTTGCTGATCGCGCCGCGCTCGCGGAAGCCGGATAGGTCGCCATCCTTGCGGGCCATGGTGCAGCTCCACCAGCCGGTGGGATAGCACGGCTGCGGGAACGGCAGCGTGCGCACGGCCTTGAAGCCGGAGGTGCGCATGGCCGCGCGCATGGCCTTGATCAACTCGATATGGGCCAGCGGCGATTCGGACTGCTGCACGAGGATGCCGCCGTGGCGCAGGGCCTTGTAGCAGCTGGCGTAAAACGCGGCATTGAACAGGCCCTCGGCCGGACCGACGGGATCGGTGGAATCGACGATGATGAGGTCGATCGACTCCGGCTCGGCTTCCGCCATGTACTTGATGCCGTCGATGAAGAGCAGTTCGGCGCGCGGGTCGCCATTGGCATCGCACAGCTCCGGGAAGTACTGCTCGGCCAGGCGGGTGACGCGCTCGTCGATCTCCACCTGGGTGGCCTTTTCCACTTCCTCGTGCTTCAGCACCTCGCGCAGCGTGCCGCAGTCGCCGCCGCCGATGATGACGACGCGCTTGGCCCGGGCATGGGTGAACAGTGCCGGGTGGGTCATCATCTCGTGGTAGAGGAAGTTGTCGCGGCTGGTGAGCATGACGCAGCCGTCGATCACCATGAGGTTGCCCCAGTCGGTGGTCTGGTAGATCTCGATGGTCTGGAACGGGGTCTTCTCGGCGTGCAACAGGCGCTCGACGCGGAAACCGATGGAGGAGCCCGATGCCTGATGGGCTTCGGTGAACCAGCTGAGCTGCTGCTGCGACATGACGCTTTCCTGAAGACGGGTAGGGGGCTAAACGGTGGATTGTACCGCCACGGGCCGGAAAGCGGCCAAGTCCTTGCGCCCACTGGAAAGTAGGGCGACTCCCACACCGACCGGCCGATACCCCGATGTCATGAGGCGCCGCTACAATAGACGGTCTGCCGCCCGCCCGCCGGGTCGTGCAGACCCGTCTGGTCGGCCCCGCGGCGTGCGAGGCTCCCGGCCGCCAGGCCCGCTTCAGGTCAAGGTTCGCCGCTGCGACTGTTCCGCGCCCCCCTCTCTGCCGGGGGACTCGACACAATCAAATGGAGATCGTCACCCCCATGACGAACTGGACCACCGATCGCGCGAAGCTGACCTACGCGATTCCGCACTGGAGCAACGGCTACGTCGACGTGGCCGGCACCGGCCACCTCCTGATCCGCCCCCGCGGCGACGAGGGCCCGGCCCTCGACCTGCCGGCGATCGTCGACAAGGCCACCGCCGAAGGCTTGCGCCTGCCGCTGCTGGTGCGCTTTCCCGACATTTTGGCCGACCGCCTCGCTCACCTGCAGCGGGCCTTCGGCAAGGCCATCGCCGATGCGAACTATGCCGGCACCTATACGGCCATCTATCCCATCAAGGTGAACCAGCAACGCGGCGTCGTCAGCGAGCTGGTCGCGGCGGGCGAGAAAGGCTTCGGCCTCGAAGCCGGTTCCAAGCCGGAACTGATGGCCGTGCTCGCCCAGGCGCGACCGGGCAGCATGGTGGTGTGCAACGGTTACAAGGACCGCGAATACGTACGGCTCGCCCTCATCGGTCTCAAGCTCGGCCTGCGCGTGCACATCGTCATCGAGAAACTCTCGGAGCTCGACCACGTCTTCGCGGAAGCCAAGGCGCTGGGCGTCGAGCCGCTGCTCGGCGTGCGCGTGCGCCTCGCCTCCATCGGTGCCGGCAAGTGGCAGAACACCGGCGGGGACAAGGGCAAGTTCGGCCTGAGCCCCGGACAGGTGCTGGAACTGATCGAACGGCTCGATGCCGCCGGCCTCAAGCACACCCTGCGCCTGCAGCATTTCCACATGGGTTCGCAGATATCGAACGTGCGCGACATCGCGGCCGGCATGCGCGAAGCCGTGCGCTATTTCGTCGAATTGCATCGCCTCGGCGTGCCCATCGATGTGGTGGATGTGGGGGGTGGCCTCGGCGTCGATTACGAGGGTACGCGTTCGCGCAGCTACAACTCGATCAACTACAGCCTCGAACAGTACGCGGCCAGCATCGTGCAACCGTTGGCCGAGGCGGTGGCGGAACACGGCATGGCGGCACCGGTGATCTTCACCGAGTCGGGCCGCGCGATGACGGCCCACCACGCGGTGATGGTCGTGAACGTGAGCGAAGTGGAGCCGGTGCCGGAAGGTGCCATTCCTCCCGAGCGCGAGGGCGAACCGGCCGTGCTGAGGCACCTGCGGGAAACGCACGCGGAACTGGGCCACCGTCCGCCGCTGGAACTCTTCCATGAGGCGCAGCACCACTTCGCGGAAGGCCAGGCGCTGTACGCGCTCGGCCAGCTCGACCTGCGCGACCGCGCGAAGCTCGACGAACTGTTCTATGCGATCGCCAACGCGGTGCGGCCGCGCCTGCTGCCGGCCGAGCGCGCGCATCGCCAGGCCCTGGACGACCTGGACGAGAAGCTGGTCGACAAGTACTTCGTGAATTTCTCCGTCTTCGAATCGGTGCCGGACATCTGGGCGATCGATCAGATCTTCCCGATCGTGCCCATTGCGCGCCTCGATGAGGAACCGTTGCGCCGGGGCGTGATCGCCGACCTCACCTGCGATTCGGACGGCCGCATCGACCACTACGTGGATGCCGAAGGCGTCGACGTGAGCCTGCCGCTGCATGGCCTCAAGGACGGCGAGTCCTACCGGCTCGGCATCTTCATGGTCGGGGCGTATCAGGAAACGCTGGGCGACATCCACAACCTGTTCGGCGACACCGACGCGGTGAACGTGCGGGCCACGAAGGACGGCTACGAGTTCGCGCACATCCGCCGGGGCGACACCACCGACCTGATGCTCGATTACGTCGGCTACGACCTCAAGGCCCTGCGCCAGTCCTACACCGATCGCCTCGCCGCCGCGGGCGTGACGGGTACCGAGGCGGAAACCCTCGCCGCGGCGCTGGACAAGGGGCTGACCGGTTACACCTATCTCGCGGAAACCGCAGGCGGCTGAATCCGCACACGGCGTGGCATCGCCCGCGCCGTGCTTCCCACATGCCAGGAACGAACATGAGTCTGAAAGCAGCTTTCATCGGACTGGGCGCAATGGGCGCACCCATGGCCGGCCATCTTCATGCCAAGGGGCTTCTCGCGGCCGTGGGCAATCGCACACAGGCGAAGGCCGACGCGCTCGCCGGCGAATGGGGCGTGGCCGCGCCGGACATGGCAGGCATGGGCGCCTCCTATGACGTCATCGCGCTGTGCGTAAGCGCGGACGCCGACGTGATCGGTGTGGTCGAGGCACTGCTGCCCTCGCTGAAGAAGGGCACGATCGTGGTGGATCATTCCACCGTGGCACCCGCGACGGCGAAGAAGGCCGCCCGGATGCTCGCCGACGTGGGTGTCGATTTCCTCGATGCGCCGGTGTCGGGCGGGGTCGAAGGGGCGAAGAACGGCAAGCTCTCGGTGATGGTGGGCGGCGAAGCCGCCGTCGTCGAACGCGCGCGGCCGGTGCTCGAAGCCTATGCCGCCCGCGTCACGCATATGGGCGGCGTCGGGAGCGGCCAGGCGACCAAGGCGGTGAACCAGGTGCTGGTTGCGGGCATCGCCCAGGCGGTGACGGAAGGGCTGGCGCTCGGCGAAGCGCTGGGCCTCGAGGCGGAGCGTCTGCTGCCGACGCTCGCGGCCGGTGCCGCCGGCAACTGGTTCCTCGACAAGCGCGGCGCCACCATGCTGCGCGACGAATTCTCGGTGGGCTTCAAGCTGGCCCTGCTGCACAAGGACCTCGGCATCGTGCGCGGCATCGCCACCGAGGCCGGCACGGACCGCACCATCATCGAGCGTTCCCTGGCGGACTTCGGCGAACTGATGTCCCGAGGCTACGGCGATGACGACATCTCGGCGCTTATCCGGCTGAAGCGTCGTTCGTGAGGCATCCCTGCGAAGGCATGGCTTGATGCTTGCCATACCCGTCGTCCCTGCGAAGGCAGGGACCCAGTGACTTCAGCGCCTGCGTGCCCTCGGTTGCAGGCGCTGGGTTCCTGCCTTCGCAGGAACGACGTTTTTTAGCCGCCTTCCTTCAAGGCGATCGCACTGATGCCCGCCGCCTGCAGGCGCTGCTTCGTGCTTTCCAGATCCGTGGCCGACTTGAACGGGCCCAGGCGCACGCGATTGTAGGTCTGCGCGCCCACCTTCACCGACTGCACGTTGGCGACGAAGCCCTGCAAGGCGAGCTTGGCCTTCAGTGCCTCGGCATCCGCGGCGCTCGGGAACGCGCCCACCTGGAGCAGGTAACCCGAGCCGCTCGCCGCGGCGGCGGGAGCGGGCTGCGCCGGTACGGCGGTGACCGTCTGGGTGGTGGCCTTCGGCAGGTTGGCGGCGGCGGTCGCCTGGGCCTGCTGCTGCGCGGCGGCAGCCTGCTGTGCGGCCTGTTGCTGCGCCGCCTGCTGTTGCTGCTTCTGCTGGGCTTCCGCGCTCGCCTGCGCGCGGATCTCCGCGTCGGGAATGCGCACTTCCTTCTCGGAAAGCACCGAATAGAAGTCGTACGACGGCTTCTTCGGTTTCTCGGCCTCGGTCTGGTCGACCACGCCCGGATCGCTGCCCTTCTGCGCGGTGGCCTGCGGATTCGGCTCGGGACCGTCATGCTGGCGCATCATCGGCATCCACGTGCCGCGCATGGCGAAGGCCATGAGCATGGCGCCGGCGAGAATGCCGATCAGCGCCCAGCCCCATCCCGGCATGCCGCTCGAACCGTTGCGGACGGCCTGGCGGCCTTTGCCTTTCTTGCGAGTTGCCATTACATGCTCTCCGGGGCGGATATGCCCAGCAGATCGAGACCGTTCTTCAACACCTGCTGCGTAGCGGCCACCAGGGCAAGCCGCGCGTCGCGGAGGTCGGCATCGTCGACGATCCACTTGTGCTCGTGATAGTAGCTGTGAAGCGCGCCCGCGAGTTCCCGCAGGTATTGCGCGATCAGATGCGGTTCCAGGTTGGCGGCGGCGGACTCGACGATCTCCGGATAGCGAGAGAGTTCGGCCATGAGCACCGACTCGTGCTCCGTGTCGAGGCGATCGAGCCTGGCGATGCCGTTGCCACGGTCGGTGGAAAGCCCGCGGTCGGCCAGTTCACGGAACACGCGACAGGCGCGGGCGTGGGCGTACTGGATGTAGTAGACGGGGTTGTCGTTGCTCTGCGACCGGGCGAGGTCGATGTCGAACACCAGCTGCGAATCGGCCTTGCGCGCGATGAGGAAGTAACGCGTGGCATCGCGGCCGGCCTCGTCGATGAGGTCGCGAAGGGTGACATAGGACCCGGCGCGCTTGGATATCTTCACCTCCTCGCCGCCGCGCATCACCGTCACCATCTGGTGCAGTACGTATTCCGGCCAGTTCGCGGGTATGCCGGCGTCGAGCGCCTGGAGGCCAGCCTTCACGCGGGCCAGCGAACCGTGGTGGTCGGAACCCAGTTCCGTGATGGCGCGTTCGTAGCCGCGCTGCCACTTGGTGCGATGGTAGGCGACGTCGGGCAGGAAGTAGGTGTAGGTGCCGTCGGACTTGCGCATCACGCGGTCCTTGTCGTCACCGAAATCGGTGGAGCGCAGCCAGAGCGCCCCGCCTTCCTCGTAGGTATGGCCGTGGGCAACCAGCTCCCGCACGGTTTCGTCCACCTTGCCTTCCGTATAGAGCGACGATTCGAGGTAATAGACGTCGAAGCCGACGCCGAAGGCCTTGAGATCGAGATCCTGCTCGTGGCGCAGGTACGCCACCGCAAAACGGCGCACGTCGTCGAGATTGTCGGCGTCCCCGCTGGCGGTCACCGTCTCGCCGTCGGCTTCCACGGATTCCCGGGCTAGGAAAGCGCGGGCCACTTCGGCGATGTAGTCGCCGCGGTACCCGGACTCCGGCCAGCCGGCCTCGTCGGGCGCGATGCCCTTCGCCCGGGCCTGGGTGGAAAGCGCCAGGTTGGCGATCTGGACGCCGGCGTCGTTGTAATAGAACTCGCGGAACACCTTCCAGCCCGCGGCCTCCAGCAACCGGCTGAGGCTGTCGCCGATGGCCGCAGCGCGCCCGTGGCCGACATGCAGCGGCCCGGTGGGGTTGGCCGACACGAATTCGACGCCCGCCGTACGGCCCTGGCCATCGTTGTTGCGGCCGTAGCGGTCGCCCTGGCCCAGTGCCTGCTCGATTTCCGCATGGAAGGCAGCCGGGGCCAGGAAGAAGTTGATGAAGCCCGGGCCGGCAATCTCCACCTTGCCCACCATGGGCGAGGGCGGGAGGGCCTCGATCAGGTCGGCGGCGATGTCGCGCGGCTTACGTCCGGCCGCCTTGGCCATCATCATGGCGGCATTGGTGGCGAAATCGCCGTGGTCGCGGCTGCGGGTTCGCTCGATGACGAAGACCGGGGCCACGAAGTCGGACGGCAGCTTGCCGGATTCACGCAGGGCACCGATGGCCTGCAGTACCAGTTGTTTCAGCTCTTGTTTCACGGGATGCGCGAGGCGGCGATGGAACCGGCAATCCTATCAGATGGCCCGCGGGGGCATCCCCGTATGCGTGTCCTGCCTGTGGATAACTCTGTGGGCAATAACGGGTCGGGTCGTGGCCGCAACAGCGGCGCCGGGGCTGACACAACGTCGTAACGACTCATGGGCTTTAAATTCAATAGGTTATGGTTTGTACCTTCGTGTACACAGGAACTGTGACTTCCAAGTGGGAAAATCGGGCGATGTGCATAACTTCGGGCTCGACGCAATTGCCGGCCGCGCGGTGACGCGCGTCACTCAGTTGTCATGGCTACTTGTGATCATTCGCCCGTGCCCGGTGTCTCCCCGGCCAACGGCACGGCGGGTCGCCTGCCCCCCTCCCTCGAAAGGTGACCCAGAACGGCGCGAGCGGCACTCGCGCCGTTTTTTTTTCAGAGGCCGACGTTCCGCCGCATGAGGCCGCGTTCCGCCAGGGACACCGGGTCGCCGTGACCGACGATCAGGTGGTCGAGTACCCGGATGTCCATGAGCGCCAGCGCGTCGATCAGGATGCGCGTGATGTCGAGGTCGGCCGGACTGGGCTCGGCGACGCCCGACGGGTGGTTGTGCGCGAGGATGACGGCGCTGGCGTGGTGGCGGAGGCACGCGCGAACCACTTCGCGGGGGTAGACACTGGCGCCGTCGATGGTGCCGCGGAACAGTTCCTCGTAGGCCAGCACGCGGTGGCGCGTGTCGAGGAACAGGCAGGCGAACACCTCGTGGCGCAGGTGTACCAGGCGGGCACGGAGGTATTCGGCGCTGTCGCGCGGGTTGTCGATGCGCGGCAGGTCGACCAGGCCTTCGCTGAGGGCGCGGCGTGCCAGCTCCAGAGCGACCATGAGGCGGGCCCGTTTTACCGGGCCGAAGCCACTGATGGGCGGAAGCTCGCCGGCTTCGGACAGCAGGCGGCCCAGACCGCCCCCGTGGGAGAGAATGGAACGGGCCGTGGTGACGGCGTCGCTGCCGGCACTGCCGCTGCCCAGGAGCACCGCGAGCAGCTCGGCGTCGGAGAGCGCTGACGCCCCGTGCGCGTAAAGGCGCTCGCGGGGACGCTCGTGGGTAGCCCAGCTGCGGATGGGCTGCGACCGGTACGTCGGAGGTGCGATCGGTGCTTCGCGAACGGCGGACGTGTCGTCGGGCCCGGGTTTCATCGTGTTGCCTCGTGTGAGTGCCGCACATCGCACGGCGCGAGAGACAAGTTAGGGTTGGCGTGGGGCTTCTGGCGATAGAACGATTCTGAAAAACCGACCCGAGTCGCCAGGCGGAATCCGTTAAGCTAGCGACCCTCCCGAAGAGCGCCGGTTTCGCCATGAGTCTTCGCCAGCGTCGCATCCTCATTGGCGTTACCGGAGGTATCGCCGCCTACAAGATCTGCGAGCTCGTCCGCCGCCTGCGCGACCTCGAGGCCGAGGTGCGCGTGGTGATGACCGAAGGCGCGACCCACTTCGTCACGCCCACCACCTTCCAGGCGCTTTCCGGGCAGCCGGTCCGCGTGAGTCTCTGGGACGAGCAGGGCGAGGCCGCCATGGGACACATCGAACTCGCCCGCTGGGCTGAGCGAGTTCTCATCGCGCCGGCGAGCGCCGACACCATCGCGCGTCTCGCCCACGGCTTTGCCGACGACCTCCTTTCGACGGTGGTTCTGGCCACCGCGGCACCGGTCTACGTCGCTCCCGCCATGAATCAGCAGATGTGGGCAAGCCTTGCCGTACAGGCCAACGTGGGCACGCTGCGTGTCCGCGGCGTCGGCGTGCTCGGCCCCGCCGACGGGGACCAAGCGTGCGGCGACATCGGCTCGGGCCGGATGCTCGAACCGCATGAGCTGCGAGACATCATGGTCGCCTCGTTCGGCGACCAGCCGCTGCGTGGTCGACGCGTCGTGGTCAGTGCCGGACCGACCTACGAGGACATCGATCCGGTACGTTTCATTGGCAATCGCAGCTCCGGACGCATGGGTTTCGCCGTGGCGAGCGCGGCGCGCGACGCCGGCGCCGACGTCACGCTGGTCGCGGGCCCGGTCGCTCTGGCAACGCCTCCGGGCGTGCGTCGGGTGGATGTGCGCAGCGCACGGCAGATGCACGAGGCCGTGCTGTCCGCGGCTCGCGGTGCCGACATCTACATCGGCGCGGCGGCCGTCGGCGACTACCGTCCCAGCGAAACCTCCGAGCACAAGTTGAAGAAGGCATCGGGGTCCCCCCTTCACCTCGAACTCACCGAGAACCCCGACATCATCGCCTCACTGGCCGCGATGGACCGTCGACCGTTCCTGGTGGGCTTCGCCGCCGAAACGCGCGAGCTGGCCAGCTATGCGGGCGAGAAGCTGCGCAGGAAGGGCATCGACATGATCGCCGCGAACGAAGTGGGCGGCGGCAAGGGGTTCGAAGTGGCGGACAACGCGTTGCACCTCTACTGGCCGGGTGGCGACGAATCGCTGCCCGAAATGCCGAAGACGGACCTGGCCCGCCAGCTCGTCGCGCGCATCGCCGAACGCTTCCTCTCCGCTTCCGGAACGACCCCTTGATCGACATCGAACTCAAGATCCTCGACCCGCGCCTGGGCGACACCATTGCCCTGCCGGAACCGGCCACGGAAGGAAGCGCCGGCATGGACCTGCGCGCCGCCGTCGAGGCGCCGGTCACCCTGGCGCCCGGCGAGAGCCTGCTGGTTCCCAGCGGGATGGCCATCCATATCGGCGACCCGGCGTGGTGCGCGCTGATCGTGCCGCGCTCCGGCCTGGGTCATAAACAGGGCCTCGTGATGGGCAACCTCGTGGGCGTGATCGATGCCGACTACCAGGGGCCGCTCATGATTTCCTGCTGGAATCGCGGAAACGCGAACGTGACCATCGCGCCGGGCGACCGTATTGCGCAACTATTGCTGGTACCGGTGGGGCGGGCGCGCCTGCGTGTGGTCGACGGGTTCACTCCTTCGCAGCGGGGCGAAGGGGGATTCGGTTCCACTGGTGTAGGCTGATCTCCGGGGACACAAGGGGCACCATGGCTCGCAAAGAGGGAGGGGCAAGGGGGATGTCCGGAACGGATCTACGGCGGTTGATCCCTCTCGCGGGAGCCACGCTGCTGCTCGTCGCCGGCGCCTTCTGCGCGTGGCAAGCCTGGCTGATCGCCGACGAAGGCGACGCGGCCGAGCGCACGCGTGCGGCGCAACGGCAGGTCGTGAGGGAACTGAGCGATCTGGTGGCGGCCAAGCGCCAGCAGGTGAACCGCGCGGTGGCGGACGGCGGCCTTGCCGCGACGATCGACGACCACGCCGCGGCCGCGGCGCAGCTGCGCGCCGCGTTGCCTGCCGCCCGTGCGGTGGAGGTATACAGCGGCGGCCTCGACGAAGTCGTTCGCGCCAACTATCGCGAATTCGGTTATGCGAAAGCGGCCCAGCTCATGGCCGTTCTCGGCAGCGACGGGGTACCGCCCGCCTCCACGTCCGTGGATCACGGCGAGAGGCGCCTGACGATCGTCGAACCGGTGAGCGGCAACGGCACCGTGCGGGCGTGGATCTGGCTCGAGTTCCCCTTCGACGACGTGGCCCGGCGCTTCGAGGCCGCGTCGCCCGGCGGTGGGCGCCTCGAATTGCGCCAGGGCGGGGGCAGTGACAGCCTGGCGCTGCTTTTTCGCGGTGCACGCTCGGCTGAGCTCGAGCCGGAAGGGCAGCAGGTGGCCGGCACCTCGCTCTATGTCTTCGCCGCCATGCCGCGTGCGTTCATCGTCATTCCGCATTCGGAAGCACTGGCCATCCTGCTGACCCTCGTCGGCCTGGGTGGCGGCGCCTTCCTTCTCTGGTCGAGGCGGCGCCAGCCCGCCGTACTGCCGGACGCCGAGCCGGAGGAAGAGGTCCTCGTGGCCGACGTGGTGCGCAAGCCGCGGCTTCCGTCCGTGCCATCCACTGCGCCGCCGCCCCCGCGTGCCGTTCCCACGCGCGACACCGAAGCGGTCGATCCCTCGATCTTCCGCGCTTACGACATCCGCGGCGTGGCGGGCTCGGCGCTTACTGCCGGCGTGGCCCACCGCATTGGCCAGGCTATCGGCGCGCGCATGCGCGATGCCGACCTCCGCGAGATCGTGGTCGGCCGCGATGGCAGGCTGTCGGGCGCGGAACTCGCCGGCGCGCTGTCGGACGGCCTGCGTGAAGCAGGCATCGACGTAATCGATCTCGGCATGGTGCCGACGCCACTGGTGTACTTCGCGGCCTACCATTTCGGCACGGGCTGCGGCGTGTCGGTCACGGGCAGCCACAATCCGCCCGAGTACAACGGCTTCAAGATCGTCATCGGCGGCGAGACCCTGGCGGAGGACGCCATCGCCGACCTCTACCGTCGCATCGCGGAAGGAGCCCTGCCCACCGACGGCGGCGGCACCTGGCGCGAACAACCGGTCATAGACGCCTACGTGTCCCGCATCGGCGGCGACGTGGCGGCCGAGCGCCGCCTCAAGGTGGTGGTGGACGCGGGCAACGGTGTGGCCGGTGCGGTGGCACCGCGCGTGCTGGAGGAGATCGGCTGTGAAGTCATTCCCCTGTACTGCGACGTGGACGGTCGTTTTCCGAATCACCACCCCGACCCTTCCGACCCGCGCAACCTGGCCGACCTGATCGCCGCCGTGAATACCATCGGTGCCGACCTCGGTGTGGCATTCGACGGTGACGGCGACCGGCTGGGCGTGGTGACGCAGGCCGGGGAGATCGTCTACCCGGACCGTCTGTTGATGCTGTTCGCGCAGGATGTCCTTGCGCGCAATCCCGGTGCCACCGTCATCTACGACGTCAAATGCACGGGCCATCTTCGCCCGGTGATCCAGGAGGCTGCCGGCGTGCCGCTGATGTGGCGGACCGGTCACTCCCTGATCAAGGCCAAGATGCGCGAAACGGGCGCGGCGCTGGCCGGCGAGATGAGCGGGCACTTCTTCTTCGCCGACAACAATCGCTGGTACGGGTTCGACGACGGTATCTATGCCGCCGCCAGGCTGCTGGAAATCGTCGCCGGCGATCCGGAGGAGCGAAGCGTCGGCGAGATCTTCGACGGCCTGCCGAAGAGCGTGTCCACGCCCGAGCTGCGCCTGCCGATGGCCGAAGGGGCGCACTTCCGGTTCATGGAGGCCTTCCGTGCCTCGGCGTCGTTCGACGACGCACGCATCGCCACCATCGACGGCATTCGCGCCGACTGGAGCGACGGGTGGGGACTGGTCCGGGCATCCAATACGTCGCCGGCGCTGATCTTCCGCTTCGACGCGGACAGCAGCCGTTCGCTGGAGCGCATCAAGCAGGCGTTCCGGCAGCGCCTGCTCGCGGTGGACAGGAGCCTGGCGCTGCCGTTCTAGGCCGCGCCACGATCGCGTTTTTCCGGGGGCCGCCTAACGTCCCGAGTTCGCGGAGGCCGCCTTCAGTGCACGGTAGTGTCGCAGTTGCGCGTCGGTGTTCAGCCGGGCGGACTCCTTCGCCGCCTGTTGCCGTGCCAGCGTGTCGCGCAGGGCGGACACCGTGGCACGTTGCTCCGCGATGCGGTCGGTGAGGAACTTCGGAACGGGCTGCTTGGCCCGTTCCAGGTCGCCCGCGCGACTCAGCAGGTCGGCCAGCGCCTTTTCCTGCCCCTGGAGATTCAGCCGGGTCGTCCGTGCCGCCTGTTCGAAATTGTCCAGCTCCGCATTCTTGGCGGCCGCGAAGGCGGCTTCGTTCGGGTAGGCATTGAGCATCTGCGCATCCTCGCGCGCCTGCTGCTGCCGGGCCTGCTCCGCGGCCGCCTTCTGGTCGGCCATCTTCTTCGCGGCCACGCGTTCGTCGACGGTCAGCTGCCTGTCGACATGACGTACCACCATGCCCTGGGCATTGACCACGTCGTAGCCGGCCTTCAGCGCTTCCGCGGTGAGGCTGTCGCTGAAATACGACTGGCCCGAAGCATCCTTCCAGCGATAACGGTAGGCATTGTTGTTCTTCTGGTCGGCGAAGGCCGCCGTGCCGATGCACAGGGCCGCCCCCGCCAGGATGTACCGCGCTGCTCGCATGCTTTCCCCTCCTGTGTGCGGAGTATAGCCAGCGTGGGTGCATGTATTGTGCCCGGGCGGCAAGCACCGCCGGGCACGTGACGCAGTCGCCGTTTTCGTCAGGCCTTCACGCCGTATTGCTCGCGGTAGGCAAGCAGGCGCCCGTGCTCCGCGGCGAGCTCCGGCCGCTCGCCCGCGTAGGACAGCACGTCGGCCAGGCTGGCGATGGCGATGACCGGAATGCCGAACTGCGCCGATACTTCCTGGGCCGCCGAAAGTTCGCCCTGGCCACGTTCCTGCCGGTCGAGTGCGATGAGCACGCCCGCCGGTTCGGCGCCTTGGGCGCGAATGAGTTCCAGGGACTCCCGCACGGCGGTGCCGGCGGTCATCACGTCGTCGACGATGAGCACGCGGCCGCGCAACGGGGCGCCCACCAGGGTGCCGCCCTCGCCGTGATCCTTGGCTTCCTTGCGGTTGTAGGCCAAGGGAACGTCGCGGTCTTCGACGTCGGCCAGCGCGATGGCCGTGGCCGCGGCAAGGGCGATGCCCTTGTAGGCGGGGCCGAAAAGCATGTCGAACGGCACGCCCGAGCGCGTGGCCGCCGCGGCATAGGAGCGCCCGAGCCGGGCGAGTGCCGCGCCGGAGTCGATGCGTCCCATATTGAAGAAATAGGGACTGCTGCGCCCCGATTTCAGGGTGAATTCGCCGAAGCGGAGCACGTCGCGGGCGAGGGTGAGTTCGATGAATTCGCGCTGGTAGTCGTGCACGGCGGTCTCTTCAGGAGGGCGTAGGGGAAAGCGGGCACCAGAGCACATGCTGCGGGCCCGCGCTGCCGCCATGGTACAACCCGTCGCTCTCGCGATAACCGGCACGGCGATAAGTCCGCACCGCACTTCCGTTGCGGACGTTGACGGTCAGCAGGATCCGTTCGCGGTCCGGATGCCGCTCCGCCACGTATCGGCGAACGGCTTCCAGCGCCGCCAGCCCCAGGCCACGGCCCTGCTTCGACGCGTCGATGAGGAAACTGCGCAGCGCCACGGCGCCCTCGGCCAGCGGATGGTTGCCGAGGGCCGAGGCGTGCCGATCGATGCGCACGTAACCGACGACCTCGCCGTCGTACAGAAGGGCCAGCGCCTCGCTCTCGCGGCAGACCGCCACATCGGCCAGCGAATCCGCCACGCGGCCGACGAAGGGCAGCTGCTCGGGGTGCACGGCCAGCGCAAGCACCGCGGGGCGCAGCGTGTCGTCGACAGATCGGACATGGATGCTCGGGTTCACGAGCGCTATTGTGTCGGAGCGCGGCCATCCGGCGCGAGCGGGTTATGATGCGCGGATCGTCGAATGCCATCGAAGGCCCCATGCGCATCATTTCCCTGAATGCCAACGGCATCCGCTCGGCCGCCAACAAGGGCGTGTTCGAATGGCTGCGCAAGCAGGACGCCGACATCGTCTGCCTGCAGGAAACGAAGTCCCAGGAATCGCAACTCACCGACCCCATGTTCCGTCCCGATGGGCACCACTGCTTCTATCACGATGCCCGCAGCAAGAAGGGCTACAGTGGCGTGGCGATCTATTCCAAACGCGAGCCGGACGAAGTACGCGTGTCGCTGGGCCGCGAGGATTTCGACTGCGAAGGCCGCTACATCGAAGCGCGCTACAGCAACCTCAGCGTCGTTTCGTTCTATATCCCATCGGGCTCGTCGGGCGACGAACGGCAGCAGTACAAGTTCCGCATCATGGAATGGCTGACGCCGATCCTGCGCGAATGGGCCGCGAGCGGCCGCGACTACGTGCTGTGCGGCGACTGGAACATCGTGCACACGAAGAACGACATCAAGAACTGGACCTCGAACCAGAAGAATTCCGGCTGCCTGCCCGAGGAGCGGGCGTGGCTGGACCTGCTGTTCAAGGAGATCGGCTGGGTGGACAGTTTCCGCGCCATCAAGCCCGATGCGGTCGAATACACATGGTGGTCGAATCGAGGTCAGGCGCGCGCGAACAACGTGGGATGGCGCATCGACTACCAGATCGTCACGCCGGGTCTGCGTGAACGCCTTCGTGATTGTTCCATCTATCGCGACGAGCGGTTCTCCGACCATGCGCCGTTCACCGTCGACTACGCCGACTGATCGATGAGCGAAGCCGTTCGCTACAAGGGCCTGCGAGGCGTGTTCGCCGCCTTCGCCCAGCCGGGCGCGGTCACCATGCTGTTCTTCGGATTGGCGTCCGGCCTGCCGTTCCTGCTGGTGGGCAACACGCTCTCCGCATGGTTGAAGGAAGCAGGCGTCGACTATGGGGCGATCGGCATCGCCAGCTACGTCACCTTTGCCTACAACTTCAAGTTCCTCTGGGCGCCCCTCGTCGACAAGTTCCGGCTGCCGTTGTTCGGCCGCCTGGGCCTGCGTCGGGGCTGGCTCATGTTCGCACTGCTGCTTCTGGGTGCCGGCCTGCTCGGCATGGCGGCGATGCCGCCGGAGGCCTCGCTTCCGCGGTTCATGGCGGTGACCTTCGTGGCCGCCCTGGCGGGCGCCACGATCGACATCGTCGTGGATGCCTATCGCGTCGAGATCGCGCCGCAGGAAGCGCAGGGAGCCCTCGCGGCCACGTACACCCTCGGTTATCGCCTCGGACTCATCGCCGGCGGCGCAGGCATCCTCATCGTCGCCGACGTCTTCGGCTGGCAAGGGGGTTACGTCACCATCTGCGCACTCCTGGCCATTCCCGTCGTCACCGTACTGGTGGCGCGTGAACCCGAGCACAGGGTTCGCGAGCGGCTGCCGTGGCGGCAGGCGGTGCAGGAAGGGTTCGTTCGGCCTTTCCAGGATTTTCTCTCGCGCTACGGGCTGGCGCTGTCCCTCGGCCTGCTCCTGTTCGTGGCCCTGTTCCGGCTGCCCGACCAGATGCTCGGGGTGATGGCATATCCCTTCTACCTCGACACGGGCTTCAGCAAGACGCAGATCGCCGAGGTGTCGAAGGTCTATGGCGTGATCGTCGGCATCGTCGGCGCATTGCTCGGTGGCTGGGCAGTCACGCGTTTCGAGATGCGGCGGCTCCTGGCGGTGTCCGCCGTCGGCGTGGCGCTGTCGAACATGCTCTACCTGATCATGGCAATGAACCCCGGGCAGACCTGGGCCTTCGTCGCCACGCTTTCCGGCGACAACTTCGCCCAGGGCTTCGCCGGTCCGGTGCTGGTGGCTTTCATGTCGGGTCTGGTCAATCGCAGCTTCACCGCCACGCAGTATGCGTTGCTGAGCGCCCTGGCCAACCTGCCAGGCAAGTTGCTCGGCGGCTTTTCCGGGTTCCTGGTGAAGGAAGCCGGCTATCCGTCGCTGTTCGTGCTGAGCACCGTTTCCATCGTTCCGACGCTGGTGGTGCTCGCCTTGCTGTGGCGGCGTATGCCCCGGCCTGTGGATTCCCTCACGGAATGAACGGCGAACCGGGTTAGGCCGGACGGACGATCTTCGCATTAGGCCAAAACTGTGTAAGATCGCCGCCACAGGGGGCATGCGCGAGGAGGTCACGCACGTGCCGGATATCGTGGTGAGACACATCGACGAGCAGATGGCCGAGCGCATCAAGTCGCTCGCGCGCGAACGCCGCTGGTCGATCAATGAGGTGATCCTGCACGCGTTGCGCTACGGGCTCGGCTTGAGTCCCGGCGACGTGTTCAACGAGCTGTTGCTCGAACCCGGCGACATCGCGCACCTCACGGGCGCGTGGGACGCCGAGGAGCAGGCGGCATTCCAGGAAGCGCTGTCCGCGCTCGCCCAGGCCTCGCCGTCCACGCTGGCCGACGCAGCGCTGCGTCCGGCGAAGACCACCGAATCGTTCTGATCGGTTCTGACGTCCTCGGATGCTGCGGTTCCGACACGGCGTTCGAACGCACTTGCTGTAGGTGCCGCTATAGCGGCGAGGGACGCTTGCGAACAGGCGCGGTCCCCGCCGATCCCGCATGATGGCTCCGTGGGCTTCGCCGCCGTGGCGGCTCCTACGGAAGGCGGCTCCGATCCTGCGGAGCGGCGTAGACGGCACCGAGCAGACGCGGCCCGCTGGCGCCCGTCACGGCGGGCAGGTTGCCCGGCTCAGCGCGCAGGCGCCGGTAGGCCAGCCATGCGAAGGCCATGGCCTCCATGCCGTCGGGATCGATACCGAACGCCGAACTGACATGCAGCGGTCGGCCTTCCAGACGGCTGGCGATCGCCTGCATCAATGCGGTGTTGTGCACGCCGCCGCCGCACGCCACGACGTCGATGGCGTCGGCTGCATGGAGTGCAATGGCGTCGGCCACCGAGTGCGCGCTGAGGGCCAGCAGCGTGGATTGCACATCTTCCGGCGAAAGGTCGGCCACGCGCGGGTGCATGTCGAGCCACGCCAGGTGGAAATGTTCCCGTCCCGTGCTTTTCGGCGGCGGCAGCGCGAAGTAGGGATCGTCCAGGAGCTGGGCCAGCAGTTCCTCGTCGACGTGGCCCGAGGCCGCGAAGCGACCGTCGCGGTCGAATGCTTCACCGCGATGGCGCAGGCACCACGCATCCATCAGGCCATTCGCCGGGCCGGTGTCGAAACCGGTGACCCGGCCGTCGGCCGTGAGCCGTGTGACGTTGGCGATGCCGCCGAGATTGAGCACCACGCGCGCGCCGCGCTCGGGACGCAACACGGTGGCGTGGAAGGCGGGCACCAGGGGTGCGCCCTGGCCGCCCGCGGCCACGTCGGCACGGCGGAAATCGGCGACGGTATCGATACCGGTGCGCTCGGCGATCACCGAGGGATCGCCGATCTGCAAGGTGAAGGGAGGCTCGCCCGTGGGACGGTGGCGGATCGTCTGCCCGTGCGATCCGATGGCGATGACGTCGCGCGCGGCGGCCCCCGCCGTTTCGAGCACGGCGTGGGCGGCGTCGGCGAAAGCCCGGGCGACGGCCACGTCCAACCGACCGTATTCGTCCAGGTCGAGGCGGATCTCGTCCTGCGCGACGGCCAGTATCCGGCGTCGCAATGCGTCGTCCCAGGGGTGGGTGATGCCGGCGACGAGGGTCGGCGCGCCGTTCGTGAAACGAACCAGCGCGGCGTCGATGCCGTCCGCGCTGGTTCCGGAGATGAGGCCGATGTAGAGGCCGTCCCTGCTGGCCGTCACGGGTCAGTCGTTGCCGGACTTGCCGGTGTCGACCCGGGCGAGCTTGACGTTGCTGTCCACCTGCTTGAGGCGGGCGAGCTGCGGACCGACCACTTCCTTCCTGAATTTCGCGAGCTGCGCGGCGGGCAGCGGTTCCGGCTTGGGCAGCGTGACCGTCTGCGGATCGCGCTGCACGTTGTTGACGCGGAATTCGTAATGCAGGTGCGGTCCGGTAGCGAGGCCCGTCATGCCGACATAACCGATGGTGCTGCCCTGGCTGACGCGCTGGCCGACGCGGAGGTTGGCGAAGCGCGACATGTGACCGTAAGCGGTGCTGATCGTGGCATTGTGCTGGATGACGACGAAGTTGCCGTAGCCGTTCATCCAGCCGCGGAACTTGACCACGCCGTCGCCGGCCGCGTGGATCGGCGTGCCGGAGGGTGCGGCATAGTCCACGCCCTTGTGTGCGCGCATCTTGCCGAGGATCGGATGCATGCGGCCCGCGCTGAACTGCGAGGAGATGCGCGTGAAATCGACCGGAATACGGAGGAACGAACCGGCGAGCGGGCGGCCCTCCTCGCTGAAGTAACCGACCTTGCCGTCGCTGTTCTTGAATCGGTATGCGGTGTAGCGCTTGCCCTGGTTCACGAACTCGGCGGCGACGATGTCGCCCTCGCGCAGGAACGCGCCGTCGCTGTACACGTCGTCATAGACGACGGTGAAGCTGTCGCCGACGCGGAGGTCCTGCACGAAGTCGATGTCGTACTTGAAGACATCGGCGAGCTTCAACACCATGGCGTTGCTCATGCCGGCCTTCGATGCCGCGCCGAACAGCGAGCTGTCGATCTCGCCATGGGCGATGTGCTCGCGCCGCTGTACGTCGCGCTTCTGCACGGTGAGCTGCGGGGAGGCGCCGTCGATACGCAGCGTGGCGATGCTGGCTTCGTCCTGGTCGAAGCGCACACCCTTCAGAAGATGGTCGTCGCCGATGAGGAACTGGAATTCCTGGCCGGGATTGATGCGATGGAATGCCTTGCTGCCGCCGGCGCCGTCGATGACGCGCTGGAGGTCGGTCATGGAGAGGCCTTGCGCCAGGAAGATGTCAGCGAGCGTCTGCCCGGGCTGCACCTGTACCGATTGCCATTCCTCGACGGGAGCGATGGGCTTCACGCTGGCGGGATCGATCTTCGGAACGGCGAGCGGAACCACGGCGTGGATCGTCGGGGTGGCGGCGATCACGGATTCCTTCTTCATGGCGCCCGCCCATGCGGGGATGAAGAGCGCGGAAAGAATGACGAGCAGGAAGGCGGTGCCGGCGAGGATCCAGCGTTCGCGGCTCCAGCTCAGTGGTTCGGCCGAGGCGTTGCGACTGAAGGACCAATGGGCGCGGGTGTCGTAGAAGTGCGAATGACGGCGCTGCGCCTTGCGCCGGATGGCCTGCTTGCGGGCGCTGTGCGCGCCTCTGTTCTGAACACTCATCGTCTTTCTTGTACCCGCTCGCCCCGTGTTGTCGCGTACCATAACGGCCCTGTGCAAACGACGTCAACGCCTTTCCCATCAAGGCTTTGCATCCGTTCTTGCGGTTAACGCACAATTAACCCCACAGCCCTTTCACATACATTCGTGAAGGTCGGCAGATCCCATCCATAGAGAGAGAACATGAACGAGCTGGAGCACGCCCTCGCCTCGATCGCCCGTGGGGCGGACGAGATCATCAAGAAGGAAGACCTCGAGGCGCGCCTCAAGCTCGGCCGTCCGCTGCGTATCAAGGCGGGCTTCGATCCCACGGCGCCGGACCTGCACCTGGGCCACACCGTGCTCCTCAACAAGATGCGGCAGTTCCAGGACCTCGGCCATCAGGTCATCTTCCTGATCGGCGACTTCACCGGAATGATCGGCGATCCCACCGGCAAGAACGTGACCCGGAAGCCGCTCACCCGCGAAGACGTGCTGGCCAACGCGGAAACTTACGCCGAGCAGGTCTACAAGGTGCTCGACCGGGAAAAGACCGAGTTGCGCTTCAATTCCGAGTGGTTCGGCAAGATGGGTGCCGCCGACATGATCCGCCTGGCCGCGCAGCACACGGTGGCCCGCATGCTCGAGCGCGACGATTTCGCCAAGCGTTACAAGGCCGAACAGCCCATCGCCATCCATGAGTTCCTCTACCCGCTGGTGCAGGGGTACGACTCCGTGGCCCTCGAGTGCGACGTGGAACTCGGCGGCACCGACCAGAAATTCAACCTGCTGATGGGGCGCGCCCTGCAGGAGCATCACGGCCAGCCGCCGCAGATCGTGCTGACCATGCCGCTGCTGGAGGGACTGGACGGCGTCAACAAGATGTCCAAGTCGCTGGGCAACTACATCGGTATCAACGAACCGGCCATCGACATCGTGACGAAGACGATGAAGATCGGCGACGAGCTCATGTGGCGCTGGTTCGAGTTGTTGAGCTTCGAGGTGTCGCTGGACGAACTGGCGCGCATGAAGGCCGACATTGCCTCCGGCGCGCTGAACCCGCGCGATGCGAAGCTGCGCCTGGCCCGCGAGCTCGCCACTCGCTTTCACGACGCCGCGGCCGCCGAGCAGGCCATAGCCGGGTGGCACGCGGTGGTTCGCGGTGAGGGCAATACGTCGCTCTTGCCTTTGACCGATATCCAGGCCCCCGCGGAGGGATTCCGTCTTGCCGCGCTCCTGACCGCCGCGGGCGTCACGCCCAGCAATTCCGAGGCGAATCGGAAGCTCAAGGAACGCGCGGTGCGCATCGATGGCGATGTGGTGGAAGATGCTTCGCGGATCTTCACCGCCGGATTCGAGGGCGTGCTGCAGGTGGGCAAGCGAAACTTCGCACGCATCCGCCTGATTTAACGCCGGTTTCAAAAAAAGTTCACAAAAACCCTTGCGGCGTTCTTAGGAATCCGTATTATTCGCCCTCCCGCAGCGGCCCACGTCGAACGACGAACGCTACGGCAGCTGTATCGCCACCGTCGGCGACCTCGAAAAAAAGCATCACGAGGGTGTTGACGGACAGGAAAAACGATATAGAATGGGCGGCTCACCTCGG
>Ga0065165_1000397_pt1 | contig 70430 bp, 57 predicted proteins | sample AraplaMF_Cvi_mMF_FD_63813 | JGI IMG/M metagenome (GOLD analysis project Ga0065165, IMG submission 63813) | Arabidopsis root microbial communities from the University of North Carolina, USA - plate scrape MF_Cvi_mMF (version 2) (version 3) | ecosystem: Host-associated > Plants > Roots >... | reverse complement strand
CGCTTTGCTAAACGACCGACCTCGCAAGGCATTGACCGCCTTTCGGGCGCATAGCTCAGTTGGTAGAGCAGCTGACTCTTAATCAGCGGGTCCCAGGTTCGAGCCCTGGTGCGCCCACCAAACAAATCAAGCACTTAACATATGCCTTGGTAGGGTGGGATGACCTCGTTTTACAGGTCATTTTACAGTTTTGTTCTCGCTTCGAGCTTAAGCACCGCGGCCTCTGCAAGCTGGATGTCGCGACCGAGATAGTGCGCATCCAGAATGGCCTCGACGTCCTTCAACGAGTGGCCGGTTACGGCCGCGATCTGAGGCACACTGGCGCCGGCAATCGCAAGCCGAACGACCGCAGTGCCCCTCAGATCGTGAAACGTAAGACCGCTAACGCCTGCCCGCTCGCACACCTTTGCCCACGATGTTCGAAAGCCATCGGACGTCCAGGGCCGGCCGAGCGTATTTGTCAGAATAAGAGGGCCCCGACGCTGCGTGGTGTCGAGCAAAGCTCTCAAGGGAGTGCCAGCGGGCATTACAACGCGCCGCCCACCTTTCGACTGGCGAAGACGAATGTGAGGGCTCTCATAGGCTGACCAAGGCAAGCGCAAAAGGTCACCTTGTCGCTGACCGCTCCATAAGGCCAAAATCAGCGCCAGCCGGATCTCCTCGGACGCAACCGACAGAACCGCCGCGATGTCCTGTTCGGTCCAGATCTTGTCTCGGCGGTCCGCAACGTAGAGCCGGCCACCACGCTCGCAAGGATTGTTGGTGATGATGCCGCGGTCTTTCGCGAAAGACAGAATGCGCGCTAGCACCGTCCAGGCAAGATCAGCTTTGCGTGGGGTGTTGGCGTATTTGTCTCGCCAGCTCTTGAAGTCGCCGCGAATTCTGCGATCGGCGAGGGCGGCAATCGGCAGATCGCCGAATTCTTCTTCGATCAGCCCGATGTAGCGCAGGTAGTCGCGACGGGTCGACTTTGCGACCTTGGTGAATTCCGGTGACGCCTTGTACCGCGCGATGATTGACATGAAGGTGCCCGCTCGGGGGCGGCCCAAGTTCGCGTGCGCCTCATTATATTGCTGGATGAAGTCAGGTGTACCTGGCTCTGCTTTGATCTGCGGGCCGCCGCGATAGGCGTAATAGTACGTCTTGGGTTCGCCGCTCGAGAGCGTCACCCTTACCTTATGAATCCCTTTTAGGTTGACGCGCACGCTTCGCTCTCCACTCGTCTAAGGCGGATGTCGCAACGTCGGAAGTTTGAGTGATGGGTAATCCGCTTAGCGAGTCTAACGCGAGATCAATCGCTTTCAAGTCCCATCGCGACGTACCAGAAAGTGCAGAGGGTAGTCTTCCGATCCTTACCCAGTTCGAGAAGGTGCTAACGGACATACCACAGTATGAGGCAGCTTGGTCACGCGACACCAGCCGCTGGCCAATACTGCCCCGAACAGAACCCATTGGAATTATCCAGTCGTGACGGCACTACGCCAAGGCAATTGGAAGATCGCACTTTCGTCGGCTGGCGCAACTGCAAGCACCGGCATGGAGATCAAGCTGCCGCCTTGTAGGCATGCGATCGCGCAAGAGGAATCAAGCTCGATCAGGCGGCTCACATTGTCTTGAGATGCGATGAAATCTTTCGAAGGCCGAAGGTGGCGATTTTGGATCAGCTCACTCTTCGCACGGCTGTCTATTGTTCTGATTTGGGTACGCGTGCGGCTATCGCCGCACCGGGCTCGCGTGAACCGAGCCGCGTTGCGTCTCGGCCTTCGGCTTCGATCCCTCGCGCAAGCAGATATAATGTGTCGCTCGCCGGAGGCACTCGCACGAAGGGCTGCCGCTTCGCGGCACCGCTATCACTGCCCGTCGCGCGGGTGCCTTGTTAACCGGTCTCGCGACTGCACTCGGTCCCGGGTCCCGCCGCTTCGCGTCGGCGCTATGCTGACCCTCTTGCGGGTGCCTCTTTTGATTTTCTCACTCTTCCCTTGTTCTCATCAGCGCTGACTTGCTCAACATTCCAACGCTTGAGGTCTTAGGGCTCCGCCCCTCGCGCGCGCCAGGGTAAAGCGCCGGCTTTCGCCGGCGCCGCCCCGAGCGGTCTCCCCGGTCTTCCGCGCTTCGCTCATCCTGTCGACTTTGGACTGCATGCCCCACACGCTTGTGCAGACCCGCTCTTGCGAGCGGCCCTTTCGGGCGGGCGATCCCCCTCCGCTCGGGTCGCCCTGGCACTTGCTACCCCCGGTCTCGCCGACGGGCAGGGGTGCAGGCGCGGAGTGCGCGCTGCACCCATGGAAGCAAAAGGAAGAATGATCATGTCGGCAAAATCAGTTGAAATCATTCCCGCGAACGGGACGGAGGTTCTCATTCCGCTCAATAAGCTCAAGAAGTCCCCGAACAATGCGCGCAAGACGCCGCATAGCGAGGCGGCGATCGAGGCCTACGCGGCGAGTATCGCCGCCAAGGGCATCTTGCAAAATCTGGTGGTGGAGCCCGAGTTGGATGGAGAGGGCGTGGCTACGGGGTTCTATCTGGTGACCATCGGGGAGGGCAGGCGGCTTGCTCAGCTGCTACGAGTGAAGCGAAAGGAGATCAAGAAGACCGAGCCGATTCGCTGCATCATCGACACCGCGAATGACCCCCACGAGATCAGCCTGGACGAGAATGTCACTCGGGAAAACATGCATCCCGCCGACCAGTTCGAGGCGTTCCGGAAGCTTGCGGACGAGCGTGGCTTCGGTGCGGAGGAGATCGCCGCGCGCTTCGGGGTGACGCCGCATGTGGTGCGGCAACGCCTCCGGTTGGGGGCAGTTTCCCCCAAATTGATCCAGCTGTATCGCGATGGCGATCTGACCCTTGAGCAACTGATGGCCTTTGCCATCACCGACGATCAGGCCCGGCAGGAGAGTGTTTACGAACGCCTGTCCTACGACCGTGATGCCAGTACCATCCGGCGTTTGCTCACCGAAACCCATGTCGCCGCAACGGATCGCCGCGCGCAATTTGTTGGGCTTGAGGCATATATCGAGGCAGGCGGTACGATCCTGCGCGACCTCTTCACAGAGGATCGCGGAGGCTATCTGGAAGATTTGGCGCTGCTGGATCTCTTGGTGACAGCACGGCTTGGCCGGGAGGCGGACGCTTTACGGGCCGCCGAGGGGTGGAAATGGACGGAGCCCCATCTTGACTTCCCGCACGCCCACGGCATGCGTCGGGCCTACCCTCATTCGGTCGAGCTCTCGGCGGAAGATCAGACCGCCCTTCAGATAGTTCAGACCGAGTTCGACCGGCTGACCGAGCAACATCAAACGGCCGAGGAACTGCCTGAAGAAGTGGATGCGCGGTTCGGTGAACTGGAGAACCAGATCGAGCAGATTGAGGCGAAACGGCAGGCCTACGATCCCGGCGACGTCGCGCGCGGCGGCGCGTTCGTGATCCTCAATCATGATGGCACCATCAGGATCGAACGTGGTTTCATCCGCCCCGAGGACGAGAAATCCCCTGCCGAAGGGGGGCAGCAAGGTGAAGCTGAGGCACCGGATGATGAGGGTGGAGGCGACGATCAAGCCACGCGTCTTGGTGAAAGAGAGGAGGAAGAAAACGACGAGGAAGAGGAGGAGCAACGGCTGTCCGACACGCTCGTTCGCGACCTCACCGCGCATCGAACGTTGGGGCTGCGCCTCAATTTGAGTGAGCGGCCGGACGTCGCCATCGTGGCCGTCACCCACGCGCTCGCCGCTCAAATCTTCTATATCGGGGTCAATGCCCATGTGGTTGGCATTCAACCGGTGAAGACAGATTTGACCACGCATGCGGTCGGAATCGAAGACACCCCGGCTGGAAAAGCGTGGTCGGATCGCCATGCCAATTGGGCAAGACAGATGCCCCGGGACGTCGCCAAGCTGTGGGAATTTGTGGTCGAACTCGACCACGATAGCCGCATGGCGCTGTTCGCCCATTGCACGGCATTGACGGTCAATGCGGTCAAATTGCCATTTGACTTGAGGCCCCGCGCGCTGGCAGCGGCCAGCCGTTTGGCGGAGGCTGTGGGCCTCGACATGACCGGATATTGGCGGCCGACGGTGCGCAGTTATCTTGGCCGCGTCACTAAGGCCTGCATCCTTGAAGCCGTCCGGGAAGGCGTCGGCGAGGAGGCGGCGGAACGCTTGTCGGGAATGAAAAAGGTCGAGATGGCGGCAGCCGCAGAGCAGCTGTTGGTTGCAACCGATTGGTTGCCGCCGTTGCTGCGCACGGCCAAAACGGAGCATCAGGTCGGTGTGACTGACGAGGGGCAAAGCCGTGATCTCTGTTCGCAAGCTGCCGAGTAAGAGGTGAGTTGGGGCCGCTGGAGCGGCCCGGCACGCGTCAAATTCGGGCCGCGCACCTCACGGTACGCGGCCAATTCAATCGAGGCGATGCGGGCGCTGACTCACGCTGGCCCGTCTCCAAAGGCGGACCACGATCCATCTGATCTGCGCGGCTGGCAGCGGCCAGTGAGGCTTTGCAGCTTCACCCTTTGCATTGGCTAGACGTTCAAGCTACGGGCACTCGTCGTATCCAGATCTGGCGTATTCAAGGTGCTCTCGGGCTAATAATTCCGGCCGTCGCCGTCGCTTCCAGATGCGCAAAAGCAATCGCGCTTGCTTGCTTTGTCCGGTCCACCGTTCTTGCTTTTGATGCGCAGAGGTCGGCATTCTTTCTGATCGATCCCGCCGTGTTCCAATGCTGTGGTGGGCGTTGGCAGCCATGGTCATCCCCGTCAGTTCGGTCATGGGCTCGCGTCCAACGCACCCTCGATTGGCTGATCAGGCCCGAGGGACGGCTAGAGCCTCGATCGCCTTCCCGCAACAGCGCACGCCTGCTTTTTTCCCCTGCCGCCAAGCGGCGGCATTCCTCGCGCAAGACAAAAAAGCAGGCTTTCGCCGTCCTCCGCTGCGCTGCGGGCCTTACGGCTGCGGGCCGATCGCTCCCCGGGCAAGGGATCGCCATCGAGGCCGCGATGGGCGCGGTCCGAACAACAGACAGACGGAGATCACCATGGCGACCATCGGCACTTTCACCGCTTCGGACAACGGCTACACCGGCTCGATCAAGACGCTGACGCTGAACATCAAAGCCAAGTTGGTGGCCTCCGAAAAGGACAACGACAAGGCTCCCGACTACCGGATTTTCGCAGGGAGCACCGAATTCGGCGCCGCCTGGAAGAAGACGGTTCGCGACAGCGATCGCGAATATCTTTCGGTCAAGCTCGACGATCCGAGCTTCCCCGCTCCGATCTACGCCTCGCTGGTCAAGGTCGAAGGTGAAGACGGTTTCAGCCTGATCTGGTCGCGCCGCAGCGGCGACTGATCGCACCAGATCATCGGCCCCGCCTCCTCGGAGGCGGGGCCTTTTTCTGTTTTCTGCGCCGCCTTTAAGGGAGGCAGAAGCGCATTCTCTCCGACAAAAAGCACGCGCGCACCATCGATTTGCGAGATATCCCAAGGCCAATTCGCGGTGCCGAGCGGGCGAAAAAGTCAAGCTTTGGATGCGTCTCTGTTGGGCGGATCATGAGCTCAAGCGCCATCTGCGCTATCGACTGACAGCGCCGGATTCGACTTGATAGCCGGCACCAGGGCCACGCCTCGGACGCGAAACTGAGCCGCTTTCCCGGCGAGATAATTGGCTCTGAAACGCGAGAGACTCGAGAGGCAACGCATTGTTCGAACCGTTGTCCCGGCGCCGTTTGTGCAGGTGGATAACCCGCTACGGCAAGGCCTGGCTGCTTCGCCCGAAGGGGACGATTCCCTGCTTATGGCGCTACGACCTATGGCAGCCGTCCCATCCGAAACCCTCGCACGCTTCCTTTTTTCCCCGCCGGCAAGCCGGCTCCTCGCGGCCGCTTTGCTGCAAAAAAGGAGCGGGCTCGGGTGCTCCGCTGCGCTTCGCCCCAAGGGTTAAGATGCGGGCCGGCCGCCATGACGGTCTCGCCATCGCAGGGCATCGGCGCTTTGCGGCAACGAAGGAGACAGACCATGACAGCGATCGGATTCGTCACCCGCACAATTTACGGAGGCTTCAGGGGCCAGCTCAAACTTCTGCCGATCTGCGCCGACATCGACATTGTGCCCAACCGCGACAAGTCCGGCGAGATGTCACCGGATTTCCGCATCTTTACCCAAGGGCTCGAAGTCGGATCCGGTCGGATTCTGAGCAGCGAGACTTACGGAGCGGACTACATCAGCCTGTCACTCGCAGCACACGAACTAGGGAGCCGTAAGCTCTGCGCCAACCTTGTCGAACGGTCGGGCTTAACGGTGACGGCAGCTTCTTCCTGATCTGGAATCCTGTCGATTGACTCGAAATGTTGGGCTCTCGCGCATCGCGCGGGAGCCCATTTTTCTCTCTCGGATACAAGAGTCTGCATATCGCCGACTGGTGCAAGAGCGCCCGCAACTGGGTGCGCGCAGAAGGACGAGCATGGCTGGACAGTCAGCGAGACATCTCATTTCAATCGATGAAACGCTCTCGCGCGCCGTGGATTTGCCAGGCGCGAAGGTCGCTTCCGTGGCTTTTTCTCTTCGTTCCGATACCGAAAATCGCTCCATCGCCATTTGTATTTGCGCCATTCTATGGACAGCTCAGAGACTGGAATTGATGGCTTGGAAGCGTGCCGATCTCTCGATTTTTCTACGAAATTTGCGTGCTGATGGCATATGGGCGATGCCTTCGGCCCGCGCTCTACTCGTCGCTTCGCTCCTCACCGAGCCACCCTACGGGTGTCTCGGCCCTTCGGGTAACGATCGCTATCGCAAGAGAGCGCAAAGAAAAAAAGCAGCGGGAGAGAGGGCAAGATAAAAGCACTGGCGCTAAAGGGCGACTAAGTGGTTGTCTGCACATCCAAGAGTTGGCGCTAGCGGTACGCGCGATGTTGCTACAATATCGCTAAGCTTCTTGGCTCGCTGAAAAATTGCGTCCGCATCGGGGCCGCGGTTGCTTCTAAGCGCTCTGAGCGCTGCGGAGTGAGCAACCGCGCTCGTGTCACTCTTCCGGCCAAATGGCAGGAACCCCGACCAGTTCGTATATCGGCTTGCCTTCCTTGCGTTCGTACCTATCCCCAACCACTACCAATTCTGCGGTACCAAGCGTGAGGTCCGGAAGCGGCTTCTCTGCCCACGGGTTGGGAATGAGCAGGCCCGTCTTGCTCGCAAAATTCCACGGGTCGATTTTCATTAACGCGAGCACCCCGCTGAGGCGGGTATTCTGAGGTTGCCCATCTGGCGGGCCGTACCAGATGCCATCGGGTCTACGCCTGTCTTCGACAATATCCTCGTCATTTGGCCCTTTGGAAAGCTGCATATACGGCGTGCCGAGCAAGGCGTCGGTCACCGCTAGTTCACTATGGTGGGTCGATAATGCATTGATTGCGACAAGATACGGATGATCGAGCCTACCGTAACGCGAAGCCTTCTGCTTGAGGGCGGGACGGATTTTCTGGCTCGGGTCGATGCGTGAGACCGGAAATCGGCGTACTCCTACCGCCCGCCCGCTTTCGTCGGGCTTGTTCCGAGCCCATGCCTCAAGCCGGATAGTTGTCCCATGTTCTTTCCAGACAAACGGAGCGGCCTGCCGCGCGGTCTCATCCGCCGGCAGGCCGGCTATCCAAGACTTCACAGCAGACCTCAGCTTCTTCGTCGATAAAGGCTGTGTCGGGCTGCCGGTGACTTTGAGGTCAAGGAAGTGTAAGGGGGAGGCGGTACTGTCGATTGCCTCAAGCGCCGTATTGAGGCGGGCATGCGCGGCAACTTGCCGATTGGACAGCCCGCTCGCTTGCACCGCCTCCACATAGAACCGCTCCCCCTTCGGACTCTCCACGAGAAAGTCTGGAGACTTGTCCGTGTGTTCGAGCTTGGGTTCGATCGCCAGCCAGCAGAAAGTGATAGAGAAACAACTCGAAGAACGCGCTCCGGTGCTGGTCATCGATGGCGGACCGGAAACGGCTGACAAGGGCATCTCGATGGCCTTCGGGATAAGCCGCAAACCACGCGTCCACCTTCTCACACGCGCGCAGCCTCGGCGCGACCGGATCGGTTGAGATAGGCGAACTGGGTTTCATCCTGGGATGGGGGAACCCATATCGTCGCGGGGGATATCGTCGAAAATACTCATGTGGCCGGCTGGTAGGACGTGCTCCGGTAACTTATCACGCTTTCTCAGCGAGCGTACGGAGCTGCCATCTTAGCTCAAGCAAAAAGTTCGATCGGGACCAGTACGGATCTCGCGGCTGCTTGTTGCTCGATCAAAGCCACAGCATGAATGCTGGCACCTCATGCGCACCATGCGGTGCAATACGGGTCCGTCAATCTAAGTCGACTGGCACGAGAGCCTTATCTCGGATTCTGGACATGCTGATCTGACAGGTGCTTCAGGGCTTCTTGAACAAGAGCAACCGAACGGTGAAGCCGTTGCAAAAGAGAATTCAAGTCGGCAGGAGTGATCTCTTCTAAGCGGAGACTATCGACCGCAACTGACTGAGCGATAAGCCCATCAATCGGTTCCGTGATGGACGGCAGGCCTTCGCCCATATCTTCGCAAACGCCCCCGAACACGCTGAGTCGAATGTGTCCGTCTGGCGCTAGTGTGAATGCAAACTTTGCATCTCGCAGCATCGCCATCTCGACAATCGAGGCGGGAAGCTCTAGCGCACAAAGGACGTTTCCAGTGTCGCCGTGGCGATAACCAGCTCGGTACGATTTCGGGCCCAAGGGGCCGCCGACTTCGATTGCAAAGAACGCTTCAAACGTGGTGGCCATCTCAGTGTTGGTTTCCGTTGGATGCGGAGGACGGCAAATCTGGTTGGGCGATCGTAGGCGATCTTACATACTATAGTTGATAAACTTAAATTGTGTAATCGATTTTGTTTCCGCGCATGGATATGCGCAGGCTGGTTGGCCAAAATGTCAAAAGAATTCGCCTTGAGAAGAAGCTGACGCAGGAGCAGTTCAGCGATCTGTCCGGATTCAGCCAGCAATATCTTAGCGGACTCGAGTCAGGGCGCCGTAATCCAACAGTTGTGACCCTGTACGAGATCGCAAAGGCATTGGGAGTCAGTCACCTAGATTTATTGGAACCACCGACGTCCAGACAGAAGCGTGGTAGCTGAAGTCGATTTGCTCAGTTTGCCTGCGGCTTGGGATCATGAACAGTCGCCCGCGAGACTTGGAGTTGGCGGGATAGGCAGGTCCCCGATTTGTTGTGCTGCTTCGTGACATGGCTTCAATCTTGCTGGAGCTTGATCTGCATGCGGCCCTTTCATGATGAGGTTTGCCTGGAGCGGCGTCAGCTCGGGAAACGCCTTTTGGAGCGCCTCCACGGCTCTTGCAACGCCTCGGCGTAGTCCAACTGATCGCCCCGTCGAGAACTCAGATACGGGCCTTCCGCCGCCTCTGAAGGCGAGGGGAGAGAGTTTAGCTCTCCATCAATGTCCACCAATCATCCGGCTTTCCGTTCGATTTCGGTCGACGCTTCTAACAACAGCATGTCCAGGCTCGGGATCTCGGGCATGGCTTTCCCCGCAATCGCCTCGAGGTCGCCTACCATTCCGACAGTCGAATCGAGTACGGACAAGATCTGGGTTTCACGCTTCGCCCACTGCCGGCCCATGAACTTGCGTTCCTTGTCGAGGTCCTCGCGCATGTCATTGAATTTTTCGACCACAGCTTCAACGCGCTGCCTGAACTTAGTGCCGGTTAGGTATTGGTAGACCTGCTCCATCTTCGTCTGCTGGCCTTGCTGGACCAGGCGGGAGCTACTGACATCAATGAGAGCCTGGCGAAGGGCAACCGCCACAGGCACCGCGCAACGCGGGTGCGCAACCCAAACCCCGTCGAGCAGATCAAAGTGCTCGACGTTCTTTGGTAAGGCTTGAGAGACAATTAACGCGACGTCTGCGCCGCAACGACGCTGATCGTCCCGCAGCTTACTTAACCATCCATCGCTCCAAGCCTTGGTACGCTTGGACTCCCAAAGAATGATGCCGGCCGGCTGGCCGATCGAACCGTTGACGTGCTGGACCAAATCGGCGCCGAGCTCGCCTTTACCGACTGGATCGATCACGTCCGTCGGAAAGCGGCCGCGGAGGATGCTTTCGAGCTCGAGCTCGAGCACCTCGCCCTGGGACTGCTGCGAACCTTGCTCGGCTTTGCGCTTCAACTCTTCGATCGTCCGTGTCATGGACTCAATGGTTTGGTCTTTCTCTGCAACGCGTAGGCGAGCGGCTTCGTCGGCCTCCTGGCGCGCCTTCACTTGGACCTGCTCGACCGAAGCCTGCACGCGTTTCTCAACCGTCAGCTCCAGCTCACGCTTTTCTTCGTCGAGGGCACGCTGTTTGCGCATGACCTCGGCCTGGGCTTGCTGAGCTTCGGCGAGCTTGGCGTTGTTGGCTTCTAAGGTCTGGTGGACATCCGCTAACTCATCTGTGCGCGCTTGCAGTTCCGCGGTTACCGCCTCGCGAGCCTTTTTTGCTTCCGCAGCAACCAGTTGGCTACGCTCGGCCGTTAGCCGCTGCGTAACCTGATCCTCGATTGCATCGCGGTCCTTCAAAACCTGCTCGCGCTCCTGGCGCAGAGCTTCGGTCTTCCGAGTAACTTCAGCATCCTTAGCCGCCAGCTGCTCCTGAAAGCGCTTACGGGTTTCCTCGAGAAGAGGGGCCGCCAATGACTCGGTCAGCCGGATTTCGTGATTGCAGTTCGGGCACTGAAGGGTGGGCTCATGTACGGCGCCGGCTCCGATTGCATTGAAGCTCATGAGTCCTCCCTTTCGTCCCGCGCGCTACGCTGCCGGAATACACGCGATCCGACCAGCCTCGCCGCGCTTGCGATGCGGCTTTACCGTGATTTCCACATCTTGGTCGAAGGCTGTGAGCATCCGCATCAGCTTTTCCACTGAAACCAGCTTGAACTGGCCGCTGAGCGGCTTGGAAAGGGCCGGCTGCTTCATTTCGACCATTTTAGAGGCTGCAGTCTGGGTGATCTCACGTTCGGCCATCAACAGCCTTAACTGCACCACGAGTGCAGCTTTGAGCTGACCGACGATGAGCTTGAATGAGAAAGTGCCCGCCCACACCAAGGGGGCAGGCTCCATTTTCGCTGACGTCGGCTTGCCCAATGCCGTATCGATCAAAGCAGCGATCAAGATCCAGTCTCTCTCGCATCGTACGCCGCTCTGGGCGGCGCCGGCGAACGTGAAGGATGATGTCGCGGCAATAAGGGCAATTTTCCAGATCAGGGGCGTATGTGTGATCGGTAGAGCTCACCACGCCATGATCTCACAGTTTCATAGGAGGCCTCGAAATGCGACCTGCCTTCTGCGATCGAGCGATCGCAAAGCAAACGTCGAGATAAGCCAAATGCTCGAGGCCTTATGAGCCGCTGGATCAGGACCTTTGCTGACACCTCCTCAACGAAGGATGTAGATGGAAGAGCCGCGGAAGGGGGATATATCTATTGTAAATTGCACGTGGGCCGGACACAATCGCGGTTGGGGGGACAAATGGCCAAAACATTCGCTCTGGATGATGCTGCAGACTTTGACAGCAATCTTGTTGCCTTCGGTAAGGCCCTTAAAGCGCTCGATGCCGACCTCGGGCCAGCTCTTGCTCAAAGGCTGAAGGGCAACCTAGAGCGGGCAGAAACCCTCGACGCCCTGCTGACAGCTATCACAACGCCGGCGGCGAGGTCATGACGGCGTGGTTCCTTGAGAGCGTCGAAATCGAGGGCTTCCGCGGGATCAACAACGAGGGCGATCCCCTTGTGCTGAAATTTACCCGCGATGCGGTCAACTCGATCTCGGCCCCGAATGGTGTTGGAAAGAGCTCCATTTTCGACGCACTCACTTTCGCGTTCCGCAAACGGATTCCCAAGCTGGATGAGCTTCAATCGACGGAGAACGGCGGCGCATACTACGTGAACCGATTTCATTCAAAAGAGACGGGGACCGTTAAGTTGAGCCTCAGCCCTGCCGCCGGCGGGGGGGCCGTACCCATCGTTGTTACCCGCGATAAACTTGGCAGGCGACGCGTAACGGCGCCGACAGGTGTCGATGGAGAGGCGCTCCTGGCATCCCTTGATCGCGACTTCGTTCTACTGGATCACAAGAGCCTTCAATCTTTTATAGACGACAAAGCGCTCGATCGCGGCCGGTCCTTCGCTGGCCTCCTGGGGTTGGCCCGGTATTCAGAGCTACGCCAGAAGCTACAGGCGCTAAGCAATACTAATGCTTTCAATAATCACTTCAACACGCGAGTCTTGGAGGCAGAACGAACGAGTCTCAGAAGCACGATTTCGTCGCAGCGCACGGAAGCGGCTACGGCTTTTCAGCAGCTCACACAGCAGTCCATCGCCGATCAAGCCGACCATCAAAAGGCTGTCCAAGTCGCGCACGACGCGCTTCATCAGATTGCGATGCTGAAGCCACACTGCGCCGGAAAGCTCTTTGCCGAGATCAACATTGACGACTGCTTACAGACTGTTGGCTTGGAGGAGGGGGGGCCTGACAAGATCCGACACGCGGAGCTCCTCCGGCAAGAGGAGGCGCTCACGGCATTATCGAAGAGCGGCCCTTCCGAGCCCGATCGTGAAATCATGAGGGCACTGGCGAAACAGCGCGATGAAGCGCTGGGCAAGACTGCCGGGAGCCTTCTCCAAACACTCTACATCGCAAGCCGGGACGTCCTTTCCCATGACAGTTGGGGCAACAAGCAACTTTGCCCTGTTTGCGAGGTTGCTGGCGATAAACCATTGCTTCCTACGATCGAAGCGAAGCTCAATGCATTTGAGCTGGTCGCCGAAACAACCCAAAAGATTGAAGCGGAGTGGGTCGCCAAGCAATGGGACGCGCTGAAGGCTTCCGAAGCCTCCCATGCGGTCGACGACGAACCGCCGTTTTTCCGCGTAGCGAGCCAACGCTTGGCCGATAAATCGCTCACGGAGCACCAGGTCGAGAAGCTTTGGACATGGCGAAACGCGCTAACTGAGCGCGTTACGACAGCATTAGCTGCCGTCACAGCCGACCGCCTGGCGATCGAGAAGCGACTACCCAAATCGCTGGTTGCGGTAACGGCAGCGGTAGCCGCTGCAAGGCGACTCCAGTCCGCTTGGGGCACAATTGAAACCAAGCAGGCCCGATTGGTCGAAGTCGACAAAAAGCTAACAGACATCGCACGTGTTAAGCGCTTTGTGGATGCCGCGAGTGGTGCCTTCGCGATCGCCGAGGCGGAATGCTCGACCCGTCGTCTAAAGGCCGTGGAGCCGCTCTGCCAAACGCTATTCACTTCGATTATGCATCAGCGCGTCAAACCTGCGCTGAAGAAGGCGACCAACGCAGAGGCCATATCCATTGAACTCCAAGAGTTTTTCACGCTGAAGAACGTCTCCGCCCAAGCGCTTTTGTCAGAAAGCTTCCGGAATGCATTTGCAGTATCGGTCTATTTGGCTGCGGCATCTCTGTATGGCGGTGCGCCACGGTTCGTCATCCTCGACGACGTAACCTCCAGCTTTGATGCCGGCCATCAATTTCATCTCATGGAGCTCATTCGCACGCAGTTTGCCCGCCCCGGTAAGGCCGATGGTCCGCAGGTCATTCTCTTGAGTCACGATACGCTGCTGGAAAAGCTTTTCAAACGGCACGCAAACGATCCTGGCTGGACGCACCAGCGCCTCGAGGGTACCGCACGGACCGCAGTGTTACCGCAGTCGGATGCAATCAACCGCGTCAGGGACGCGACCGAGAAGGCTCTTAACGCAGGACAAATCGAGTCTGCAACACCGTGGCTTCGCCGATATCTCGAACATGCCCTGTTGGACATCATTCAGAAAGTCCGCATACCGGTCCTGATCGACTTCGCGCTCGACGACAATCAAAAACAGGTTCAGCATTCCATCTCCGCGATCGAAGCGGCAGTTAAGCTCCATCAGGCCGCGGGAGATCTGATCTTGGATGCCGATCAGGTTAAGGGAATTGCGTTGCACATGGCGAGTATCGTCGGCAACTTCGTCTCGCACGAAGCGACAGGCTCAACCGCGCCGTTTTCGGCCGGCTCCTTGTTGGGTGTTCTAAAGTCGATTGACGATTACGCCGATTGCTTCAAAGTTTCAGCTCCAGATGGAAGCCGACGCTACGTAAGATCGCTTTCGAAAAAATAGAATTTATAAATGAAGATTATGCGAACAAGAACAATCACTTGGTAGATCGGCACGAAAGAGATTTACAAAGGACGGGGGCGCGCAATGAGCGCGATCGTAACGGTCAAAGGCGATGACGGCATAATCGTCGCCTTCGATACTATCAGCTACGATATGAGTGGCATCGTGCTCTCAACGACGGCATGCAAGGTGCTTCCGCTTATGGAGCTCAATTGCGCAATCGGGAACGTCGGGGCTGCTGGATTCACCACGGCTTTGAGAGACAAGATCGCTGCAAAATATGCGGACTTTGACGACTTGCTGACCGGCATCGTTGACGACTTCCACGATGTGCATGATGACCTCGTACAGCTGTACTGGCAAGAGTCCGGCCCTACTCCCAATGCCACAGTAATGTTGGCCGGGTGGTCAGATAAGCGGAATCAGTTTGAGACGTACCGCCTTAGCACACGCGAGAAGGAGGTCGTTGTCGCGGGCGAGCCGTCGATCACGTCCGCGTTCTCATTGGTTTCTACTGATGGATGCTGGGTATCGAGCGCCTATCGTGCTGAGGACATGAGGCGATTTGGCATTGATGTCGAAAATGAGACGAATCTTGTAAGCCTCGCGGTGCGAATGGTCTGCGCATGTCGTGCGGCTAGCTCAGCGAATGGTCGAGGCGATTTCGAAGGCGTGCCTTACGCCGTCGGCGGTCAGCTGCAGATCCTGTTACTCGAACGCGGTCGCATCACTCAGTGGGTCACTCATCGCTGGCCGGACGAGATCGGCAAACCGCTCGACGCTACCGCCGGCGATGCGATGCCGGGTTGGTTGGTTCAACAATCATCGACTGATACATCGCTCAAAGACGATTGAGCTCCTCGATTCAGGATTTTGGTCAAGATGCCTGACGAAGCAACCCGTTTTCCGAAAGACGACGCTGACTACAAGAAGCTCGAAAAATTGGTTGCAAAGATTCAACAGGACCTGGCGCCACAGTCGAAGGTTTCGCACAACGTTCGATTAAAGGGAAAGTCGGGCGCACAGCGGCAGATCGATGTGCTCGTTGAGGATCGCGTAGGCCAATACGACATCCGGATCGTCTTGGATTGCAAGGATTACAAGACGCCCGTCGACATTAAGGACGTCGAAGAGTGCGCAGGCCTCTTCGAGGATGTATCAGCCCAACGCGGCGTGATCGTTTGTCCCGCTGGCTTCACCAAGAACGCCAAAGCGCGAGCGCAACAGCTGCAAATTGACCTATATAGTCCGGTCGATACGGATCCGCACAAGTGGCAAGCGCGGATAAAAATTCCGGCCATATGCGATTTTCGGCAGGCCCGCATGTCCTTCGGTTGGGAGATGAGCGCGCCGGTACCGTTCAAACTCCCGAGCGATTTCTTCACCTCCATGACTATATCTGATGTCGAGACGGGTGAAGACTTGGGGACCACGCTTTCCATTGCGTCCGCGGAATGGAATGCCGGCAGGTATGCGACCGAACCCGGCGCCTACGCTCACATCCCCATCATCGACCGCCCTCTACAAATGGACAACGGCTACGGACAGCTCGTCCCGGTTAGGCTCAGCGTCGGCCTGATTATCTCCCAACATTTGTTCTACGGGCAATTTCCTATCCTCCGGCTGTCGGGCTTTCACGATCGGATCGGCGATGGCATCATCACTAACGCCTTCGAATTCGGCCTCTTGTCGCTGGAAGAGGTTCACTCCTGGAAGCAGCTGACGAGTGAGGCGGACGCGCTGGTAAAGCCCGTAATTAAAATGGTGGGCCTCTATGCGTGGAGCGATGATGATCCCACGGCCAAGCCCGCTGTTGCCGAGGATTAGGAGCCATCACCAGTTTACTTGAATAGGTCGTTGGCAACCGACGCGAGACACTCATCGCGATCGTCGCTCAGCCGATCCCAAAGCTGGCGGGCCCTAAGCTGCTGATTCGCAGTCATAATCGCCCCTTCAAGCCCTTCGAAGGGGTCGAACTGGGCGGTCGTCATCAAGGCGTTGAGCCTTCCTGAAGACCAAAGAACATACGCGCCAAGCGCCTCGGCCACGCGCGCAAGGTTTCGGATCACCTCGCTGATGCGATCAGCGGTAACCTGAAAATTAGAAAATGCCCGACGGGCTACTGGGCCCCCGGCGTGGGCCAGGTAGGCGCTACTCCATTTTCCGAGCTCGACCGCACCACTTTGATTCAGCCAGGCCTCGATGGTGTTAAGCGTTGATGCTGCGATTACATCGTCTCGCCGGCGCCGGTCCGCCGCGGCTTTGCTCAACTTGTCGAATTGTTCATGGCCCATCTGAGATGTGTGCCAGGCTCGGGGACCCGAAGTGGGGGCCCAGATCCCGCCCCCACCCCGAGCAAGATGCGCTGTCATCTCGTCCTGCTGGACGCGGGCAAAGTCGTACGGAAGTCCATCGTGGCACACATAATGCTCGCGCGTCAGAAGATGAGCATGAGTCTTTATATCCTTGAGCAGCCGCCTCAGCGAGATGACGTCGCTGTTGCGGTCGTCAATCAGGCGGCGAATGGCTAGGATCTGCGTTGCGAAGTACCCATTAATCAGCGCTTCTGCCACCAGGCTGTTTTGAAGGGCTGTGGGTTCGCCGGACGATGAGAATGCCGTCAGGCTACGAAACGCCACATCGGTCCAAACCATCGATTGGATGGTGCTCCAGATTGCGTGATGTTCGTCGACCTCGAGCCAGGCGCGCCAGACCTGCCGCTTTGCGCGATACTGTTCAAGCGCACGCTTGTCGGCGACGTCGCATTGGGCGAGAGTATAGCTGTAGCCTTCGCTCATCGCCCGAGGCTATCACGTTTCCCGAGAGCCTCAGTGCGGCTGTGGCCGGTCCAACAAAATCAATTGCTTGAGCTCGCATAATCTTCGTTACTCGAAGTAATTTGGCGCCTCTTCGAAAAGCACTTCTCGGTGGGAAAACGCACCTATTCTCGTGGCGGACCATTGTAAGTCATTGAAAGCCGCAGAAAATGCGACCGCCGCTCCGAGCGCACCATAGATCCAAGGTGGAGATGCGTCGTCGCTTTGGGCTTTAGACCGGGCGAGCGTCCGGCTCGGGAATTTGGCCAGGAGATCGCGCGAAGCTATTGCTACGACAACGTCCGAGCCGTCCCCTTGACACATCTGATCGACACCGGAAAAAAGACTGAATGCTAAACGTCTCTTCTTATCGCGCGATAGGGGGCACCGTCTCTCTGTCGGACACTGACAGCTTTTGACCAGGCCGAGTGAAAATCCGGCAAGTTGGGGCGCTCTGGCGCATTTTGCGGCCGCCGCGCTTCTAATTCAATGGAAGCGACCTCCTGTCATCTCAGTGGCAAAGCCGAGTCATCTTTTCTCAATCTGACATCAACGAACTGAATCGACAGCCTCGTCGCAACAGCTTGCAAAGGGAGGTACTCAGGCCCGAAATCCGGTCAGCGAAGGTCGGTCCTCGCGTGCTCTAAAATCTATCATTGCTAGGTGGTCACTCGCGGGTGGAATCTTTTGAGAAAAAAGCCGTTGCCCGCCGATCTTCGCATGGTCGACCTGAACTGTCAGGTAAGCAAAGTCAGCATCGTAAACAGCTCGCACCACACGCTGGTGACGCTTTGGAAAATCGAGATAGTGATTGTTATATTTGCTCGTCTGAAAATAGGAGATGCAAGTGGCCTCCACCAATGAGACCTGCTCGTCAAGGGAAGGCTTATAGTCCGTCACTTTCTTGCGCCGAACGAGAACTTGATCGTCGGTAATTTCCGCAGGTATACCTCTCATGACCATCACGGGCTTCCGGTAGTTGAATGCATGGGCGACGACGAATGCTTCGTCATCGGGGTCATTAGAGTTTAAGTCACCGAGAATCTTTTGCAGGGTCTCGTGATGCATAAGTCGATCCCTTGCAGAGTTACGCAGTCCTTTTCCTACGTAGACGACTTCAAGGTCGCGAGCTTCATTCGGTAAATTTTCGAAGAGATGCACAGCGGTGGCAAAAAGCGTACTCATGATTGCCTGGCCGTTGGCATCATAGCTTATAAGCTCTCGATGAGGGAATGGGGAAGCTGCAAACGAGTGTTCTGTGTCGTGGAGCGCATCCCGTGGCAATTTTAATGTCTCTCGATGCTTGTCCCCTTTGATTTTCCACTCAGCTTCAAACGAGACAGTGTCGGCCGAGGCCCGTATCGTGTTTGGAACTAACGATAGCCGCGGACGTTTCGACAGAAAATAAACATGACAATTATCTAAGCGAGTAAGAGAGCCCTGATCCGAGTGGTCCTCAAGCTTGAAGACGTCGGATGCTCGAAAGATGAAGCGGTCGACGGAAAAAAACTCAAGTACGAACTCTTCCGGGTACTTGGCCATTTGCAACATGCTTCGCAGTCCTTAAAGTTTATCGAGTAGCATCAAGTATTTCTTCGGCGAGCAAACGCTGAGGCTATTGCGAGATCTGGTCTGATGCTTTCCGCGCCTCGTAGTCGTCGATCTTCGCCTGTAGACCTCGCTCCGCCAAACTAAAAATCGAGGACGCAAACCGCCACAGGTCGCTCTCAATCAGGCTGAAGAGCGAAGCGCCAGACAAAAATAGGCCCATGGTCCTGTCGCGCTCGTTCTCCGGAAATCCGAACCCGATGGAGTCATCATCCGTCGGCTTCATATAATAATAGACGCTCCCGTGCGCGTTAGGATGCACGAACTCCGAAAGCTGGTCGTAGTCTTGCCTGGCGTAGGGCGCGACCTTGTTCATGGCATCGATCTGATTAAGGATATTGACCGCGGTGTAGTCGTAGTCAGCCGTATTCTTTTTCTTGACCTCGAAGCGCTGAGCTAAGGAGCGCCGATGCGCGAGACGGATGGCGTCACTCACTTGATCCGCATCAATGAGCTTAGTGACCTGATTGCAAAAATCATGAATACCTGCGGCAGATTCGTGCAGGCACCTGACCGCGGTTAAAGCTAAGAGGCCGTGACCGGCATCTAGCGCGTACTTCCCGCCATCCAGAAACGCCAACGCTGGTCGGAGGTGTGCCTGAAAGAAGACCTCAGCTTGTCCCCTTATCATCGACACGTCGTCTTCCGGATCCATATCGACGTGATCTTTGAGAGCCCGTCGGACACGGTCGATATATAAATTGATCGCATCGATTTCCTCGAACATTGCCGTATCGGGCGATATTTGGGTCTTGTCGAACATTCGCGGCTCGTTCGGTTGTGGGGCGTATCAGTATCATCTTGTCCGTGTGTATAACAGCGCTGCGGTATAGCCTGGTGCCTTAGCTGGGCGACCGCCGGCCAACTTGGCGCAATCCCCTAGAGAGAGGGTCCATGAAGCCAGTCAGTGAGTGGGAAGAGAAAGATATCGACGACCTGTACCACGGGGAGATCGAGGAAAGCCTCACGCTCGAATACAAGCGATCTGAGGCGCTGACGAAAGACCCTGCGCATAGGAAGGAACTGTTCAAGGACGTGTCCGCGATGGCGAATGCGTCAGGCGGAATCATCGTCTATGGCATGAAGGAGGTCGATAATAAGCCGGACGGAACCGATGACGGGCTTGATCCGAAAGTCGTGACCCGCGAGCAGATCGAGAACGTGCTGATGTCGAACATCTTCCCTCCTGTCGAGGGTTTGCTCATTAAGCCGGTAACACTCGCAAGCAAGGGGATCGGCAACGTGGCATACGTCCTCGAAGTACCCGCGGCGCGGTCTCGCGGCCCTCACCAAGCGCCAGACTACCGATACTACAAGCGGTTCAATTTCAAGTCGGAGCCGATCCGCGACAACGATGTACGCGACCTCATGCGGCGCGGCATTGAGTATGGCCGCAAGTACGGCGCTGCCCTAGACTTATTCGTAGAGCTTTCCCGGATATCATCGGCGTCTGGGGCTAGGGCAACGGCTGGCCCAATGGCGACCTATGACATGGAGCGGGCGATCATAGGCGTGTCACCAGACCTGCGCTCGGCTGGCGCGGTTTTGGTGCTGATGAGCAAGTACATGCGAAACGCCGTCGCTGAGCTTGTCGTTCGAGTGGATTCGTTCAATTCAATGATAGAGTCGCGAGGAGGGTCCAAAGTCATGCTCGACGAATCTGCACGGAAGGAGCTTATCTACATCAGGGACCTTGCTGACGAAATCTGCATAGACCTTCGCAAAATCCTCGACCAAGAGCCTTAGTGAGGGCGTTCGCACAATCCCCCATCGCTAGAGGCATCCTGACGTCTTCCTTCGAGAGGTCTGCTGCCTAGCCTATTCCAGCAAAGGGAAAATCCGCTGCTGCGGGTTCAATGCAGGTTTGCGGACCAGTGTGTCGGAATGGTCATTCAATTTTCAAGGAGATCATTGCGCCTCTTAAACAGCGGCCCTGTCGGAACATCTCCAACCGATCAGTGGCGACGAATACATCCACCATCACCTAAGTCCGCCTAGCGCTATCGAGCGGATTGCGGTGCGCGAATTCGCGCACGAACGAAAAGTGCACGTATCTGGTGCGGTTTCTGGTGCGGTAGTCGCGTTGAGGGCAACGAAGACCAAGCAAGACACTGATATTCCTGGTGGGCCCGGCAGGACTCGAACCTGCAACCAGACCGTTATGAGCGGCGGGATATGCGTGGATCACGCGCACCGGGTTCCGTTGAAAGACCCGACGATTGCGATAGTAACCGCGATGCAACGCCGCATCAAAGCAAGTCTCCAGCGCCAATGAAGCCGCCGCCAAGAAGGTGACATGCAAAACGGCAGAGACAAAATTCTAACCTCAGTTCTTACAGGCAAACTCTAGGTCATCTAGATCGCGAAAATCATCTTTCGGACTGTCCTTGGAGTTAATAAATTTCATGTTCACGCGCGGCGGAACGGCAAAGTCAACGTCGAGAAAGGCCGTGCCCAATTTCATGGTGCTCTGAATCCGCTTAGCGGTCGCTGCGCTGGAGATTAGAGCGGAAACTAAGACGCCGCTGCTCGGAGCCTTCGCCACGATGGCGGTCGCCTTTTGCGGGTCGGTAGTGCCGCTAGACTTCAGTCGTAGTCGCGCCTTCGGTGGCAAACCCCAGGTGACTTTGAACGTGGTGACCTCATAGCCCATCTGTTCTAACAGAGGCAAAGCATCTCCGACTTGCTGAGTGAACGAATTGAACTCCGACATTAGCTTGCCTGATGTATCGGACATGTCAGGTAGCGATAGGTCCGGCATTGACGGCAGTGAGACGGATGGCATTGAGGGCATCAGGTCTCGGGCCGACTTGGTAATACTGTCTAGCCTGCTGGGAGCGCTATCCTGCGCCACGACGGGCGTAACGACGAAATTGATCAAAGCAAAGATTGTGAAAACAACTCGCATCGGAAATACCCCTAGACTCCTGGTGGATAGAATATCAACCTGAGAATGCACGCAATGGGTCGTGCGCCTAAAGTCTAGACTGCTGAGACGCATCCTCTTTGAAGCAAACGTACTTATTCTCTGGAAGCAACCATGCTTGATGGGATCACAGAAGGCATTAGGATGTGGCTGGTAGCCCGCTTCGCGTCGGCCATAAGGCATTCAACGCGAGCAGAGGACCGCGCGATCGCAATCCGATGGTTAAGCGATTCGCGTGCTGTCATCGCGAGCGATCTAAGTCCAACAGACAAATTCAAAAAGCTGAATTCGCTTGTCAATTCGCGGACGGCAATTACCGCGATTGCAAAAAGCGTTTTGGAAGCGATTTCGAACTATCGTAACTCAGACCTTCCGCTGTCGATGAAGATAGCGCTGCCCGCGACATTGGCTGCGATCCCGTTGGCTGGAGGGCATGCAGCCGGTATCGCAGCGTTCGGCGGCGCGTTTGGTGTGCCTGTCTTGTTGCTGGTGTTCCTTGGCACAGCGGGCATCACTTCAATCATCGAAGCGATCGTAACCAACCCCGAGGCGCGCCCCCACATTGCTGAGATAATCGATGCCATAGCGCAGGACGAACGTCTGCGTCGGGCCAGTGCAGAAATGAGGGCTGTAATGAAACAGCAGCCGATGGATCCCACCCGTTTTGCGGTGCCGCCCGAGGAATTAGCGCTTCGGGCCTACCTGCTCAACATGGACCCGTTTCAATTCGAGCGGCACACGATGAGCTTTTTCGACGCTGCAGGCTTCGAGTCCTGGGCGACACGGAAATCGAATGATTACGGTGTCGACGGCTTTGCGATCCACCCGGAGGGCTTGATCGTTGTGCAGTGCAAGCGCAATGCACCGGCGAATAGGGTGGGGCGCCCGACCATCCAGCAATTCAAGGGCGTGATTGAAGAGCACGGCGCCTTTCGTGGATACGTCGTCTCCACTTCCGGGTTTACCGACGAAGCGATAGAATCGGCCGGGCTTTCCGAGAAAGTCGCGTTGGTGGATATGAACGTGCTAGTGGGGTGGCATGCGAGCGCACCAACGTTCTAGTGAGAAGGGGGCAAATCGTGCACTGGCTGTTGCTGATTGTCGCGTTTCGTGCTCTTGGTCGCGATAACGAAGAGCTTTCGGCAGCAAACCGGGGTTGATTTGCCAAGCCGGAGCGCTTTGAGGAGCATACGTCGCCGAGCGCGAAGGGCAGGCAAGGACGACTGGTTGGCAGTTTCCGATAGCATCGCCCGCAAGCAGACGAGGCAGCGGAAACTGCCATGAGGCCCTTTGGGCTGATTCCAACCGTCAGGCTACGGTAAGTCTTTGAAAAAATGGCTCAAACGGCGTGAGGGATCGTCCGTAGCGCTTCCCCGCGTCGCCATTTGAGCATCTGACGCAATGTATTGTGAATGTGGCCGTCGGACATAGCTCGGTCTCCCGAGTGCAGGTTGCCGAGAGGGAGGCATTGCGGGAGGCCCTGCGGACACGACCTTCGACGATTGTACTTCCCTACTGTCACACGCTATTTCTGGACGAAAGAAGCGGCGGGGATAGACGGAGATATGGGGCGGCGGAAGGGCGGGTCTACGGCAGGGATGGGCTTGCTTCTCGTGCTGGGCGCGATCTGCGCGGTCCTCAGCGCGGCTTATCGGTTCGTCGTTGAAAATCTTACCGCGGTCGTGGCCGTCTGCACGGTCTCCGGTCTCATGCTGCTGCTCGGCTACCTTTCCTCAAAAGCCAAGAAGCGAGACGAGATCGCGCCGAGCCGGTCGGGCGTGCAGCCCACTCCGCCGCCGATCGTTGGGCCACGGACAGCGGCCCCGGAGCGGATCGCCCCCGCCTATCGCAGGGGGCGGGCTTCGGCGCCGGCGAGGTGGGTGCCGCCGGGGGCGTCGGTCACGGTCCAGGGCGTCACCATCGCGGCCGGTCGCTTCTATCTCGGTGAGGCTCTCTTCTCGGAAGGCCAAGAGATCGATGGTTATGTCATCAATCCCAAGCTTTCCGCGCAAACGTCGCGGCCGGACGTTGCGGGGGATTCGATGCCGTACTGGCCGTCCTACGCGGACGTGACACCAGCGGCCCGTCGTGCGTTCCTTGACTGGATGTCGACCGGTCGGCGCGACGATTCCTACGGTATTGGGCACGTCTTCGTGTTCTTCTACGGGCTGGAGCACAGGCTCTTCGTCGATCGGGATGTCGCGAGTGCGCCGGATTGCATTTCCGAAGTTGAGAGGCTCCTCGCGAGGCGCGTCGACAGCGAGTCCTTCCAGGGTTACGGGAGGCGGTTCGTTGACATGGCAAGGTGCGCGGCCGGCATGCCGCTTGCTGTTCCGCAGCCGTCGGCGGAGCGGTCGCACTCTCCTGAAATAGACATTCCGGTGCGCATTCATCTTGGGCGGCGTCTTGCGCAGTCTTCGAAGATCTTGTCCGAGGACGCACTGCTCTGGGTTCTCGCCTTGCCGGACGTGTATCTGCGTACCGCTGCCGTCCGCTGCTTCGACGAATTCGTGGCCCTTTGGCATCTGCGTTTCCGGAGCGCGTTCCCGGAAGGATTGGACGTATCCACATCCGGCAATATCGATCTCAGGTACGAAGCCGCCAGCGGAGCCTTCAGGGTGGCCGTGGACGGCCCCCATCAGGCCTATCCTGACGTCGCGAAGGCGACGACGTCTCCCGAACCGCTGAGGCACCTCGTGCAGGAATGTACCGACGAACTCGATGGGTTCAGCCGACTTCTGGGTCGCCAGCCCGAGGCGCGCAACTCGGTGCAGGCCTCGCTTCTGTTGCCGCAGGATCTCTTGTCGGAAATGGGGTTCGACGCGTTGCGTGCGTTCGAGGGACGCCTGTCGGAGGTCATGGGCGGCCAGAGCCGGGCGAGCACGAAGATGGGCATCGTGCTGCGGGCGGCGGACTTCGACCTTCCGGAGAATGGCAAGGTATCGTCCGGGCTCGCGGACCAGCTTGGGCAGGTGCTCGATCGGCTCGATATTGCGATCGAGCCGGATCGGCGCTTCGGCGGCGCGGTTCCGCAGCCAGAGGATCAGATATTCCTGTTCAAGGCACCCGGCGGCGGGCCGGTCGACCCGGAGCGTCAGGCCTATCGGGCGATGAAGGCCCAGGTCGAGGTGGCCGTGCTCGCGGCAGCGGCGGATAGCGATTCCTCGAACGAGGAGATGTCGCGGGTTATCGCTGGGATCAGGGACGGGAAGGATCTCAGCGCGGTCGAGCGCGCACGTCTGATCTCGTTCGCCGTCACGATCTTCAACAATCCGCCCAAGCTATCGAGAGTCATGAAGCGCCTGGCGGAGCGCAGCGATGTCGAACGGGAAGCCATCGCCGACGCGGCTGTCGCAGTCGTCGGCGGCGCCCAGAACGTGCGGCCCGACGAGGTCAGGTTCCTCGAGAAGCTCCACAAGGCACTGGGCCTTCCGAAAGAGCGGATCTACTCAGAGCTGCACAAAACTGTGCCGCGAGCCGACGAACCGGTATCCTTGTCCGCAGAGAGACGCGAAGCAGGAGTGCCGATCCCCAAGGAGCGACCGGTCGTCGCGCCGATTTCCGTCGAGGCACCAAGTCCCGTCGTCGCGCCACCGGAGGTCGTCGCGGCGGCACCCGTAGCCGGCATCCAGATTAATGCCGCGCGCCTGGCGCGGACGCAGCGGGAGACCGACGCGGTCGCGGAGCTGCTGGCGAACATCTTCGAGGAAGACACGACGCCGACTCCAGTCGAGACGCCCGTAGTGTCCGCTGCAAACGAGGCCTCCTTCGAAGGGCTGGACGGACCGCATACTGAACTCGTCGAGCTTCTCGAGCGGAAGGGATCAATCGCGCGGGCCGAGTTCGATCAGCGGGCGCGCGCGATGAAGCTTCTGGCGGACGGCGCGATCGAACGCATCAACGACTGGTCGTTCGATCGCTTCGAGGAACCGCTGCTCGAAGACGGGGACGAGATCGTCATGGTCCCGCATCTGCGGGAGCGACTGGCTGAACTGAGAGAGACGACTGGATGAGCAAAGCGCCGAAGACGATAAAGCCGAAGGAACGGGACACCATCATCCAGGCGCTGAGCGCCGGCGTCGTCCCGCGCGTCGGACTTCCGCATATCCAGGTCGGCAGAGCCGCGGAGATCGGAGCGTTGGTTCGTGACATCGACCGCATAGCGGACGGCGGGGCCGCGGTCAGATTCGTGATCGGCGACTACGGCGCCGGCAAGACGTTCTTCGCGAACCTCATCAGGCTGATCGCACTGGAGCGGAAGTGCGTGACCGTGCACGCGGACCTGGGGCCCGATCGCCGCATTCACGCCAGCGGCGGTCAGGCGAGGGCGCTCTATTCCGAAGCTGTCCGCAACATGGCGACACGCACGAAGCCGGAGGGCGGGGCGTTGGCGGCGGTTGTGGAGCGGCTCGTCACCGACGCAGTCAAGGAGGCCGGAGAACGGCAGGTCCCGGTGGAGAAAGTGATCGACGAGAAGCTGGCTCCGATCCAGGAGTTCGTCGGAGGCTACGATTTCGCGACGGTGTTGAAGGCCTACTGGCGCGGGAGCGAAGCGTCGAACGAGGAGCTCAAGCTCGCGGCCCTGCGTTGGCTGCGCGGAGAATTCTCGACCAAGACCGAGGCGAACAAATCGCTCGGCGTCAGGACAATCATCGACGACGACAACGTGTACGATTCGCTGAAATCCCTCGCGTGCCTGACGAAGGTCGCGGGCTATGCGGGCCTGCTGGTGATGTTCGACGAGATGGTGAACATCTATAAGCTCCAGAACGCCCAGGCGCGCAAGTCGAACTTCGAACAGATCCTCCGCATCGTGAACGACGCGCTGCAGGGAAACACCGCCAATATCGGCTTTCTCATGTGCGGCACGCCGCAGTTCTTGTTGGACACCCGGCGCGGCTTGTTCAGCTACGAAGCGCTGCAGTCGCGGCTGGCGGATAACCAGTTCGCCACCAAAGGCCTCGTCGACCTTTCGGGCCCGGTCATAAGCCTCCAAAGTCTGACGCCGGAAGATCTCTTGGTCCTGCTGACCAACATCCGAACGGTGTTCGCTGCCGGAGATCCATCCAAATATCTGGTCCCCGACGAGGTGTTGACCGCCTTCATGGCTCACTGCGATCGCCGCATCGGAGAGGCCTATTTCCGTACGCCGCGGACGACCGTGAAGGCCTTCGTGCAGATGCTTTCCGTGCTTGAGCAGAACCCGGGCACGAAGTGGCAGGATCTTCTGGGGCAGGTCGACGTACCCGCGGATCTGCAAAGCCAGCAGGAAGCGGTGCCCGAGGGCGGCGCGCAGCCCGGAGACGACGATGAACTCACCAGCTTCCGGCTCGGGACTTGAAGGCGCCTACCATCTGCTGCATCCCAAGATCCGCCGCTGGATCCGCGACCAGGGCTGGGACGAGCTGCGCGAGATCCAGGCGCGCACGATCCTCGCCGTTCTCAAGGACGACCGCGACATCCTGATCTCCGCGACGACCGCGGCTGGCAAGACCGAAGCGGCGTTCCTCCCGATTCTGACGTCGATCGCCGAGCGCAGCGCTTCGGGCTTCTCAGTCCTGTACATCAGCCCGCTCAAGGCGCTGATCAACGACCAGTTCCGGCGGCTCGAGGGATTGTGCGAGAGCATGGAAATCCCGGTGGTCAAATGGCACGGGGACGCGCCGCAGGCCGAGAAGAAGAAGGCGATGAACAAGCCGGACGGCATCGCTCTCATCACACCGGAATCGATTGAGGCGATGTTCGTCCGCCGTCCGGCCGACGCCAGGCGGCTATTGTCGGCCGCAGAGTTCATTGTCATCGACGAGCTTCATTCGTTCCTCCAGGGGCCGCGGGGACTGCACGTGGCCAGCCTGCTACGGCGGATTGACGCGATGGCAGTGCGTCCGGCCCGGCGCGTCGGCCTCTCTGCGACGATCGGCAACCTCGGCCAAGCCCGCGTGTGGCTGCGGCCGAGAGATCCGACGAACGTCGAGGAGCTCGTAGCGAAGCCGGACGCTCCGGAATTGCGTCTTCAGGTCCGAGGATACGTCGAGCCGCCTGATCTCGACGATCCGGATCACGCGGAAGGCGGTGGATCCGGTCCGGAGCAGAACGTGCCGCGGCGGATCGCGCTCGACTCAATCTCCGATCATCTGTTCGAGACGCTGCGGGGCGAGAACAACCTCGTGTTCGGCGGATCGCGGCGGACGGTGGAGTCGACCGCCGACCGCCTGCGGAGGCGATCGGAGAAGGCCGAGGTACCCAACGAGTTCTACCCGCATCACGGGAGTCTTTCGAAGGCGCTCCGCGAAGAGCTCGAAGATCGCCTGAAGGAGGGGAGACTGCCGACGACGGCGGTCTGCACCTCGACGCTCGAGCTCGGAGTGGACATCGGCTCGGTCAAATCGGTCGCCCAGATCGGCGCGCCGCGCTCGCTGGCGTCGTTGAAGCAGAGGCTCGGGCGCACTGGCAGGCGACGTGGAACGCCGTCGATCCTGCGCATCTACCTGCGCGAGCCGAACATCGACAACAAGTCGGGCTTCCTCGATCGCCTGCGTCTCAACACGATCAGGTCCGTCGCTGTCGTCAGGTTGCTACTCGAAGGATTCGTGGAGGAGGCGCGCGCTGCGCCTGAGATCGCCTCGACGCTCATCCACCAGATGCTGAGCGTGATCATGGAACGCGGCGGCATCGGGCCGAAGCCGCTCTACGATCTGTTGTGCGGCCCGGGACCCTTCGCTTCGATCTCCACCGCCGACTTCGCTTTGCTGCTTCGGCACCTCGGCAGCCAGGCTGTCCGCTTCATCGAGCAGGCGGGTGACGGAACGCTGATGCTCGGGCAAGAAGGCGAGAAGGTCGGCCAGTCTCGGAGCTTCTTCGCGGTGTTCGAATCGAACGAGGAGTGGCGGTTGACGACGGGCGGACGCACGCTCGGAACGCTGCCGATCATGCATCCCGTCCACAAGGAAGGACTCGTCGTCTTCGCGGGTCAGCGCTGGATCGTGCAGGACCTCGACGAACAAACAATGACGCTGGTGGTTGTCCCACACCCGGGCGGCGTCGTGCCGCGCTTCGAGCCAGCTGCTGGCGAACCGGCTCACGACCGGCTGATCGCGGAGATGCGCAAGGTCTATCTCGCCGACGACGTCCCACCCTATCTCGACGCCAGAGCCCGGGATCTCCTGGCGGAAGGTCGCGACATGTTTCGCGAGCTCGATCTGGAAAGCCGATCGCTGGTCGAGGAAGAGCGCGACACGCACATCTTTCTCTGGCGGGGATCCCAGGCGACCGCCGTCTTCAGCGCGGCGCTCGCGATGGCCGGGCTTCAATCGGGCGTGCACGAACTCGGCGTCACGGTCTCCAAGATCAAGGAGAGCGAACTCCGACCGATCCTTTCCAAGCTTGCCGAAATGCGAAACATCGATCCCCACGACGTCTCGCAGTTCGTGGCGAACATCAAGGTCGGAAAATTCAGAGAACAGGTCCCGGAGAATCTCGCTCGATCGCTCTGGACCAGACAGAACGGTGAAACGGTCACCGGAATTCCAGTCATGGCCGAAAATATCTAGCTGCATACTGCCCTCGGGAATTCCACGGCGGAGGAACGACGAGATGCATAAGACGGGAGACAAGCTCAACCTGAGCGCCGGCGATCTCGTCGGTCACCTGAACTGCCGGTACTTGACCGAGCTCGACCTCGCGGTGGTGCACGGACGGCTGGCCAGGCCCCGGGTCTGGGACCCGGTGCTGGAGACGCTCGCCGAGCGCGGCGCGCTTCACGAACGGGGTTATATCGAGCATCTCGAGAAAAGCGGGCTGAAGGTGACCAAGATCGACGGCGTGGGCATCGACGCGGGCGCCGTCGCAGCCACCACCGAAGCGATGATCCGAGGCGATCACGTCATCGTGCAGGCGGCACTTCAAGGAGGTAACTGGAGCGGACGTGCCGACGTCCTGCTTCGCGTCGAACGGCCAAGCAGTCTGGGCGCCTGGTCATACGAAGTGACCGACACGAAGCTCGCCCGCGAGACTAAGGGCAACACCGTTCTGCAGATCTCGCTCTATTCCGATCTCCTCGGCGAAATGCAAGCGCTTCCGCCGGAGGCGGCGTTCGTCGTCACCCCTGGGACGGACTTCGCGCCGGAGCGATACCGCATCTCCGACTACGGCGCCTACTATCGTCACGTGAGAGGAGGTCTCGAGCGAGCCGTCTCCGACCCCGAGACCGCAAGCGCCTATCCGGAGCCGATCGAGCACTGCGATATCTGTCGCTGGCGGCGCCACTGCGACGAGAAGAGAAGGGCGGACGACCACATGTCGCTCGTAGCCGGCATCAGCAAGTCCCAGATCGGAGAGCTCGAGCGGCACGGCGTCGGCACCACTGCCGCGCTGGCCGCGATGCCGATACCGATGAAGTGGAGGCCGGATCGAGGCGCTACCAAGAGCTTCGAGAAGGTACGCGAGCAGGCGCGGATCCAGGTCGAGGGGAGGGACGCGGGGAAGACTCTTTACGAGACCCTTCCTCCGGTCGCGGGGTTCGGATTGTCGCGCCTCCCGGCGCCTTCGCCGGGCGACATCTTCTTCGACTTCGAAGGCGACCCGTTCGTGGACAATGGAGGTCTGGAGTTCCTGTTCGGCTACGTCTTCGCCGACGAAGACTGCGCGGACAGGTACGTGGGCGATTGGGCCTCCAATCGGCAGGAGGAGCGGGAGGCGTTCGAGCGCTTCGTCGATTTCGTGATCGAGCGCCTGAAGACGCATCCTGATCTTCACATCTATCACTTCGCCCCGTACGAGCCGGCTGCGCTGAAACGCCTGATGGGACGTTACGCGACGCGCGAGAATGAGGTCGACGACCTGTTGCGCGCCGAGATCTTCGTCGACCTGTTCTCGGTCGTGCGTCACGCCGTCCGCGCCAGCGTCGAGAGTTATTCGATCAAGAAGCTTGAGCCGCTCTATGCGTTCACGAGGTCCGTCCCGCTGGACGAGGTCGGTGCGACCATGGCGCGGACCCAGGCGCGGCTCGAGATGGCCGACGCCGCGGGGGTTCCGGAAGAGGATAAGGCCGCCATCAGGGCCTACAACAAGGATGACTGTGCATCCACCAAGCTGCTTCGGAATTGGCTGGAGGAAGTGCGAGCGGATCTTATTGCGGGCGGTGCGCAGATCGAACGGCCGGCCCCGTCGGAAGCCGAGATCGGCGCCGAGCTCGACGATCGGCAGAAGAAGATCGCGGCGCTCGTCGTCCGCCTCACGGAGGGCGTGCCCGATGACGTCGCGGAACGGAGCGCCGAGCAGCAGGGACGATGGCTGCTGGCGCACATGTTGGACTGGCACGGGCGCGAGAAGAAATCGGTCTGGTGGGAATACTTCCGGCTGCGCGATCTGTCGGCGGAAGACCTCCTTCACGAGCGGGAAGGCCTGGCGGATCTCGAATTCCTAGAGCCGTGCGGCGGGACGGCCAAAGCACCGGTGCATCGGTATCGGTTCGCGCTGCAGGACACCGACATCCGGGCGGACGACGAGCTCAGAAGCATCGGCGGCGAAAAGTTCGGACGGGTCGTGGCTATCTCCCTGGACAATCGTACCATCGACATCAAGAAGCGCGTCGACACGGCCGGGCTGCATCCCGAGGCGGTCTTCGCCCATAGCTTCGTCGACACCCAGGTGCTCGCGGACTCGCTGATGCGGATCGGCGAATACGTCGCGGACCACGGACTGCAAGGCGACGGCGACCACAGGGCGGCGCGGGACCTTCTGATGGCGCTCGTTCCGCGCCTCAGCAATGGGGGACTGCAGGTCGACGGCGAGCCCGTGGTCGCGGCCGCGACGCGCATAGCGGTCGATCTCGACGAGAGCGTCTTTCCCGTGCAGGGCCCTCCCGGCGCCGGAAAGACCTTCGCCGGAGCCCGCATGATCCTCGCGCTCGCGCGCGAGGGACGAACCATCGGGATTACGGCGAATTCGCACAAAGTGATCCGTCATCTCCTCGACGAAGTCGGAATAGCATCGAGAGAACAAGGGTTTGCCGTCGAATGCATCCAGAAGCTCTCGGACAAGGAGGATGACCGGCCGGGTCTTAGATTCACGACCGACAACGGAGCATTCCTGAACGCCTTGAATTCGGACTGCAGGGTCGGCGGCGCGACGGCATGGTTCTGGGCGCGGCCCGACGCCGCGGAGAACGTGGACGTTCTGTTCGTTGATGAAGCGGCGCAGATGTCCCTCGCGAACGTCCTGGCCGTGTCACAGGCCGCGCGCAGCGTCGTCCTGCTCGGGGATCCGCGGCAGCTCGAGCAGCCGATCCAGGGTAGCCATCCCGACGGGGTGGACGTCTCAGCACTCGACCATATCCTCGGCACACATGCGACCGTTCCGCCGGAACGCGGCCTTTTTCTGCCGGAGACTTGGCGTCTGCATCCGGACATCTGCGCGTTCAACTCCGAGCTCTTCTACGAGGAACGCCTGCGATCGCGCGCCGGGCTCGAAAAGCAGGAGATTAGGTCGAAGAGCAGGGTCAGCGGGGCAGGGCTCAGATATCTGCGTGTAGAGCACGACGGCAATCAGAACTCGTCCAAGGAGGAAGCCGAAGCGGTTCGGATTCTCGTTTCGGAGATATTGGACGCCGACAGTACCTGGATCGATCTGAAGGGTGTGGAGCGACCTATTGGTCTCGACGATATTCTGATCGTCGCTCCCTACAATGCCCAGGTCTTCCAGGTGCAGGAGCTCATCCCCGGCGCGCACGTCGGTACGGTCGACAAGTTCCAAGGCCAAGAGGCGCCTATCGTCATCTATTCCATGACGACGTCGAGCCATTCCGACGCTCCACGAGGAATGGAATTCCTTTACAGCGCGAACCGCTTGAATGTCGCCACGTCCAGAGCGAGGTGTATCTGCATCATCGTTGCTTCGCCTCGATTATTCGACGCGGAGTGCCACACCCCAAGGCAGATGCAGCTCGCGAATGGCTTCTGCCGATATCTGGAAATGGCCACAAAACTTCAAGAGCGAAGTACGCCGTAAGGCGGGGCCGAAAGGCACCTTTCGTGGGCGAAAAGCACCTCAGCTCATTCCTTGGCTGCGTAAGCCATTGATATCACAAGAAATGCGAACGCCCTCCGAGCGCACCATAAACCCAAAGCGGCGATACGTCGTCGCAAAGGGCTTCACACCGGGCGAGTATCCAACTCGGGAAGGTCTTTGCTACCACAATACTCGAGACGCGCCCCGCTGATTGGAGCGATAGCGGGAAAAGGACCGGAAGCTAGGCTGCCGGCTGCTGATCGAGCGACAGGAGACAGCCGTCTCTTGGCCGGACACCGTCACCTATGGACCCCGAAGCGGAAGCGCAAGTACGGGTGCCACGAGCGCCAACGTTGCGTAGGCCGAAGTGGAGAAGTTCCTGCGCCGACCTTTCCACTCCTGGCGCGGCAGGGGCCATTTCGATGTCGATAACGACGGACGGCCGACCGCGGCTCACCTCATTAAGGGACGCTATCCTTAACGAAGAGTAGGACGTCCTAGGTTCTGCGTCCGACCGAAGCCGAATTGCTGTGAGTCATAACCCAAGCGCGATCTCGGCCCATTTCAACATGCCGTCGCTATTAAGGAACGCCAGAACCGCGGGCTCCAGCGACGCGGGCGCGCCCGGTCCAACCAAAACCGTCGCGGCCACCATGTCGCAGCGCTGATTAAAGGCGAGCGAGAGCGCGGCGTTGCGACTTCCCTCGACGCGATAGCCCCGGCTGCGGCCGCGCATCGGTCCGACGATGATCTCTCGGCCCGGACCGATCGGCGTCGCCTTGCCAATCAGCGTCAGGTCGCCCATTTGCTCGAGGTCGCCGTCATCGGCGACGCCGGTGGCGCAATTGCAGAAGCCGAGTTTGGCGCGAACATAGAGCTGGACCTCGCCGCCGCAATCGGCGGCCTTGCAGCGGAATGCCTTTCCTTTCCCCCAAGGGTCTAAGCCGAAAGGCCAGTCGGCTTCCGTCCACACTGGGCGGATCTCGCCGGATGCCGCCGTTGCGCGTACCGGTTCGCCGGATCGCAACATCCAGACAGCAGCGACAGCGCAGAGTAGTGCGGTGGCTGCGCTGATCCCGACGAATTTGCTGGTCAGGCGCATGGAAGCTGCTGCGGCACCTTTCTAATTTTGAGCCATGAACTTTCGTGCGGCCGCAAGCTCCTCCCGCGAGGAGTCGCCATTGCGCGCCATGTCGACGACTTTCGCGTAGTACTTGCGTGCCTTCTCGGCGTCACCCGCCTTCTCGGCGGCATGAGCGGCGCCGATCGTCGCGCCAAAGCGATTCGGCTCCTTGCGCATGGTGCTCTCGAACGCGGCCAATGCCTCCGTCGCCATGCCGCGTTCGAGCAGCATGGTTCCGTAGAGCTCGCGTGCCGGGGCAAGCGGTCCCGGCGTCACGATCGATTTCTCGGTCTTGTCTTCGGCATCGGCGGCAAGGCGCAACGCGTCCAGCGCGTCCGCCTGTTTTCCCTGGGCATTAAGCTGCCAGGCCGTGGCGACCTGCCGCTGAATGTCGACGATCTCGGCCCAATAGGCGTCCTTGTCCTGCTGCAGCTTGTCCCGCAGCTCCGTGAGCTTGGCGATATCAGCCGTTGCTGCGTCTGCATGGCCGGAGCGCGCGGCGCGAAGGGCGCGGGCGAAATAGGTGATCGCGTCGACATAGGCAAACCGGCTCGGCTCGACCTTCAGAGCAGCAGCGCCCTGCCAATCGCCGCGCTCGACCATATAACGCGCCTGGCTCGCCGCTATCGCGTACGGACCGGCGCGGACGGCGGGCGCATAGCCCGTGGTCGCGACCATATCCGCGATGACGTCGCTGGCCCGGCTATCCTGCGCGAGCTGGAGCAGGGCGTAGACCATATAGTCGTCGGCATGCAGCTGCTCGCTGGGGTCTTTGCCTTCCTTGGCAGCCTTGGCGGAACGGCTATTGGCGTCGATGGATTCGTTCCAATAGCCAACGCGCGTGAAGATGTGCGACGGCATATGCAAGGCGTGAGGCGCCGCCGGCGCGATCTCGGAATACCGCTTGGCAGCGTCGAGACCTTGCTCTGCTATCGCCGGATAGTCGTAGAGATGGATCAGGTAATGCGCGACGCCGGGGTGTCGCGGCTGCCGCTTGAAGATCGGCTCTAGGATGGCCGCGCCCTTGAGCTGGTTGGCAAAAGTCTTGTCGTTTGGTGATGCCGTGACATTCAGCGTGATCGCGTAGGCGATCTGCGCCTCCTCATCATCGGGATAGCGCGCGGCGACGGCTTCGGTTGCCTTGAGATAGGCCTGCGCGCGCTGGCCAAACGTCGTCTTCTCGTCGCCCGAATAGAAGGTCAACAGCGCGTCGATATAGTCACGCTCGCGTTCGCTCTTGGCGCCGAGTGCCTTGGCTTTCTGCAGCGCGGCGAGGCCCTCAGTGAGATTTTCCTTCGGGGCGGGAAAATGCGGGTTGTACAGCAGGCTCAGGGCAATGCCCCAATAGGCGATCGCGCATTCCGGATCGGCCTGTAACGTCTCCTCGAAAATCTCTTTCGCGGGCCGGTACCAGAACGAGTGCTGATAGCGCATCCCGCGGTCAAAGCGGCGCTGCGCCACCTCGTTGCAGGAGGTCTGGAAGTGGACCTTGCCAAACTGCTCGTCGGTCCCGTCGTCCGCGCGTGCGGCAGGCGTGGCGAAGATCAAGCCGAGGGAGGCGAGGGCGAGAAGAGAGACGGTTCTCAAGGCGGGCGTGCGCATCGGCCCCTCCACTTCTGTTCAGAAAAAAATTTGGTCAGATGGCGCCGATAAAGGCCGTGGCATCAAAGTTCGTAGTGCTGAAATTTGCGATGGTAATCGCGTTGTTTGAAGAATTTGCCCATTCGCGATGTGAGTCAATAGGAGCGGGCGGATTTAGGGAAGCACGGCTGTCAAACTTCATCCGCCCGTAAGAGAAATCCTAACGGATCGCGAAGGGTAGTCCGCCATTCCGCGGACGCCGATCCGCCGCCGGAATACTGGCAGGCGCTCCTCGACGATCCACGCCCCCGACGAGGTCCGGCCACTCCGGAGGCAGGCTGCGGCCGAGCCAAACTCCTCAACCACCCACCGAGCCGCTATGTGGCTGTACTCTCGGGCGTTGCTCTTTGAATGGTTCGGCGCTCAATTGGTGTCTCCCTCAAGCAGCACAATCGTACGCTCGCCAATCTTGGCGCTCAGCCGTCCCTTCGATACGAAAATATACTCGGAAACACCGCGGCGATGACCGACGAATTCGCCGGTGGAGGCCTTTGGCGGCAAGGTGTTCAGCACCCAATCTATGGCTCTGCCCGGCAGAACCGGCGAAATACAGCGTCGGCGGAATCCAGAGGCTTGTCGCGCAGGATGGGCTGCCGGCTGGCCGGGATATGCAGGATCTCGAGCTCCGTCGCTGGAGCCATCAGCCGCGAGAAAGTGACTTCCAGAGCCTCGGCCAATCGAGAAAGGACGGCCGTAGAGGGTACGGCCTCGCGTCGCTCGACCTTGGAAATCATCGATCGACTAACGCCAGAGATCTCGGCCAGGCTCTCCAAAGACAATCCGCGCTGTTTGCGATGAATCCGGAGCTCTTCGGCGAGGATGTCGATCTGCGATCGGACGTCGTCCCCGTTGCTCGTCGGCTCCGGCTTCTTTGATCGACATCGTCATCCCAAGGCACTTGTCCCGGAGACGTTATATGCGAAGTTTCACGGCTTGCGCTGCAGTGGAAAAATTTCTACTAGAGGGGTGACTGTCTGTCGAGGAAGTGTCAGTGAAGGAACGATCGGAGCCATCGTTAATCGGCGTCGTTGTATATGACGGCGTCGAGCCAATTGATATCGGGGGGACAGTCGGCGTCATCTCGATGGCAACCAGAGTGCTTCCGGACCTGCGTTACGTGGTGATCGCAGAACGCAAAGGAGCAGTGCGACTAGCCAGCGGCCTGACAATCCTTGCCGACCATGACTTTGCAAGCGCCCCGGCGTGCGACGTCAAGATCGTCACAGGCGGCCCCGGATGGCGCGAACAGACCCAAAATGATGCGATGCTGAGGTTTCTCAGCGGATCTGATTCTACGCTCGCGAGCGTTTGCACCGGTGCCATCATCCTGGCGGCGTCGGGACGTCTTGCCGGAAAGATCGCAACGACGAGACGCAAGGCGGTGGGCAGCGAAAAGGCCGCGCCGCTTGATGTTTTGAGTCGTGAGATGGCCGCCGGCGCGGCGTGCGCCACTGCGGTCGTAGACGATGGGGGGACCGTGACAAGCGGCGGGGTTTCACTCGCAATCGATGGCACGCTCTACATCCTCGGCCTGCTTTATGGTGAAGAAGTCCGCGACGAGATCGCATCGATCCTGGAATACGACCGCGCCTTCGCCGCGAATCGCAGCGCGCTCGGCCATCTCCGCCTGTAGAAGCAGCATCTCAACTCCACGTGGGCTCTGGTCGCTGGAGCAGCCTTCGCCGCGATTGCGCTCAAGCTATCGATCTAGCCTTGATCAGCCTGCCGTCGGCTTCGGCAGGGCTCGCTATCAACGGTTTCCGACGGAAGTCGTGAGCCGTATGTTCGCAGATCAAAAGTTAATCTCAATAATCAGGGTTTTGACTTACACTCTGGTCGAAGTTGCGCAGGTCACGCAGCCTCGTGTGCTGCTGTATCATTCCCGATCCCGTAGCGACGGCCCCAGGATAAGCCCTCTAAGGTATTCCCGGCGGGCTTATACTCACAGCCAACCCACCCTTGATAGCCGAGCTCGTCAATAAGATCGAACAGGTAGGGATAGTTGATCTCTCCGAAATTCGGTTCGTTGCGATTGGGGACGCTCGCGATTTGGATGTGCTTTACGCGGGCGATCGTTTGACGAAGCGTCTCGGCGAGATTCCCATGCGTCAACTGCATGTGGTAGATGTCGAGATGCAAACGAAGGTTATCGTGTCCGACGCGATCGATGATGCGAACAGCATCCTTCGTTTGACTAAGAAAAAACCCGCGCATGCCATACGTCGTATAGGTCTCTCCACCGCGTATAATGTCACGGCCGTCGTTAATTGCCTCGATGACAGCGGTGATACCAAATTCACCCAATCGCTCTGCCGCGTAGCGGAGGTTATCGACGAAGACTTCTTCGGCCTCATCTCGTGAGACGCCTTCGGGCAGAACGCCAGCTATTGTATGGACAGTGTCGCAGCGGAGCGCTCGGCAGTACTCGATCGTCGTCTCGAGCTCTTTGCGAAACTCCAGCTGGCGCCCAGGGAGGGCGGCGGTCCCTCGTTCTCCAGCGTCCCAGTTACCTGGCTTTGCATCAACCAAAACCATTTCGAGACCGTGTTTGTCGAGGCGTTCGGCAAGAACTTCTGCGGGCCAGTGGTAGGGGACCTGCGCTTCCACAGCCTTGAAGCCGACCCGTGCGGCCAGTTCAAACCGCTCCAGAAAAGGCACCTCGTTGAACATATAGTGCAGGTTGGCGGCGAACTTCGGCATATGGGATCCTACTTATTGGTGAATGGTTTTGCGAACGTCGAGGCGAGGGAGTTGGCAGCGATTAGGAGAATTGTGGACGGGGCAAATTCTAGATGCTGACATGCGGCGCCTGGCGTCTCATCTCGTGCCGCTGCTGTCGATTACGATAAAGAATTCAGCGACCGTGTCCTGGTCATTGTGAAACTCATGTGTCGCATCGGCCGAGTAAAAGAGCATGTCGCCTGTTCGCACCTCAAACGTTTCGCGATCGACAACGACTCTCAGAAGTCCTTTCACCACGTAGAGATATTCTTCGACGCCCTCTTGGTGGGCTGGAAAGGACACCTTTTGGCGCGCCGGGAGGGTATTCAAGGCGAAATCGACGGACCTATCGGAAAAAAGTGGCGAGAGCGACCGGCGCTCGAGACCGCTTTCAGGATCCCGAAATAGCGGTTGCTCGCCTGGGGTTAGGATGACCGAGGATCGCGGTACCTGCCCGCCGACCAGGCGCGAAAGACCGATCCCGAGCCCAGCGGCGATCTTGCCGAGAACGGTCGCGGTCGGTGTTGACGCCCCTCGCTCGATCTTCGAAAGCATGGCCCGGCTGACGCCGCACTTCAGACTAAATTCGTCGAGAGTCAGCCCTTTTTCCTTCCTAATGCGTCGAAGATTCGCCGGTAGATCAGACAAGGATGTCGAAGGGGCAGACGAACGACTTTTAATGGTTATCGCACTCATCATGTTCCCCAGTCGTTGACGGTTACCGGCGTTGTTCAGCCGGCTGCTTTGAAAGGTCCCACTTATAGCTCAGGGCATTGAGGCATGCAGCAGATCGGAAGCCTTCCGTGAAATCAACGCTAGGATTGGGCATTTTGTCGAGCGATCGACATAAGATACGAATGGTCCTTGTCCCCCGCCCCCTGATCGATGGCCGTTTGAAAGGCGTGCTCCAGCATTGACGAAGTTGGGAGCGTCGCTCCGAACTCGGCGCCGGCGGCCAAGGCAAGTCTGATGTCCTTAAGATGAAGTTCGATACGGAAACCTGGATTGAACGCCCCATCGATCATGCGCTGACCGTGGACCTCGAGGACGCGGGAAGCCGCAAATCCGCCGAGGAGTGCACCTCGGACGGTAGCCAAATCAACGTCGTGCCGCTCCATGAGAGCGAAAGCTTCGGCGACGGCTTGGATGTTGCTGGCGACGATGATCTGGTTGGCCAGCTTGCAAGCTTGGCCTGCTCCATTGCGTTCACCGATATGCGTCAGTTTGTTGCCAACCCGTTCGAGAACCGGCTTCGCACGCGCAATCGCTTCTTTTGGACCGCCCATCATGATGGTTAAAGTACCGGCGATCGCACCGGTCTCGCCGCCGGAGACCGGAGCATCCACGTACCTGGCGCCTCGAGCCTCCACTTTTGCAGCGAAGGCTGCGGTCGCTGTTGGGCTGATCGAACTCATGTCGATCACAATTTTTCCGGCGAGCTCGGTCGTGCAGACGCCTTGCTCACCGAAGAGGACCTCCTCGACGTCCTTCGTGTCCGGCAACATCAGAATGATGACGGTCGAGGTCCGGGCCACCGAGGCAATATCGGGTTCAACGGTCGAAGTCCGGCGCAGAACGTTACCGAGGCTCGCTCGGTCGGGCACATGTACCTTATAGCCGGCCTTGGTGAGGTTCATCGCCATGGGACGCCCCATGGTTCCAAGGCCGATGAATCCGATTATTTCCGAAGCCTGTTCGGTCATAAGTTCTCCACACCAGTTTTCCGATTGCCGATAACTGTTTTCCAAATTCTCTTATTGTGGAATTTTGTCGACTTGTCTACACCTGATTGGCGCCGACGGTTGAAGCGCAAGGTTCAGAGCGGGTGTGGAGACAGATGCGCATTCTTTTCGTTGGGGCCGGTGGCATCGGGGGCTATTTCGGCGGAAAGCTGGTTCGAGGCGGCTGCGACATAACTTTTCTGGTGCGTGAAGGACGGCGTGCTCAGCTGGCCACCGCAGGGCTCGTTGTGCGCAGCCCGCTCGGCGATATCCAAGTTCCGGTGCAAACCCAAATCAGGGAATCGGTTGATCGCGAATTCGATCTCATCGTGCTTTCCTGCAAGGCGTTCGATCTCGCGTCTGTTATTGATGACCTCGCCAACAAGTGTTCACCAGACACCTTCATTCTGCCGCTGTTGAACGGCCTTGCTCATTATGAAACGCTTGATGCTAGGTTTGGGGCGAAGCGGGTTTTAGGTGGCCTTTGCCATATCAATGTCACGCTCACTCCCTCGGGCGAGATAGTCCACCGCGCGCCGCTGGAGTTCTTCGCGTTCGGGCCTCGCGAATCCTCGCAGAATGAATTCTGCGAGAAACTGGCGGGCTTGCTGGATAAAGGCGGATTCGCGCCCAAATTAAGTGCGGATATTCAACAGGATGCATGGGAGAAGTTTGCAATGCTCGCCGCCTATGCGGGGGCAACATGCTTGATGCAAGCCTCGGTCGGTGAGATCGTCCGGTCGCCTTTCGGAAGCGATTTAATGCTCGGCATATTTAGCGAATGCCGTGAAGTCGCAAAGGCTCATGGACGCGCCCCGCGGGACGTCTTTGTGCAACAGACGATTGACACTCTCACGGACCGAGAGTCGCAAGGGACCGCGTCAATGTTACGGGACATGAGGGGTGGCGGGCGCGTCGAGGCCGATCATATCGTCGGTGATATGCTGAGCCGAGCGAAGGCCTTCAACATTCCAACTCCATTATTACGCGCAGCATATACACGCCTCAAATGCTACGAGCTTCAGCGAGGCTGAAAGCTTTGGCTCGCTATGCGGACGCGCGACGCCGATTTTCGAAGCCCGTCGATCGAGGCTTAGACGCCCGCTGATTCATCCGTCCGGATTTTTTGTCGGCTGCGCGGTGATTCTTCTCGACGTGGCACCGCCAACGCGAATAGCGGGTCTTATCGAGAGCAGATTGCCAATTTTATACGCTTTTCGCCGCATTGGTGCTCAGCAAGATGCTGATCTTTTGGCTTTGACAGGCTCCCGGAACCTACTCTCTAATATAGTAGAATTTAGTCGGATAGGAGAGAAAACGTGATGCCTGTCGCCCTTAACGTGTCCGGTTCATCGCCTGAGGACATTCACTCATTGCCGGACGCAACGCCCTCAGTCCGGCCGGTGTCCTCCACCCGCTGGGTGGTGGCATCCTCGATGATTGGATCGATCGTCGAATGGTACGATTTCTACATCTACGGGACGGCGGCGGCGCTCGTCTTTGGCCGTGCGTACTTTCCAGCTTCGAATCCAACACTTTCGACGTTGGCCGCCTTCCTGACGTTGGCGGTCGGTCTCTTTGCGCGACCTATCGGTGCTGCCGTGTTCGGCCATTTCGGCGACCGAATCGGACGCAAATCGATGCTGATGCTCAGCCTGTTTATGATGGGTGCGCCCACGGCCCTCATTGGCCTTCTGCCGACGTACGATAGCATTGGGATCGCCGCGCCCATTTTGCTTGTGATCTTGCGCATTTTGCAGGGCCTTGCGATTGGAGGCGAATGGGGCGGGGCGGTGCTTTTGGCCGTTGAGCATGCCTCGGGCCCGCGGCGCGCCTTGTTTGGTAGTTTCCCACAGATGGGAATTCCGGGCGGTGTCATTTTGTCGATAGGCGCCTTCGCCATCGCTAGCCTGCTACCGGAAGAAGACTTCCAGACCTGGGGTTGGCGCCTGCCATTCTTGCTCAGCGTAATTTTGGTCCTGTTTGGCGTCGTTGCGCGCCGGAAGGTGGCTGAGAGCCCGGACTTCGCGCGGGCTAGAGATTTGGGCCGGGTGCGTCATGCTCCCGTCCTCGCCGTCCTCAAAGAGACTCCGAAGTCCCTTCTGCTTACAATCGGCATAAAGGTCGGTGAAGTTACCTTGTTCTACAGCGTTACGGTCTTCTTTCTTTCGTATCTGACGAAGCTCGGCATTCCCCGGTCGACTGTTCTCAATCTTGTGCTTATCGGAGCGGCAGTCGCGTTTGCCATGATGCCGATCGCCGGCATGATTGGAGATCGTGTTGGGCCGCGTCCGCTGTATGTCTTCGGCAGCGCTCTGCTGGCGATTGTCGCGATTCCAATGTTCATGATGCTCCAGACGGCGAACCTCACACTGGTTGCGATCGCGACTATTGTACCCATCGGCCTCATCTTTCCGCTGATGCTCGGCCCGCAGGCAGAGATGTGCGCTGGCCAATTTCCGCCCGAGTTGCGCTTCAGCGGGATGTCGATTGGAATTGGCCTTGCGAGCGCTTTGGCGGGCGGGCTCGCACCCGTGATCGCGACGGGCCTGGTCGCCCAATGGCAATCTGTCATTCCCGTCGGCGCATATCTTTGCTTCATGGGCGTCGTTTCATGCGTCAGTAGCTTTCTCATGAAGAAGACGAGTTCGACGCAATCCGCCCTGCTTCCGCCGCTCGACTAATCTCCTCACTGCGAAGTGGTCTCCGAGCTACATGAGGTGAGGAGACCACCAACCACCAAGCAAGTGGCGGGAACATTTCCCATTCCGATCGCTGATCTCGATGTGCGAGACGACCTCCAGCGAAGTATCTTATGCCGGGGCTCGTCCTCAACAGCAATGGTCGGTATTGAGCGATCTTCAGGTCGCTTGAGGCGCCTAGCGGTGTGAAGGCGAGGACCTCTCCTCAAGGGGCTGCACAAGCCCTCAGTTTAATCGACGTTGGTGATGGGTGGTCGTCCTGACGCGCTGGATCGGCCATCGCCCTCATCGTCCAATTTGTCGCAGGTGCCGCACTGGCTGTCCCGTTGCGGCGCTCTTTCATTATAATGTGGGATGGCTTTCTCCAGATGACCATGGGGCTGCCAGGCTGTTCAGCGACGAACGCATGCATCACCAGCCCTGAGGACTGTATCCCTTCCCGGAGCTCGCGGTGTCCACATTCCCGGACAAGCGAGAACATCTGCAGCTCGAAGTACCGCCGCGTCCTGTCTCGGGTGGTTGTGTAGATCAGTGGTCTGGCCGCTGGCGGCGAGTTGCTAATCGCCGGAGGCCGTGGACTTTCGCGTTGCAACCTGTTCATCGGCCCAAGAAAACGGCACGCTGCATCGCTCGAGAGCAACGTCAGCGCGATAAATGGGCGCGCAGCTTCGTCTTCGCACAACACGTTGCGAAAATTCCCAATGGTCGGGCAAACTTGGTCGCAGTTACGCTCCTGTGAAATTGGTGACGGAGCGAGGCAACATGTTTACAAAGCGGCAGGTTCTTTTTCTTCTTTCAAGTGCGGTTCTATTTGGCGATTGGGTAGCTTCGCCGGCGACTGCCAAGGATACCGTCAAAATTGCCTTCATCGGCCCTTTGTCGGGCGGCAATTCGGCGCCGGGCCTGGGCGGACGGAATTCTGCGGCGTTGGCGGTGCAGCAGCGCAATGCCAACGCGAATGCCAAGTACTCTTACGAGCTTGTCACCTACGACGACGAGTGCAAGCCGAACGTCGGCATTCAGGTCGCCACCAAGGCCGCGTCCGACAGCTCGATTATCGCGGGCGTCACGCACTACTGCTCGGCCGTTGGTATCGCGACCGTAGACACTTACGCGCGGTTTGGTCTGCCGGTCGTGGTGTGGGGGGCGATCCTCCCGGAGATCACCTACGGCAACGACTACAAGGAGATCCACCGCGTCAACGGCACGATGATCAACGAGGGTAAGCTGGCCGCGGAGTTTCTGACGAAGCAGGGCTACACAAAGTTTGTGATGATCCACGACACCACGGACTACGGCAAAGGCCAGTTCAAGTATTTCTCCGAATACCTGAAGCCGGCGGGCGGCGAAATCCTGGCGACTTTTCCGGTAGGCCCGGATCAGCAGGACTTCACTGCCGAACTCACCAAGATCAAGGAATTGAAGCCCGACGTGATCATGGTGGGCGGCCTGACGCCGCTCGGCGTTCGCCTTCGGTCGCAGATGGATCGCGTAGGCGTCCAGGCGCAGTTTGCAGGAGTCTCCGGCATCATGACGGCCGGCTACATCGAAGGTGCCGGCGCCGCAGTCGAAGGCACGATTTCGTTCCACAACGGCGCGCCACTCAGCAAGTACGCCGAGGGTCAGGCCTTCATGGACGCCTACACGAAGGCCGGCTTCCGCGAGGATCCGGACGCCTATGGGCCATTCGCCTACTCGGCCGCGAACCTCATCATGGATGCAATCGAGAAGGTCGGCCCGGACCGCAAGAAGGTGAAGACCGAACTCAACGGAACGAAGGGCTACAAGGCCCTCGTCGGCGAGATCAACTTCGACGATCACCGTCAGAACATCATGAGCGCGAACGTCTATGTCGCGCAGAGCGGAAAGTGGGTCTACTGGCCGGAGAGTGACTACGCGGCCGGCAAGAAGAAGCTCGCTAAGGACTGACGATCAGGAACGGTCGCCGTTTGCCTCGCGCGCGGCGACCGTCGTTCTCACGAACCTCGGAATCGTGCCATGGACCTCGGAATACTGGCGCAGCAGGTGTTCAACGGCGTGATGCTGGGCGTCATCTACGCGATGATTGCCGTCGGCTTTTCGCTCTTCTTCGGCGTTCTCGACGTCATCAAGTTCTCGCACGGCGATGTCGTGACGGTCGGGGCGTTTTCGAGCCTCGGCGCCGTCGGCATCGCCGGCGGCCTGGTCGCGCTTCCTCCGCTTCTGGCGCTGGGAGCGGGGATCGCGGCCGCGGTCGCCATAGGCGGGCTTGTCGGATCGCTGATCGGTCGCTTCCTCATCCTGCCGCTGCGTCAGGCGCCAGCGGTCAACCTGCTGCTCGCGACCCTCATGGCGGGAACGGTTCTCCGCGAAGCGATCCGACTTGGCGTTCCAAACGGTGGTAATCCAAAGCCATTCCCGGCACTTTTGCCGGCCGGATCGATCCGTATCGGCTCCTTCAGCGTCGGGTACGACAGCATCATCATTCTCTGTGCGGGTCTCGCGCTGGTGCTGGCGACGCACCTCCTGATCTCGCGCTCTCGGATGGGATTGGCCATCCGCGCTGTGGCGCAGGATGGCGAAGTGGCCCGTCTTGCAGGCGTCGACTTTCAGCGCGTCGTCCTTGGCACGTTCGCGCTCGGCTCCGCTCTGGCGGCCTTCGCCGGCTGCATGCTCGGGCTCTACTACCGGGAGATCAACTTCAACATGGGCGTCCTGCTGGGTGTCATCGGCTTTGCGTCGGCCGTTGTCGGCGGATTAGGGAGCCTGCTCGGGCCGATCATCGGCGGGTTCCTGTTCGCCGGCGTGCAGACGCTCGTCGTCGTGGTCCTCCCGTTTTCAAGTGCCTACAAGGACGTGATCGCCTTTGCAGCCGTGATCGTTCTGATCGGCCTGTTTCCCACCGGCCTGATCGCCGAGCGTCAAAGCGAGCGAGTGTAGGATGAGCAGCTTTCCGACCTCTGCGCCATCCTTGTCTTTCATGATGAGGCTTCAGCGCTTTCCCCGCGCGGTCGCGGCGATCACCGTGCTGGTGCTGCTCGGAGGCGGCGCCCTTCTGATCCATTCGGATTCGCAAGTGAAGGTGCTGGGCATGCTTGCGGCGTTTTTGCTCGTCTTCGCGCTTGCCGACAGATCGGCAGCGGGCAGGGAGATCGCGGCCATCTGCGGCGATTACAGCAGGTTCTCCAATGCACTCGCGATGATCGCCGCTGTGGCGATCGCCATCATCTTCAGCGGGGAGCACTACACGCTCCTGATGCTTTCGACTGTCGCGCTGTTTGCGACCGCCTGTATCGGCCTCAACATCCAGTTGGCGTTCGCCGGCATCGTCAATTTCGCAGGCGCCGCCTTCTTCGTGATCGGGTCTTACACGGCCGGGGTCCTGACGTCTTTCCCGGGCTTGCCAACTATCGCGATACTGGCGATCGGCGGCCTCGTCACCGGCGCGCTGGGTCTGGTGTTGTTGCTTCCTGTCCTGCGCACGCGCGGGCACTACGCGGCGCTGGTGACCATGGCCTTCGGTCTGCTGCTGCGGACCTTCCTCGAGGTGAACGACACCCTCGGGGGTCCACAGGGGATGAAGATCAAGGGCTTCTCGATCTTCGGCATCGACTTCAGCCGGACCAACTCGATCGGTCCCTGGGACGTGTCGTTCTATTTTCCGTATGCGATCCTTTCGATCGTGCTGTTCGCGCTCGCCTTCACGTTCGCCAGTCGCCTCGAATCCTCCTGGATCGGCGTCGCGCTGGATGCCGTCCGGAGCGACGAGACGGCCGCATCCGTGTTCGGGCTTTCGATCGTCCGATGGAAGGCCGTCGCGTTCCTTCTGGGCAACGCGATCATAGGCGTCGCCGGCGCCGTTTACGGCATGATGAACGGCTTCGTCACGCCCAACGGGGCAGGCCTCGGGGAATCGCTCCTGCTGCTGTCGATCGTCGTGCTGGGCGGGTTGGGAAACATGTGGGGCGCGATCGTCGCTGCCGGCATTATCATCGTGCTTCCGGAAAAGCTGCAGGCAATCCAGGAGTATCGTCTGCTCATCTTCGCGATGCTGGTCCTCTGCATCCTGCTCTTCAGGCCGCTCGGCATTCTGCCACGCCCGATCCGGGATTTTTCCCGCATTTCCGATGGCAGGGAGGAGGGGCTGTGACCGCAAACCTGCTCTCCTGCACGGGGTTGACGATGCGTTTCGGCGGCCTGGTCGCGCTGGATCGCCTCGATTTCACGCTAGGGCGCGGCGAAACCGTCGGTCTCGTCGGGCCTAACGGCTCCGGCAAGACGACGTTCTTCAACGTCGTGACGGGCCTCTATCGTCCCAGCGCGGGTACCGTCCGGCTGGGCGAGCTCGATCTCTTCGCCAAATCCCCACAAACCATCGGCCAGGCAGGCATCGTCCGGACGTTTCAACGATCTCGGCTCATGCTCGATCAGAGCGCCTTCGACAACATCATGGTCGGCAGACTGTCGTCACTCGATCTTAGTCTGGCAACAAACATCTTCCGCCGGAGGCGCTTGAGCGTCGAGCTGGAGGCATCAATCCGTGAGGTACGGGCACTCGCTCACCGCTTCAATCCCGTGATCGCCGACCGTCTCTTTCAACCCGCTGGCTCGTTTACGATGATCGACCGGCGGCGCATCGAGATCTGCCGGGCGCTGATGGCACGGCCGCGCGTGCTACTGCTGGATGAGCCTTCGGCGGGGATGACCCATGATGAGACCCGGCAGCTGATGGGGGATCTTCTGGCGTTCCGCTCCGAGCTACCCGAACTCGCCGTGGTGCTGGTAGAGCACGAGATGGACGTGATCCGGCGGGTATCCGACCGCTGCATCGTCCTGAACTTCGGTCGCAAGATCTTCGAAGGGTCGTTCGAGGCGTTGATGGCGGATCGTGACGTGCAGACCGCCTATCTGGGAGAGGACGCATGAGGACTGCTTCGGAAGGCAGCCGCAAGCTCTCGGTCATCGGCGTTACTGCAGGATATGACAAGGCGGATGTGCTGAAGAACGTGACCGTGGAGGCGAAGCCCGGCCAGGTCACGTGCATCCTCGGAGCCAACGGCGCCGGCAAGAGCACGCTGATCCGGACCATCCTCGGTCTCAACCGGGCACGGAAAGGCGAGATCTACTTCGGCGGCGATTCGATCGCGCGCCTGCCGACGCATCGGATCGCCGCCCTTGGAATTGCAACAGTGCCGGAGGGCAACCGCGTTCTTCCAAAGATGACGGTGTCGGAAAACCTCAGAGTGGGCGGACTGCTCATTCGCGACGACAGACGCGTCGCGGCCCGGATGGAAGAGCTTTTCGAAACCTTTCCGAGGCTCAGAGAGAGAGCCGGCCAACTCGCCGGGACCTTGTCCGGCGGCGAACGCTCGATGCTGTCCATCGCCCGGGGCCTGATGACCGATCCCGAGTTGATCGTGTTCGACGAGCCGTCCCTCGGTCTTTCTCCGCTGTTTGTTTCGGAAGTCTTCGCAATCGTGAAGAGGCTCAAGGCAGCAGGTCTTTCCATCCTGCTGGTTGAGCAGAACGTTCGCCAGACGCTGAAGGTCGCGGATTATGGCTATGTACTCGTTCAAGGCCAGGTCATGGCCGAAGGAGACGCCGGGACGCTGATGCAGAACCCAGAACTGCACAGAGCGTATTTCGGCGTTCATTAGGGGAGAAAGCAAGGAATGAACCTCCATATACACGAACGCATCATCCCGGTACGAAAACCGAAGGGGTTCGAGCCGGTCGTCCAGCGCTGGTCGACAGCGTTCGTGAACGGCTGCGACGAGATCTGCGTTGCTTTCCACGGTGTGCAGGGGAGGTCGGTCGAGGAGGTGCGCGCATCGCCGTTCTTCCGGTGGATTGAAGCGGCTCTGGCGCTGCCCAGCGGCCCGACCGTCCATGATCACGCATGGCACGTCGATCAGAACGGTCTGCACACCCACATCGTGGCCGCATATTGGGTCGACCGGCGGAAGCGCGACGACTGGATGGCCGACCCCCACGTGAATTCCTGGTGGAAGAACGAGGCGCGTCTGTCCGAGCCGACCGGCTATTTCCGTGAAAGCATCACTGTTCCCGTGGACCGCCAGGAGAGCATCTACTGGATCGACTACCCCGCCGGGCTGATGCTCTCCAAGGAGGTCGCGATCTATCCGACGCCTTATTGCGGCTATTACGGCGCGATGCGGGACCGGATTCCGCTGGCCGCCGTCGACAAGCTTGAGTCGCCTTTGGCCGATCTGCCGGCTCCGCAGGCGCGAGCGACGAAGGGAGCCCGGTGGCGCATTCTCACGCCGGACAATCTCGCCATCATCCGGTCGGCGGCGTTTTGGGGACGCTGCGATCCGTCACAGACCGAAGACTACATGCAAGAGCTACGTGCTCCTCTCTTGCGGGGAATGGATTTCCTCAAGGAATCTCCGACGGCCACGGGGTGCGCGTCGTTGCGTTTCCAGCAGACTTGCGATGCCGCCGGCGAATCCGTCCTCGAGACGCACGCGCTCGGATATTTCCTGTCGCTCAAGCACATGGAGAACTGGGCGGAGCATCACGCCTCTCACGAGGCGATCTTCTCGGCCGCGATCGCGCGCTATCGCAAGTACGGAAAAGCCAATCAATTGCGTACGTGGCATGAGGTATTCGTCATTCCGCAGGGGGGTAACGTCTTCGAGTATGTGAACTGCGCGCCCGGGACCGGTCTGTCGAGCTACTTCGACGGCGAAAAGGTTTCCGCCTGACATCCATGCGCATCAATTCGAACGAGAGAAAACTCATGTCTCCACAAGTCAAGGTCGCCGCGGTGCACGCCGCTCCCGTCTTCCTCGATCGGGCCGCGACCACGGCCAAGGCCATTTCGATCATCCGCGAAGCCGCGAAAGCCGGAGCGCAACTGATCGCGTTCCCGGAGACCTACATTCCTGCTTTTCCGGTCTGGGCCGCTCTCTGGGCGCCGATCGACAATCACGATCTCTTCGTGCGCATGGCGGAGCAGTCCGTCGCAGCGGGCGGTCCCGAGATCGCGGCGATCCGCAACGAAGCGCGCACGCTCGGCGTGACCATTTCCATGGGGATCAGTGAGAGTTCGCCGGTAAGCGTTGGACTGATCTGGAACAGCAACATCATCATCGGGCCTGACGGACAAGTGCTCAACCACCACCGGAAGCTTGTGCCGACCTTCTACGAGAAACTCGTGTGGGCTGCGGGCGACGGCGAAGGTCTGCGGGTCGTCGATACTCCCGTCGGCCGCGTCGGAAACCTCATCTGCGGCGAAAACACCAATCCTCTCGCCCGATACAGCCTGATGGCTCAGGCGGAGCAGGTTCACATTTCGAGCTGGCCGCCGATGTGGCCGACCCGCCGGCCCAAGGGCGGAGGAAACTTCAACAACGTCGCCGCCAACCGTATCCGCGCGAGCGCGCACTCGTTCGAGGCAAAGGCATTCGGCATCATCACGGCCGGCTACATGGACAAGGCGCTCCGCGATTTCCTCATCGACCGCGATTCGACCGTGGGTGACGTGATCGACGCGACGCCGCGTGCCGTGAGCTTCTTCGTCGATCCGACCGGCGAGGCCTTGGGAGACACGCTCCAGAACGAAGAAGGCATCGCGTATGCGGAGTTTGACCTGCGTCGCTGCATCGAGCCGAAGCAGTTCCACGATGTGGTCGGTTACTACAACCGCTTCGATGTCTTCGATCTGACGGTCAGCCGGAAACGCTTGTCGCCAGCGACGTTCGTCGATGAGCCGACCGAGATCGAGACCAATGAGGCGGGCGAGCGTCTTCAGGCGTCTCCCGACATCCAGCCAGCCAACTGATCCGCCGCATCCGGCGAAATCGCAACGAGAGGAGGCCGCATTGAGAAACGGATTTCGCGATCGACTGTCCCGGATACGGGGATGCTTCTGCTGCAGTGCGAGCGATGCGACCCGGACGACGGTCGAAAAGGCAGTGGCTGATAGCATCGAGCAGTCGCTTCTCCACGCTCTGTTCCCGGAGCCGGTTCTTCGACGGCAACTCCTGAGATCGGTGGGTGCAGCGACGCTTCTGGGGGCTCTCGGCAGCATCCTCCCGCTGTCGACCCTGCAGGCCATCGCGCAGGAGAAGAAGCCGCTCGAAAAGACGAAGCTGAACGTCGGCTTCCTGGCGATCACCTGTGCGGCGCCGTTGATATACGGCGAACAGATCGGTTCCTACGCCAAGGAAGGCCTCGAGGTCTCGCTGCAGAAGATCGCCGGCATCGCCCTGATCCGCGACAAGATGGTCAACGGCGAGCTCGACATATCGCAGCAGGTGATGCCCGTGCCGCTCACCATGACGGCGGGGCTCGGCGGCAACCAGCAATCGATCAAGGTTCTGACCATCCTGAATCAGAACGGCAATTCGCTCGTTCTCGCCATGAAGCACAAGGACAATCGGGATCCGAAGAATTGGAAGGGAATGACCTTCGCCATTCCCTTCGACCAGAGCCATCAGGCCTTGCAGTTGCGCAATTATCTCGCCGCACACGGTCTGGATCCCGACAATGACGTCAAGTATCGCGTCGTGCCCCCGACGGAATACGTATCTAATCTGCGGGTTGGCAGCATCGACGGCTTCTTTGGCGGTGAGCCTGGAGGACAGCGCGCGGTTTTTGAAGGCGCGGGCTTCATCCATCTCATATCGCGCGAGATCTGGGACGGACATCCATGTTGCGCGGTGTCGGCCGCGGAAACCTGGATAACGCAAAACCCAAACACTTTCATGGCTTTCTACAGGGCAATCGTGGCGGCGAGCCTTCACGTTTCCGACGAGCGCAACCGTGCGGGCATGGCCAAGGTCCTGGCTCAACCACAGTACCTGAATGCGCCCGAGGTGGTGATCGATCAGGTCATCACGGGCCGGTACGCCGACGGTCTGGGAGCGATCAAGGAGGATCCGAAGCGCGTCGACTATCGGCCGTTTCCACACTATTCGGCGGCGGTCTGGCTCATGACGCAGTTGAAGCGCTGGAAGATGCTCAAGGAAGACGTCGACTACAAGGCTTTGGCCGAGAAGGTGATGCTGGCGACCGACGCAGCGCGGATACTCAAGGCGGACGGCGTCGCGCCGCCGCCGATCGTGTTCGGGAAGGAACGCATTCTGGATCGCGAATTCGACTCCGCGAAGCCGGAGGAATATTTGGCGACGCTGCAGAAGACGTAACGATCGGCCAGTCCTGGACGGATCTCAGACCGCGGTACGGAAGCGACTTGAACGCGGGAGGTTTCTGGTTCCTGTTGTTCTCACCGACCTTGGACGCCATTGGCCACCTCGCGACGGGAGGTTAGTATGTCGGTATCGTCGGCTGACCCGGAAGTCGTCGGGACGCCTATTCACTTAAATCGGGAGACGGGCGGCCGCATTGTTCGACTGGAACGATCTCGTATTCTTCCTGGAGCTCGCTCGGCAAGGGAGGCTGGCTCCAGTGGCTCGCCGGCTGAAGGTCGATCATACGACCGTAAGCCGTCGGATCGCGGAGCTCGAAAAGGACCTCGCGGTCAAGTTATTCGACCGAAGCCGGGACGGCTTCGTGCTTACGGAGCGGGGACACCGTCTTTTCGACATCGCGGAGCGCATCGAACAGGAAGCGTCGGCTGTCGAACCGGCAATGGGAGCGGACAATGCGACGGCCATGGGCAGGGTCCGCGTCGTTACGATGGAGGGTATCGGGGCCTTCTTTCTCGCCCAGCGTTTTGCGGAGTTGGCGGTATACAGCCCGGGCATCACCGTCGAATTGGTGACGGAACGGCACATCATCAGCTTGACGAAGCGCGAGGCCGATATTTTCATCAGCTTCGTGCATCCGACGGGTGCTAAACTCGAGGTCAAGAAGCTCGGATCCTTCCGATTGGCGCTCTTCGCCAGCCGCGAGTATTTCGATCAACGGGGCGTCCCGAGAGACCGGGCGGAATTGGCGGCCCATACGTTCGTGGACTACGTCGAGGACCTGATCGCGATCCAACCAGTTCACTGGCTGCTCGACGTGCTGGACCCCGCGAATGTCGCATTCAGGTCGTCGAGCATGCACGCGCAGCAGCAGGCCATTGCCGCGGGGGCGGGTATCGGATTGCTGCCGCTGTTCTCCGCCAAGACCGATCCGAGGTTGATCCCGGTGTTGCCGGATCAGGTCAAGGTGTATCGAGAGGTCTTTCACTCTGTCCACGAGGATCTGCAGTTTCTGGCGCGCGTCCGGACCGTGAGCCGGCATCTGTCGCGCATCTTCGAACGGGACAACGCCTACCTAAACGAATTTTAGGCTCGCCGCTGGCGCAGCCTTTTCCAACGCCCTAGGTCTTCGACCCAGGTCAGTTTGATGTCGATATTGCGGAAGTGAGCGATGTCTGAACCGTTCAAGTACAAGGTCAAAGGATTCTTCGGGCGGCTCCCGTCGGAGCCGCACAAGCTGACAGGACGGACAACGCCGACGCAGGATTGCATTGTTCTTTGCCATCTGGGCGTTCTGGAGGTGAGTGACGGCGATGACTGGGAGATCGAGATCGCCGGCATGGTCGGTCGGCCGTCGCGTTTCACCGTCGGCGATCTCAAGCGAATGCCGCAGACCAGGATCGCCTCGGTGCACCAGTGCGCGGGAAGTCCGCTCGCGCCAGACAAGCCGACGCAACGAGTCTGCAATGTAACTTGGGGCGGCGTGCGACTGGAAGACATTTTCCGGCTCGTCGAGCCCGATCCTGAAGCCGCCTTCGTCTGGTCCACAGGCGCGGACGCAGGCGAGTTTGATGGCGTTGATTGCGGCCATTATGTGAAAGACATTCCTCGCACACGCGTCGGCGACGACGTTCTGTTCGCCTATGAGATGAACGGGAAGCCTTTGTTGCCGGAGCATGGATATCCTCTTAGGTTGGTCGTTCCTGGGTTCTATGGGACCAACAGCGTTAAGTGGCTCCGGCGGATCGAACTGCGCTGGGAGCGCGCGCCCGGTCCCTTTACGACGCGTTGGTACAACGACGTCGTCGGCGAAGGCGTGACGCGACCCGTCTGGAACATCGCCCCCCAGTCTGTGATCGTATCTCCGGCACCGGGGGCTTCGTTGGAGCAAGGTACGGTCAACGCATGGGGGTGGGCGTGGGCCGACGAAGGCGTCACCAATGTCGAGATCAGCATAGATGACGGGCATTCCTGGAAGGCCTGCTCCCTTGAAAGATCCGCCGGACGCTCATGGGTGAAATTCGCCTGTGACATCCAGATGGTGCCGGGACAGCACAGTATCGTATCGCGTGCCTATTCTTCTTCGGGCGAGACACAGCCTGACGCCGGAAGGCGGAATGGACTCTATCACGTGCCGCTTCTGATCGTCTGAAGCCTGCTAGGTGCGTGATCGTCGTCGCGTCTTTTGAATCGCCCACCGTCATTGCTGCTCGTGCCAGCCCGGCCTCGATCGGCTGTACGCAATTAAAGAGCGCGGTGACGATCGAAGCTTTGCCATCCGCTTTCTGCGTTTGACGATACGATCACCCGTCCGCGATAGTGGATGAATTTCCACTCAGGTATAACGCTGACGAATCCGTTATATTTGCCGCAAAGAGATTCATGCAGCCATGCCTACTAGATCGGCCACCAACTCCCGCCACAAGGAATCCGATGCTCCGGGTCAGCTCACGGTCCTTGCCAAAGAGGTCTATGCGCTGCGAAAAAAGCTCAATCTTTCGCTGGAAGCGCTGGCCGAAGCGTCCGGCGTATCTAAGTCGATGATATCCAAGGTCGAGCGGGCGGAAGCTGTTCCTTCCACGGCCGTTCTGTCCCGCCTCGCGGAGGCGTTGGGGGTTACCTTCTCCCGGTTGATGGCGCCCGCCACAGAAAGGGAGGTCCTGCACATTCCGGCAGCCAGACAGCCAATCCTGCGGGACGAGGCATCGGGCTTCCTCAGGCGCTGTATTTCACCCGTTTTGCCTGGGCGCGGAATAGACTGGGTCCTGAACACGCTTCCGCCGAAGGCAACAACCGGCGAGTTCGTTGGCCACAAGCATGGTGTCGCCGAATACATCTTCGTTCTCAAGGGCAAACTGTCCGCGGTCGTCGGAGATCGGACGATCATTGTGTCCGAAGGCGACAGCCTCTATTTCGAAGCCGACGCCGGTCACGCCTTTACGAACATCGGCTCGGGCCCGTGTGAGTATTTTCTAGTCATTGACTCATTCGCTCGTCGCTGACGGTCATTGATTAGGCAACCTTCCGACATTCTGAACCATTGAAGTGCACGCGGATCGTTTGCGGCTGCCCGTCGCCGTCCAAGCCATTGAAAAGGTTGAAGGCGGCCATCTGGCATGCCCATTGCTTCCCTTATAGTGGAAATTAGTCCACTAACAGGGAAGCGAGGCCATAATGTCTATCGCGCAAGCAGTTGATGAATTGCCCGCCAATGCCTCCGCGGAGAAGTCCGCTTTGAGCCGTATCGTCTGGGCGAGCGTTCTGGGCACCGTCGTCGAATGGTACGACTTCCTGATCTACGGGACGGCTGCGGCGCTTGTCTTCAATAAGCTGTTCTTCCCGACGCTCGATCCGCTCGCCGGCACCCTGGCGGCCTTCGGCGCGTACGCGGTTGGCTTCGTTGCCCGCCCGCTGGGAGGCGCCGTCTTCGGGCACTTCGGCGACCGGCTGGGACGCAAGGCGATGCTGACCGCGACGATGATGATCATGGGCGTAGGCACGTTCCTGATTGGGTGTCTCCCGACCTATACGCAAATCGGAATCTGGGCGCCTGTCCTCCTGATCGCGCTACGCCTGCTGCAGGGCATTGGGGTCGGAGGCGAGTGGGGCGGCGCCGTGCTCATGGTGATCGAGCACGCTCCGGCGGACAAGCGCGGCTTCTACGGCAGCCTGGTCCAAATAGGATTTCCCGCCGGAATCGCGGGCTCGACAGCCACGTTCCTGCTGCTGTCCTATCTGCCGGAGGGCGACTTCCTTTCGTGGGGATGGCGCCTGCCCTTCCTCGTGAGCGCTCTGCTCGTAGGTGTCGGCTTGTTCATCCGCCTGCGCCTCGCAGAGACGCCCGTCTTCGCAAAGGTGAAGGAAGAGAAGGCAGTCGCCGACCGTCCGCTCGTCGAGCTTTGGAATGGATACCGCAAGGCGTTGCTGATCGCGATCGGACTGAAGGTTTCAGAGGTTGCCTGGGTGTACGTCCTGACCGTGTTCTCGATCGTCTACGCGACGGGAAAATTGGAGCTCCCGAAAACGCTGATCCTGAACGCAATCCTCCTCGCGGCTGTGCTCGAATTCGCGACCATGCCGCTGTTCGGATGGCTGTCCGACAAGATTGGGCGGCGCACGATGTACATCGGTGGCGCACTTATCAGCGCCGTGTGTGCGTTCGCGATTTTTGCTCTGCTCGATACGAGGAAGCCCACGAACGTGGTCGTTTCCATTGCGATCATCGTCAGCCTGACGCATGCAGTGATGTTCGCTCCACAGGCGGCTTTCCTGCCCGAGCTGTTCGGAACACGGACACGGTACAGCGGCGCTTCGATCGGGTGCCAGATCTCGGCGGCGATCTCCGGCGGCCTGGCTCCACTCATTGCGACGGGACTTCTCGGAATGACCGGAAAGACCACCCCGATTTCGATCTATCTGGCGATATTGGCGGCCATCACGCTCGTGTCCGCCCTTGCCTCGGTCGAAACGAAGAACAGCGATCTTTCGCGCAACTAAATAGCGTTTGGGCGCGGTCGCCCATGGGCCGCGCCTTCAAAACTCATAAGGATTGAGACGATGAACAGACTGATCGTGAGCACGAAGAAGGCGGCCCCGGCCGCAGGTCCATACTCCCAGGCGACGAGGACGGACCAACTCGTCTTTGCCTCCGGACAGTTACCGCTGGACCCCGTGACCGGCGAGATGCCGCAGGGCATCGAAGCACAGACCCGGATGTCGATCGCCAATCTGACCGCCGTCCTCGAGGAAGCAGGCGGGTCCTTAAACTCAGTGATGAAGACGACCGTGTTCCTGAAGAACATGGACGACTTCGCGGTGATGAACGGAATCTACGCGGAGCACTTCAAGACCGCGCCGCCCGCGCGCTCCACCATCGAGGTCGCGCGGCTTCCGAAGGACGCGCTTGTCGAGATCGAGGCGATCGCCCTGCGAACGGAAGGCTGACGCGATGAACGTCCATGCGGGCGGAAAGGAGCCGCCGCGGATGGTCGAGGCGTTCGACCATCCGGCCGGATCAATCGCTGCTGCGAAGGTAGGCGGCGCGATTGGCTGGCAGGGTACGCTGCTTCACATACACATCGCACCGAGCGCGAGCTACGAGATGGAAGAACTCGCAGAGGCCGAGTGCGTGGCCGGTCGGGGCATCGTCGGTGACCGCTACTTCAACGGGAGCGGCACATATTCGCCGAAGCCGGACGTCAGGGAGGTAACGTTGATCGAGCAGGAAGCCTTGGACGCCCTGGCGCGGAACGATCCCCCGCTGCAGGAGGGACCGATCACTTTGGCGCCAGGCGATCATCGTCGAAATCTGACTGTCATCGGCGTGCCATTGAACCACTTGGTCGGACGGCGATTCCGCGTCGGCGAGGTGATCCTGAGAGGTGGTCGTCTCAATTTTCCTTGCAGGTACCTTGAGGAGCTCCTTGGAAAGTCGGTCTTTCTGCCGCTGTACAATCGCTCCGGACTCAACTGCGGCATCGAACGCGGTGGGATCATTCGCCCCGGCGACACCATCGAGATGTTGGGATCATGACCGCCCGGATTATCATGAAGCTGCATGTCGAAAGCGCCCGGATGACGACGCACGACGTCGTGCATCTGCGTTTGGTCCATCCGCTCCGGCCCGAACTGCCGGAATGGACCGCGGGAGCGCACGTTGATCTTCGGATGCCCGATGGCAAGATCCGACAGTATTCGTTGTGCGGGGATCCGAACGACCGCTCCGGCTACGAGATCGCCGTGAAGCGCGAACCCGCCGGGAGAGGCGGTTCGCGCTGGGTCCATGACAATCTCAGTGTGGGAGCCGTCGCGCACGTCTCGGCTCCGCGGAACAACTTCTCGCTTGTGTCTGGCTCCAAGCATACCGTTCTTGTCGCCGGCGGGATCGGCATTACGCCATTCATTTCGATGGCACGCGTACTGGCTATGCAGGGCACCGAGTTTATTCTGCATTATTGCGCGAAGACTCCGACCGATGCGCCGCTGTTGCACGAAGTGCGCAAGATATGCGAAAGTCGTCTTCGCTGCTGGTTTTCTAAGCGGGGATCGCGCTTCGACCCAGCCGTTATCTCGATCGATCGCCCCGATACGCACGTTTACGTGTGCGGCCCCGAAAGACTGGTTGAAGCCGTCCGGCACGGTCTACCGAAGCTGCCTGACGCCCGGTTTCACGGCGAGATGTTCACTGCCACGCTCGACGAGAACTTCAATGCCGAGCCGTTCGAGGTAACCATTGCGTCGACAGGACAGCAATTGCTCGTGCCGGCAGACCGATCCTTGCTGGAGGTGCTGCGGGAGAGCGGCTTTTCGATATCGTCGTCTTGCGAGCTCGGCGTCTGCGGCTCCTGCGAATGCGGGTATCGCGATGGCATTGTCATCCACCGCGACAAGTTGTTGCCTGTCTCTAAGCGGCAAGACCGACTGTTACCCTGCGTTTCGCGCGCGCGGGTAAGCGTAACGTTGAACCTGTAGTGTGCATGCGCTACAACCTGATCGTGCTGTTGCCGCCGTGGCACCAAGCGCCGCCGCACCTGCATGACGATGCCAATGAGATAGTCTACGTTGGACCGCGTGGTTTTCTTGGCGTTAACATCGAGAGCGCGCTGGCCCCGGCCGCATGATCTGCAGCTGCGTTGCGCTTAAGGCCGATTTCGTAATAATCACGGTGGGGACGCACAGTCTAGACCCGCGCCCGTTTAAGGCATGCCCAGCTTTCGGAGTTGAAAAAGCTCATGGAATTGGCACTTGATCTCGACGTGAGTCTTAAGAAATCGCTACAAGCGCAGATCTTCGATCAGATACGCGCTCTGATATTGGATGGCCGGCTCCAGGCAGATATGGCGCTGCCGGCCAGCCGAGCGCTTGCCGAAACGTGCCGTATCTCGCGGAACACAGTGATGACCGCCTACGAAAGGCTCGTGGCTGAAGGCTATGTCGAGTCGCGGGGCACGGCCGGAATGTTCGTCACATCTATACCTCCCGACGATCTTCTCCTTATCGCGAGTGTCCCCGATGCATCCGAGAACGCAGTAATGGCTGCACCGCGGGAGGACGAACCGCTGTTGTGCTTCGCAGGGTCGCCAGGCGGAGGGAGTAATCGTCCCGCGTTGGACATGTGGGTCGGTCGCTCGGCCGCGAGCTGCTTTCCGCTCAAAATATGGAAACGCATCGTCGTAAGCAACCTTTCGAACGGTAGTCAGGATCTCACGGACTACTGCGACCCAGCAGGACTGCCCGAGTTGAGGAAGGCAATCTCCGATCATTTGGGCCGGAGCCGCGGAATGCACGTCGGCCCGGAACAGATCATCGTCACCGGCGGCGGGCAGGATGCGCTTAATCTTGTCATCGGGCTGCTGCGAGACCGCACGCGCCAACTATGTATCGAGAATCCCTGCTACGTCGGCGCATCGATGCTGTTCGAAAAGGAAAAGCTCCGCATCGAACCGGTGCCCGTGGATAGAGAAGGGATCAGAACCGATCATCTCCCAAATCTCCCTCGGAGCCTTCTCTACGTCACACCTTCGCACCAATATCCGACGGGTGTCACAATGACACTGAGCCGAAGACTGGCGCTCATCAGGTGGGCAGAAGAGACGGACAGCTACGTGATCGAAGACGATTACGACAGCGACTTCCGTTACGACGGGCCTCCGCTCACAGCCTTGGCAGGTCTCGATCGCGGTCGGCGGGTGCTATACGTCGGGTCGTTTTCAAAATCCGTAGGCGCCGGCTTACGCCTCGGGTTCGTCGTAGTTCCTCGGATTCTTTGGGACGAGGCGCGGATGTTGAAGGCGCGCATGAGCAACGGACAATCGTGGCTCGAACAGCGTGCCCTTGCCGAGTTCATCAGCGACGGTCATTTCGATCGGCATCTGCGCAAGCTGCGACAAGTCTACAAGTCGCGACGGGATTGCCTCGTGGCCGCGCTCGAAAAGCACTTCGGGAATCCGATCATCTCCGGTCAGGATAGTGGGCTGCACTTCGTTTGGAAGTTGCCTCCCGGTTCGCCTCCGGCTCGTGACGTCCAAGTATGGGCCAGAACGGCCGGTGTCGGGGTCTATGCTCTATCCAGCGGCGCGGGCTATGATTTCGACGGTGCTGCACCGGACGACTGTCTTGTTCTCGGGTACTCTTCCCTGAGCGAAAAACAGATCGAGCAGGCGATCCCCAAGCTTCGCCAGGTTCTCGTACGCCGCGCGATCCACAAAACCGCGAGCGCCAGGACGCCTTCCGCGTTGCGCACGACAGTCGCCTAATCGCGCACGCCGGGTATCTTACTCCCGGATACTCTGCCAGGGCAGTGTCGTTCAGGCTGCGCCGCTGTGTGCGCGCTAGGTATACAACGGCCCGACAGAACGTGATTAATTTGCGTGCCCACCCCTTCGCGGTGCACAAAATATCCGCAGCTTGGCACCATCAAGCTTGCAGATTTTGGACCTTTTCCCGACCAAGCACACGGATTTCAATTCCGACCACAGGACGCCGGTGCGTCGCGATGATCGTAAGCGAAGTTCGGAAATGAGTGGTTCGGTAACAAACACACGGCAAGCCAGCGACAGCTACCACGTGGCCGTCATAGGAAGCGGCCCGGCTGGATTTTATGTAGCGGAAGCGCTGCTCAACTCCGAGCCGAACGTGTGCATCGACATGTTCGAGAGGTTACCCGTGCCATTCGGTCTCGTTCGACATGGCGTTGCTCCCGATCATCAGAAGCTCAAGGCGGTGACCGCGGTCTTCGAGAAGGTCGCGATGCATCCGGACTTCCGGTTCTACGGCAATGTCGAGCTGGGACGCGACATCGAAGTCGCGGAGCTGCTGAACACGTACGATGCCGTCGTAGTCGCTACCGGCGCGTCATCCGACAGGCCGCTCGGCATCGAGGGCGAAAATCTGGCAGGCAGCGTATCTGCGACTGAATTCGTAGGGTGGTACAACGGACACCCGGATTTTCGCGATCGCACTTTCGATCTCTCCCATCCGACAGCAGTGATTGTCGGCAATGGCAACGTCGCTCTCGACGTCTGCCGGATATTGGCCAAGAGCGTCGACGAGCTGAAGCAGAGTGACATCTGCTCGCACGCGCTTGAAGTCTTATCCGAGAGTCGGATTACCGAGATCGTGCTGGTTGGGCGACGCGGGCCGGTGCAGTCCAAATTCACCCACAAGGAGCTACGTGAGTTTGGCGGGCTCGCCGTCTCGGAGCCGACTATCGATCCTGACGATCTTCGGCTTGGTGCAGCTTCTGAGCTTGAGCTAATGGAATCGGCGTCCGCCGCGAACAACCTCCGGATCTTTCGGAGCTTCAGGTCCGCCCGAGATGAACGGTCCAAGCCGCGACGCATCGACTTTCGCTTTCAGCTCGCACCGCTGCGGATAATGGGAGCACAGCACGTTGAAGGCGTGGTGTTTTCGCGGATGGAGTTAGTCGGGCCCGCCTTTCAGCAGGAGGCAGTCATGACCGGCGCGAACGTCTCTATCCCGGCGGGTCTGATCGTTCGTAGCGCAGGCTATCGTGGCGTCCCGATCCCAGGCGTCCCGTTCGATAAAAAGTCGGCGACGATTCCTCACGTCGACGGGCGCGTGTGCGGCGAAGACGGAGTGCCCGTCGCGAGGCTGTACGTCGCCGGATGGATAAAACGCGGACCGAGCGGCGTCATCGGAACCAACCGCGCGTGCGGGGTCGACACCTGCGCCGCTGTGCTTTCGGATCTTCTGCGTAGGGAAATGGTGCCAGCTTGCATCGTCTCCGCGCGGCGCGAGCGGATCAGTTCAATGCTACGTGCAAGGTCGATCGTGCCAGTGGACTTCGAGGGATGGCGCAAGATCGACGTACTGGAGAGAGACATCGGTGCCGCTCGCGGCAAGCCAAGAGAGAAGCTCACGAATGTCCCATCCATGCTCGCCGCAGCTGCACCGGCGGCGTCTCGTTCCGCCCTCGCGCGATAAAAAATTATCGGCGGGCGAATAGGTCGCCCGCCCAAACAAGGATTACCAAGAATGTCCGGCCGTCAAGATTCGATATTTTCCCGACGTGAATTCCTCATGACGTCCGCCTCGGCGGCCGCGGCAGCCGGTATTGGCGGATTTGCCCCGACCGCGGCCTTCGCCGCCGAATACGCGGCAGGCATGGACGGCGGACCTACCGGTTTCGAAGGAGCCGAGCGTTTTCAATACAACGCCGGCATGTCCGAGGGGCGCGCCATCAAGGGCGTGAAAGCTCTTCAGGCGGCCGGAAAGGCTCCCAAGAAGCTGACCATCCTACTCGCATCCGGCACGATCGATCAGATCAGCAAGCCTTGCCGGCCGGGGGCTCCGTCTTTGCAGGACGTGTGGACGCGCGAAACGGGGATCGAGCTCGAGCTGATTGGGGCACCTGTCGACGACGTCTTCAAGAAAGTCATGCAGGACGTGACCACCGGTGACGGGCTCTACGACGTGTACGCCGGACCTTGGAATTCGACCGGTGATCTCGTCGCCGCGGGCGGTGCGGTCGACATCACGCCGTTCGTCCAAAAGTACAAACCCGACTGGAGCGATTCCGAACGCGGAGTCGCGACGCCGGGGCTTGAAAAACTCCTCTATACCTACAATGACAAGTACTATCCAATCTCGCTCGATGGTGACTTTCTGACTTGGTACTACCTGCGGGGCCTCTACGAAAAGCCCGAGGTAAAGGATGCCTTCCTGAAAGAGATGGGGCGACCGATCGCCGTTCCGAATACCTGGCAGGAAGTAGACGACATCTCGAAGTTCTTCACGGGCAAGGATTTCGGCAACGGGAAGATGTACGGAAACGGGTGCCTCATGAGCCCGTTCTGGGGTCTGTCGACCTTCTATATGCGTCTTGCGTCGATGGAATTTCCGAACTTTTATTTCTTTTCGGAGGACGGGCATCCGAACCTGAGCAACGATCTCGCGATCCAGTGCGCCGAAGAGCACGTGCGGTCGTTCCAATGGTCGCCACCCGACGCGCTGTCCTTCACGTTCGTCGAGGGTTGGTCTTCTATGTGGAATCTTCAGGTTCCCAACATCGCGACCTACACCGCAATAGCGAAGTTTGGCGACGGCCTGAAGCCCGACGGAACGCCCAAATCAAAAGCTTCGGGACTGATGGACTGTCACCTCCCGGTCGGCCGCCGGTTCGGCGACAAAATCAATCGACGATCCATCCTCTACTTCAGCATCAGCGCCTGGATCTCGTCGAAATCGAAGAATCCCGAAGCCGCCTACCTGTTCATGCAGTGGCTGAGTTCGACGCGGACTTTCACTATGATGATGACGAGTCCGACGGGCTACTTCGATCCCTTCCAGCAGGCGAACTTCCGCGAGCCGCTGGTTGCGTCGAATTATCGCCCCTACGCGATGAAGACCATTCCCGAGACCATCGCCCGTTCGGTCCCGTCCCTCAACTTCGGAGGCCAGACGGCGCTCGACAACGCCTTGGACGAAGAGATCCAGGCGGCGATCACCAAACAGAAGACTCCCCGCCAAGCCATGGAAGCAGCCCAAGGGAAGTGGGAGCAAATCGTCCGTCGTCTCGGCCGGAAGGGGATCGTGGACGCGATCAAGGCAAGTCGGAGCAGTTGGACGACGATTGTCGATCAAGCCTAGACGCGTCAGCGGATCGTCCGTGCAGACGATCCGCCGACCCTCCTGATTTCGTGGAGCAGAAGATGGTCAGACCTTCGCCCGGCGCATTGGCGCTCAAATACGCGCTCATCCTATTCGCTTGCGCCATCGTGGCCTATCCCTTGCTGTGGATGGTCACGATGGCGTTCAAGCCCTATCCCGAATGGACCACGGGAACCGGAATGACTTGGTTTCCCAAAAATCCGACGCTTCAAAATTTTGAATTCATCTTCTTCGGTCACGCCAAGGGCGCAGTGGTGAGCCTTGATCGCACGATCGTCGGTCCCTTGATCGCCAGCATCGTCACCTCGGTCTGCGGTACCGCCTTGGCCGTGGTGGCTGGCACGCTGTCGTCCTATGCGGTGGTGCGGTATGGCATCCTGTCCGGGTTACCCCTTCAGGTGTTGCAGCTCCGTCTGTTTCCGCCACTGGCTGTCATGATACCCATCATGGTCATGTGGGCGTTCCTGGGCGCAGGTGACACCTGGTGGGGATTGTCGCTGATCTATGGCATCGTCACGTTGCCGTTCGCTTTCTGGCTCATGAAGACATTCTTCGAGGAAGTGCCGATCGAGATCGAGGACGCCGCGCGGGTTTCTGGCTGTTCCCATTGGCGTGTCTTCTACCGGATTACGCTGCCGATCGTGGCCCCAGGCCTCGCGACGTGCGCCTTGTTCGTCTTCATCATGAACTGGTCTGACTACCTATTGGCGCTGATGCTCACCCAGAAGAACTGGATGACGCTGCCCGTGTATATGTCGACACTCACCTCCGCTATGGGCGGTCAGATGTACGGCGTGAAGTCCGCTCTCGGACTCATTGCAGCCATTCCGCCAGTCGTGTTCGGTCTTCTGATCCAAAAACACCTGGTGCGGGGCCTCACGTTCGGAGCGCTCAAGCAATGACCGATATCATCTCGACGAGAGTCGCGGACGTGTCCGGAGACGAGGCGATGGACGGAAAGGCTCCGCTCCGTCGCGGGTACTGGTCGGCTGTCGCCCGCGACGGCCGCAGATTGGGGAAGTGGTTCGTCGCGCCAACCGTTATCCTTCTTCTTTTCATCGTCGTCTTTCCTCTCGCGATGCAGCTTTATCTCAGCTTTACCTGGTGGACGCCGCTCGACGGGGTCAGGTGGTACCGGGCATTCGAGAGCTTCAACGCTGGAGACAACTACGCGCGCTTGGCCGTCGATTCGGCGCTGTGGAGTGCGATCTGGCGGACGCTCGTCATCATGGTCTTCGCGGTCCCTGCTCAGTTCCTCTTGGGCTTGGGCCTTGCCTATCTGTTCGTCGACCAGTTTCCCGGTCGCAAGTTCTTCTACTCGGTACTCTTGACGCCGATGATGATCGTCCCTGCCGTCGTCGGACTGATGTTCTTCCTCGTCTTCCAGGGCACCGGCCCCTTCAACCACACTTTCGGTCTCCCGGCCAGCTTTACGTGGTTGACGGACGTCCATCGCGCGATGCTGTCCGTCATAATCGCCGATACGTGGCAGTGGACACCGCTCATGTTCCTCATCCTGCTTTCAGGGATGTTGGCGGTACCTCCGGACCAACTTCTCGCGGCGCGGCTCCTGGGCGGATCGAGCTGGCAGAATTTCCGGAAGATCATCCTTCCGCGGATGAAGCCGGTGATCGCCATCGCTTTGGTGCTCAGGTCGGTCGAATGCTTCAAAATATTTGACCTGAATTTTGTCATGACGAAGGGCGGCCCCGGGGTCGAGACCGAAACGGTCTCTCTGTACCTCTACAAGAAGACCTTCGCAGATCTCGACTGGGCGTACGTCGGTGCGATCGGTCTCGTCATTCTCTTCGTGCTCAGCGCAATCGCTGCGTCGGGTCTCGCGTTCGCCTCCAAGAAAGCGAAAGGGTGAGCCGATGTCGTCGATAACGCTGAACCGGGTGACGAAGCGGTTCGATCAGTTCACCGCGCTGGAAAACCTGTCGCTCGACATCCTCGAAGGCGAGTTCGTGGCGCTGCTGGGACCGTCGGGATGCGGCAAGACGACGACCATGAACATGATAGCGGGTTTGGATGAACCCAGCGAAGGCGGCATCTACTTCGATGGCGAAAGCCTCTCCGGAATACCTCTGCAAGACAGGAACATCGGATTCGTCTTCCAGAACTACGCCATCTTCACTCACCTGAGCGTCTACAAGAATCTCGCCTACGGACTCGAAGTGCGAAGGCTTCCGAAGAGCGAGATCGAAAGGCGCGTACGAGCCATGGCGGATCGCATGGATCTCGGAAAGGATCTCGACCGTCCTGCCACAAGTTTGTCCGTCAACGAATTGCAAAAGTTGGCGATCGGCCGTTCGGCGGTGGTTGAGCCGCGCGTGTTTCTTCTGGACGAGCCGCTATCAAGCTTGGACGCCGGCTTTCGGGCCTACATGCGGGCGGAGCTCAAGGTTCTCCAACAGGAATTCGGCCAGACGATGATCTACGTGACCCACGACCAGATCGAAGCCATGAGCCTCGCCGACAAAATAGCAGTGATCGACAAGGGCAGGCTGATGCAATACGGCTCGCCGCTCGCCGTCTACGACGATCCGGCCAATCGCTTCGTGGCGAACTTCGTCGGGAGCCCGAGGATCAACTTGGTCGACGGCGAACTGCGCGATGAAGCTGGACGGAGAAGCCTGGTCCTGAACGGAGGTGGGATGATCCCACTCTCCGGCGGCGTGGATGCCGACTTCGCGCGAGGCGCCGCCGTGCACGGTGGTTCGATCGGGATCCGTCCCCAGGACATCTATTTCGGCGATCGACGCGCGGACGACGATATCCGCCTGACGGGAACGGTGGAAAGCCTGGAGCGTGTCGGGCCGAGGCGGCTCGCCTACATCCGGATGCAGGAGGCCCGCTTTCTCGCCGTGGACGATCGCGACGAACTGAGCGTGCGGGAGGAGGTCGCTTTTCATCTCGTGGCGAACAAATGCATGGCCTTCAATCTGAAGACGGGCGAGAGACTGAGGGCGAATTCGTGATGCACGCGATTGAAATCAAGGGTGCGCAGAAGTCGTTTCCGGGCTTTACGCTTGGCCCTCTGGATCTCGCCGTGCGCCGAGGCGAGGTGTTCGGAATCTTCGGGCCGCCGTCGGCAGGAAAAACCTCTGTGCTGCGGCTCATCCTGGGTTTGTTGCCGCAAGACAAAGGAGCGGTGCTGGTCGGGGGGGCGGATGCTGCATCGATGGAAGCATCCGAGCGCGACATGTCCATGGTATTCCAGAACCTGGCGCTCTTCCCGCATATGAGCGGCCGGGAAAACATCGTCTTCCCGCTTGTCGAGCGGAATGTCCCGGAAGACGAGATTGCGGTCCGGTTGGACGCCGTCTCGGAAGTTCTTCACGTCAGTCACATACTGCATAAAAAACCTGCGCAGATGTCGGGCGGCGAACGGCAACGGATCGCGCTCGGCCGCGCGCTCGTCGTCGACAGCCGCGCCATCTTGCTCGACGAACCGATCTCCGCCTTGGACGCCCGCCTCCGTGAGGAGATGCGGGTCGAGCTGAAGCGGCTTCAGCGCACGAAGAACCAGACGTTCGTTTACGTGTCCCACGACGAGGAGGAAGTCATGGCGATCTCGGATCGCGTCGCCGTGATGATCGACGGCCAAATAGCTCAGATTGGCGAGCCAGACGAAATCTACAATCGGCCAGGCACGCTCGGCGTCGCCAAGGTGGTCGGATCGCCGCCGATGAACCTGTTCGAAGGGCGTTTCTCGAGTGACGGCAGATATTTTGAATGCGAAGATTTCGCCGTGCCATACCCCCTTGTCAGAGAAGCATTGAAGGGGAAGGTCGCAACTGTGGGTATCCGGCCCGAGGATATCCGAGAAGACGATGCAGCGGCGTCTCATGAAATCGCCCTGCGATCAATCGAGCCGCTTGGTGGCTACACGATAGTCAACGCGGTGCTCGGGCACCGACTGGTCAAGATCCGGGCTTCGGGGCGGGTTACGAGTGTCGATCGCTACGGCCGGCGAGTGACGTTCGATCCTCGGCATCTTCACGTCTTCGACGGCGAAGGATCGCGCTGCGACGGCTGACCAGAAGGTCAGGCGGTCGATAGGCGAAAACGCAACTGGAAATGAACTGCGAAAGGAAGAGCAACATGATGCAACAGTCTCTCAAGAAGATCGAAACCAACGACGACGCACCGGTGCGCCATACGATCGCGACATACTTGGCCGCCCTGCGCACGGCCGAGAAGTCGCTTTTTCTGGATGCTTTCGCAGGTACGGCGAAGGTGGGGCACCGCTCTATCGCGGAGGGCACCTTCAAGGAATTGACGCTTCAGGAATTCGTTGAGGAGGTGAAATCGCTGCACGCGGCCAACGGCTACGTGGAGGAGTTTCATTCCGATCCTGTCGTGACCGTGACCGGGCCGGTCGCAAGCGTGCACGTCCCCTTCGTCCTGAAATTGGGCGAGAAGGAAGTCACCGGAACCGACGTCTTCGCTCTGGCGAAGGTCGATGACCAGTGGAAGATCGTGAACAAGCTCTACTCGGCATAGGCGACAATTAAAGCGGCCGCACCCCTGGCGGCAAGGTCAACCTCATGAATGGAGTCGAAATCATGCAAGGCGAAAAGACGATCATCAGAGGTTCGTGCCCTCAGGACTGTCCGGACGGATGTTCGTTCATCTACACGGTTCAGAACGGGCGGCTAATCGACGTGAAAGGCGATCCGGCCCACCCGGTGACGCGAGGACGCTTGTGCACCAAGCTTAACGACTTCGCGTCTCACCACTACAATCCGGATCGCATTCTGTATCCAATGCGGCGGACCGGAGCCAAGGGCTCCGGTCAATTCGAGCGCATCACATGGGACGAAGCGCTGGCTGAAATCAAATCGCGATGGACCAGCATCATAGATGAGTTCGGGCCCCAGGCGATCATCCCGTGCAACTATCTCGGTCATGAGGGCGTGGTCCAGGGACTGAACGTCGGCGATGCCTTCTTCAATCGCTTGGGCGCCACCGTCGCGGAGCGGACGTTCTGCGCCGTCGGCCGTGAGATCGGCACGCATCTCACGGTCGGGCCGTCGACCGGTGTAGATCTCGAGAGCCTGGTCCATTCGAAGTACATCGTGCTGTGGGCCGTGAATACCTTGAGCACCAACTCGCATCAGTGGCCTTTCATCGAAGAGGCCAGGCAAAACGGCGCGAAGGTTGTCGTGATCGACCCATTCCGTAGCCGGACCGCGGCTCAGGCTGACTGGCACATCCCGATCCGACCCGGTACCGACGCCGCGCTTGCGCTCGGGATGATCAACATCATCATCTCCGAGGGGCTGGTCGACCAAGACTACGTCGATCGCTACACGTTGGGTTACGAAGAGTTGGCGGTCCGCGCCGCCGACTATCCGGTTGACAAGGTGTCCTCGATTACGGGCATTCCCGTCGACGATATTTTGACCCTCGCTCGCGAATACGCGACGCGCCAGCCGGCGGTCATCAGGCTAGGCGTGGCGATCGAACGCCATCGAAACGGAGGCCAAGCCACCAGAGCGATCAATTGCCTACCAGCGCTGATCGGCGCTTGGCGTCACGTCGGCGGCGGCTATCTTGGGCTCACACTATCGGCCTTCCCGATGAATTGGAGCGCCATTTGTCGACCAGACTGGATCAGAAAGGGGACCCGGGTACTTAATCTGAACAGTCTGGGCTCCATCCTGTTGGAAGCGTCCGACCCGCCGATCAAGTCGATGATGGTATACAACATCAATCCGGTCGTGCAGGCGCCCAATCAGGCGAAGATCATCGAGGGCTTGATGCGCGAGGACCTCTTCGTCGTCGTGAGCGAGCTCTTCCTGACGGACACTGCGCGCTACGCGGATATCCTGTTGCCGGCGACGATGCAGGCCGAGCAGACGGACCTCATGCTCTCCTGGGGGCACTTCTATTGGGCCTATAATCACAAGGCGATCGACGCGCCGGGGGAGGCAGTTCCCAACACGCAGCTCTTCCGCCTGCTTGCGCAGACCATGGGTTTCGACGAGCCGGAGTGGAAACGCACCGACGACGAGATGATCCAGGATTTCGTCGACTGGACTTCACCGTTCATGGAAGGCATCACACTCGAGAGGCTGAAACGCGAGCCCTTCGTGAGAGCGTCGGTTGGTGACAAGGACACCAGAAGGCCCCACGCGGAAGGCAATTTCCCCACGCCGTCTGGAAAGTGCGAATTCAAATCGACGGCGGCAGCCGCGGGTAGCTTTATTCCGGCACCCAACCGGTCCGGCTACGAAGGGGATCAGGAAGGCACGTACGTCGATCCGTTGCCGTCGTACCAAGCGCCTTTCGAATCGCGGGACAGCTCGCCTGAATTGGCCGAAAGGTACCCGCTGAACATTCTCAGCCCGAAGGCCCACGGCTTCCTGAATTCGCAATATGCAAACGAGTTGAAGCAGAAGCGTCGTCAGGGTAGCCAGATCGTGATCCTGAACCCTGAAGACGCGGAAAGCAGAGGGGTCAAGAGCGGCGACCCTGTCAGGGTCTTCAACGATCGAGGGTCCTTCACCGGCTCTGCGGTGGTCTCCGGAGACACTATGAAGGGCGTAGTTGTCAGCTTCCTTGGCCATTGGGCGTCCGACACGAGGTCGAAAAGCTCCGTCAACGCGATCAGTTCGGATCGCATGGCGAATTTGGGCAAGGCACCGACGTTCTCCGATAATCTCGTCGAAGTGAAGGTCGTCGCGAGCGACGAGGCGCACCGTGATGTTCAGACTTCATCGATGACACGGCGGTCCGTCGTGGGGCAAGTCTGATGCCCCATATTGTCACGGAAAACTGTACCGACTGTCGCTTCACCGATTGCGTCGCGGTATGCCCCGTTAATTGCTTTCACGGCGATGGGAACCGGGTCTACATCGATCCCGTCGCCTGCATCGACTGCGGAGCGTGCGTGCCGCTCTGTCCGGTCAAGGCGATCTACGAGGACCTTGATATCGAGGGAGAACGAACCGTCTGGATCGACTTGAACGCCGAACTAGCAGCGTCTTTGCCGGTCGTGAGAACCAAACAACCCGCATTGCCGGGGGCGAAGGAGCGCATGTCTTCCCTGGGGTTCGCGGGACACGAGGGTGCATAGACACGTCGCGGTATCGGCTCATGGCTCCGTAACGCCGGCAGCAGAGACTGCTCCGGAGGCAGGGATGTCATTCGGCCCGCTGATTGACCCCCTATCGGCGCCGAAGGTTGACCCCGGCGAG
>Ga0065165_1000395_pt1 | contig 70688 bp, 70 predicted proteins | sample AraplaMF_Cvi_mMF_FD_63813 | JGI IMG/M metagenome (GOLD analysis project Ga0065165, IMG submission 63813) | Arabidopsis root microbial communities from the University of North Carolina, USA - plate scrape MF_Cvi_mMF (version 2) (version 3) | ecosystem: Host-associated > Plants > Roots >... | reverse complement strand
AGCCGCTGAACCTGCCCAATCCGATGCTGATGTTCGACACCGTGTCCGTCGGCTACGACACCGACGAGGGCGAGAAGGTCATCGTCCGCGGCATCGACCGCTCGGTGCTGGCCGGCCAGCGCTTCGGCATCCTGGGCGCGAATGGGCAAGGCAAGTCCACCTTCGTGAAGACGGTCGCCCGCATGCAGCGCGCGATGGGCGGCACGATCACCGAGGGCAAGGGCCTGTCGATCGGCTACTTCGCGCAGCAGGAGATGGACGTGCTGCGGCCCGACGAGGGCCCGCTGATGCACATGATCCGGCTGGCCAAGGAAGTCAGCCCGAACGCGCGCGAGCAGGAGCTGCGCGACTTCCTCGGCCAGTTCCGCTTCGTCGGCGACATGGTCAACCAGGAGGTGGGCAGCCTGTCAGGCGGCGAGAAGGCACGGCTGGTGCTGGCGATGCTGGTCTGGCAGCGTCCCAACCTGCTGCTGCTGGACGAACCGACCAACCACCTGGACCTGCAGACCCGCGAGGCGCTGTCGATGGCGCTCAACGAGTTCGAGGGCACCGTCATGCTGGTCAGCCACGACCGCGCGCTGCTGCGCGAGGTCTGCGACGAGTTCTGGCTCGTGGCCGACGGCCGGCTCGCGCCCTTCGACGGCGACCTGGACGACTACCAGCGCTGGCTGCTGGAGCAGTCCAAGGAAGCCGCCAAGCTCGCCAAGGAACAGGCCAAGCAGGCGATCCGCGAGGCGCGATCCGCGAGCACCCCGGCCGCGCCGGTCGCCGTGGCTGCGGCGCCGGTGGCCGCGCCCGTCGCACCGCCCGCCCCCGTCAAGCGCGAGGATCGCAAGCTCAGCGGCCAGGCGCGCCAGAAGCTCAATGAGCAGACGCGCCCGCTGCGCAAGGAGATGGAACAGATCGACGCCCGGATGAAGGCCTGGGCCGACGAGCGCGTCGCACTCGAGGCCCAGTTGTCCGGCGCCGGGCAGACGCCCGCCCAGATCGCCGAGGCCGGCAAGCGCCTGAAGGCCATCGGCGACGAGATCGAGGCAGCGGAGCTGCGCTGGCTCGAACTCAGCGAACAGGTGGATGCAATGCAGGCGGCCGCCGGCTGACACCCACGGCCACTCTTCAGCGACAACGCCCCGGCGACTGCGGTCGACGGGGCGTTTTTCCTTCTGGAACTTCCCGCGCCCGCCGCCGATAGTTCCCCTCAACCGCCGTCAAAGACCATTTCAATTGTGCGCAATTGAATTGCGCGCTATAGTTCAACCCATGCCGAACACGAAACCCCTCCAAGCGCAAAGCGTCGCGGCCCAGGCCGACGCCGGTGCCGGACCGTTGCCCACCGGCACGGACTGGCTCCAGCTGGACGTGCAGCTGTGCTTCGCGCTGTATTCGACCTCGCTCGCGATGACCAAGCTCTACAAGCCGCTGCTGGCTCCGCTGGGCCTCACCTACCCGCAGTACCTGGCGATGCTGGTGCTCTGGGAAACCGACGGGCTCGGCGTTTCCGAATTGGGGCAACGGTTGAACCTGGACTCCGGCACGCTGACGCCGCTACTGAAGCGGATGGAATCGACGGGCCTGATCGAACGCCGCCGCGCGCTGACCGACGAGCGGCGCGTCGAGATCCACCTGACGATCGCGGGCCGGGCGTTGCGCGAGCAAGCGGTCGGCATCCCTGAACAACTGGCCTGCGCCAGCGCCTGCGCTCCCTCGGAGCTGGAAACGCTGACGCGGCGCCTGCACGAATTGCGCGCCAACGTACTGACCCACCTGGCGCGCGATCCCGCCTCCTCCGACGAGGATGGCGAGACCTGACCCCGAGCATTTCCGTTCACCCTCACCCATCACCACCAAGGAGCCCCACATGGCCATCGAAAAAGCCCTCTACACCGCCACCGCCACCGCCACCGGCGGCCGTCAAGGCAGCGCGCAGTCGTCGGACGACCGCCTGAAGGTGCAGCTGTCCACGCCCAAGGCGCTGGGCGGCGACGACGGCGCCGGCACCAACCCGGAACAGCTGTTCGCCGCGGGCTACTCGGCCTGCTTCATCGGCGCGATGAAGGCCGTCTCCGGCCGCAACAAGGTCGCGCTGCCGGCCGAGGTCTCGATCACCAGCGACGTCGCCATCGGCCCGCACGCCAACAAGCCGGGCGCCTTCGGCATCCAGGTCGCGATGAAGATCTCGGTGCCGGGCATGGACCGCGCCCAGCTGGAGAAGCTGGTCGCCGACGCGCACGAGGTCTGCCCGTACTCGAACGCCACCCGCGGCAACGTCGACGTCACGCTGACGATCGTCTGAGCACGGCCGCATCCGGAGTCACCTCCGGATCCGCCATGGAAAAAAGCGCCGGCAGTGCCGGCGCTTTTTCCTTGCCGGGTCGATCCCCGGATCGGGCGGCGCCCCTCAACGCTGCCGCAGCAGCGTGAGCATCAACTCGACGCGCGCCGCCCACGGCGACAGCGCCGCGGCGGGTTCATCGGCCGCGCCGACGATGCGCCCCTGTGCGCATCGCGTGGTGCGCCACACGGGCACCCCGGCCTCCTTCAGCGCTCGCACCGGCGCTTCGAGCGCGCGATGCAAGGTGCCGTTGCCGGTGCACGCCAGCACCAGGCCCTCGAGACCGGCGCCACGCCACGCCTCGAGCGCCCGCGCGTCGGCGCCCGCATGACTGCCCAGCACCTCGACCCACGGCCAACGCGAGGCGTCCTCGGGCAGCAGTCCATCACCGAGCGCCTCACCCTGCGGCCATTCACGGAAGCGGCGCACGCCGCCCTCCTCCACCACCCCGATCGGCCCCGCATCGGGCCCGGCCTCGAAGGCATCGAGGCGGTAGCTGTGCGTCTTGCGGAGCTCGAGACCGGACCACACCTGCCCCGCCACCACCGCGACGACACCGCGAGCCCCTGCGGTCTCCGCGACCGCGACCGCATCGAGCAGGTTCTGCGGACCGTCCGCCTGGATCGCGGTCGCGGGCCGCATCGCGGCAGTCAGCACGACCGGCTTCTCCGGCGCCAGCACGCGCTGCAGCAGGTAGGCCGTCTCCTCGAGCGTGTCGGTGCCGTGCGTGATCACCACCCCCCGCACGTCCGCGCGAGCCAGATGTGCACGCACCCGCCGCGCCAGCAGCGCCCAGGTGCCGTGGTCCATGTCCTTGCTGTCCAGTTGCGCGAGCTGCTCGGCTTCCAGCGACTTCGAGGACAGCGCGGGCACCGCCTTCACCAAGGAGTCGACCGACAGCGAACCGGCCTTGTAGCCGACGTTGTCCGTCGCGCTGCTGGACGCGCCCGCAATCGTCCCGCCGGTGCCGATGATGACGAGGGTCTGAACCACGCTTTGCAATTTGTCGTCTCCTGTATAAAAATCCAGATGCTGGATGAATTCTCAGGCGGCTTTCGAACCACGTCCGCCGTCCTGGGTCATCGCCAGACCTCAACGGAACAAAAGGCCCGTGCCCGTGGATACACCACCCAAACTCACCGCCCGCCAACAGCAGATCTTCGACCTGGTCCGGGACAGCATCGAAAGCACCGGCTCCCCGCCCACCCGCGCCGAGATCGCCCAGCAGCTGGGCTTCAAGTCCGCCAACGCGGCCGAGGAACATCTGCAGGCGCTCGCCCGCAAGGGCGTCATCGAGCTGGTGGGCGGCACGGCCCGCGGCATCCGGCTGCCCTCGACGGCGCTGCGCCAGGTCAACCGCGCCCGCGAGCACAGCCAGTTCGCACTGCCGCTCGCGAGCCTCGCGCAGCTGACGCTGCCACTGGTGGGGCGCGTCGCGGCGGGTGCGCCCATCCTCGCCGAGGAACATGTGGAGCAGCACTATAGCGTCGACCCCTCGATGTTCTCGAAGGCGCCGGACTACCTGCTCCGCGTCAAAGGCATGAGCATGAAGGACATCGGCATCATGGACGGCGACCTGCTGGCGGTGCGCAAGGTCAGCGAAGCCCGCAACGGGCAGGTGGTCGTGGCGCGCATCGGCGACGAGGTCACCGTCAAGCGCCTGGAGCGCCATGCCGACGGCATCCGGCTGCTGCCGGAGAACCCGGACTTCCAGCCGATCGAGGTCACGCCCGACGAACAGTTCGCCATCGAAGGCCTGGCGGTCGGGCTGATCCGCGCGGGCGGCTTCCACTGAGCGCGCCACTCATGGGCGCGCGAAAGACGCACACCAAGGCGGCCTCCGCCGCCGAATGTGTGTCCTTGCGGCAGATTCCCAACATCGGGCCAGCCATGGTCCGGGATTTTGAACGGATGGGAATCCATCAACCGACGGATCTGGTCGGCGCGGATGCATTGGCGCTCTATCAGCGGATTTGCAGATTGACCGGCCAGCGACACGATCCGTGCGTGCTCGATACCTATATGGCCGCCATCGATTTCATGAACGGCGCGGCACCCCGGGATTGGTGGAGTTATACGGCGCAACGCAAGCGCGAATATCCGGACGTTTGATGTCGCCCCCCTTTGCCTAATACTCGAAGCAGCTCGAAGCAGGCTCGAAACAGAAAAGAAAAAACCCTGTCGACTTGCATCGACAGGGTTTCAATGTTGGCGGAGTGGACGGGGCTCGAACCCGCGACCCCCGGCGTGACAGGCCGGTATTCTAACCAACTGAACTACCACTCCAGATACGACGCTGTTGAGCGCGTCGATATCGTTGTGAACAAGTTTCGCTGCAAGCCGTCGATTCCATTCAGAACCGCGATGCAGCCAAGCCTTGTCGAACTTGGCGTCCCCTAGGGGATTCGAACCCCTGTAGCCACCGTGAAAGGGTGGTGTCCTAGGCCTCTAGACGAAGGGGACTGATCCTTCTTGCCGTGACCCGGTCGGTGCGTACCGGCAACCCAGGCTCCCTGAGGAAACCTGGTGGAGGTAAGCGGGATCGAACCGCTGACCTCTTGCATGCCATGCAAGCGCTCTCCCAGCTGAGCTATACCCCCGAATGCTTTCGCATCGAATCGGTACGTCGCCCGAGCCTCGACGATGTTGGCGGAGTGGACGGGGCTCGAACCCGCGACCCCCGGCGTGACAGGCCGGTATTCTAACCAACTGAACTACCACTCCAGATACTCAGAATCTTTCGATTCATCGCATCAAACTGGTCTCGCTTCAACGACATCGTCTAGAGTTGATGTCATCGTTGCGTCGATATCGTTACTATACCTGATCTCGATAACGATCAAATCGATTTCCGAAGAATTTTTCGATTTTCTCGTTCAATCCCAGTCAGTAACCAAGCTCGACAACTTGGCGTCCCCTAGGGGATTCGAACCCCTGTAGCCACCGTGAAAGGGTGGTGTCCTAGGCCTCTAGACGAAGGGGACTGAACCTTCATGACTTGAACCGCGCGCCACACAAACCGAGGTTTGGTGGAGGTAAGCGGGATCGAACCGCTGACCTCTTGCATGCCATGCAAGCGCTCTCCCAGCTGAGCTATACCCCCTTCGGGGAATTCGATCCGGCTTCTTTTCGGCCTCTTGAATTTCATCGGGGAGCTCGCGCTCCCCGTTTAGATTCATCGTCTGCCGCTTCGAAGTTCGTTTCGAACTACGCGCTGTTCAAGCGAGAACGAGAGTATAGAACGAGTTTTAAACGGAACGCAAGCGGTTCAACAAAATTTCTTTGTCGAAGAGTTCCAACACCGCATCGACGGACGGCGTCTGCGAACGCCCGCAAGCCAGCACGCGCACCGGAATCGCGAGTTGAGGCATCTTCAGGCCATGCGCCGCGGTCGTTTCCTTGATCGCCGCGCTGATCGACGCCTTGTCCCAAACGGCCAGCGCCTCGAGCTTGTCCGCCAGCGTCAGCACCGCCGGCTTCACCGCGTCGGTCAGGTGCTGGGCGCGGTCCGCCTCGCTCGGTTGCACCGGCGACACGTACATCGCCAGCCAGTCGGCCAGCGCGACCGTCGTGCTGCAGCGGTCCTTGTAGAGCGCGCACATCGCCTCCAGGCGCTGCGGCGCGCCCAGGCCTCGCCTGGACAGTTGCGCCGTCACCAGGGTGGCCAGGCGCGCGTCGTCGGCCTGCTTGATGTAGTGCGAGTTCACCCACTCCAGCTTGGCCGGATCCCACTGCGCCGGGCTCTTCGAGATGTGGCTGCCGTCGAACCAGGCCACCAGTTGCTCGCGCGAGAACAGTTCCTCGTCGCCGTGGCTCCAGCCCAGGCGCGAGAGGTAGTTCAGCATCGCCTCGGGCAGATAACCGTTCTCCTCGTACGCGGTGACGCTGACCGCGCCGCGGCGCTTGGACAGCTTCAGGCCGTCGTCGCCCAGGATCACCGGGATGTGGCCATACGACGGCAGCGTCGCGCCCAGCGCGTTGAAGAGGTTGATCTGCCAGGGCGTGTTGTTGATGTGCTCGTCGCCGCGGAAGACGTGCGAGATCCTCATGTCCCAGTCGTCGATCACGACGGCGAAGTTGTAGGTCGGCACGCCGTCGGGCCGCAGGATGATCAGGTCGTCGATCTCGCGGTTGTTGATGGTGATCGGCCCCTTGACGAGGTCGTGCCAGGTCACGTCGCCGTCCAGCGGATTCTTGAAGCGCACCACCGGCTTCACGCCCTCGGGGATCGCCGGCAAGATCTTGCCCGGCTCCGGCCGCCAGCGGCCGTCGTAGCGGGTCTTCTCGCCGCGCGCCTTCTGGGCCTCGCGCATGGCGTCGAGTTCCTCGGGCGAGCAGTAGCAGCGGTAGGCGGTGCCGGCGGCGATCATCTGTTCGACGACCGCGTGATAGCGCTCCAGGCGCTGCATCTGGTAGACCGGGCCCTCGTCGTACTCGAGGCCCAGCCACTGCATCGACGCCAGGATCTGCTCGACCGAATCCTGCGTCGAGCGCGCGACGTCGGTGTCCTCGATGCGCAGCACGAATTCGCCGCCGTAGTGGCGCGCGTAGGCCCACGAGAACAGCGCCGTGCGCGCCGTGCCCAGGTGCAGGAAGCCGGTCGGCGACGGCGCGATGCGCGTTCGGACGGGGCCGGTGGGCTGGAGGGTCGAGGGAGTCGTCATAGGGAATTCAAACCGCGGGCCAGGTCGGCCTTGATGTCTTCGATGTCGTCCAGGCCGACCGCGACGCGGATCAGGCCCTGCGTGATGCCGGCCGCCTGGCGCTGCGGCTCGGTGAGGCGGCCGTGCGAGGTGCTGGCCGGGTGCGTGATGGTGGTCTTGGTGTCGCCGAGGTTGGCGGTGATCGAGCAGATCCGGGTGTGGTCGATCACGTGGAAGGCGGCGGCGCGGCCGTTGTCGTCGGCGCCCCCCTTCACGATGAAGGACACCACCGCCCCGCCCTGCCCGCCTTGCTGGCGCATCGCGAGCTCATGCTGCGGATGCGACTTCAGGCCGGGGTAGTAGACGCGCTCGACGCCGGGATGCGCCTCGAGCCATGCCGCCAGCGCCGCGGCACCGGCGGTCTGCGCCTTCATGCGCACCGACAGCGTCTCCACGCCCTTGAGCACGACCCAGGCGTTGAACGGCGACAGCGACATGCCCACCGTGCGCATGACCGGCGTGAACACCTCGTCGACGACCCTGGCCGAGGCGCAGATCGCGCCCGCGATCACGCGGCCCTGGCCGTCGAGGTACTTGGTGCCGGAGTGGATGATGAAATCCGCGCCCATCTTCGCCGGCTGCTGCAGCGCGGGCGATGCGAAGCAGTTGTCGACGGCCAGCAGCGCGCCGTGCCCATGGGCGATCTCCGCGAGCGCGGCCACGTCGCAGACCTCGGTCAGCGGGTTGGTCGGCGTCTCGGCGAACAGCAGCTTCGTGTTGGGTTGCAGCGCGTCCTTCCACTCGGCCAGGTCGGTCTGCGACACGAAGGTCGTCTGCACGCCGAACTTGCCGAACTCGCCCTGCAGCAGCTTGATCGTCGAGCCGAACACCGAGCGCGAGCACACCACGTGGTCGCCGGACTTCAGCAGGCCCATGACCAGCAGCATGATCGCGGCCATGCCCGACGAGGTCGCGATGCAGGCCTCGGTGCCCTCGAGCGCGGCGAGGCGGCGCTCCATCATCATGACGGTCGGATTCGAGAAGCGGCTGTAGACGAAGGCCTCCTCCTCGTTGGCGAAACGGCGCGCGGCGGTGGCCGCATCCGGATGCACGAAGGAGCTGGTCAGGTACAGCGCCTCCGAGTTCTCGCCCCACGGCGAGGGCGGCAAGCCCTCGCGCACGGCGAGCGTGTCCAGGCGGACGTCCTCGGGCAGGTCCACGCGCGGGATGCCGGCCTTCTTGCCATCGCTCATCATTGGTCTCCGCCGCTCTGCAGCGCCAGGCGGCTGCGCGCCGGCAGGTCCTCTTCCTCGGGCTGCGACTTGCGCTGCGCCTGCAGCGTCGCGAAGTCCTCGGCCGACACGTCGCCGGTGATGTAGGTGCCATCGAAGCACGAGGCCTCGAAACCGTTCAGCCCCGGACGGAGCTGGCCGACGACGCGCTTCATCGCGTCGACGTCCTGGTAGATCAGCGCGTCGGCGCCGATGAACTGGCGGATCTCCTCGACCGAGCGGCCGTGGGCGATCAGTTCCTCCTTGGTCGGCATGTCGATGCCGTAGACGTTGGGGAAGCGCACCGGCGGCGCGGCCGAGGCCAGGTAGACCTTGTTCGCGCCGGCCTCGCGGGCCATCTGCACGATCTCCTTGGAGGTCGTGCCGCGCACGATGGAGTCGTCGACCAGCAGCACGTTGCGGCCCTTGAACTCCAGGCCGATCGCATTGAGCTTCTGGCGCACCGACTTCTTGCGCGTGGACTGGCCCGGCATGATGAAGGTCCGGCCGACGTAGCGGTTCTTGACGAAGCCTTCGCGGTAGGGCTTGCCGATGCGGTGCGCGAGCTGCATGGCCGACGGGCGGCTCGATTCGGGAATCGGGATGACGACGTCGATCTCGCTCGGCGGGATCGTCGAGATCAGGCGCTGGGCCAGCGTCTCGCCCATGTTCAGCCGGGCCTGGTAGACCGAGATGCCGTCCATCACCGAGTCCGGGCGCGCCAGGTAGACGAACTCGAACATGCAGGGATTCAGCGTCGGGTTCTCGGCGCACTGCTGCGTGTGGATCTGGCCGCTGGTGTCGATGAACAGGGCCTCGCCGGGCGCCAGGTCGCGCGTCAGCGTGTGGCCGGTGCCTTCGAGCGCCACGCTTTCGCTGGCGACCATCACCTCGCCGTCGGCGGACTGGCCGAAGCACAGCGGACGGATGCCGAAAGGATCGCGGAAGGCCAGCAGGCCATGGCCGGCGATCAGCGCGATCACGCCGTAGGAGCCCTTGATGCGCTTGTGGACCGTGCTCACCGCCTTGAAGATCTGCGCCGGCGTCAGCGGCAGGTCGCGGCCAGCCATCTCGAGCTCGTGCGCGAGCACGTTGATCAGGACCTCGGTGTCGCTCTCGGTGTTGATGTGGCGGCGGTCGACCTCGAACAGCTCGGCCTTCAACGCATGCGCGTTGGTCAGGTTGCCGTTGTGGACCAGCACGATGCCGTAGGGGGCGTTGACGTAGAACGGCTGCGCCTCCTCTTCCGAATAGGCGTTGCCCGCGGTCGGGTAGCGCACCTGGCCGAGGCCGACGTTGCCCGGCAGCGCCCGCATGTTGCGGGTGCGGAAGACGTCGCGGACCATGCCGCGGGCCTTGTGCATGAAGCACTTGTGGCCCTGCATCGTGACGATGCCGGCCGCGTCCTGGCCGCGGTGCTGCAGCAGCAGCAGCGCGTCATAGATCAGCTGGTTGACCGGCGCCTTGGAAATCACACCGACGATGCCGCACATGGGAGGTCCTTCAATGCTTCTGGAACGGGAGGAAAGTGACGGCCGGGGCGCTCGTGACGCTCAGGCCGGAATGTAGTCTTGCAGCGCCGCGGGCAGCAGCGGTTTCACCTGCGTGAGCGTCGCCTGCAGCCAGGGCGCGACCTGCGAGTCGGTCCAGGGCCTGGAGCGCACGGCCGGCGTCATGTCGACGATGACGGTCGCCAGCAGCGCCAGCAGCACCGCGCGCAGCACGCCGAAGCCCGCGCCGCCGAGCCGGTCCAGCAGGCCCAGCGGCGTCGCGTGGATCAGCGCCCTGACCAGCTTCGCGGCCAGGCCCCAGATCAGCAGCACCAGGATGAAGGCGATCACCAGCCCGATCGGATGGATCAGGCCCGGGCCGATCCGGTCGGCCGGCAGGAAGTGCTCGATCGCCGGCGACACGAAGGGCGCGGCGAAGTAGGCGACCAGCCAGCCCGCGATCGTCATCAGCTCGAACACCAGGCCGCGCCAGGCGCCCAGCACGACCGAGACGGCGAACAGCCCCAGGAACGCGAGGTCGACCCAGTTCATCGTGGCGATCGGACGGCGACTGCGGGTTCATGGTCGTGCATCGTGGGTGCTCCGTGCCGGCGTCAGAGCGTCAGCACGGCCGATGAGAGGCCGCCGCCGCGAACCTTGGCCGCGACCTTGTCCGCCTCGTCCCGCGAATTGAACGGCCCCACCCGGACGCGGATGCGTTTGCCATCCGCCGTGTCGACCGCCTGCGTGTAGGTCTTCAGGCCCATGCGCTCGACCTTGGTTCTCACGTCCTGCGCGGCCTTGCCGTCGGCGTAGGCCCCGACCTGGACGATGAAGCGCGCCCCCGAGGCGGCCGCCTCCGGCTTCTTGTCCGAGGCCACGCGGCCCTCCAGCAACGCCTGCGCGCGGGCCGCGTCCGCCGAGTGGGTGTCGGGTTTCGGATCCGGCTTGCGCTCCGGCTTGGCCTCGACCTTGGGCTCGGGCTTGCGCTCCGGCTTGTTGTCGGGCTTTGCTTCCGCCCGGGGCTCGGGCTTGTGTTCCGGCTTGGGCTCCACCCGGGCCGGGCGCGCCGGCTCGGCCATCGTCGCGCGCTCGTCCGGCCGGGTCTCGATGCGGGTCGGCGGCATGGCCTGGGCGACCTGGTCGGCCACCGGGTCGCGCGGCTGCTCCGGCGGCGGCACGGTCCGGTCGGCGGCGGCCTGCTCGGGGGATTCGGTGATGATGCCGCGGCCGGCGTCGCCACCCGCGGCCGGGCCGCGCGAGGTCTGGGCGGCGGGCGCGGGAATGGTCAGCGGCGTCGCGCCGTCCTTGCGCGGGATGTCGATCGGCAGGTCGACCGGGATCGGCCTGGGCTGGGTCTCGAACAGCAGCGGGAACACGATCACCGCGACGCCCACCAGCACCGCCGCGCCGATCAGCCGGCGACGCGCGCGCAGGCGCAGTTGCTGGACATCGTCCACCGCTTCCGCACCGCCGCGGGCGCGGCCGCGTCCGCCTTCGCCCGGACGGCTCCGTTCCGCTCGATCACCGCCTCGGTCACCGGAGTCGTTCGCTTCGCCGCGCTTCAGGAAGGACAGAAAACCCATGGAGTCGGAAGACCTGGTTGTTGATGCCGCGCCGTCGCCGCGGGGAAAGCCCCCGGACCCTGGGTCCCGGAGCGGAAAGCGGCCCTACCGCAACTACGGACAGGACCGCCGACTTCAATGGTGAGCGATTCGAATGCAGCGTTGCGATGCGTTCAATGCCGACCGCTTCAAGACCCGGCTTCCGGCTGGACGCCGCCGCCCAGTCTCGGGATGCCGTTCCTGAGCACGCCGCCCACGGTGAAGAACGAACCGAAGACCAAAATTCTATCAGCGGGGTCCGCCTCGGACGCCGCAGCGGCCAGGGCCGAAGCCGGGTCCGGATGCAGCGATGCGCCGACGTCCTTGGGCGTTTGCAGCGTGCCGGCGGCGCGGGCCTCGTCGAAGCGTTCGCGCAGCGCCTGGGCGCTCGCCGCACGCGCGATCGGCAGGTCGCAGAAATGCCAATGGTCGATCAGCGGCGCGATGCGCGCCAGGATGTTGGCGAGGTCCTTGTCCGCCATCGCGCCGAAGACGGCGCGGGTGCGCGGGTAGAAGCCCATCTGGTCCAGGTTCTGCGCCAGCGCGGCCACCGCGTGGGGGTTGTGCGCGACGTCCAGCACCAGCATCGGCGAGCCCGGGATCACCTGGAAGCGTCCCGGCAGTTCCACCAGCGCCAGCCCGGCGCGCACGGCCTGGGCGGAGATCGGCAGGCGCTCGTACAGCGCCTCGAAGACCGCCAGCACGCCCGAGGCGTTCAGCAGTTGATTGACCCCGCGCAGCGCCGGATAGGACATGCCGCTGTAGCGCCGCGCGCGTCCGGCCCATTGCCACTGCTGGCGGTCGCCGGAGTAGCTGAAGTCGCGCCCCAGTTGGCGCAGCTCGGCGCCGATGGACTCGGCATGGGCCGCGATCGAGGCCGGCGGCATCGGGTCCGACACGATGGCCGGCTTGCCGGGCCGCATGATGTGGGCCTTCTCGCGGCCGACCGACTCGCGGTCGGGGCCGAGGTACTCGGTGTGGTCCAGGTCGATGCTGGTGATGACGCTGCAATCGGCGTCGATGACGTTCACCGCGTCCAGCCGTCCGCCCAGGCCGACCTCCAGGATCACCAGGTCCAGCGGCTCGGACGCCAGCTTGTGCAGGATCGCGAGCGTCGTGAACTCGAAATAGGTCAGCTGCAGCTCGCCGCGCGCCTGCTCGACGGCTTCGAAGTGTGGCAGCAGCGCCGCCGCGTCGACCGGGCGGCCGCCGACGCGACAGCGTTCCTGGAAGTGGACCAGGTGCGGCTTGATGTACAGGCCGACGCGGTAGCCGGCCTGCAGCGCGACGCTCTCCAGCATCGCGCAGGTCGAGCCCTTGCCGTTGGTGCCGGCGACCATGACGACCGGCGTGTCCGGGCCGAAGTTCAGGTTCAGGCGCTGGCGCATCTCGGCCACGCGCGCCAGCGTCATGTCGATCTCCTTCGGATGCAGGCGCTCGCAGCGGGCCAGCCAGGCGTCGAGCACCTGCTGCGGATCGCCGCCGGGCGTCAGCACGGGGATGGAGAGGTCGGGGGATGAGGAGGTCATCGGGAATTCCAAGGCTCAAATGAAGACGGCCAGACCCGGAGAGGTCTGGCCGTGCTGAGTACGGGAACCGCCCCCGGGGCGGTTCGACGTCGCGTCGTCAGGCGACCGCGTCGGAGCTCTGCCGCTGCAGGATGGCCAGGTTGCGGGCGATGATCTCGCGCAGCTTGCGGCGGTCGGCGATCATGTCGATCGCGCCCTTCTCCATCAGGAACTCGGCGCGCTGGAAGCCCGGGGGCAGCTTCTCGCGCACGGTGTTCTCGATGACGCGCGGGCCGGCGAAGCCGATCAGCGCCTTGGGTTCGGCGATGACGATGTCGCCGACGAACGCGAAGCTCGCCGAGACGCCGCCCATCGTCGGGTCGGTCAGCACGCTGATGTAGGGCAGCTTCGCCTTGGCCAGTCGCGTGAGCGCGGCGTTGGACTTGGCCATCTGCATCAGCGAGAGCAGGCCTTCCTGCATCCGCGCGCCGCCGGTGGCGGTGAAGCAGATGAAGGGCGTCTTCTGCTCCAGCGCCGTCTCGACGCCGCGCGCGAAGCGCTCGCCGACCACGGAGCCCATCGAGCCGCCCATGAAGTCGAACTCGAAGCAGGCCGCGACCACCGGGATGCTCATCACCGCGCCGCCCATGACGACCAGCGCGTCGGTCTCGCCGGTCGATTCCAGCGCTTCCTTGAGCCGGTCCGGATACTTCTTGCTGTCCTTGAACTTCAGCGCGTCCACGGGCAGCACTTCCTGGCCGACCTCGTAGCGCCCCTCGCCGTCCAGGAAGGCGTCCAGGCGGGCGCGGGCGCCGATGCGGTGGTGGTGGCCGCACTTCGGGCAGACGTTGACGTTCTGCTCGAGGTCGGTCTTGTACAGCACCGTTTCGCAGGACGGGCACTTAATCCACAGGCCTTCCGGCACCGTGCGGCGCTGGTCGGGGTCGGTCTGCTGGATCTTCGGGGGAAGCAGTTTCTCAAGCCAACTCATGGCGGGCTCCTATGTCTATCGCCGAACGGACGAACGGGACACCGGTCCCGTTCAGGCGTCCAGCGCGGCGCGGATGTCTCGGATGAAGGCCGCCGCCTGGATCACGACATTATCCCTTGTCTCGGACTCGATCCGCTGGACCAGGGCCGAACCGATCACCACCGCGTCCGCATGGCGCGCCACGGCGGCCGCCGTGGCCCCGTCCCGGATGCCGAAGCCGACGCCCAGCGGGACGTCCACGTGCCGGCGCAGGCGCGGCATCGCCTCGGCGACCGCCCCGGTGTCCAGGTGGCCCGCGCCGGTCACGCCCTTGAGCGAGACGTAGTAGACGTAGCCGCTCGCCAGCTGGCCGAGCCGGGCGACGCGCTCGTCGGTCGAGGTCGGCGCGAGCAGGAAGATCGGATCCAGCCCCTGCGCCTTCAGCGCGGCGGCGAAGCTTTCGCACTCCTCCGGCGGATAGTCGACGACCAGCACGCCGTCGACGCCGGCGGCCTTGGCCTCGGCGACGAAGCGCTCCAGCCCGAAACGCTCGACCGGGTTCGCGTAGCCCATCAGCACGACCGGCGTGGCCTCGTCCTGGCGACGGAACTCGCGCACCATCTCCAGGACGCGGGTCAGCGTGATGCCCTTGGCCAGCGCGCGTTCGCTGGCCTTCTGGATCACCGGGCCGTCGGCCATCGGGTCGGAGAACGGCACGCCGAGCTCGATCACGTCGGCGCCGGCCCGCGCCATCGCAAGCATCAGCTCGACGGTCACGTCCGCGTACGGATCGCCGGCGGTCACATAGGGGATCAGCGCCTTGCGGCCTTGCCCGGCGAGGCGGGCGAAGGTGGCCTGGATGCGGCTCATTGCGCACCTCCCTTCACGGCGTGGCCGGCCATCGAGGGCCGGTCGAAGTAGGCCGCCCCCGACAGGTCGGCGACGGTGCCGATGTCCTTGTCGCCACGGCCGGACAGGTTCACCAGCAGATGCTGGTCGGGGCGCATCGACGGGGCGATCTTCATGGCATGCGCCAGCGCATGGCTGGACTCGAGCGCGGGGATGATGCCCTCGGTGCGGCACAGCCGGTGGAAGGCCGCGAGCGCCTCGGCGTCGGATGCGACGACGTACTCGGCCCGGCCGGTGTCCTTCAGGTAGGCGTGTTCCGGACCGACGCCCGGATAGTCGAGGCCGGCGGAGATCGAGTGGGTCTCCTGGATCTGCCCCGCCTCGTCCTGCAGCAGGTAGGTGCGGTTGCCGTGCAGCACACCCGGCGAGCCCGCCGTCAGCGTGGCGGCGTGCTTGCCGGAATCGACGCCCTGCCCCGCCGGCTCGACGCCGATCAGGCGCACCGCCGCCTGCGGGATGTAGGGATAGAAGATGCCGATCGAGTTGCTGCCGCCGCCGACGCAGGCGATGACGGCGTCGGGCTGCCGGCCGGTCATCTCGGGCATCTGCACCAGGCACTCGTCGCCGATGACGCGCTGGAAGTCGCGCACCATCATCGGATACGGGTGCGGGCCGGCCACGGTGCCGATGATGTAGAAGGTCGACTCGATGTTCGTGACCCAGTCGCGCATCGCCTCGTTGAGCGCGTCCTTGAGCGTCTTCGAGCCGGACTCGACCGGCACGACGCGGGCGCCCAGCAGGTTCATCCGGTAGACGTTGGGCGACTGGCGCTTCACGTCCTCGGACCCCATGTAGACCACGCACTCCATGCCGTAGCGGGCGCAGATCGTCGCGGTGGCCACGCCGTGCTGGCCGGCGCCGGTCTCGGCGATGATGCGCTTCTTGCCCATGCGGCGCGCGAGCAAGGCCTGGCCGATGGTGTTGTTGACCTTGTGCGCGCCGGTGTGGTTCAGGTCCTCGCGCTTGAGGAAGATCTGCGCGCCGCCGAGCTCCTCGCTCAACCGTTTGGCGTGGTAGATCGGGCTCGGACGACCGACGAAGTGCGCCAGCTCGTACTGGAACTCGCGGATGAACTCCGGGTCCTGGCTGTAGCGGGCATAGGCCTCGTTGAGCTCGTCGAGCGCGTGGATCAGCGTCTCGGCGACGAAACGGCCGCCGTAGTAGCCGTGGGAATTGGCGGTGGACACGGGGCCGAAACGGCCCTGCGCGTCCGGCTGCGCGTAACCCTCGATGGGGCCCGCGGCGAACGGAATGGAAGTCTTGGACATGAGGGGTCCTCGGTGAGGATGCCCGGGCGCGACTCCGTAGAGGGTCAGGCCGACTTCAGGCGGTCGGCCTCGCGCACGGCATCGCAGAACTGGCGGATCTTGCCGGCGTCCTTGAGGCCCTTGGCGGCCTCCACGCCGGAGCTGACGTCAACGGCCCAGGGACGGACCTGCAGCACGCCATCGATCACGTTGGCTGCACTCAACCCACCAGACAAAACGACCGGAGAGGGAACGCTTGGAGGCAGCAGTGACCAATCGAAGACCTTTCCGCCTCCACCGTATCCGTCGACGAAGGCGTCGAGCAGCACGGCCTGGGCGCGAGAGAAGCGAGAAGCGAAGTCTAGCAAATCGAAACCCGGCGCCATCCGTGCCGCGCGCAGGTAGGGGCGTGCCCACCGATCGCAGTCCTCGGGCGCCTCGTCGCCGTGGAACTGCAGCGTCAGCGTCGGGATCGCGGCGAGCGCCGCCTCGATCGCCTCCGGCGCCGCGTTGACGAACAGGCCCACCGGCGTCACGAACGGGGGCAGCCGGCGCGCCAGCGCGGCGGCGCGCTCGACCGTGACGGCGCGCGGGCTTTTCTCGTAGAGGACCAGCCCGATCGCATCGGCGCCGGCCTCGACGGCGGCGTCGACATCGGCTTCGCGGGTCAGGCCGCAGATCTTGATGCGGGTACGGGTCATGGCAGCCAATCCATCGCCGCGGTGTGTCGCGGCAGGTTCAGGTGATCGTCGTAGGTCGGGCCGACGAAGTACAAGCCGTCCGCCGCGAAGGTCGGCGCCGCCGCGTCGCGCGAGCGCGCCGCGAGCACCTCGGTCATCCACGACGGCGGCTTCTGCCCGGCGCCCACCGCCACCAGGCAACCCATGATGTTGCGGATCATGTGGTGCAGGAAGGCGATGCCGTCGAACTCGAAGCGCCAGTAGGCGCCGCGTTTCTCGACCGCGATGCGGTGCAGGACCTTCACCGGCGACGCCGCCTGGCATTCGGCCGAGCGGAAGGAGCTGAAGTCGTGCTCGCCGACCAGCCGGGAGGCCGCGTCGCGCATCGCCTCGCCGTCCAGCGGGCGGAAGGTCCAGCCCACGCCGCCGGCCTCGATCGAGGGACGCACGGCGGACTCCAGCAGCAGGTACCAGTAGCGGCGGCCGCGGGCCAGGTTGCGGGCATGGAAGTCGTCGCCCGGGAAGGCGGCCCACTGGATCGAGATGTCGCGCGGCAGGTAGCGGTTGACGCCGCGCACCCACGAGAACGGCTCGCGCTCGACCGGCGAGTCGAAGTGGACGACCTGGTTCAGCCCGTGCACGCCGGTGTCGGTGCGACCGGCGCAGATCGTGCGGACCGGCTGCGCGATGAACTGGGCGAGCGCCGCCTCCAGCGCGTCCTGCACGGTGCCGCCGCCGGGCTGGCTCTGCCAGCCCTTGTAGGCCTCGCCGCGATAACTCACGCCCAGCGCCACGCGCATGCCCATCCCTCCGACGCTCAGAAAGCAAAAACGACAACGGACCGCGGCATCCGCGGCATCCACGGCCCCAAAAAGAAAAGGCGCCCGGCCAGGCCGAGCGCCTTGTCGCGAACCGCCCCGCAGTTTAGCGAAGCTGGTCCAGCATCTGCTGCGCGCGGGCGCGCATCGGGCCGTCGGCCTTGCCGACCAGCTCCTGCAGCACGTCGCGGGCGCCTTCCGTGTCGCCGATCTGGCGGAACTCCTCGGCCAGCTCCAGCTGACGCTGCAGCGCCTCGTCGTCGTTCGGATCGATGCTGTCGAGGTCGACGCCCAGGTCGTCCAGGCTCATCGTATCCGGCGTCGCCGGCTTGGCCTCGTGCGGCGCGCTCAGGTCCGGCAGGTCGACGGAGGCGATGTCCTCGATCTCGTTGGCCTTGCCGTGGGCCGGCGTGTCGGCCGGCAGGTCCAGGTCGATGCTCGACAGGTCGAAGTCCAGCGAGGACGAATCCTGCGCGGGCGCCTTGGCCGGCGTACCGCCGCCCAGGCTGTCCAGGTCGCCGAGGTCGAACTCGAGTTCACGGGCGCTGGCGACGGTCGGACCCGCCGACGGGCCGCTCAGGTCCAGGTCCATGTCCATCGGCGCCTGGCTGGCGGCGGACGGGATCGCCTGCGTGGCGGCCATCGCCGGTGCCGGCGCCGGCGGCGACGCCAGGTCCAGGTCCAGATCCAGGTCCATCAGGCTGGACGGGCCGCTGTCGCGCGGTGCCGCCGCGACGCCGGCCGCCGCGGTCGCCGCCGCGCGGGCCAGCGCGCCGCTGCCGGGATGGGCCATGCCGGTCGCGGGCAGCGTGCTCGCGTTCATCGGCTCGGGACGCTCGTCGTCGTTCTCGAACATCGTCGGCGCGCCACCGGGCTGGTACAGCGGATTCTCCGGATCGGCCTGGCGGCCGAGTTCCTGGACTTTCGCCCAGTCCTCGCCCTGCCCCTTCGTCTCGGCGTACAGCTGCACGGCCAGTTGCTCGAAGCCCTTGATGTCGCGGCGCTTGCCGTAGACCTCCAGCAGCTTCAGGCGGATGGCCAGACGCTCGGGATTGGCGCGCAGCGCTTCCTTCAGGATTTCCTCGGCCTGCAGGTCGCGGCCGTAGGCCAGGTAGACATCGGCCTCGGCGACCGGGTCCACGTCGCCGATCGCGTCGAGCTGGCTCAGCGAGTAGCTCATCGACGACTGGCCGGTCGTGGACGCGTCACGCGTGTCGACACGCTGGCCGCCGCTGTGACCGAAGAACGAATCCGGCGCCAGGCGGCTTTCCGCGAAGGCCGTCTCGGAGCGCGACGCCGCGTCGCGGCGGGCGCGCCAGCGGTTGTAGCCGATGCCGCCGGCGATGACGGCCAGGGCCGCGACCAGTGCCGGCAGGTAGTCGCTCAGCGAATCGAGGAAACCGGGCTCCTCCGGCTCGGGCCTGGGCGCCGGCACGGCGCGCGGGGCCGAGGCGGCGACCGGACGGGAGGCCGGCGCTTCCGCGACGGCGGCCGAGGCCGGCGCGGAGGCGGCGGGCGCCTCCGAGGCGGCCGGCACGTTCGCGGCGACCGTCACCGGCGGCGCCACCGCCGGAGCGGGGGCCGGCGCGGGCGCGGGTGCCGGAGCAGGCGTCGGGGCGGGAGCCGGCGCGGCGGCCGTCGTCGGCGTCGCCGGCTTCGAGGCGGCCGAGGACAGCTTCTTCAGCTCCTCGACGTTACGGGTCAGCTCGGCCACGCGGGCCGCCGAATCCTTCTTCTCGGTCTCCTTGGACACCCTGGACTCGGCGCCGGCGACGCCGCTGGGCTTGCTCAGCGTCAGCTTGTCCGGCGCGTTCGACGTCGCGGGCTTGCGGTCCTCGACGGCGGCCTGCACCGAGCCCTTGGCCTGGCGGCTGTTCTCGTCGGCCTTCAGCGCCGGGGCGGCTTCGGCCAGGCGCTGGCGGTAACCGCCGAAATCGCTGCTCTGCGCCTGGATGACGCGGCGCGCCTCCTGCGGCGTGATGGACTGGACCGACTCGCTGCCAGGCACCGACAGGACGGCACCCGACTTCAGCCGGTTCATGTTCTGGTTGATGAACGCGTCGGGATTGCTGCGGTACAGGCCGACCAGCATCTGGTCCAGCGAGACGCCCGAAGGCTGCGTGCGACCCGCGATGCGCGACAGCGTGTCGCCGGGCTGGACGGTGTATTCGGAGCCGGGCGTGGCCGGCGCGGCCGACGGTGCCGGACGCGGTGCGCGGGCCGTGGCGGGCGCGGGCGGCTGGCTCACCGGGGTGGCCGGCGCGGCGGCCGCCGGCGTCTGCGTCCGGGCCACGGGGGCCGGGGCGGTGACGGCGGGCGTCGGCGCCGGCGCGGAGATCACCGGGGACGTGGCGGGCTCGCTGGAACGCGCGACGTTGTTGTTCGCGGGCGGATCGAACAGCAGCGTGAACTCGCGCGTCAGCCGGCCGTTGGACCAGTTCAGCTCGAGGATCACGTCGACAAAGGGTTCCTGGACCGCGCGGTCGCTGGTCAGGCGCAGGTAGGGTCGGCCGTCGGGACGACGGGCGAGTTGCACCTGCGTGCTGGCCAGCACGCCGTTGTAGTCCAGGCCCGAAGCGCGGTAGGACTCCGGCGGAGCCACGCGCAGCTTGAGCGAGCTGGCCTCATCGGGGCTGAGGCTGCTGACGTCGATCTCGGCGCGCAGCGTCTCGCCGAGCGCCGATTGCACCGTCAATCTCCCCAGTCCCAGACCCCAGGCGGAGCTGGCCGCCAGACCCAACGCGGTGACCGCGGCCACCTGGCTCAGCGCAAAACGCGCATATGCGCTCGCATGTTTTTTCAAGGCGTCCCCCAAAGCAACAAGGCGGCCCCTCCAGAGGACCGCCTGTCATGACGTATTGTTGTTGTGCGGCTGATGCGCCCGCGCAGGCTCCCAGCCAGTCCCGCGGTAGAAAATCACAACGGTGGCAAGCATATACGCATCGTTGCTGAGGTAGCTCATGAATAACAACGATGAGTCACTGCTGATTCACAGCTGGTTACGGCCGTGTCGCTAGAAGGCAACGCAGACGGACCCCAGGCAATCCCTGATCAGCATGAAAAAAGGCGGCGGCACGCGCCACCGCCTTCAGCACCCGAGTCGCAGGTCAGCGATCCAGCAGGATACGCAGCATCCGGCGCAGCGGCTCGGCCGCGCCCCACAGCAACTGGTCGCCGATGGTGAAGGCCCCGACATACTCCGGCCCCATCGCCAGCTTGCGGATGCGGCCGACCGGGATGGTCATCGTGCCGGTGACGGCCACGGGCGTGAGGTCCTTGATCGTGGCTTCGCGGGTGTTGGGCACGACCTTCACCCACTCGTTGTCGGCGGCGATCATGGCCTCGATGTCGGCCAGCGGCACGTCCTTCTTCAGCTTGAAGGTCAGCGCCTGCGAGTGGCAGCGCATCGCGCCCACGCGCACGCAGAAACCGTCGACCGGGATCGCCGAGGTGCCGGCGAAGCCTTCGCCCAGGCCGAGGATCTTGTTGGTCTCGGCCATGCCCTTCCATTCTTCCTTGGACTGGCCGTTGCCCAGGTCCTTGTCGATCCAGGGAATCAGCGAGCCGCCCAGCGGCACGCCGAAGTTGGCCACCTCGTCGCCCGACAGCGAGCGCTGCTTGGCGATGACCTGGCGATCGATCTCGAGGATGGCGCTCTTGGGATCGTCGAGCAGCGGGCGCACGGCGGCGTTCAGCGTGCCGTACTGGGTCAGCAGTTCGCGCATGTGCTGCGCGCCTCCGCCGGACGCGGCCTGGTAGGTCTGGGTGGACATCCACTCGACCAGGCCGGCCTTGTACAGCGCGCCCACGCCCATCAGCATGCAGCTGACGGTGCAGTTGCCGCCGATCCAGTCCTTGCCGCCCTTGGCCAGCGCGTTCTTGATGACCGGCATGTTGACCGGATCCAGCACGATCACGGCGTTGTCCGCCATGCGCAGCGACGAGGCGGCGTCGATCCAGTGGCCGTTCCAGCCCGCGGCGCGCAGCTTGGGGTAGACCTCGCTGGTGTAGTCGCCGCCCTGGCAGGTGATGATGATCTCGCAGCGCTTGAGCTGGTCGATGTCGAACGCGTTCTGCAGCGCGGTCTCGTTCTTCGCGAAGGCCGGGGCGGTGCCGCCGGCGTTCGAGGTGCTGAAGAACAGCGGCTCGATCAGATCGAAATCGCGCTCCTGCGCCATGCGGTCCATCAGCACCGAGCCGACCATGCCGCGCCACCCCACCAAACCAACCAATGTCGTCATTTGCGTACCTTCGTTCATTGAAAGGCCCGGCACTTCTGGCCGGGCATCGCCCAAACACCGTCACACACCCTGGGAGCCTGCCCGGCTCGCTTCGCCGGGTGTGTGAGGTGGGGCGAGACGAACCGGAGCGGACTAGCTCTTGATGGTTTTGGTCGTGGTAATGGCGGTCGTGCCCATGCCTTTGCCGGAAGCAATGGCGGCAACGACGGCATCACCCATCTCGCGGGTGCTCACCTTCTGGGTGCCCTCGCTCCAGATGTCCGCGGTACGCAGACCCTGGGCCAGCACGGCTTGAACCGCCGACTCGATGCGAGCGGCGGCTTCGGGCTGGTTGAGGGAGAACTTGAGCATCATGGCAGCGGAAAGGATTGTAGCCAGCGGATTGGCGATTCCCTTGCCCGCGATGTCCGGCGCGCTGCCGTGGCTGGGTTCGTAGAGCCCCTTGTTGTTCTTGTCCAACGAGGCGCTGGGGAGCATGCCGATGGAGCCGGTCAGCATCGCGGCCTCGTCGGACAGGATGTCGCCGAACATGTTGCCGGTGACGACGACGTCGAACTTCTTGGGCGCCTTCACCAGCTGCATCGCGGCGTTGTCGACGTACATGTGGTCGAGCTCGACGTCCGGATAGTCCTTGTGGACCTCGGTGACCACGTCCTTCCAGAACTGGAAGGTCTCCAGCACGTTGGCCTTGTCGACCGAGGTGACCTTCTTGTTGCGCTTGCGCGCGGCCTGGAAGGCGACGTGGGCGATGCGTTCGATCTCGGGGCGCGAGTAGCGCATCGTGTCGAAGGCTTCCTCGCTGCCGGGGAAATGGCCGTCGACGGCGGTGCGGCGGCCACGCGGCTGGCCGAAGTAGATGTCGCCGGTGAGCTCGCGGATGATCAGGATGTCCAGGCCCGCGACGAGTTCCGGCTTCAGGCTGGAGGCGTGGGTCAACTGCTCGTAACAGATCGCCGGCCGGAAGTTGGCGAACAGGCCCAGCGCCTTGCGCAGGCCAAGGATGGCCTGCTCGGGCCGCAGCGCGCGTTCGAGCTTGTCGTACTTCCAGTCGCCGACGGCGCCGAACAGCACCGCGTCCGCGTCCTGCGCGAGCTCGAGCGTCGCCTCGGGCAAGGGATGGCCGGCGGCCTCGTAGGCGGCGCCGCCGACGGGCGCGGTCTCCAGCTCGAGCGGCAGCTCGAGGACGTTCAGGACCTTGACGGCCTCGGCGACGATTTCGGTGCCGATGCCATCACCGGGCAGGACTGCGATCTTCATAGGGTCCTCAGCGAGTAATTCGATTGTTCAGCCACGGCTTGGTGGCGATGCGTTCGGCTTCGAAAGCCTTGATCTTGTCGGCGTGGCGCAGCGTCAGGCCGATGTCGTCGAAGCCGTTGAGCAGGCAGTACTTGCGGAAGGGCTGCACGTCGAAGGGCAACTCCTCGCCGTCGGGCTTGACGACGACCTGGCGCTCCAGGTCCACCGTGAGCTGGTAGCCGGGGAAGGCGAAGACCTCGTCGAACAGGCGCGCGACCTGGCTCTCCGGCAGCACGATCGGCAGCACGCCGTTCTTGAAGGTGTTGTTGAAGAAGATGTCGGCGAAGCTCGGCGCGATCAGCGCGCGGAAGCCGTACTGCTGCAGCGCCCAGGGGGCGTGCTCGCGGCTGGAGCCGCAGCCGAAGTTGTTGCGCGCGATCAGGATCGACGCGCCCTGGTAACGCGGCTGGTTCAGCACGAAGTCCGGGTTGGGCTTGCGGCTGGCGGGATCCTGGCCCGGCTCGCCGTGATCGAGGTAGCGCCACTCGTCGAAGAGATTCGGGCCGAAGCCGCTGCGCTTGATCGACTTCAGGAATTGCTTGGGGATGATCGCGTCGGTGTCGACGTTCTCGCGATCCATCGGGGCCACGAGGCCCTTGTGCACGGTGAACTTGTCCATGGCGGGTGTCCTGTCGGTCCTCGGGGCTCAGGCGATTCGACGCACGTCGACGAAGTGGCCTTCCATCGCGGCGGCCGCGGCCATCGCGGGGCTCACCAGGTGGGTGCGGCCGCCGGCGCCTTGCCGGCCTTCGAAGTTCCGGTTGCTGGTGGAGGCGCAGCGCTCGCCCGGCTCCAGCCGGTCGGCGTTCATCGCCAGGCACATCGAGCAGCCCGGCTCGCGCCATTCGAAGCCGGCGGCCTTGAAGATCTGGTCCAGGCCTTCGGCCTCGGCCTGCGCCTTCACCAGGCCGGAGCCCGGCACCACCATCGCCAGCTTGACGTTGCCGGCGACGCGGCCGCCCAGGCGCTTCACGACGGCCGCGGCCTCGCGCATGTCCTCGATGCGGCTGTTGGTGCAGCTGCCGATGAAGACCTTGTCGATGCGGATGTCGTTGATCGCCTTGTTGGGCTCCAGCGCCATGTACTGCAGCGCGCGCTCGATGGCGCCGCGCTTGACGGCGTCCTTCTCCTTGTCGGGATCGGGCACGCGGTCGTCGATGGACAGGACCATCTCGGGCGAGGTGCCCCAGGTGACCTGCGGGCGGATCTGCGCGGCGTCGAGCTCCACGACCGCGTCGAACTTCGCGCCGGCGTCGCTGTGCAGCGTGCGCCAATACTGGACGGCCTGGTCCCATTCGACGCCGGCGGGCGTGAACGGACGGCCCTTGACGTACTGGATCGTCGTCTCGTCGACGGCGATCAGGCCGGCGCGCGCACCCGCCTCGATCGCCATGTTGCAGACGGTCATGCGGCCTTCCATCGACAGCGCGCGGATGGCGCTGCCGGCGAACTCGATCGTGTAGCCCGTGCCGCCGGCGGTGCCGATGCGGCCGATGATCGCCAGCACGATGTCCTTGGCACCGACGCCGGGCATGACCTGACCCTCGACCTTGATCAGCAGGTTCTTGGCCTTCTTGGCCAGCAGCGTCTGCGTGGCCAGCACGTGCTCGACCTCGGAGGTACCGATGCCGTGCGCCAGTGCGCCGAAGGCGCCGTGCGTGGACGTGTGGCTGTCGCCGCAGACGACCGTCATGCCGGGCAGCGTGGCGCCCTGCTCCGGCCCGATCACATGGACGATGCCCTGGCGCTTGTCGTTCATCTTGAACTGCGTGATGCCGAAGCGGTCGCAGTTCCTGTCCAGCGTGTCGACCTGCAGCCGCGACACCGGATCGGCGATCCCCTGGCTGCGGTCAGTGGTGGGCACGTTGTGGTCGCTGACGGCCAGGTTGGCCGACAGGCGCCAGACCTTGCGGCCGGCCAGGTCCAGGCCTTCGAAGGCTTGCGGGCTGGTGACTTCGTGGACGAGGTGGCGGTCGATGTAGAGGACGGATGTTCCGTCCTCCTCGGTATGGACCACGTGCTCGTCCCAGAGCTTGTCGTAGAGGGTGCGCGCGGCACCGGCGACGTTGGAGATGTTGGCGGTCATGGGATGGCTCTCCATCACTTCAGGAAAACTTCAAGGAAAGATGGCTGTCTTTGCGCGGCTCACTTCGAGCCCGTCTTGGAAACCGGATTCGCGGCGCTCCCGGAAGTCGTGGGGGTGGCGGACGTGGCGGCGGCCTCCTTGGCGGCCGGGCACAGCGCGTCGACGAAGCGCTGCACCACGGTCGGCAGGCGCTCCTGTCGGGCCACTCCCAGAACATAGTCGCGCTGGGCCCAGGCTTCATCCAGGGTCAGGCGCTTCACGTCGAACACCTGCGCGAAGCGGCGCGACGGCGCGTCGGGCAGTACCGCGACGCCCAGGCCCGCCTCGACCAGCTGCGCGATCGCGTCGAAGCCGCGCACCTGCAGCCGCGCCTTGAGCGTGCGGCCGCGGGCCATGGCTTCCTGCATCATCAGCTCCTGCGCCGCGGCGCCGCCGTGCAGGCCGACGAGGTCATGCTCCAGCAGGTCGTCGAAGCTGACCGACTCGCGTCCGGCGAGCTGGTGCGCCGCCGGCACGAGCACGGCGAGCCGGCCGGTGCGGTAGGACCAGGTCTGCAAGCGGTTGTCCAGCAGCGGCGTCGTGAACACGCCGACGTCGGCACGGCCTTCGGCGACGGCGGCCTGCACCTCGGCGCTGGTCTGGTCCTCGAGGCTGATGCGGATCTGCGGATGGGCCTGCGAGAACGCGGCCAGGTCGGGCGGCAGCGCCTCGGCGATCGCGCCGGCGTTGGCGGCGATGCGCAGGTGGCCCTTGATGCCGCGGGCGAACTCGACGACCTCGCTCTCCAGCGCATGCAGCGAGGCATGCAGCGAACGGATATGACGGACCAGCGCGCGGCAGGCCTCGGTCGGTTCGACGCCGCGGGCGCGGCGCTCGAACAGTTGCACACCCAGGCGCGTCTCCAGGTCGGAGATCCGCTTGCTGGCCGCGGCCAGCGCCAGATGTTCGCGCTCGGCCCCGCGGGTGATCGATCGCGTCTGTTCGATCGCCAACACGAGGTTCAGGGTAGTGAGGTCGAGGCGCATGGTTCGGCGGCGGCTGGTTGAACTGTAGCCTTCGCTCAGAGAGCAAGACTGCGGTGGTTCATGATAATCCCTTCGCCTGAAACGAAAGCTGAAAATCTTCAGCGACGGCCGTTACCGTTGTTTGGCTTGTTTTGGTATTTATCAGGTCCTATGGTGGTACTGCTTTGGTGCGATGTCGGGCCCATCCCACTGAGAGCACCCCACCACGACTTCCAGGAGACCTGCATGTTTTTCCGTGCCCGACCCGCCGGCGCCGTCGCGCTGGCCACGCTCTCGAGCGCCCTCACCGCCCTGCTGGCGCCCGCCCCCGCCCTTGCGCATGGCGCGCCGGAGTTCCCCATCTCGCGCCAGTACAACTGCTACAAGAACCCGTCGCTGCCGGCCTGCCAGGCCGCGATCGCGTTCGGCGGGGAACAGGCGATCTACGACTGGAACGGCGTCAACCAGGCGGCGGCCAACGGCAATCACAAGGCGGTGGTCCCCGACCTCAAGATCTGCGCCGGCGGCCAGGAGAAGTTCAAGGGCTTCGACCTGGCGCGGGCGGACTGGCCGGCGACGGCCTACTCGCCAGGCGCGGACGGCAAGTACGAGTACCGCTACAACGCGACCGCGCCGCACCGCTCGCTGAACTGGACCTTCTTCCTGACGCGCGACGGCTGGAACCCGACGGTGTCGCCGCTGCGCTGGTCGGACCTGGAGCAGGTCCAGCAGCTCGGCCCGGACCAGATCGTCACGGTGGGCAAGACCTACACGATGAAGCTGAGCCTGCCGCGACGCACCGGCAAGCATGTGCTGTTCTCCGCCTGGCAGCGGGCAGACAGCACCGAGGCGTTCTACGCCTGCTCCGACGTCGACTTCGGCGGCGGCGGCACGACGCCGCCGGGCACGCCTTCGGGGCTGAAGCAGATCGGCCAGGTCTCGGCGGCGCAGGACCTGCCGTCGGGCAGCCAGGTCAAGCTGCGGGTGTTCAACACCGCGGGCAATGACCTGGAGACGATCTCGGTGGCGTTGACCGCGGCGACGACCAAGGCCTCGTGGCTGGGCCAGATCGCGACCAAGGTGAACCAGACCTCGGGCTACGTGAAGGTCGGCACGCTACAAGGCGGCAACGTGGTCGTGCCCAGCGGGGCGACGGTGATGGACGTCTACCTGCAGAACGCCAACTCCGGCGCGAGCTACGCGCTGGACGTCATCCTGCCGTCGACGCCGCCGACCAATCCGCCTGGCGGCACCGCCTGGACGGAAGGCGCGAGCTACACGGCCGGCCAGGTGGTGAGCTACGGCGGCAAGCAGTACCGCTGCCTGCAGGCGCACACCGCCTATGTCGGCGCCGGCTGGAACCCGGCCGTGACGCCGACGCTCTGGCAGGCGATCTGAGCCAGGGTCAGTCCTTGACCCCGAGGAGGCTGCGGCCCAGGGCCTCGGCCACCTCGATCCCGTCCACGCCGGCGGACATGATGCCGCCGGCGTAGCCGGCGCCCTCGCCCGCCGGGTACAGGCCGCGCACGTTGAGGCTCTGGTAGTCCTTGCCGCGCGTGATGCGCAGCGGCGAGGACGTCCGCGTCTCGACGCCGGTCAGCACCGCGTCGTTCATCGAGAAGCCGCGGATCTGGCGCTCGAAGGCCGGCAGCGCCTCGCGGATCGCGTCGAGCGCGTACTTCGGCAGGCTGCCGAAGCCCTTCTGCTGCAGGTCGGTCATCGTCACGCCGGGCTTGTAGCTCGGCTCGACCCCACCCAGCGCGGTGCTGCGCTGTCGCTTGACGAAGTCGCCGACCAGCGCGGCGGGCGCCTTGTAGCCGCCCTCCCCGAGCTCATACGCGCGCGATTCCCAGAAACGCTGGAACGCGAAGCCGTCCAGCGGATTGACCGCGCTGCCGTCCTTCTTCCCGTCCTGGCGATAGTCCTCGGGCGTGATGCCGACGACGATGCCCGCGTTCGCGTTGCGCTCGGCGCGCGAGTACTGGCTCATGCCGTTGGTGACGACGCGGTTCGGCTCCGAGGTCGCCGCGACCACCGTGCCGCCCGGGCACATGCAGAAGCTGTAGACCGAGCGGCCGTTGCCCGCGTGGTGGACCAGCTTGTAGTCCGCCGCCCCGAGGAGGGGATGTCCCGCGTTCGGGCCGAAGCGGGCCTTGTCGATGATCGACTGCGGATGCTCGATGCGATAGCCGATGGAGAACGGCTTGGCCTCCATGTGGACGCCGCGCGCATGCAGCATCGTGAAGGTGTCGCGCGCGCTGTGCCCCAGCGCGATGACGACGTGATCGGCGCGGAGCTGCGCGCCGGACTCGAGCGTCACGCCGCGCACGTGGCGCTGGCCGTCGGCGCCGGGCTCGAGCAGCAGGTCGGTGACCTTCTGCTGGAACCGAATCTCGCCGCCCAGGCTTTCGATCTCCGCGCGCATCTTGATGATCATGCTCACCAGGCGGAAGGTCCCGATGTGCGGCTTGCTGACGTAGAGGATCTCCTCCGGCGCGCCGGCCTTGACGAACTCGGTCAGGACCTTGCGGGTGAGGAAGCGCGGATCGGAGATCTGGCTGTAGAGCTTGCCGTCGGAGAAGGTGCCCGCGCCGCCCTCGCCGAACTGGACGTTGGACTCGGGGTCGAGCACGCTCTCGCGCCACAGGCCCCAGGTGTCCTTGGTGCGCTCGCGGACCTGCTTGCCGCGCTCCAGCACGATGGGCCGCAGGCCCATCTGCGCCAGGACCAGCGCGGCGAAAAGCCCGCAGGGACCGAAGCCGATGACGACCGGACGCAGGCGTTCGCCGCCGCTGTCCGCGCCGCCCCTGCCCTCTTCGCCGTGCGCGCCGAAGAAGTCCGTCGGCGCATGGCCGACGAACTTGTACGCGGTGTCGGGCGAAGGCTTGATGTGGGAGTCGCCGGCGTGGCGCTGGAGCAGCGCGGCCTCGGCGGCGGCATCACCGACCTCGCAGTCGACGGAATAGATCAGCACCATCGCGGTCTTCTTGCGCGCGTCATAGCTGCGCTTGAAGACGGTGAAGGCCTGGAGCTGCGCGTCGGGGATCCCGAGCCGTTCGACGACGGCGGGGCGCAGCGCCTCCTCGGGATGGTGGAGGGGCAGTCGGAGTTCGTTGATGCGGATCATGGCGATTGATCTGGCAGCGATGCCGCGCGGGGATCGAGGCGAGCCGGGCGCGGCAGAAAGCAAAACAGGCCCTGCCGGGGGGCATGGGCCTGTTGTCGGATCGACGGGGTCTTGCTCCCCGCGATCTCAACCCGAGTGCGGACGCTTGCCCGGGTTCTTCTTCGAGCGGGTGTGCGAGCCGCGCTCGAGGCTGCTCTTCTGGCCACGATGGGTGGTGACGGTCACGCCCTTCGGCGCGACGGGACGGGGAGAAGCCTTGCGGTCGGCTTCGGTGACGATCTTGTTGCCCATGTTGGCTCCGGTAATGAACTGAGAAACACCTGCCCGAAGTCACAGACTCGCCGGCCTCGGACCCCGAAGGGGCGACCGGTTGCCTGGAGCAGCGTCGGAAATACGGTGAAGGGCGGGAGTTTACACGCCTCGGAGGGGTTCCCGCGCTCCCCCTCCGCGGGGACGCCCGCCTGTCAACCATCCCCCCTCGGGTCCGTTGACCGTCGAGCGGGTCGTCGCGACGATGATCCGCTTTCGGCCGGCACGGCGTCCGAGGCGCCGGCCGGCCGCCACACAGAGGGAGAACCCATGTCATTCCCGTTCCCGTCCCGATCCGTGGCCGCCCAGGCCTGCCTGCTGGCGGCCGCGGCCGCGGCGCTCCTCGGTTGCTCCACCCTGCGACAGCAGGACGGCGCCCGGCTGCCGGAACCCGCGGCGGCCGCCACCACGCCGCCGCCCCCCGCACCGGCGCCCCCGCCGGTCGTGGCCCCGCACGCCCCGCTCTATCCGGCCCCCGCGGCGATGGCCAGGGAGTCGCGCGTCGTCGCCGTCACCGGCTACGCCCCGCAGGCGATGCAGCCGCCGCCGGTGTCGACGGCCAGGTACACCGCCTTCTCCGACAACCCCTGGCAACGCGTCGGCGAGGCCCCGGTCTCGACCTTCAGCGCCAGCGTCGACACCGGCAGCTATGCCAACGTCCGCCGCTTCATCAACCGCGGCCAGATGCCGCCGCTGGACGCGGTGCGGGTCGAGGAACTGGTGAACTACTTCGGCTTCGACGCCCCCGGCCCCGACGCCGGCGAGCGCGACCCGTTCAAGGTCCGGGCGCAGGTGCTGGCCTCGCCGTGGAACGGCGAGCGTGGCCTGATCCGGATCGCGATCAAGGGCAAGGACATCGCCAAGGCCAGCCTGCCGCCGGCCAACCTGGTGTTCCTGGTCGACGTGTCGGGATCGATGAACCCCGAGGACCGGCTGCCGCTGGTGAAGTCGGCGCTGAAGCTGCTGACCGCGCAACTCCGCCCGGTGGACCGGGTCAGCCTGGTGACTTACGCCAACGGCACCCGCATCGCGCTGCCGCCGACCCCGGGCGACCGGAAGTCGACCATCAACGACGCGATCGACCAGCTCCAGGCCGGCGGGGGCACCTACGGCGAGGGCGGCCTGAAGCTGGCCTATGCGCAGGCGCGCGAGTCCTTCATGCCCGAGGGCATCAACCGCGTGCTGCTGGCCACCGACGGCGACCTGAACGTGGGCGAGACCGACCAGGACGCGCTCGCCAGGATGATCGAGGGCCAGCGCAAGAGCGGCGTGACGCTGACGGCGCTGGGCGTGGGTCAGTCCAACTTCAACGAAGCGCTGATGAAGAAGCTGGCCGACACCGGCAACGGCAGCTATCACTACCTCGATTCGCTGCAGGAAGCGCACAAGGTGCTGGTCAACGAGATGACCTCGACGCTGGCGACGATCGCGCAGGACCTGAAGCTGCAGGTCGAGTTCAACCCGGCGACGGTGCAGGAGTACCGCCTGATCGGCTACGAACTGCATGCGCTCAAGCGCGAGGACTTCAACAATGACCAGGTGGACGCGGGCGACATCGGCGCCGGTCACCAGGTCACGGCGCTGTACGAGTACGTGCCCGCGGGCGCGAGGGGCAGCGTCGATCCACTGCGTTACGGCAGCGAGGGCAAGGGCAGCGAGGGCAAGGCCGACGCGGCGGTCAAGGACAGGCCGCGAGCGGGCACGAAGAACGAACTGGCCTGGATCAAGCTGCGCTACAAGGCACCGGGACAGACGACGAGCCAGTTGGTGGAGCTGCCGGTGACGAAGCCGGCGAGCATGCCGGCGCTGGCGGCCCAGGACGCCGACACGCGCTTCGCGGTGGCGGTGGCGGCCTGGGGTCAGTGGTTGCGCGGCAGCACGCTGATCGGCGACTATGGTCCCGACCAGTTCGTGCCGCTGGCGCGCGGCGCGCGCGGGGAAGACCGCTTCGGTCACCGGGCCGAGTTCGCGAGACTGGCCGAACTGTCCGCCAGCCTGAAGCGCTGAGCCTGAGGCCGACGGGCCTTCCCAGGCTCAGTCGGCGCCGAGCCCGCCGGCGTCCAGCGCCGGTGGGCGCAGCAGATCGACGTCCACCCCCATCGCCTCGCTGGCGCGTTCGACCGCCTGCCAGAGTTCGGCCGGCATCTGCAGGATTTCCTCCGGCGATGCGGCGCGGGCGATCCACGCGTCAATCTCCTGGTGTTGAGCCACCGTGATCAGGTCCAGGTTCAGCATCTCGTCGATGGTTTTCACGGTGATTCCTCGAAGTCCATGCGCGTCTCACAACCGGGCGCGCACGACACAGGGTATCAGTCCGCGAGGAGGTTTCCCCGCACGTCATCGGCGCGCACCTCGAAACTTGGCGAATCGCGTCGCATCGCGGCGCGGATGCGCATCCATCGGTCATGTCCGTCATTCGCACGGCGGCTCTTCCTACAGCGTCCGCCTGGCCCTGCGCCTAAGGTCGAGGGATGAAGCCCCCCTCGCCCCCCGCGCCCCCCGCGCCCCCCGCGCCCCCCGCGCCCACTTCGCCCACTTCGCCCGCCAACGCGCCCGCCGATGCGCCCGCCGATGCGTCTGCCACGCCGCCCTCCCCCGAGGATGGGCCAGCGGCCGCCGACGAGGACACCGTCCCGCTGCTGCTGCGCGGCTTTTCGGTCGTGCATGCGGCACTCGCGCTGCTGTTCGCGGCGATGGCGCTGCTGCTGCTCGCGATCGCGGCCAAGGAAGCCTGGATGGCACTGCACCTCGACTGGGACGACCAGGCCGCGCAAATGGTCATCGAGGCGATGGGCGTGCTCGCGGCGGCGGTCGTCGCGCTGCAGATCGCCCAGACGGTCACCGAGGAGGAGGTCATCCGCAGTGCCCACATCAGCGCGCCCACCCGCGTGCGGCGCTTCCTGTCGCGCTTCATGGTCGTGATCGTCGTCGCGCTCGCGATCGAGGCGCTGGTGGCGACCTTCCGGGCCGCGCATTCGGATTCCACGCTGCTGCTGCATGCCGCGGCGATGGTCTTCGCGGTGGGCGCGCTGCTCACCGGCTGGGGCCTCTTCATCCGCCTGAACCGGTCGGCCGAGGAACTCGAACCCGAGGCCATGCGCGAGGCCAAGCGGGAGGATCACAAGCTGAAGTGACGCGACGGTCCCTCCATCTCAATCGATGGGTCAGGCCGGATGGGCCTGATGACGCTGATGGTCTTGATGGGCGAGCCGGTACAGCCCGACATCCACGCGGCCCGAGCGGAAGCCAGCCTCGCAATAGCAGAGGTAGTACTCCCACAGCCGCTTGAACGGCAGGTCGAAGCCCTGGGCCTCGATCGCGGGCCACTCGGCCAGGAAGCGGCGGCGCCATTCGACCAGCGTGGCCGCATAGCCGCGCCCGAAGCGCGCCTGCGTCGAGAAGCTCAGGCCCGCGGCGCGGGCCTCGCCGGCCATGCGCTCCGGCGTCGGCAGCATGCCGCCGGGAAAGATGCAGCGCTGGATGAAATCCGGGTTGGCGCGATACCGCTCGAAGTGCCGCTCGTCGATCGTGATGGCCTGCAGCACCGCCAGGCCGCCGGGGTGCAGCCGGTCGCGCAGCGTCGCGAAGTAGACCGGCCAGTAGGCCTCGCCGACCGCCTCGATCATCTCGATGGAGACGATGCGGTCGAAGCGGCCCTGGACGTCGCGATAGTCCTGCAGCCGCAGGTCGACCCGGTCGGCCACGCCCCATTGCGCGGCGCGCGCCTGGGCGAAGCGCAGCTGCTCGGTCGACAGCGTCACCCCGACGACCTCCACCCCGCAGCGCTTGGCCAGCGTCGCCGCCAGCGTGCCCCAGCCGCAACCGATCTCCAGCACCCGCTGGCCCGCGCGCAGGTCCAGCAGCTCGACGATGCGATCCAGCCGCCGCGCCTGGGCGCGCTCCAGCGAGTCGACGTCGACATCGACGTGCGCGTCCCTTCCGACCGCGCCCGTACCATCGCGCCGCTCACCGCAGCTCTCATTGCCCGGCTCGTCATACATCGCGCTCGAATACAGCATGCTGTCGTCCAGCCACCGCTCGTAGAAGCGGTTGCCGAGGTCGTAGTGCGCGGCGATGTTGTGCCGGCTGCCGCTGCGCGTGTTGGCGTTCGCGCGATGCAGCAGGCGCGACAGCCAGCGCGCCGGCCCGCGCGTCTCGGCCACCTTGCCCAGCGCGGCCTCGTTGGCGATCCCGAAGGACAGCAGCGCCGTCAGGTCGGGCGTGCTCCAGTCGCCGTCCCGGTATGAGAAGGCCAGGCCCAGGTCGCCCTGCAGCAACATCCGGATGGCCGGTCGCCAGCGATGCAGGCGCAGCGCCGCGGCCGGACCGGGGTACGGGCCGACGGCTTCGACGCAGCGCCCGTCGGGCAGCGTCAGCGACAGCCGCCCCAGCTGGATGCGCGACAGCACGCGCCGCAGCACGTCAAGGCGAGCGCCCAGCCGGTCGCCGCTCAAGGTCGCGGCGGTGATCTCAAGGACCGCGGGCGCGGTCATGAACGAGCTCTCTTCATGCATGTCGAGTCGTGTCGATTGGGGTGGATCCATCAGCGCGGATGACGGTCATCGGACAGTCCGGCGCGGCGGGCCGATCGTGCAGGCGCGCGCCCTTCAGCCACAGCCGCAGCGCCTCCCAGTGGATGCCGGCGACGACCTTCAGCGTCAGCAGCGGATGGGTCACCAGCAGGCGCAGCAAGGCGCCGTCGGTCAGCGGCGTGCGGGCGGCATCCAGCCGCGCGTTCAGGACGGCCGACCCATCGCCGCTGTCGTGCACGCTCACGCCGATGGACAGCCGCTCGCGCGGTGGCTCGATCCTGAAGCGGTACTCCAGCGCCATGCCCAGGAACGGCGACACGTACAGGCGCTTGCCGCTGCATTGCTCGACGAGCGGGCCGTCGCGCTGCGCCTCGTCCACTTCGATCAGGTAGCTGTGCCGTTCGCCGAAGGTGTTGTTGACCTCGTAGACGATCGCGCGCAGCGGGCCGTCCGGCGCATGGCAGAACCAGACGCTCAGCGGATTGAAGGCATAACCGAGGATCCGCGGCATCGCCAGCAGCCGCACCGCGCCGCCGATCGGCAGCCCCGCCAGCGCGAGGCGCGCGTCCACCTGGGCCCGCAGCGCGGGCACGTCCTTCGCCGTGCCGTCGCCATGGTCGTCCGGCCGGAAACTGAACAGGTTGAAGCGCCCCACCGAGAAGCACCGCAGCCGCGCGTCCAGCGCCGGCAACTCGTCGATGTCGAGCAGCAGCGTGAACATCCGGTACTGCAGCCGATGCCGCAGCGGCTTCAGGCGCTGATGCATCACCCGACCCCGGTAGATCGCGGCGTGCAGATCCGCGTCCGGCCGCGTGCTCATGCGGTCACCGCCCGCGGCAGCTGGATGCGATCGGACTCACCGGCGACCGTCCACGGCCGGCGCACGCCGCCGAGCGCCTCGGCCACCGCGAGCCCAGCCTGCAGGCCGTCCTCGTGGAATCCAGATCCGAAGTAGGCGCCGCAGAACCAGGTCCGTTGCCGCCCCTGCAGGGACCAGAGCTCGCGCTGGGCGGCGATCGCGCCGGCGTCGAAGCGCGGATGCTCGTACACGTCGGTGCGGATCAGGTGCTCCGGCCGCGGCGCCGTCGACGGGTTCAGCGACACGAACAGCGGCGCCGCGCTCCGCCCTTGCGGCAGGTGCGGCTGCAGGCGGTTCATCCAGTAGGTGACCGTCGGCGGCACCTCGCCCGGCGAAACGCCCGGCCCCGCCCCCGCCAGATAGTTCCAGCTCGACCAGACCGCCCGCCGGCGCGGCATCAGCGCGGGATCGCGATGCAGCACCGCCAGGTTGCGCGTGTAGGGGAAGGCGCCGAGCAGACGCCGCTCCGCGTCGCTCGGCGCGGTCAGCATGCGCAGCGACTGGTCCGCATGGCTGGCCAGCACGACGTGGTCGAAGGCCGGCGTCCACGCGCCGCGGCGCGTGCGCAGCCTCACCCCGTCGGCCTCGCGGGCGACGGCGATGACCGGCTCGTCACGATGGATGCGATCCGCGAAGCCCTGCGTCAGGCGCTTCACGTACTCGCGGCTGCCGCCGTCGACGGTGCGCCAGACCGGCCGCCCGGCGATCTTCAGCAGCCCGTGGTTCTCGCAGAAGCGCACGAAGGCGGCGACCGGATAGCGGCCGATGTCGGCCGCCGACGAGGACCAGATCGCCGCGCCCATCGGATAGAGGTGGTCGTCGCGGAAGGCCCGGCCGTAGCCGCGCAGGTCGAGGTAGGCCTCCAGCGGAAGGTCGCCGCACTGGGCGGCGTCGCGCGGGGCCTCGCGATAGAAGCGCAGCAGGTCGCGCAGCATGCTCCAGAAGCGCGGGCGGACCAGGTTGGCGCGCTGCGCGAACAGTCCGTTGAGGTCGGTGCCGGCGTATTCGAGCGCGCCATCGCGCAGGCTGACCGCGAAGGACATGTCCGAGGCCCGCGTCGGCACGTCCAGATGGCGGAACAGCGCGCTCAGGTTGGGATACGCCGGCTCGTTGTAGACGATGAAGCCGGTGTCGACGGGCACCTGCAGCGGGCCACAGGGCGCGTCCACGGTGTGGCTGTGGCCGCCAAGCCGCGCGTCGGCCTCGAAGACCTGCACCTCGTGGCGTTGCGACAGCAGCCATGCGCAGGACAAGCCCGAGATGCCGGCGCCGACCACCGCCACGCGCAGCGGGCGCCCCTCATCCAGGAGCGAGCTCGGCGGGCTGGGGCGGTCGGTGGGGCGGTCCATGGGCGCGTCCTTGTTGGTCTTGCCGGTTCGACGGTGGTGTTCCGGTGTTCCGGCGTTCTTGCAGTCCGGTCGCCGGCGCTTGGCCGGCGCTTGGCCGGCGGTCGGGCGGCGGTTCGGCTGTCGGTCGGGAGCTTCTACGCGGGCGCCCGCGTTTTGGATTCCTCCGGCGTGAAGCATTCCGACCTCGCCCGGGCGAGGGTCGCCCGCATGGCAATCGGTCCCGGGTCGAGCGATGATCCGGTTCGGCGTTCGCCGCGTAAGAGGGGCCATGGGCATCCTGAGACGCGACGAACTCCGCTCGGCCCCGGCCACGACGCCGGGAGCCGACCCTCTGTTCGTCCCCGCCTCCGATGCGCCGAAAGCCCGCCACTTGAAGATCGTCCCGCTCGATCCCGATCGCAGCGCGCCGCCGTCCCCGCCCGGGGACGACTGGCCGGCGCTGATGCGCCGCGTGTCCGAGCATCGGGACCGGGATGCCTTCGGGCGCCTGTTCTCGCACTTCGCGCCGCGGGTGAAGAGCTACCTGATCCGCACCGGCAGCACCGAGGGCGCCGCCGAGGACCTGGCGCAGGAGGCGCTGGTGACGGTGTGGCGCAAGGCGGCGCTCTTCGACCCGGCGCAGGCCGCCGTCTCGACCTGGATCTTCACGATCGCGCGCCGGTTGCGCATCGACGCCGCGCGACGCCACCAGCTGGACGGCGCCGGCGACGAGTGTTTCGAATTCGATCGCCTCGAGGCCGACCAGCCCGGCGTGGCCGAGCAGGCCGACGCGGCCCGGCTGTCGCGCCGGGTGCGGGACGCGCTCGACCGCCTGCCGCCCGAACAGGCGCAGGTGCTGCGCCTGTCCTTCTACGACGACGAGCCGCATGCCCGCATCGCCGAGGAGCTCGGCCTGCCCCTGGGCACCGTCAAGTCCAGGATCCGGCTGGCCGTGGCGCACCTGCGCCGGCTGATCGATCTCTGATGTCCCGACTCCCGTTGCCCGCCCCGACCATGCCGCCCCCCTCCGACATCCGCCACCACCCTGCCGACGAGCTGCTGCTGTCGCTCGTGAGCGGCGCGTTGCCTGTCGGACTGCGGCTGGTGACGGAAAGCCACCTGGAACTCTGCCCGGCCTGCCGGGAGCGCGTGGCGATGCTGCGCGCGCTCGGCGGCGTGATGCTGGACGAGCAGCCCGCGGCGCCGATGCGCGAGGACGCCCTGGCCCGGGCCTGGGCCCGGATCGATGGGCTCGAGGCGGCCGATCGCGCCGCGGTGCCGGAGCCGCCGCGCAAGGTACCCGCGCCGCCGCCGCTGCCGGTCGGCGCCATCTGGCCGGCGGCGCTGGCGGGTTGCAGCGCGACGCGCTGGCGCTGGATCGGTCCGGGCATGCGCTGGAGCCGGGTGACCGTGCCCGGCGCGCCCGAGGCCAACGTCTTCCTGCTGCGCATCGGCGCCGGCAAGTACCTGCCGCAGCACACGCACAGCGGCACCGAGCTGACGCAGATCCTGTACGGCCATTTCCACGACGGCCGGGCACTGTTCGGGCCGGGCGACTTCGACCTCGCCGACGGCGAGGTCCACCATCAACCGGTGGTGCAGGACGGCAGCGAGTGCATCTGCGTCGCCGCCGTCGAGGGGCGCCTGAACTTCGATGGGCTCATCGCCCGCTGGTTCGGATCGCTCGTCGGCATGTAGCGGCGGTGAGCGCCGCGCCAGCGCCCGAGGCGACGCCGCTCACGATCGCGCCCCAGACGAGGTCGATGGCGGTGATGTGCCACGGCCAGTCGCGCAGCGTGGCCTGGTTGGTGAAGTCGTAGGTCGCGTAGGCGAGGAAACCGAACAGCGCGCCGCGTCCCAACGCGCCCATGAACGGTCTTCCGCCCAAGGCCGGCGCGACCGCGAAGAACACCAGGCCACCGACATACAGCGGATAGAACAGCGCGACCGCGCGCCAGTCGATCGTCGCCGCCATCAGGTGGCCGATGGCCGGCTGGTACAGCGCGCCCGCGCTGAGCTGGAGCCAGACCGCGTCCATGGCAAGGAACGCGACCAGCGTCGACGCATAGGCCAGTGGCCAGCGCCAGGCCGGCGCGCGGGTGGCGATGGGATCGTCGTGGATTCGCATGAGGTCTCCGGTTCAAGGCAATCGGTAGGTCAGGACGCGGCCGCCCTTGACCTGGGCATCCAGGCCGATCCAGCGGCCATCGGCACGATCGCGCCACAGCGTGAGCACCTGGCGCGCGGGCGACGGCTTGCCCGAGGCCTCCGCGGCGGGCAAGGCCCGCGCGACGGAGGTGATGCGCCAGCGCGCCGCGTCGACGTCCCGTCCACCGACCGGCAGGGTCGCGTCGGGCAGGCGCTCGACGCTGATCTCGTCCACGTCGCCGGTCTGCGGATTCAGCAGACGCCGCTGCTGGACCAGACCGGGGTGCCAGTACGCGTAGCTCATGAGGCAGGCCGGCTCGCCGGCAATGGGGGTTGTGGTCGCCGTGGCGGCACTCGCCGCTGCGGGGGGACCCAACCGCCGGTCGACCTCGACGGGCCTGCCATCGTCATCGGTGCTGCTGCGGATCTCACTCAGGCAATCGCCGCGCCAACGTTCGCGCGCCTCGTGGCGATAGCGGAACACGGTGATGCCGAGCAGGCGGACGTCGAATCGCGCGGTGCTCGACACCGTGCGCGCGTCCGCGGGGCCGTCGACGACGAAACGGTGCGTGCCGATCGGCTTGCCGTCCAGGCGGACCTCGAAATCCCAGGTCTGGGCGATGGCGGGCGCCGCGGCCACGGCCGCGAGCGTCAGGAATGCGCAGCGCACCCGGCGGGCGACCCGCTCCCGGATCGCGGGCCGCCCCCTCGCGCTCAGCGCGCGCCGTCGCGCCGGGGCGGCCATGGGATGAAGGCGCTGGTGCGCGCGATGTAGTCGCGATAGGCGGGGCGGCGCTCGCCGATGTCCTGCTCCAGCAGCGTGACGCCGGAAACGCGCAGCAGCAGGAAGGTCATCATCAACGGCGAGACCAGTCCCCAGGCGCCCGCCGCGCCGCCCGCGCTCAAGCCCATGAGGCCGAGGCCCCACCACACGCAGCATTCGCCGAAGTAGTTGGGATGCCGCGAGTAGCGCCACAGCCCACGATCCATGACCCCGCCGCGATTCGCGGGATCGCGACGGAAGCGGGCGAGCTGCGCGTCGGCGACGGCCTCGATCAGCAGTCCGACCGCGGCCAGCGCGACGCCGAACGTGTCCCACAGGGCCCAGGGAGCGCTCCCCGGCCTGCTCGCGGCGAGCATCGGCCATCCGACGATCCAACCCAGCACCGCCTGCAGCAGAAATACCAGCCACAAGCTCTTCAGCGCGAAGTTCGGTTGGTTGCGTTCGCGGATCGCGCGGTAGCGGCGGTCCTCGCCATGACCCCAGTTGCGCGCGGTCACGTAGACGGCCAGCCGCAGCGCCCAGGCGAGCGTGATCACCAGCATGACGTTGGCGCGCAGACCGCCCTCGCCTTGCCATGCATAGAACGCGACGGGCACGGCGATGAACGCCGACCAGACGCGATCGGCCAGGCTCGCGTCGCGCAGCGGCAGACTCGCGAGCCAGGTCGGCAGCGCGATGGCGACGGCGATCAGCAGGCCGGCGAGTCCGAGCGCGGGAATGAACGGGAGCGACGCGAAGAGCGACATGGCCAGGTCTCAGCGCCTGGGTGCGAAGAGGTAATGGCTGACCCACCACTGCTGGCCGCGGTCGTAGGCGAAGAGTTCCTCGACGGACAGCAGGAAGAGCCGCCAGCGCTGCCACCACATCGGCGCGTCGGCGGCGCCGTAGACGGACTCGAAGACGGGCCACAGCGCGGCGCGACGGGCGTCGAAGCGTTCCAGCCAGGCCGCGGCGGTGCGCGCGTAGTGGCGGCCGTCCCAGCGCCAGCGGTCCAGCAGCGCCAGGTCGTCCTGGCACAGCAAGGCGAGGTCGTCGCTGGGCATCATGCCGCCGGAGAAGAAGTACCGGCTCATCCAGTCGGTGGCGTCGCGGACCTCGAAGGCATAGGGAGCCTCGCGATGCGCGAAGACATGCATGAAGAACCGGCCGTCGTCGCGCAGCCAGCCGGCCACCTTGCGGAAGGCCTGGGGCCAGTTGCGCAGATGCTCGAACATCTCGACGGACACGATGCGGTCGAATCGTCGCTCGAGACTGCCGTCGTCGCCGAAAGCGTTGAAGTCGCAGGTCAGCACCTGCAGGTTGCGAAGGCCGCGCGCGGTCGCCTGCGATTCGATGAACTCGCGCTGGGACGCCGAGTTCGAGACCGCCAGGATCCGCGACGCCGGATACCGCGCCGCCATCCACAGGCTCAGCGAACCCCAGCCGCAGCCGAGCTCGAGGATCTCCTGCCCGTCGGCGAGGCCGGCGCGTTCGGCAGTGGCTGCGAGCGCGGCCTCCTCGGCCGCCTCGAGCGTGTCCACGCCCTCGGGCCACCAGCAGCAGCTGTACTTGCGCTGCGGGCCGAGCATGGCCTCGAACAAGGCCGGCGGCAGCTCGTAGTGCTGCTCGTTGGCCTTGTCCGTCTGCACCGCGAGCGGCGCGGCGCGCAGCGAGGCCAGGAAGGACTGCGTCAGCGCCGCGGCCGTCTCGAAGTCATGGTGGTGCGATTCGTCCAGGCGCTGCCGGAGCAGCCGCCGGATGCCCAGCCGCACGGCGGCCTCGGGCAGCAGGCCGCGTTCGGCGAGACGGACGGCGATCGATGACAGGTCGAGATCCATGGGAGAGCCTGGGAGCTGGAATCCTCTCCTGTACGCAGCAAGTCGTGGCCTGGATCACTGGCCGCTTCTCGATGCTGCCCGCTCCCCGTTTTCCGAAACACCCTTCTTCCCAGCCGATGCTGGCCTCGCCATTGTTTGGCTCCCCCAAACACTGCTTGTGCGAACCGCTTGTTTATCGATGGCGCGCGGATTCCTACAGTGACTGCATCCGCAATCACTCCGAAGGAATGCCTTCCATGACCACCCGCGACGTCGTCTTCCCGCCCAACCGCCACGCGCTGTACGAGCTCCACCGCTACTCCCCCGCCATCCGGTCCAACGGTCTGCTGTTCGTCTCCGGCCAGGTCGGCAGCCGGGCCGATGGCTCTCCCGAGCCGGTGCTCGACGACCAGGTGCGCCTCGCGTTCAAGAACCTCAACGCCATCCTGGCGGCCGCCGGCTGCAGCTTCAAGGACGTCATCGACGTCACCGTGTTCATGGTGGACCCGCACACCCACTTCGAGCGCGCCTGGGCAGTGGCCGCGGAGTTCTGGGGCGAGGCGCCCTACCCGACCGCCACCGCCATCGGCGTCACCTGGCTGTCGGGCTTCCAGTTCGAGATCAAGGTCATCGCCAAACTTCCGGAAGGCGCGTGAAGCTGGGAGACACTGCGGGCTCCTCGACCCGACCCGCAGCCACACGGTGACCCAGCCCGCCCGACGCCTCGCCCGTCCCGAAGACCTCGAAGCGGTCTTCGCGATCTACTCGCATCCCAAGGTCGTGCCCTACCTGACCTACGAGCCGATGGACCTCGCGTCCTTCGTGCCGATCTTCGACGAGCTCGTGCGCAGCGGCTGCTTCTGGATCTGGGAGGTGGACGGCGTGGTCGCCGGCTTCTACCGGGCGACGCGTTATCCGGGTCGCGTCAGCCACGTGCTGCTGCTGGGCACGCTGGCGGTCGACCCCGCGCGGCATGGCCAGGGCGTCGGCCGGGCCATGATCGACGATGCCCTGCGGCACTTCCGCGCCGCCGGCATCCGCCGCGTGGAGCTCTACGCCGAGACCGACAACGAGCAGGCGCTGGCCTTCTACCGGCGCCTCGGCTTCGTCGTGGAGGGAACGCTCCGGGACTTCTACAAGCGCGCCGACCAGGCGCACTACGTCGACGAGCATGTGCTCGGACTGCTGCTGGTCTGATCGACTGCGATGCCGCTCTTCACCTACATCGTCGGCTACCGGGGCGACACGCACGTGGCCCAAGGCAGCCACAGCAACTTCACCGGTTTCGCGATGACCTGGGCCTCGGCCCTGCCCGCGACGGCCTTGCAATCGCTCACGCCGGTGCTGCGCAAGGAATTGGCGCGACGCGCGTGCGAAGGAACGTTCGAGAAAGTCGCCGGGACGACGCACGTCTGGACGAAGAGCATCGAGATCGGCGGAAGCCGCTTGACCGTCCATGCGGTTCAGACGGAACGATAGGTCGACGGAACGATAGGACCTATGGCGCCGCCCGCGGCCGCACGTCGAGTTCCTTGAACCCCGTTGCCGCATCGGGCCGCCGCGACAACGCCCATTCGTCCAGCCAGGCGATGAGCAGCTCGGCCGTCGTCCGGACGACGCAGCCATGGGCCAGGTGCCCGCCGGTCACGCGGCCCTGGGCATCGGCCACGCTCGCATGCAGGTGCGCGCCATCGGGCGACAACGATCCGGAGAGCGAGAGCAACTCGCTGGGGCCCTCGACGACCGTCTCGCCATCCGCGGCGGCCAGCCGAAGGCGCGCATCGGTCAGGCTGCCGATGCCGGCGACGACGAATCCCGACCGGCCCTCGGACGCGCATCGCGCTTCCAGCGCGCGACGCAGGTCGTCGCCGGGGACGAGTCGCAGGGGCTGCAGGTCGGGCATGGGCATGACGGTGATGGTCGGCGCATCAGAATACACAACGACGCCCCGACAGCGATGCCCTCCGGACCGGGCGTCCATTTGAGCGATCATTGTCCCGCCTGCCGACCTGCCGACCCGCCTCATGACGCACCGCACCGCCGCCCCCTATCCCGCCGATCGCCCGCAGACCCTGGGCGAGGAGATCGCCAACGCCATCAGCCATGGCCTGGGCGCCTTGCTGGCCATCGCCGCCCTGCCCATCCTCGTGATCCGCGCGATGAACCACGGCGAGGTGGCGGACGTGGTGGCCGCGGCGATCTTCGCGTCGACCGGCATCCTGCTCTACGGCATCTCCACGCTGTACCACGCGCTGCCCTCGAAGCTGGCCGGCGGCCGTGTGAAGGCCTGGCTGATGCGGCTGGACCATGCGGCGATCTACGTCTTCATCGCCGGCAGCTACACGCCCTTCACGCTGGGCGTGCTGCAGACGGGGCCGGGCGTGAGCCTGCTCATCGTGGTGTGGGCGGCGGCGGCCTTCGGCGTGACGATCAAGCTGCTGAACCGGCTGCGCCATCCGCTGGTGTCGACGGCGCTGTACCTCGCCATGGGCTGGGTGGTGGTCTTCGCCATCGGCCCGCTGATCGAGCGTACCCCGGGGCCGGGTCTTGCGCTGCTGGTCGCGGGCGGATTGAGCTACACGCTGGGCGCGGTGGTCTTCCTGCTCGACAACAAGGTGCGCTACGCCCACTTCGTCTGGCACCTGTTCGTGCTGGGCGGCAGCGTGTGCCACTTCTTCGCGGCGTTGTTCTACGCCTATGCGTGACGACAACCCGGCCGCGTGACGGGCGAAGCGCGACAGCAGCGCTCAGCGGCTCAGGTAGAAGTCCATCGGGATGAGCTCGACCGCCCACCCGCCGGCCTCGCCCAACAAGGTTCCGCGCGAATCTTGCGACGGCAGGATCTCATCATCGTCCCTGCGGCTGCTCCAAAGGCCAGACCTCCACGACGCCGTGCGCCACGGCGCAGGGCGTCTTCGACACCAGGTCAATCGCCTCCCTGAGGTCCCGCGCCTCGATCACGGCGAATCCGGCAATCGGCAAGCTGCTGCGCAGGTAGGCGCCGGAAATCGTCTGGACGCCGGAATCGTCGGGGTTGCGGACCTGCACCGGCTTGCCGGCGATGCCGATCAGGGCGCCGCCCGCCTTGAGCCGCGCGTCATGGGCGTGGGCCGCATCGCGCACGGCGGCATCGGTCTGCTGGTACCCGGCCTCGTCGCCATAGCCCACCGTGATGAACTTTGCCATTTGAGCCTCCTGGTTGAAGTCCATGGGTTCGCGGGAGCAAGGCGGGCTCCCGGACGGAGGGACGCTTCAGCACGTCACGACGACACGGCTTCATGCGGGACCTGCCCCTATGATCCGCGCCGATCGAAGACAAACCCGCCTCCACCTGAACCGCCCCGATGCCGCGCACCTTTCTCGCCGTTGCCCTGCTCCTGGCCACCGCCGCCTGCAAGCCGACGCCGCCTGCGCTGTCGCCGGAGATGCGCGAGGCGATGCGGGAGATCGAGCAACGCGCCCGCGCCGAAGAGGCCCGCCGCCCGCGCATCACCACGCTGAACGACGACGCCTGGCGGGCCATTCCCGACGACCAGCTCGATGAGGCGGTGATGGCCTTCGTCCAGGCTCGCATCCACGGGCAGATCGGCGCGGCGAAGCCGCTGGCCGCGATGCCGCGCGGATTCCAGGTCTTCCATCTCTCCTTCCTCGTCGAGATGGAGGTCGCCGACGGCGGCTTCAACCAGTTCTTCTGGAACAGCTCGGGCGAGGCCGCGGCGCTGGTGCCGGACGCGCTGCGGGCGCTGGGCGCGGACGAAGCCGCATCCCTGTTCGAGCAGGTGCTGGTGGTCGCGGATCGGGACCTGCCGCGACGCGCGCCGTTCAAGGCGCAAGGCTCGCTGCAGGCCTTTTCGGAGTCGTACAAGGGATCGCCGCTGAATGCCTACGACGATCCGTTCATGAAGCTCGCCGTGAAGTTCCCCGCGCTGCGCGTCGCTTACCTGAAGCGCAACGCCGAACAGTTCCACGAGTGATCGAATGCCTCAGAACGTCGCCGCGGCCTTCAACCGTTTTCCGTCCTCGAGAACCAACAGCTGCCGCTCCTTGAAATCGAGGATCCTGACGGTCTTGCCTGCGGCAAGACTCTCGAGGTAGTACACGACGTCCTGCTGCTTGAACCAGGTCTTCGCCACCAGCTTGAAGGGGGTCGTGTCCAGGTCGACGACGGCGTAACGACTTGCCGGGTGCCGATAGAAGCCGGACGGGATCTCGACGCCTTCGTTTTCGCAGTACTCCTTGATTCGGTCGGTGTATTTTTCTGCCATGCGCGTCTCTGTCCGTCACTGGGGCTGCACGAATGCGTGACAAGAATACAGGGCCAACGAGACGACACCGCAACGGCTTCCAGGCAAGACGTGCCCCTATGATCCGCGCCGGAACCTGACTGACGGCCCCGCGCCCGCATCCTCATGACCGACGACTGGGACTTCTACTCCGCACGAGTCGATGACAAGCCAGCCTCTCTTTACGTGGACCTCGGCGCGGCTGCATTCGCGCCCGTGGCGGACCTGCCTCACATGGTCTACCTGCGCTTGCACATGCGCCAGCCGCGCGACGACGGCCTGTCCAGCCAGGTCGAGTTCGACCACCTCATCGCCATCGAGGACGCGCTGCAGGAATCCCTCTGCGACGACGACACCGCCTATGTCGGCCGCAACACCTCCGACGGCTGCCGCGACTTCTATTTCTACGTCTCGGCGCCAGACACCTGGTCGACGCGAACCATCGACGCGATGCGGCCCTTCCCCGACTACGAGTTCCAGACCGGTGTGCGCGAGGACGTCGAGTGGTCGACCTACAGCAACTTTCTGTTCCCGGCCCCCTGGGATCGAGAGCGCATCGAGAACCGCCGCGTCTGCGATCGTCTGGAACAGTACGGCGACAAGCTCACCGCGCCGCGCGACATCGATCATCTGGCGCGGTTTCCGGACGCGCCTTCGGCTACCGCATTCGTCGACGAACTTCGCCCGCTCGGCTACCAGCCCAAGGGAGAGCCGACGCGAGACGATGAACGCCAGGCGTTCAGCGTTCTCCTCGCCCGCAGGGACGTGCCGTCGTTGCAGGGCATCGATGAGGTGATCCGGCCTGTGTATGAGGCCGCGCATCGTCACGGTGGCGAATACGACGGCTGGGGCTGCACCGTTGACACCGACGCCGATCCGGCGACCAGAGAGAACGCCGCATGAGGCCCGTCGCGCCGGATGCCCCCATTGACGCCCTCACCCCCGAGGACTGCTTCGCCACGCTCGAGATCCGCCGCACCCGCGCCATCGTCGAGCGCGACATGGCGGTCATCGAATCGCTGCATGCGCCGGAGTACGAGCTCATCACCCCCGCAGGCCGGCTCTTCCGCCGCGACGAGTACCTCGCGCTGATCGCGGAGGCGCCCTTCTACGCCGGCTGGGAACACAGCGACATGCAGGTCCGCGCCTCCGACAACCTGGCTGTCGTCCGCTATCGCGCGCGACTCACCTTCCCGTCCGGCAAGGTCGTCGACTGCTGGCACATGGACGTCTACGAGCGCCGCGCCAGCGGCTGGATGGCCGTGTGGTCCAAGGCGACCGCCGTCCCACCAGCGCCATGACACCGAAGTCCATCGCCGTCCCCGCCGTGTGCCTGCCGCTCTCCGCGCTGTTCTTCGCGCTGAGCTTCATGACGGACGCGCGACCGCCAAAAGATCTGCAGTTCGTCAGCGGCGTCATCAGTTGTCGGGAAGCGCTCCACACCCGGGACCGACTCTCCGGATTCAGGATCTGCGTGGGCCAACCGCCCCTCTCGTTCACCTACCAGCACCCGGACCCCGACGTGGCCCTCGCATGGTCGACGATCCAGACAGCCCGCGCAGCCAGGGTCCGCTTTGAAGCGCAAGCCGGTCGTCCGCCCATCCTGTGGGCACTGGAAGCCGACGGCAAACCGGTCGCCACGCTGGCGGCGCTCGAAGCATCGCGAGGCCTATGGTTCTGGCTCTACTTCTGGGCCGGCGCGACCGCAGGCGGCATCGGACTCCTCTCGATACGGGCGCGGTGGAAGGCAGGCACCCAGCCCCGCCGCCGCGCGTAGCGGTCGGGAGTCGCCACGCCTCACGCCACGCCTCACGCCCCGCTCACCCGCCCCTTGCCGTCGCGCTTTCCGCGCAGCATCTCGTGGTCCGCGCGCTCGATGAGCTCGTGCGCGCCGGCCTCGTCGTCCGGCGAGAACACCGACACGCCCACGGTGACGCCCACCGTCACCGCCACGCCGGACGCCAGCTCGACCGGCTCGCCGATCGCCGCCACGACCCGCGCGAGCACCGTCGGCCATTCGCCGTCCTCGACGCAGCACAGCAGCAGCACGAATTCGTCGCCGCCCAGCCGCGCCACCGTGTCCAGCGGACGGATGTTGGCCGTCAGCCGCTCCGCCACCGTCTGCAGCAGCCGATCGCCCGCGTCGTGCCCGTGCGCGTCGTTGACCGCCTTGAAGCCGTCCAGGTCGAGATAACACACCGCCACCCGCTTGCACTCGCGCCGCGCCATCGCGAGCGCCTGCTCGATCCGGTCGTACAACAGCACGCGATTGGGCAGCTGCGTCAACGCGTCATGGAAGGCCGCATGCGCCAGGTGCTCGTGCGCCGCCTTCATCGCGGTGATGTCCACCGCCATCGCGAAGACCTCGGTGTCCGACAGCGGCACCGCGCCGAAGTCCACCCACACGGCCTCGCCCGACTTGCTCCGCATCCGGATCTGCGACCGGTAGTAGCCGTGCTCGGCCAGCGCCGAGTAGACCTCCCGTCCGACCTCCTCGTACTGCGCGTCGTCCCAGTAGAACACCCGCGCCGGCAGGCCCTGCAGCTCGCCCGGCCCATACCCGAGCAGGCGCTCCACGGCCCGGTTGCGCCAGGTGATCGTGCGCCGCGCGATCTTGGCCATGCCGACCAGGTCGCTGTCGAGCATCGCCGCCTGCTCGCGTTGCAGCGCCTGGATCCGCCGCCCCTGCTCCGCCAGCGCCCGCATCGCCTGGTCCTGCCGTCCAGTGGCGCGGTGGACCTGCCAGGTCGCCAGCGCGACCAGCAGCCACGCGAGTCCGGCCAGCGACGCCACCGTCCACGCCTGCTGCCGCCACGGTTGGAAGAAGCGCTCGTTGTTCACCCCGGCGTAGACGACGAAGGGCCAGCCGTCCACCGCGCGGTAGGAGCTGGTCCGCTCCTGTCCGTCGATGCCGACGACCGAGACGAAGGTCCCCTGGCGCGGCTGCGCGGTCACCATCCCGCGCAGCCTGCCGGTGACCTGCGTGTCGCCGACCTGGCCCTGCACCGGGCTGCCGGGCGCCATGCGTGCCACCAGCCGCAGGTCGTCGCGGCGCAAGGTCATCGCATCCAGCGGCGCCAGTTCGTAGCGCTCGAAGAGATGCCGGAAATGATCGACGCCCATGCTCACGTAGACGATGCCGGCGAAGCGCTCGCGCACCACCAGCGGCCGCGCGAATCCGATCACCCAGTTGCCCGACACCCGCGAGACCAGCGGCCCGCTGACCTGCGTCACCGGCTGGGCGAGGTCGCGCGCGGCGATGAAGTAGTCACGGTCGGCGACGCGTGGCGACACGCCGGCGGGCAATTGCGTCCCCCAGCGCACCACGCCGGCGGCATCGGCGGCGCGGAAGGCCTCGATCCCGTGCAGCAGCTGGAAGCGCGCATGCAGGACCTCGTTGACCGCCGCGTCGGTGCCGGCGCCGGGCGCCTCGAGCAGCCGCCCCACTTCGCCCGCCGTGGCGCGCAACACCGCGTCGACACGGCCCAGCTCGGCGCCGACGTTCAGTTGCGCGACCGCGGCCAGCCCTTCGGCCACGTCGCGGGCCTGCTTCGCATAGGCGCGATGCGCGGTGTGGAGCACATGCGCCACCAGCGCGCCCAGCACCAGCGCGACCGTGAGGTTGGCCGCGACGAGCCAGAGAAACAGGCGGCGTCGACGGCGCGCGGCGCCGTCGACGAGCAGCTGCGGATCGGAATGCGGCATGCGCGGGACGTGTCTCCACCTGACCTCGCGGGCAGGGCTGTTCCCTCCTGTCCCGACATGGCTCCCCATCGGGCCCGCCTCGTGCGGGCGACCCTGGCTTCAGTCTAATGAGCGCCGGCCGGGCCGAGCGATCCGGGAAACCCGCGATCCCCCCTGGATGGGGCGCCGCGTCCCTGCCTCCGGCCTCACAGCCCTTCCATGGCCCGGTCGTGCGCCTGATCCTTCAGCGTGCCGCCCTTGGGCGCGAGCAGGTCGCGGGCGTTGGGGATGCCGGATCCCGCCGACGCGGGTGGCGGCGGCGCCTTGTAGGCCGGCATGACCGTGATCGTGCCGCCCTTGACCTTCTGCTCGGTGCTGCCTGCCGGGCAGGCGTCGTTGGTGTAGAGCACGCTGCCGTCGACCAGGCAGCGACGCGGCGCGCCGGAGACCGGCTTCGCCCGCGGTTCGTCCGCGGTGAGCGCCGCATCGTTGCCGGCGCCGAACTTCGGCAGCTCGACCTTCGCCGCCTCGTGCTCCACCTGCCGCGCGGCATCGCGCAGGAACGGGATCTCGTCGCGCTTCTTCCAGCCGACGACACCCAGCACGGCCAGGACGACGATGAACACCACGACCCGCATGACGCTGACTCCCCGATGCATTTTCTGATCGGCGCATTGTCACCTCGCCGCTCGACGTTACGGCGTCCGGCCGTAACGCGCCTTCGCCCGACGGGATCGAGGCGAAGCTTCTAAGGTCCGGGACCGGAGCCGCGCATCTCGCGCGGCCCGTTCTCCAAGAGGTTTCATCGATGCATCGGTTCCCACTCGCCATCACCCGCAGGACGGCGATCGCCGCGTCCGCCGCGGCCCTGTCCGCCGCCTGCGGCCTGCTTCCGGCACACGCCGCGCCGGACGACGCCGCCCTGCGCGCCGTCGTCGACGCCGCCGTGCGCCCGATGATGGCGAAGAACGACATCCCGGGCATGGCGGTCGGCGTGACGATCGATGGCCGGTCCTTCGTCTTCAACTACGGCGTCGCGTCGCGGCAGTCCGGCCAGCCGGTCGACGACCGCACGCTCTTCGAGGTCGGCTCCGTCAGCAAGACCTTCAACGCGACGCTGGGCGCGAAGGCGCTGGTCGAAGGCAAGATCCGCTTGTCGGACCATCCAGGCCGCACGCTGCCCGCGCTCAAGGGCCATCCGATCGACCGCGCGACGCTGCTGGACCTGGTCGCCTACACGGCCGGCGGCCTGCCGCTGCAGGTGCCGGACGAGGTGACCGGCGAGGCGACGCTGCAGCGCTACCTCCAGCAGTGGAAGCCCGAGTTCGCGCCCGGCGAGCGGCGGCGCTACTCGAATCCGAGCATCGGCCTGTTCGGCCGTGCCGTCGCCGCCGCGCTGGGGCGCGACTACGCGGACGCGGTCGAGTCGGACCTGCTGCCCCGGCTCGGCCTGCGCGAGACCTACCTGCGCGTGCCCGAGGCGGCCATGCGGCACTACGCCTGGGGCTACAGCAAGGGCAAGGCGCACGGGGTCGAGCCGGGCCAGGACCAGGCGGCACGCGTCACGCCCGACTTTTTCGATGCCGAGTCCTACGGCATCAAGACGACGGCGGCCGACCTGGTGCGCTTCATGCAGGTCAACATCGACCCCGGCACACTCGACGCGCCGACGCGCCAGGCGGTCGAGGCCACGCATGTCGGCCACTTCCAGGTCGGCGGCATGACGCAGGGCCTGGGCTGGGAACAATACCCGTGGCCGGTGTCGCTGGAGCAGCTGCAGGCCGGCAACGCCCTGGGCCGCGTGACCAGCGCGGTGAAGCCGCTGACGCAGACGCCGGCCGGGCCGCGGCTGTTCAACAAGACCGGCTCGACGCGCGGATTCGGCGCCTATGTGGTGTTCGTGCCGACACAACGCATCGGCGTCGTGCTGCTGGCCAATCGCAGCTGGCCGATCCCGGAGCGCGTCGACGCGGCCTACGCGATCCTGCAGCGCTTGCAGGCCGCCACCGCACGTTGAGTGCCTGGTCGCGCCCTTTTGCGCCCTATTGCCAGCGCCCTCTTGCCTGCGCCGTATTGCCTGCGTCCTATCGCGCCGTCGCGGCGGCGCGAACCGCAGCCAACTCACGTGTCAGCCAGGTCTTGCTCTCCACCGGCGCGGCGCCCGCGCAGCGCACCAGGTAGGGCTTGCCGCTCATGCTGCTCCTGGACGCGCCGAGCTCGATGAACTGCTCGGCGGTCTTCACGAGGTTCTTGTCCTCGAGGTAGCGCAGCTTGCGCTCGAGGTGCGATCTCGCCTCCGCCGCGGCGTGCCAGTCGCCGTTGCGGTTGAACTCGCAGGACGAGGTCTTCAGCCGGTCGAGCAGCGCGACGACCTCGGCCTTCGCGGCCGGCGGGAGCGGATCGGCCAACACCGTGGACGGCGCGGCGGCCAAGGCGAAAGAGACGGCGAGGAGCAACGAGGACAAGGGAGCGCGCATGTCGGGGCGATGACCGTGATCGAGTGGAAGGCCACGATATTGCCACGCGGGCCGATCGTGCACACTGCGTCCCCATGACGAGCCCCTCCGACCCCGTGTCCGGGTCCCGATCCCAGTCCCAGCCTCAGTCCGAGCCTCAGTCCGATGCCGCGTCCGCATCCGCGCGCCCGGCTGCGATCGCCTTCGGCGACGCGCTGCGCTTCTGGCTGAAGCTGGGGTTCATCAGCTTCGGCGGCCCCGCCGGGCAGATCGCGATCATGCATGCGGAACTGGTCGAGCGCCGCCGCTGGATCAGCGAGCGGCGCTTCCTCCATGCGCTCAACTACTGCATGCTGCTGCCCGGCCCGGAGGCCCAGCAGCTCGCCACCTACATCGGCTGGCTGATGCACCGGACCGTCGGCGGCCTTGTCGCGGGCGGCCTGTTCGTGCTGCCCTCGCTGCTGCTGCTCATCGCGCTGTCGTGGCTCTACGCCGCCTACGGCACGCTGCCGGTGGTCGCCGGCCTCTTCTACGGCATCAAGCCCGCCGTGACCGCGATCGTGCTGCATGCGGCGCATCGCATCGGCGGTCGCGTGCTGAAGAACGGCTGGCTGTGGGCCGTGGCGATCGCGGCCTTCGTCGCGCTCTTCGCTTTCAACACGCCCTTCCCGCTGATCGTGCTCGCGGCTGCCGTCGCCGGCGTCATCGGCGCGCGCGTCGCGCCGGCGGCGTTCTCGGGCAACGCCGGCGCACACGCGGCGCACGCCGGCCACGGTCCCGCGATCATCGGCGACGACACGCCCACGCCCGCGCACGCGCACGCGCGCTTCACGAAGCGGCGGTTGCTCCAGGTCGTGGGCGTCGGCATCGGGCTGTGGCTCGCGGCGATGGGGGGACTGGCGGCACGGTACGGCGTCGACGGCGCGCTGACCGTGATGGGCCTGTTCTTCACCAAGGCCGCGTTGATGACCTTCGGCGGCGCCTACGCGGTGCTGCCCTACGTCGTGCAGGGGGCCGTCGAGCAGCACCACTGGCTCACCGGCCCGCAGATGATCGACGGCCTCGCGCTCGGCGAGACCACGCCCGGTCCGCTGATCATGGTGGTGGCCTTCGTCGGCTTCATGGGCGGATGGAACGCCCAGCTCTTCGGTCCGGACGCGGGCTTGCTCGCCGGCGCCGTCGCCGCGGCCGCGGTCACCTTCTTCACCTTCCTGCCGTCCTTCGTCTTCGTGCTCGCCGGCGGACCGCTGATCGAGTCCACCCACGGCAACCTGCGCCTGACCGGGCCGCTCACCGCGATCACGGCCGCGGTCGTCGGCGTGATCGTCAACCTGGCGCTCTTCTTCGCCGGCCACGTGTTCTGGCCCGACGGCTTGAACGGACGCTTCGACCTGGCGTCCGCGCTCATCGCCGCGGGCGCGGCCCTGGCACTGTTCCGGTTCAGGTGGAGCGTGCCCCTGCTGCTCGGCGTGTGCGCGGTGCTCGGCCTGGCGTGGTCGATGGCGATGACGACGCGGCCGTAGACGGCTGCGTCGATGTCTGCGTCGATTCGAGCGCCGCGAGGTAGGCGCTCTGGTCCAGGCACTGGCCGACGGTCCAGCTCTGCCGGCAGGCCTCGGCCAGGCGCACCAGCTCGGCGTCCTGCGCGTCGAGTTCCAGCCGCATCCGCGCGATCTCTTCCCGGCGCCGCTGCAACCCGGCCAGCACCAGCTCGTGCGGCGGGTTGCCGTCCCCGCTCGCGAACGCCTGCCGCAGGCCGTCCAGGCCGAAGCCCAGGCGCTGCGCCAGCTGGATGAACTGCAGCCGCTCCACGGCCGCCGGTCCGTACTCGCGATAGCCGTTGAGGCCGCGGACGCCCTCGGGCATCAAGCCGCTCGCCTCGTAGAAGCGGATCGCCGAGGTCTTGATCCCGATCCGTTTCGCCAGTTCCCCGATGCGCATCCGATACCCCTTGACCTTCAAGTTCACTTGAAGCTTACGCTGACGGCCATCCTGAACTCAAGCCCCCGTGCACATGCCGACCGCTTCGATGCCCGATCTCCACGACCCGCTCGTCCTGCCCAACGGGCAGACGCTCAAGAACCGCATCGCGAAGGCCGCGATGGAGGAAGCCCTCGCCGAGCCGGGCCAACTGCCCGGCGTGGGCAGCCAGGCCTTGTACCGGCGGTGGGCCGAGGGCGGCGCCGGGCTGTTGATCACCGGCAACGTCATGGTCGCGCCCGACGCGCTGACCGGTCCTGGCGGCCTGGTGCTGGAAGCCGGGACGCCGCTGGCGCCTTTCCAGGCGTGGGCGCGAGCCGCGCATGCCGGCGGCGCGCGCGTCTGGATGCAGATCAACCACCCGGGCCGGCAGGTCTTCGCCGCGTTGGGCAATCCGGGGTATGCGCCGTCCGAGGTCGCGCTCGACATGGGCAAGCACGGCAAGCTGTTCGCGCCCGTGCGCGCGCTGACGGCGCCGGAGATCGCGGCCATCGTCCGCCGTTTCGCCGACACCGCCCGCGCCGCGCGCGAGGCCGGCTTCGACGGCGTGCAGATCCATGCGGCGCATGGGTACCTGTTGTCGCAGTTCCTGTCGCCGCTGGCCAACCGCCGCGCCGACGGCTACGGCGGACCGATCGAGAACCGCGCCCGGCTCCTGGTCGAGGTCGTGCGCGCGGTCAAGGCGGTCGCCGGTCCGGACTTCGCCGTCGCGGTGAAGCTCAACAGCGCGGACTTCCAGCGCGGCGGCTTCGACGAGGCGGATGCACGCGCCGTCGTCGGGATGCTCAACGACGAAGGCATCGACCTGCTGGAGCTCTCCGGCGGCAGCTACGAGAGCCCGGCGATGCAGGGCCGCACGGCGGACGGCCGCACGCTCGCGCGGGAGGCCTACTTCCTCGAGTTCGCGCAAGACCTGGCACGCCTGGCGACGATGCCGGTGATGACGACCGGCGGCATCCGGCGGCGCGCCGTCGCGCAGCAGGTGCTTGCGAGCGGCGTGGCGGTGGTCGGACTCGGGACCGCGCTGGCCTACGAGCCCGACCTGCCCGAGCGCTGGCAAACCGCGGAGGCGACGGCCGAGCCGATCGCCGTGACCTGGAAGAACAAGGCGATGGGCGGCCTGGCCACGATGGCGCTGGCGCGGCGTCAGCTGCGACGCATGGCCTCGGGGATCCTGCCGACGCGGCGGGTGTCGCCGTTCTTCACGCTGCTGCTGGACCAATGGCGCGCCTCGCGGCTCACGCGGCGGTATCTGCGCTGGCGCCAAGAGGCGGGGTGATCGGGTGCGGCGGGAACGCGACAATGCGGACTCCCTCACCGATCGGCCTTCCGGCCGCGTGGCATGCCGCATCCGTCGACACCCTGGACCAGCGAACCGCTCGCGGCGCTGAGCCGGATTGGACGGCGCTATCGCGCCCCCGCGCTTCCCGAGAGCCTGGGGGCCGCCGAGGCCCGAGGCCCGTCGACCGCGCTCGCCGTCGCGATCGAACGCGCACGCGCGGCACTGGCCGGCGGCCTCGCGCCGGAGCCTGCCGTCCGGCGTCTCTTCCTGGACACGCTCGCCCGACTGATCCGCGAGGCGATGCGCCCGATCAAGGATCAAGACGACGCCTCCTTCGCGGCGGGCGGCGATCCCGCATTCCAGGCGATGGTCCTGCGTCACCGCTCGGCCATCGTCCGCGAGTACGCCTCGCTCGGCGCGCACACCGAGCGCGACCGCCGCGCGGTGCGTGCCGCGGTCAACGCCCTTGCCCATCCCGCGAAGACGCAGCGCCGTCCGCCAGGGGCCATGCGCGACGCGCTGTCGGCGCTCCATGCCGCCGCGCAGGCGGGTGACTGGGCGCGGGTCTCCGAGGTCGCCACAGGGCTGGGCGCCCACGCCGAGGTGCAGGCCGATGTGCAGGCCGACGCGACGCTCCGGAGCGGCCTGGCCCGCTTGGCCGAGGATGCCGCGCTGACGCGACTGCGCCGGCTCGAGGCGCTGTCGTCCGAGGCCCTCGTCGGTCGCTATCGGGCGCTGTGGGCACGGCAAGGTCCGGTCGCCGGCACGGAGCCCGCGGCGGCGCGAGGCGCCGGCGCCCAACGACGTGGTGATGCCGTGGAGGCGCAAGCGGCCGCGGCGTTCGCCGTCCTGGTCGAACGCCTGAACCTCGGCGATGCACGGCCGCGCTACCGTCTCGCGACTTCGCTGCGCGTTCCGCCGTCGTTCCCGGGCGACGCCCAGCGCGCCAAGAGCGAGTGGGACGTCGCGCTGCTCCGGCGCCATGCTCGAGCCGGCGCCTCCCGCGGCGACGATGTCGATGTCGATGTCGATGTCGATGTCGATGTCGATGTCGATGTCGACGATGCCTGGGACGTCCTGCTGCTCGTCGAGGCCAAGGCCTCGCCCGATGCCGCGACCACGGACCTCCCCCGCCTGCTGCGCGGGTTGCGGCTGCTGGCGCAGGCGGACGTCGACACGGTCTACACCTTCGCCACCCACGAGGGCGAGCTGCGATTGCACGGCGCCTCGCTGGGCGCGCTGCCCACCGAGGAAGCCGATCTCGCCCGCGCGGTGCTCTATTGCTGCAATGGTCCGGAAGAGCGCGCGCCGCGCCTGCTCAACGCCGCCAGCCGCATGCAGCTGCTGTCCGCGGAGGCCAGCCTCGACTTCGCCGCCATGGTGGAAGACGGCGCGGCGGTCGATCCGTCGCTGTTGCTCCCGGTCTGGCAGCTGTTGCTGGAGGCTCCCGCCTTCACCTCCGTGCTGCGTCAGTACGTGACGCTGAAGGCAGTGCGCGAGTTGATGGTCCATCCGGACGATCTGCTCGCGGCCCTGCGGGCGTGAGGACGTCCGTCAGCCCGCTGCGCCGACGAGCATCGTCAACGGCGAAGTTGTTGTCGACTGCGGTACGGCCACGGCTGACGAGGGCTGCGCGATTGCATCGGTGGCAGTCAGCGCGTCCATCAATCGAGCCGAGTCCCGGCCGATGGTGCGAGACCAGCGCCACAGGACGGCGTCCTCGATCGACGCGCCGTCGGCGAAGTGGCAATCGAACCGTGCCCGCCTTCGCGTGAAATACCGCGCCAGTGCGACGGACTCGCCGCTTTCCCACGACAGATGCAGCGCCTTGCCCCGGCGGACGGCCGAGGCACCGGACAGGGACAGGCCTTCGCCAAACTCCAGGCGATTGGCTCGCCGGCCCTTCTGATCACTGACGCGATCGTTGCCGTCGCCTCGCTCGAAGCGATAGACGTCAGCGCCGCTGCCACCGATCAGTTCGTCGTCGCCCGCACCGCCGACCAGCACGTCGTCGCCGACATTCCCACGCAGGCGGTCGTTGCCGGCGCCGCCGATGAGGGTGTCCGCCCCCAGGTCGCCGAGCAATTCGTCGTCGCCCTCGCCGCCTTCCAGCAGATCGTTGCCGGCACCGCCGCTGATCGAGTCGCCGCCACCGTCGCCACACAGGTGATCGTCGCCCGGACCGCCGCCGATCACGTCGTTGCCGGCGGCACCCCGGATCACGTCGGCAGCGTCAGTTCCGACGAGGATGTCGGCCTGCGCGCTTCCCACGCGTTCGCCGCTCCCGACGTGTCCCGGGGACACGGCTCCGGCGGACACCACGCCGTCACGAAGCCTGTTCACGATCATCGGCACAGGATCCCATCCCTGCGCTTTCAGTACCTCAGGGCCGACCAGCGTCGCGAAGTCGATCAGATCGGAGAGTCCGGCAGCCGGATCGATCGACATCGCGTGCTCGAAAGAGGCCTTCAACCTCGGCAGACCGGTCGACGCGGACGCATCGCCGAGCAGATCGTCGAAGTAGCTGGCCAAGGCCTTTCCGTGGCGCGTCTCGATGGCCTTCAAGTCGGGCGCACCGTCGTCTTGCGCGGCCTGTTGACCCGACGCCGGGTCCTTCTCCGCGGGGGTGGCCGACCGGTCGATCCGGATCACATCGCCGGCCTTGAACCACTCGACTTCGTCGAATCCATAGATGCCCAGTTCGGGCTTGTCGCGCCAGATCACGAGATGGCGGAACAGTCTGTCTCCGGCATCGAGACGGCCGTCGCCATTGCCGTCGACGACGCGAAGCGTGTGGTCGATCCGATCGCGGTCCCGGTCCGTCAGGGGATATGTCGACGTCGATTCCACCAGGGCGTTCCTCAAGTCCGGATCGATGTCGAAGACCGAGTATTCGGACCGCTCCGCCGAGCGCGACGCCAGCGAAAGACGCCCGACCTGGCTCATGAGCGGATAGGGGTAGTGGTTGCCCTTGGCCAGCACGAGGCGCATGGGCACGTCGTCGACCGCCAGCGGGCCGGTCTCGCGCGCGCCGCCCCCCGCCTTCGGTGGCTGACCGACGCCAAGCGCTTCGAACACGCTGCCCCAGAAGCGCGGGCTGTCCTTCTCGGACCAGCCGAGTCGAGGAGCGACGTGCTTGGCCCAGGCGTATTTCGCGAGGAACGGTCCTGCGACGCTCGCAGCCAACGATGCCACCGCGAGCCCTGTCCCGACAACCGGCAGCGCGGCGACCGCGGCGGCACAAAGGACCCCTCCGAGGAATCCCAGGCCTGCCTCACCGAAATCATAGGCACTCAGATCCTTGTTCTTCAGTTTGACGAGTAGTTCCGCCGCGCCCACTACCGCACCAAAATTCTTCGCCATCGCACCGACGTTCGCTGCTACGAACTGCCCCTGTTGGGCAGTCTTCAACAGTGCTTTCGCTCTTTCCAGTTCAGCGCGGACAAGCAGCGATCTCTTGGAAAGCTCGGCATCGGATTGAGACAGATCGATTGCGTCGAGATCACCGATCGCCGCCGCCAGCATCTGGTCGTGCTGTCGCCAGAGAGCGAGGACGGCATCCGCGCGGGCTTTCCCCTCGATCGCCCTTGAATGGAGGTCTGCAGAGAGTGCCTTGACCTCTTCCGCGACAGACGACAACTTGATTCCGAGCGCCCCGCCTACCAGATTCAATGTGTCGTACTCCGACCAATCACTCCAAGCCATGGAAACCTCCTCGATATACCTGCTGCACCCACAGACGGACCATCAGCACGATGGCCGCTCCAAAGAAGGCGCCGGCGCAGTAGAAGCCGCAGAACGGCCCCATCGCGACCAGAGCCCAACGACTTTCATGGACCGGTAGAACGTCGAATTGATGACCGTCCTGAATCCAGGCCGCCAACATCATGAGGAGGAAGAAGCAGACGGCATAGAGATACCGGAGCGACGAGTCCCCTCCTCTCTCCTTGGACTTCGCCAAGCTGCGCCGCATCGCATCCGGAGTGAGGTAGTTGAGCCATGGGTAGCGGAGCGACAGCGCCAGGAACGGCATCGCAGCCAACGGCGACAGGGCGTGATACGCCGCAGTCGCGCCGGGGAACTGCGATTTCCGGATGTACTCCGAGATGGAAGGAACGCCTTGCACCCACGGCGCGCTGACGAAATCCAGCCCCGCCGAGGCCGCCTCGGCAGGCCAGAACAACGCCACGGCCGACAACCCAAGGATTGGCAGGACGAATGCGGCGAGGTATACCCAGCAGGGCCCATGCCCTGCGGCAGGAACAAGCGCACCATCTGTCCTTGACATCACTTGTATTGCTTCCTCAAGTCGCTTGACATCCATCCGTGGGGGCGAGCCAGGAAAACTCTCGAATGCGCTCAGTCGGACGGTCGAGGTTTCGCGGTTCTCACCCCCTCGGGGGAGATCCAGGACATCAAGGATGGACGCGGCTACACCGCCGGCATCATCGGTTTAACGGAGCTCATTCGCGACCTCCGAGAAGTAGGCCGCGGCCGGCTGCAGCTTCACGCCAGCGTCCCTCCGATCAGCCCCGCCGTATCAAACTCCGACCAGTCATTCCATGCCATCTCGCACCTCTTCCAACGGGACAAAGAAACTGAACCGGACGCCCATGACCGCGATGAAAACGAATCCATAGGACATCGAGAAGAATCCGAGCAGCGGTCCGCCGAGCGCCAGCACCCAGCGCCTCGACGAGAGGGGGAACTCCTCGTAGCCAGGCTGAATCCACGAGACGCCCACGCCGACAATGCCCACCGCAATCGCCAGCAACATCAAATAGGGCCGGCGGCGCCGGTACTTCAGCATGACTTCCCGCGCCTGTGCACGGTTGGAGAATGCGATCTCCGGCCTCAGCAATGAGTATGCGAACAGCGGCATGAACAAGGGGCCGCTCAGCACCAGGTATGCCGCCGTTGCGCTGGGAAACTCGGAATTGGCGACGTAGCCCGCAATCGACGGCACCGACTGCGTCCACCAGGAATCCCTGAAGTCCACGCCGAGTACCGCTGTCTCCGCAGGCCAGAAAATTGCGACCGCCGCGAGCACCAGATAGGGCAAATACAGCGTCAGGAAGCGGTGTCGCTCCGGCTCCCGTTCAGCGCTGCATTGATCGGCTTCCATGCGATGGACCTCCCGTTAAGCGTCGGAGGCTCAGTCGCCGGCTGGGAACGCCATGGTTCTCACCCCATCGGGGGATACCGATTTCGGACAAGGAGGAGAAAGGCCGCCAGGTCTACCAGCTCGGAAGGTTGGGACGCCGCGCCTGCCCGATCATCTCGTCGCTCTTCAAATCGCGATTCCTCAACTTGTAGAGCAGTTCGGCCGCGCGCACGACCGTGCCGACGCTGCGCCCTAGCGCCGCCACGCTCTTCGCCGCTGCCAGGTTCAAGTCCGCGCTGCTCAAGAACGCCTGCGACTTCGCCAACTCCTTTCGAATGACATCGACGCCAGCCAGTCGTTGCTCTTCCCCGCCGGCTGCAGCTTCTCGCCAAGCGCACCGCCGATCAAACCTACGGTATCGAACGCCGACCAATCATTCCAAGCCATCTCGCAACTCCTCAACAGGGACAAAGAAGCTGAAGCGCACGCTCGTCACCGCGGCGCACACCGCCGCATAAGACAAGGTGAAGCAACTCAATAGAGGTCCTTGCAACGCCAACGCCCAGCGCCGAGATGAGACGGGGGCGTCCTCATATCCGGGCTGCACCCAGGCAACGAATACCCCCGCGCCCCCCATGCCCACGAAGAAGAGCATCGGCAAGGGACGCCATTTCCTCATCTTGAGAATGCTCAGGCGCATCTGCTCCCGGCTTGGGAATATCGTCTCCGGACGCACCAAGCCCAGCACCAAGAGCGGTGCGAACAAGACGCCGCTCAACACCATGTACGCCGCGGTGGCGCTTGGAAAATCTGACTTCTGGATATAGCCGGCGATGGAAGGCACCGATCGGGCCAGCCAAGTCGTCCTGAAGTCGACGCCCAGCCACGCGTCATCTGCGGGCCACAGAAGAGCCACCGCGGTCAGCACCAGATACGGCAAATACAGCGTCAGGAAGCGGTGCCGCTCCGGCTCTCGTTCAGCGCTGCATTGATCGGCTTCCATGCGATGGACCTCCCGTTAAGCGTGGGAGGCTCAGTCGCCGACTTGGAGCGCCACGGTTCTCACCCCGTCGGGGGATACCGATTCCGGACAAGGAGGAGAAAGGCCGCTAGGTCCAGCGGATCGGAACGTCGGACGCCGCGCCCGCTCGATCATCCGCGCGCCTGGGCCGCACAATCCGCCGGTTCTGATCTCGTGAAAGTCATCGGCATGCGTCGCCTCCTCCTCCCCACACTCCGCCCCCGGTCGGCGCTGGCCGCGGCCGCGTGCATCGCCATCACGCTCGCCGGACACGCCACCGCCCAACCGATCGAAGCCCGCGAGGGTCTCACTGCCACGTTATGGTTCCAGACCGCCGTCGAGCGGCAGGCTGCGACACTGGCGGTCTATCGCGCCGCAACCGCCCGGCTTCCCGTCGCGCGCAAGGCGACGAACGAGACGGCGTCGCTCGAACAGGCCGCGCAGGGCGGCTTCTCGCGCAAGCCGCCAGCCGTCGTGCTGGACGTCGACGAGACGGTGCTCGACAACTCGCCGTATGAAGCCTGGCGCATCCAGGCCGGCAAGCCCTACGACAGCGCGTCATGGGCCGCCTGGGTCGCCAGTGCGCAAGCGACCGCGATTCCCGGCGCGCCCGCGTTCATCGCCCGCGCCCATGCGCTGGGCTATCGCGTCGTGTTCATCACCAACCGCAACTGCCCCGCCGACGGCCCCTACGCCGCCGACGGCGCGCACACCGCCTGCCCCCAGAAGGCGCAGACGCTCGCGAACCTGGCGCAGGTGCTGGGCCGCCCCGTCGCGCCCGAGGACCTGATGCTGCGCGGCGACCGTGCCGAGTGGTCGGAGTCCGACAAGAGCGCGCGGCGACTCGCCGTTGCGCGCACGCACCGCATCGCGATGCTCGTCGGGGACGATCTCAACGACTTCCTCCCGCGCGCAAAGTACGTCGAGCAGGCGCACGCAATCCACTGGGGCCTCTCGTGGGTGCCGATTCCCAATCCGACCTACGGCTCCTGGGGCGACGCGCTGACGCTGACGCAGCGCTATGAAGCGCTCAAGTCCTGGAGCGGACCGGGCGGCGCAGCTTCAGCGCCTGTAGCGCCTTGACGATGCGATCGACAGCCTTCAATCAGAAAGAGTGGCCATGCTGAATGCCTCGCCCTGTTCCCCCGCTCGACGCCTGTTCGGCGCCTCCGCCCTCGCCGTACTGGCACTCGGGTCCGCCAGAGCCGTGCAGGCGGTCAACGCGGTCATGCCCAACCTCGCCGCGGATCCGGTCGCGCTGGAACTGACCATCCAGCTCAACCTCCGCAGCAACGGCGCGATCAAGGAACAGAAGCTGTCGACGATGCGCCTCGTCACCGAGAACGGCCAGAAGTCGCTCGTCGTGATCGGCGGCAAGCCCGATCAACCCACGCCCGATCAGATCCGCATCGAGATCGCCGCCCGGCGTCGCGATGCCAAGCGTGTCTATCTCGACTTCGACGTGCGTGAAGGCGGCGTGCCGCTGATGAAGAAGAAGGCGACGATCCTCGTCGAGGACGGCGTCGACGCCGGCGTGCAGGCGACGCCGGAGGATGAGAAGCAGACCGAGGTGGTGATCCGCGTCCGCACGATCCCGCTGGGGGACGTGCCGGGCTACAAGCCGAGGTTGTGAGCCTCGGCGGTCTTCATCAGTAGCCCGCGGCCAGCCCGGTGTTGCGCCGCGGATCGTTCGCGCCGTAGAAGCGGTTGTTCCCCACCGGCTTCCCGTTCAGCGACGGCGCGCCGACGATGATCGCCGCGAGGTGGTTCGCCGGGTGCGGCGCGCCCAGCTTGTGCCCCATGCCCTCGAGCACCTTGCGCGTGTCCGGCGAGAACGCGTAGGGCTCGACGTTCGTCACGTCCGGCAGCCATTGCTGGTGGAAACGCGGCGCGTCCACCGCCTCCTGCACGTTCATGTCGAAGTCGATCGCGTTGAGCATGGTCTGCAGCACCGCCGTGATGATGCGGCTGCCGCCCGGCGTGCCCACCACCATCACCGGCTTGCCGTCCTTGGTCACGATGGTCGGGCTCATCGACGACAGCGGCCGCTTCCCGGGCGCGATCGCGTTGGCCTCGCCCTGCACCAGGCCGTACATGTTGGGCACGCCGACCTTGGAGGTGAAGTCGTCCATCTCGTTGTTCAGCAGCACGCCCGTCTTGGCCGCCGTCACCTTCGCGCCGAACCAGTCGTTCAGCGTGTAGGTCACCGACACCGCGTTGCCCCACTTGTCCGCGATCGAGTAGTGCGTCGTGTTGCTGCCCTCATGCGGCGCCACGCCGGGCTTGATGTCCATGGACACGCCCGCCTTCGCCGGATCGATGGCCGCGCGGATCTTCGCCGCGTACTCCTTGTCCAGCAGCCGCTGCAGCGGGTTCTTCACGAAGTCCGGATCGCCCAGCGTGCTGTTGCGATCGACGTAGGCATGGCGCATCGCCTCGATCTGGTAGTGCGCGCCCTGCGCCGAGCCCCAGCCCAGTTGCCGCAGCGGGTAGCCCTCGAGGATGTTGAGCATCTCGCAGATGATCACGCCGCCCGAACTCGGCGGCGGCGCCGAGACGACGTGGTAGCCGCGGTAGTCGCATTCCACCGGCGGCAGCTCGCGCGTCTTGTACTGATCGAGGTCGGCCTGCGTCAGGATGCCCTTGCCCGCCTGGCTGGACTCGACCAGCGCCTTGGCCACCCAGCCCTTGTAGAAGCCGTCCGGGCCCTTGGCGGCGATCTCGCGCAGCGTCTTCGCGAGGTCCTTCTGCACCAGCCGGTCGCCGGCCACGAAGGGCTGGCCCTTGTTCAGGAAGATCGCGCCCGAGGCCGGGTCGGCCTGGAAGTCCTTGGTGGCCGTCTGGAACATGTCGACGTCGCCCTGGTCCAGCGCGAAGCCGCGGTCCGCCAGCGCGATCGCCGGCGCGATCAGCGCCATGCGCTTCATCGTGCCGTACTTCTCCCGCGCGTATTCCATGCCGGACACGGTGCCCGGCACGCCCACCGCGAGGTGCCCGTGCGTGCTCAGGCCCTTGACGACGTTGCCCTCCTTGTCGAGGTACATGTTGGCCGTCGCGGCCAGCGGCGCCTTCTCGCGGAAGTCCAGGAAGGTCTTGCGGCCGTCCGCCAGCTGGATCGTCATGAAGCCGCCGCCGCCGAGATTGCCCGCCGCCGGGTAGACCACCGCGAGCGCGTAACCCACCGCCACCGCGGCGTCGACGGCGTTGCCGCCGTCCTTGAGCACGTCCACGCCGACGCGCGTGGCCAGGTGCTGCGCCGTCACCACCATGCCATTGGGCGCGGCCACGGGCGCGGCGGAGGCGGCAAGACTCGGCCCGATCGGCGCGAGCGCGAAGGACGCGGTCGCCGCCGCGGCACAGACAAGCAGACGGAAAGTCTTCATGAACCTGATTCCTCAAGAGATGCGACCGGGCCATTCGACACCGTGAGGGTGTCGCCCGCAATCCCAAGAGGCGTCAGGTCGTTACTGGAGAGGGTCTTTCAGCGCGTCGGGTACCGGCAGTGCGACGATGTCGATGCCTTCGTCCGCGAGCTCGCGCGCCTCGTCGGGCGTCGCGCGGCCGCGGATGCCGCGCTCCTCGGCCTCGCCGTAATGGATGCGGCGCGCCTCGGTGGCGAAACGGTCGCCCACGTCCTCCGTCCTGGCCATCAGGGTCCGCACGGCCTGGATCACCTGCTTCTGCAGCTCGGCGGCGATAGGCGGCACGCCCTCGGGCAGGCTCGACGACGATGACTCGGGCGACTCGGGTGACAGGGGCGACACGCGCGCGGGCGAGGCCGTGCCGGCAGCGCGCGCGTGCGACTTCGCCGGCCCCGGTCCGGCCGTGGACGAGAGGTTGAGCCTCGGCGCGCTCGGCATGCGCCGCACGGCCCCGCTGTTGCACAGCGGGCAGCTCAGCAGTCCGCGCTGTTGCTGGGATTCGAAATCGGTCGCCGACGCGAACCAGCCCTCAAAGGAATGTCCGGCCTCGCAGGCCAGGTTCAGAACCAGCATGATGACCCGATGCTAGCGGCTCGCGGCCTGGTCCGCCGGCATCCAGTCCAATGGCCATGCGCCGGCCCGCCAGCGCTGCAGCCATTGCAGGCAGATGAGCGTCTTCGCGTCGGTGACGCGGCCGTCGAAGGCCATGCGGTCCAGTTCGTCCTCGGCCACCGGCAGCAGGTCGAGGAATTCCTCGTCGTCCAGTTGCCGCTCGCCGGCAATCAGGCCGCGCGCGAAGAAGATCTCGATGCGTTCGTCCGAATAGGCGATCGCGTTGTGCAGCACGCCCGCGTAGGCCCATTCGCGCGCGCGGTAGCCGGTCTCCTCGAACAGCTCGCGCATCGCGCAGCGCAGCGGCGTCTCGTCCGGGTCCAGCTTGCCCGCCGGGAACTCCAGCACCACGCGGCCGATCGGGTAGCGGTACTGGCGCTCCAGCAGCACGCGGCCGTCGTCCAACAGCGGCACGATCACTGCGGCGCCCGGATGGCGGATGTACTCGCGCGTGGCCTCCCGGCCGTTGGGCAGCGCGACGCGGTCGCGCTTCACCTGAAGGAAATTGCCCCGCAGGATCCAGTCGGACGCCAGCGGGGCTTCGCGCAGATGCTCGTCAGCCTCGGCGGCCGGCGGGATGCCGATCACGCCGTCGATGTCGGGTCGGTTGGCTTCAGGCAGCTTCTTCGTCATCGAACTCTCGCACCTTGGCGCGCGAGCGGCGCAGGTAACGCCACACGAAACCCGGGAAGCCCAGCGTCACGAACAGCGCCAGCGCCGCCGCGTAGAACTCCCAGCCCTGCGGGAAACGTTGGCCCTGCTGCGACTCCAGGACTAAGCCCACGGCCAGGGTGACCAGCGCCAGCAGGAACAGCTCCAGCAGGCGCCAGCCGCCGGCCTTCGGGTCGCGGCGCGGCCCGACCAGCAGGATGCGCGAACTCAGGTAAGGCAGATTGGCGGCGAGCAGCGCCACCACCAGTACCGCCCAGATCGAAACGCCCTGGTCCATCGTCGCGCTCCCGCTTTCGTTCAGTCGTTGCCGTTGTTGTCGTGGCCGTGGCCGTGGCCGTTGTTGTCGTCGCCGCCTGACGCCGCCGCGATCAGTGCGCCAGCGCGCGCGTGATCGCCTGGCCGCACAGCGCCAGCAGGCCGCCCGGGAACACGCCCAGCAGCAGCACCGCCACGCCGTTGAGCGACATCACCACGCGGGCGTCCGCCGGGGCGCTCAGCGGGCTGTGGTCGGCCGGTTCGTCGAAGAACATGACCTTCACGATGCGCAGGTAGTAGAACGCGCCCACCAGCGACAGGACCACCGCGATCACCGCCAGCCAGATGTACAGCGACTGGCCGGTCGTGACCATCGCCTGCAGCACGGCCAGCTTGCCGTAGAAGCCCACCATCGGCGGGATGCCGGCCAGCGAGAACATGTAGATCGCCATCACCAGGGCGTACCACGGGCTGCGCTTGAACAGGCCGGCCAGGTCGGCGATCTGCTCGGACTCGAAGCCCTGGCGCGCCAGCAGCATGATCAGGCCGAAGCTGCCCAGCGTCGTCAGCACGTAGGTGATCGCGTAGAACATCGCCGAGCTGTAGGCGTTCAGCGCGTGCAGGTCCGGCTGGCCGTTCACCACGCCCGAGGCCAGGCCCAGCACGACGAAGCCCATCTGCGAGATCGTCGAGTACGCCAGCATCCGCTTCAGGTTGCTCTGCGCGATCGCCGCCAGGTTGCCCACGACCAGCGAGGCCACCGCCATCACCAGCATCATCTGCTGCCAGTCGGTCGCCAGCGGCAGCATGCCTTCGACCAGCAGGCGCAGCGTCATGCCCAGCGCGGCCAGCTTGGGCGCGCCGCCGATCAGCAGCGTCGCGGCCGTCGGCGCGCCCTGGTAGACGTCCGGCACCCACATGTGGAACGGCGCGGCGCCCAGCTTGAAGCCCAGGCCGGCGACGACGAAGACCACGCCCAGCACCAGCACGCCCTTGTTGACGGTGCCGGTGGAGATGACCTCGAACACGCGCGGGATCGACAGCGACCCCGTGGCGCCGTACATCATCGACAGGCCGTACAGCAGGAAGCCCGAGGCCAGCGCGCCCAGCACGAAGTACTTCATCGCGGCCTCGGTCGAGATCGAATGATCGCGACGCAGCGCCGTCAGCGCGTACAGCGACAGGCTCATCAGCTCCAGGCCGAGGTAGGTCGTCAGGAAGTTGTTGGCCGCCACCATGACGTTGACGCCCAGCAGCACCAGCAGGCTCAGCGTGAACAGCTCGCCCTTGAGCAGCTCGCGCGACTCGGCGTACGGACGGGCGTAGACCAGCGTCACGATCAGCGCGAAGGCGCTGACGCCGCTCAGCAGGTGGCTCATCGAATCGACGACCAGCATGCCCTGCATCGCCTCGACGCGCACGTCGCCCATCGCGGCGAAGTGCATCGCGCCCACCACCGCCAGGCTCAGCTGCGTCAACCAGTAGGTCGGCGTGCGGCGCGGGTCGGTGACGAACAGGTCCACCAGCGCGACGCCGCAGGCCAGCACCAGCAACAGGATTTCGGGATAGACCGCAGCCCAGTTCATGTCGTTCATTGTGTCGGGCCCTTATTGGATCTTGGACACCGCGACGTGCTTGAGCAGCGCGTCGACGGATGGGTGCATGACGTCGGTGAAGGGCTTCGGATACACGCCCATGTAGAGCGTCGCCAGCGCCAGCACGCCCAGCATCAGGAACTCGCGGCCGTTGATGTCGGTCAGCTGGCGCACGTTGTCGTTGGTCACCGCGCCGAAGTAGACGCGCTTGATCATCCACAGCGTGTAGGCCGCGCCGAAGATCAGCGCCGTGGCCGCCAGCAGGCCGATCCAGAAGTTGTGGCCGACGGCGCCCAGGATCACCATCCACTCGCCCACGAAGCCCGCGGTCGCCGGCAGGCCGCAGTTGGCCATGCCGAAGAACACCGCCAGCGCCGCGAACTTGGGCATCGTGTTGACGACGCCGCCGTAGTCGGCGATCTCACGCGAATGCACGCGGTCGTAGAGCACGCCGATGCACAGGAACATCGCGCCCGACACGAAGCCGTGCGAGATCATCTGCACCAGGCCGCCCGCGACGCCCAGCTCGTTGAAGAGGAAGAAGCCCAGCGTCACGAAGCCCATGTGGGCGACCGACGAGTAGGCCACCAGCTTCTTCATGTCGCGCTGCACCATGGCCACCAGGCCGATGTAGATCACCGCGATCAGCGACAGGCCGATGATGAACCAGTCGTAGTGACGCGCCGCGTCGGGCGCGATCGGCAGCGAGAAGCGCAGGAAGCCGTAGGCGCCCAGCTTCAGCATGATGGCCGCCAGGACCACCGAGCCGCCGGTCGGCGCCTCCACGTGGGCGTCCGGCAACCACGTGTGCACCGGCCACATCGGCACCTTCACCGCGAAGGCCGCGAAGAAGGCGAAGAACAGCAGCGTCTGCGCCGGCATCGCCAGCGGCAGCTTGTGCCACAGCAGGATCTCGAAGCTGCCCGACTGGCTGTACAGGTAGAGCAGCGCGATCAGCATCAGCAGCGAACCGGCCAGCGTGTACAGGAAGAACTTGAAGGCCGCGTACACGCGACGAGGTCCGCCCCAGACGCCGATGATGATGTACATCGGGATCAGCGTGGCCTCGAAGAACACGTAGAACAGCATGCCGTCGAGCGCGCAGAACACGCCGATCATCAGCCCCGACAGGATCAGGAAGGCGCCCATGTACTGGTGCACCCGCGTCTCGATCACTTCCCAGGCCGCGATCACGACGATGATCGAGATGAAGGCCGTCAGCGGGACGAACCACATCGAGATGCCGTCCACGCCCAGGTGGTAGCTGATGTTGAAGCGCGGGATCCAGGACGCGATCTCGACGAACTGCATCTGCGCCGTCGAGGTGTCGAAGCCCGTGATCAGCGGCAGCGTGACCACGAAGGACAGCACTGACGCGACCAGCGCCATCCAGCGCACCGCGCCGGCGTTGTTGTCGCGTCCGAGCGCGAGCAGCAGGCCACCGCAGACGATGGGCAGCCAGATGGAGAGACTCAGCAACATTCTTATTCTCCGCCCTCGTCACAGACCCAGCAGGGCCTGGAAACGGGGTCCGATGGAAGGCCACAGCTGCCAGGTCATCAGACCCACGACACCCAGGATCATCACCAGCGCATACCAGTACAGGTGGCCGGTCTGGATCAGGCGCACCAGGCCGGCGAAACCGCCCACCGTGCGCGCCGAGCCGTTGATCAGCACGCCGTCGATGACGCCCTGGTCGCCGCCCTTCCACAGCCCGGTGCCCAGCGCACGGGCGCCGCGCGCCAGCACGTTCTCGTTGAACCAGTCCATGTAGTACTTGTTCTCGAGAATGGTCACGATCGGGCGGAAGATGCGCGCGCATGCCGCCGGGATGGACGGGCTGATCATGTAGAACCAGAAGGCCATGGCCACCCCGCCGATCGCCAGCCACAGCGGCAGCGTCGTCAGGCTGTGCGTCGCCATCGCGACGGCGTTGTGGAACTCTTCGCCCAGCTCGGTCATCGCGTGATGGGCCGCGTGGTTGACGAAGATCGAGTCCTTGAAGAAATCGCCGTGCAGCATCGGCTTGATCGTGAAGAAGCCGATCAGCACCGACGGGATCGCCAGCAGCACCAGCGGCACCGTCACCACCCACTTCGACTCGTGCGGCGTGTGGTCGTGACCATGCCCGTGGTCGTCATGCTCGTCGTGGTGGTCGTGCTCACCCGGGAACGGCTTGTGATGGAAGTTCTCCTTGCCGTGGAAGACCAGGAAGTACATCCGGAAGCTGTAGAAGGCCGTCACGAAGACGCCCGCCACCACGGCGAAGTACGCGAAACCGGCGCCCGGCAGGTGGGAGGCGTGCACCGCCTCGATGATCGAGTCCTTCGAGTAGAAGCCCGAGAAGAACGGGGTGCCGATCAGCGCCAGCGAACCCAGCAGCGAGGTGAACCAGGTCACCTTCATGTACTTCCACAGGCCGCCCATGTTGCGGATGTCCTGGTCGTGGTGCATGCCGATGATCACGGAGCCCGCGCCGAGGAACAGCAGCGCCTTGAAGAACGCGTGCGTCATCAGGTGGAACACCGCGACCGAGTAGGCCGAGGCGCCCAGCGCCACCGTCATGTAGCCCAGCTGCGACAGCGTGGAGTACGCGACCACGCGCTTGATGTCGTTCTGGATGATGCCCAGGAAGCCCATGAACAGCGCGGTGATCGCGCCGATGACCAGCACGAAGTTCAGCGCCGTGTCCGACAGCTCGAACAGCGGGCTGAAGCGCGACACCATGAAGATGCCGGCCGTCACCATGGTCGCCGCGTGGATCAGCGCGGAGATCGGGGTCGGGCCTTCCATCGAGTCCGGCAGCCACACATGCAGCGGGAACTGCGCCGACTTGCCCATCGCGCCGATGAACAGGCAGATGCAGGCCACGCTCAGCATCATCCAGGGCTCGGTGCCGAAGGGATTGGCGAAGCCGATCTTGGCGAGTTCGGCCGACTTGGCGAAGGTCTCGGTGTAGTTCAGCGAGCCGCCGTAGGCGACCAGCAGGCCGATGCCCAGGATGAAGCCGAAGTCGCCGACCCGGTTCACCAGGAAGGCCTTCATGTTGGCGAAGATCGCCGTCGGCTTGGTGTACCAGAAGCCGATCAGCAGGTAGGACACCAGGCCCACCGCTTCCCAGCCGAAGAACAGCTGCAGCATGTTGTTGGACATCACCAGCATCAGCATGCTGAAGGTGAACAACGAGATGTAGCTGAAGAAGCGCTGGTAGCCGGGGTCTTCCTCCATGTAGCCGATGGTGTAGATGTGCACCATCAGCGAGACGAAGGTCACCACGCACATCATCATCGCGGACAGGCCGTCGATCATGAAGCCGACTTCCATCTTCAGGCCGCCCAGC
>Ga0065165_1000394_pt1 | contig 70991 bp, 61 predicted proteins | sample AraplaMF_Cvi_mMF_FD_63813 | JGI IMG/M metagenome (GOLD analysis project Ga0065165, IMG submission 63813) | Arabidopsis root microbial communities from the University of North Carolina, USA - plate scrape MF_Cvi_mMF (version 2) (version 3) | ecosystem: Host-associated > Plants > Roots >... | reverse complement strand
GCGTTGACCATGTACTCGACGCTGTCGGCGATCAGCTCGCGCGACGGCAGGCTGTAGAGCATGCCGTCATGGCCCATGGCGATGCCGTCATCGACCGCGATGGTGTTGAACTCCTTGGCGACGCCGCCGGCCTGCTCGATCTCGCGGGCCACGAGTTGGCCGAGGTCCTTGAGATGGACATGGCCGGGCACGAACTGGGTGAAGGAGTTGACCACCGCGATGATCGGCTTGCCGAAATCGCCGTCCTTCATGCCCGTCGCGCGCCAGAGGCCGCGGGCGCCCGCCATGTTGCGGCCGTGGGTGGTGGTGCGGGAGCGATAGGCTGGCATGGCGGTTTCCGTCCTCGGGTTTGCCTGGGCCGGGCGGGAAAATATGGAAGCCGCCTCAGGCCTTTGTGGCCGGATAGCGCACGGGGTGGGTTGGTGCAACGGGAACTTGGGCCGGATGAGGCCGGATCGGCCCCGTGCAAGCCTCCCCTGCTTCCCGCGCGGGGTCGGACGTTCCCCGGACGCAGCGCAGCGTCCCTTTGACGGTGCGCTGCAGAGCCGGGGCCCAGAAGTTGCCGCGGCATGGGTCCCGGCTCTGCGGCGCGGCACTACGCGCCGCACCGCGTCCGGGACACGAGACCTATTGCAGCGTCGGGTCGAGCCGGTCGCGCAGCCAGTCGCCGATCACGGAGACCGCCAGCGTCGTCACCACGATGGTGGTCGCGGGTGCCAGCATGATCCAGGGCGCCCGGGTCAGGTATTCGCGGCCATAGCCGACCATGTTGCCGAGGCTGGTTATCGGCGGCTGCACGCCGAGGCCGAGGAAGGACAGGCCTGACTCCATCAGGATCACCTCGGGGAAGACCAGCGTGGTCGAGACGATCAGGGTCGAGGCGATGTTGGGCAGAATATGCCTCAGATAGATCCGCGCCGGCGTCGCCCCTAACTGGCGGACCGCGGCTGCGTAGCCCTGCGCATTGGCGGAGATGGCAAGGCCGCGGGCGATGCGGGCATAGCGCTCCCACCCGAACAGGCCCATCAGGCCGATCAGCAGCGGCAGCGAATTGCCGAAGAAGGCCAGCACAGCCAGCGCCATGATCAGGAACGGCATGCTGGCCTGGAAGTCGGTCAGCATCAGCACGAGTTGCTCGACCACCCCGCGGAAATGCGCGGCGAGGAATCCGAGCGTGGTGCCGACGATCGCCGAGATCGCGGTCGCGCCGAACGCGATCAGGAGCGAGATCCGGATCGAGACGAGCAGCCGCGACAGCACGTCGCGGCCAAGCTCGTCGGTGCCGAGCCAGTGCGCGACATTGCCGGGTGCCGCGAGCCGGTTGCGCAGGTCGAGCTGGGTGTAGCCATAGGGCGCGATCTTCTCGGCGAAGGCGGCGATGACGAGCATGGCGACGATCCAGCCGATCGCCAGCGCGACCGAAACCGGAATGGCCGGAAGGCTGATGCGCCTGCGAACGGCCGTGTCCTTGAGCGTCGTGTCGGTCATGCGTGGGCCCCCTTGGCGCGCAGCCGCGGGTCGAGGAAGCCGTAGAGGAAGTCGACGATGAGGTTCGACGTGACCATGGTCATCGCCACCAGCAGCAGGATGCATTGCACGACGGCGAGGTCGCGATTGGCGACCGCGACGACGAGAAGCCGCCCTACTCCCGGCCAGGCGAACACGCTCTCGACCACGACCGCGCCCGCAATCAGCGTGCCCACCATGAAGCCCAAAATGGTGACGGTCGGGATCGCCGCATTCGGCAGCGCGTGCGAGGTCACCACCTTGCGCCACGGCACGCCCTTGGCGGAGGCCGTGCGGATATAGGGCTGGCCCAGCACCTCCAGCATGGCGCTGCGGGTGAAGCGCGCCAGCACGGCCGCGCCGCCGAGGCTCAGTGTCGCGATCGGCAAAATGGCGTGGCGCCAGCTGTCCTGCCCGCCCGACGGCAGCCAGCCGAGCTGCACGGCGAAGACCAGCACGAGCAGCAGGGCGAGGACAAAACTCGGCACGGTGAAGCCGGCGACCGCCGTCATCATCACGGCGCGGTCGATCCCCGAGCCGCGATGCAGCGCGGCGTAGATGCCGGCGGGAATGCCGAGCGCCACCTTGAAGAAGAAGGCCGGAAGCGTCAGCGCCAGTGTCGCCGGAATCCGCTCCAGCACCAGCTCGATCGCGGGCCGCCCGTCACGCATGGAGCGGCCGAGCTCGCCCTTGGCGATGGCGCCGAAATAATCGAGGTACTGAAACCAGATGGGATCATCGAGACCCCAGGCCTTGCGGAACGCCGCGAGCACTTCCGGCGGCGCTTCCGGTCCGAGGATCATCAACGCGGGATCGCCGGAGAGACGCAGCACGACGAAGGCGAAGGTGACGACGAGGACGATCGTCAGTGCCGCGCGTCCGATGCGGATGGCGAAATAGCGTCCCATCACGCGGCGTCCCGCGTCTCGGCACCGGTCACGAGATGGCAGGCGACCTGCCTGCCGCCGCCGATGGCAGAGAGCGCCGGCACTTCGCTCTTGCAGCGCGCGATCGCGCGCGGGCAGCGCGGATGGAAGGCGCAGCCTTGCGGCCGCGCCGCGGGGTTCGGCGGGTCGCCCGCCAGCACGATGCGGCCGGCGCTGCGGCGGCCCGGTGCGGGCGAAGCCGAGACCAGCGCCTGCGTGTAAGGATGCTCGGGGCGCGCGAAGAGATCGTCGGCGCTGCCGATCTCGACGATGCGGCCGAGATACATCACCGCGACGATATTGCTGATCTGCCTGACGACGCGCAGATCGTGGCTGATGAACAGCAGCGTCAGCCCAAGCTGCGCCTGGAGATCGCAAAGCAGATTCACCACTTGCGCCTGGATCGAGACGTCGAGCGCGCTGACCGGCTCGTCGCAGACGAGGAAATCCGGTCTCGAAGCCAGTGCCCGCGCCAGCACGATGCGCTGGCGTTGTCCGCCGGACAGCGCGCCCGGATAACGCGCGCCGTGCGCGGGCGTCAGCTCGACCGCGCGCAGCAATTCGCGGACGCGCTCCTCGCGCTCGGCGGGCGTGCCGACGCCGTGAATGTCGAGCGGCTCGCGGACCTGGGTGGCGACCGGCAGGCGCCGGTCCAGCGCACCCAGCGGGTCCTGGAAGATCATCTGCATGCGCGCGCGTTGCGCGCGCCACGCCGCCGTTCCGGGCGCGGCCATCGGCTTGCCGTCGAACCGCACCTCGCCGCGATCCGGCGGCTCGAGGCCGAGCACGATGCGGCCGGTGGTGGATTTGCCCGAGCCGGACTCGCCGACGAGGCCGAGCGTCTCGCCCTTGGGAATCGTCAGCGACACGCCGTCGACGGCATGCACGGCGGTGCTGCGGCCGAACATCCCGGAGCGCATCGCATAGCTGCGCGCGATCGCGGACACCTCGACGAGCGGCGCGCTCATTCGGCGGCGATCCCGAGCAGTGCGCGGCGCGAGGCCTCGGCGCGGATGCAGGCGACGGCGCGGTCCTCCGCGATCGGTGCAAGAGTTGGGGCGGCAAGGCCGCACGGCTCGGTCGCCAGCGAACAACGCGGCGCAAACGCGCAGCCGCCTGGCATATGCGCGGGATCGGGCACGGTGCCGGGAATGGCGGTCAGGCGCCGGCGCGGCCCGTCGAGCGGCGGCAGCGCACCGATCAGGCCCTGGGCATAGGGATGCACGGGATCGGCGAAGAGCTGGTTGGCCGGGGCCTGCTCGACGATGCGGCCGGCATACATCACCGCGACGCGGTCGCAATTTTCGGCGACGACGCCGAGATCATGGCTGATCAGGACCATCGCCATGCCCATCTCGCGGCGGATGGTCGAGAGCAGCTCGAGGATCTGCGCCTGGATGGTGGCATCGAGCGCGGTGGTCGGCTCGTCCGCGATCAGCACGTCTGGGTTTCCGGCCAGCGCCATCGCGATCATGATGCGCTGGACCTGGCCGCCGGAGAATTCGTGCGGATAGGCGGATAGCCGCCGGGCCGCATCGGGAATGCCGACCAGATGGAGCAGCCGCAGCGCTTCCGCCTTGATCGCCTCGCCCGAGAGGTCGCGATGCAGCGCCAACGCTTCGCAGAGCTGCTTGCGGATGGTCAGCACCGGATTGAGCGCGCTGGCCGGATCCTGGAAGATCATGGCGACGCGCCCGCCCCTCACCTGATCGAGTGTGGCGGCCGGTGCGCCAAGGATCTCGCGTCCGTCGAGCCGCACCGAGCCCGAGACCTTCGCATGCCGCGGCAGCAGGCCGAGCGCGGCGAGCCACGTCACCGACTTGCCGGAGCCGGACTCGCCGACGAGGCCGAGGGCCTCGCCCTTCTGCAACGAGACATCGACGCCGCGCAGCACCGGCACGCCATTGAAGGCGACGCCGAGGCCTTCGATGCTGATCAGCGGCATCACGGCCTACGCCTCGAAATTGCCGGCGCGGAAATCCATCGCGAAGGCCGGCGAGGCCTTCCACTTGATCGATTTCGGCTTGGCCGTGAAGGTCGCGTTCTGGTGCAGCACGGTGTAGGCGGGGTCCTCGCGCTCGGCGATCTCCAGCATGCGGTGGAACGCCCTCTTGCGGGCGGCGCGGTCGGTCGAGGTCTCCAGGAACTCCGAGAGCTTGTTCAGCTCCGCGTTGGTCCATTCGCCGATCTGCTGCTGCTGGCCGTTCGGGCCGTGCTGGGCGACCAGCGACGAGACGGGGTCGTTGAACGCAGCCGAGTTCGACCAGTCGCGCACCGCGCGGGTCGGTGCACGCTCCATGATCTGCGACCAGTTCTCCTTGGTCTCGATCTGGACGTTGAGGCCGACCGACTTCCACATCTCGACCAGCACCTGCGCGGTCGCGACCTGGTTGGTGTAGTAATTGTTGAGCAGGCGGTACGGAATCGGATCGCCCTTGTAATTGGCCTGCTTCAACAGATCCTGCGCCAGCTTCGGATCGTAAGCCGGCACGCTCCAGTCGGCGTTGAACATGTCGCCGTAGAATTCCCACTGAAGGCCCTTCGGCACGCGGGTGCGGCCGGCCCACAGGCTGTCGACGATCGCCTGGCGGTCGATGGCGTGGGTGAAGGCGCGGCGCACCAGCGGATTGGCGAGCACGGCGTGGTTCTTGTCGAACACGGTCAGGCGGTGGTTGAGGATGGTGCCGCCCTGCACTTCGAAGGCGGCGTTCTTCTCGATGCCGGCGATCTGGTCCGGCGGGATGTCGCAGGCGAACTGGTATTCGCCCGACAAGAGCCCGTTGATGCGGCTTGCGACCTCGGGCACTTCGAGGAAGCGGATGCGCTTGAGCGGCGGACGGCCGCCCCAATATTCGTCGTGGGCTTCCAGCGTCAGCGACACGTCGGGCTTGAGCTCGGCGACCTTGTAGGGTCCGGTCGTCACAGGCTTGCGTGCCCAGTCGAGATAGCTCGCGGACTGCTCCCAGGCGCGGCGGTTCATGATGTCGGAGCCGTAGCGCGACAGCCGGCCCTCGATCGTGACGTCGGGCGTCGCGTTGTAGAAGCGCACCGTGTACTTGTCGACGGCATCGACGCGGACGAGATCCGGCCAGATCCGGCGGGCGACGGCGGGCACGTCCGGCGGCAGCTCCTTGCCGGGCTTCGGCATCGGGATCTTCTCGAAGGCCTGGATGGTCGAGCGGCTCTTGGCCTCGGTCTCGCCGAACATGCGCTCGCGGCTGAAGGTGAAGACGACGTCTTCGGCCGTCAGCTCGTCGCCGTTGTGGAACTTGACGCCCTGGCGCAGCTTCACTTCGACCGTCTGGTCGTCGATGCGGCGCCATTCGGTGGCAAGGCCCGGCACGGCCTCGAGGCTGCCGCGCCAGTTCTTGGAGATCAGGCCTTCCCAGATCGAGGAGAAGAACACGCGCTCGCCGACATTGGACTGCTCGCGCAGCACGTCGAGCACGTTCGAATTGGAGACCTTCTGCACGGCGATCGTCACCGACGGACGGTTGTCGGCCTGCCCGATCGCAAAGCGCGGCAGCAGCAGCGTGCCCGCGGCAGCGCCGCCGGATTTCAGGATGGTGCGACGGGTGAGCTTGCTCATGACGGTGACCCCTGCCCTATGTGTCGGTTATTCCGCGAGACCGAGCGCGGCGAGATGGGCAGCGCCTGCGCGGACGTCGTCGTGGTTGCGGAGCTCGAGGATCAGCCGCGGGTTGGAGGTCAGGCGGCGCAGCGCGCGGAATAATGCGACCCACGGAATGTTGCCCTCGCCCGGCGCCCAGTGCCGGTCGGCAAAGCCGTCGGTGTCCTGGAGATGCACATGCGTCAGCATGTCGCCGGCGGTCTCGACGTAATAATCGACCGGCGGCGCGCCGGTGGAGATGTGGGCGTAGTTGGCGTGGCCGGTGTCGAGCGAGACGCGGACCTTGTTGCTTTCGAGCGCCTTGGCGAGCCGCACGCGGTCGCGCGGGTCCTTGTCCTCGATGTTCTCGATCACGATCTCGCAGCCGATGGTCTCGGCGCGCGCGATGACTTCGGCAAGCGTTGCCTTGACGCGCTCGACGACGTTGGCGCGATTGTCAGGATAGAGGTCGAGATTGTTGTGGTCCCAGGTCGTGAACGGCGAATGGACCACCATCTGCGTCGCGCCGAGGAATTCGGCGGCGTCCAGGCCCTGAAGCAGGCGCTTGGTCACGGCCTGGCGGATCATTGGATCGTGGCTGTCGATCTTGAAGCCCCAGAACGGGCCGTGAATGCCGAGCCGGCCGGTATGGCCCGACAGCATCTGCTTGATCTCGGTCGCGGCACTCCGCCAATCGCCGTCGAGTAAATCCGCGCGAAAAAAATCCTGGATTTCGAGATCGCGCTGCTTGTCGAGAAGCCAGTCGCGGTGGGCGGGGATCGATTTGATGGATAGTGCGGCGCCCAACACCGGCTTCGACATGGCTTGCTCCTTGATCGTCGGCAATGACAAGGGCAGCGCTAGACCAGTTCAATGACAGGCCGGTGAAACGCAGGTTCCGTAAGCCGGACGAGATGTGGACATCCGCCCGATCGCTTGCACCGATTTAAGGCAGCAGCGCGCGCAGCATGTGCAGGCGCATGCGTCAGCGCGCAGGATCGAACACGCGCGAGTCCGTAGTGATCCGGAATGGAATCCTAACCATATCTCGCGTACATCGCGGGACATCGATCGGCGGCCTTCCAAGGGCATCACCCTCTGATCGCGCACTATGGGGTTGGGGGACCACATGGGGCGGGGGGATCAAAGGCTGGGGCAAGGTGACGAGGTCCGGACTCCTAGGCACTCCGGACCTCGAAACTTTTGAGATTGAACGCAATTTCGCGCCGCCGGCTTTATGAGCCGCGCGGCGCGAAATCGTTTTGGATCGCCCTATCCGATCACTTCGGAACGTTCCGCTCGAGATCCTCGAGCCATGCCGCCGCGCTCGAATCCGACGGCGCGCGCCAGTCGCCACGCGGCGACAACGAGCCGCCGGCCGAAACCTTCGGCCCGTTCGGCATCGCCGAGCGCTTGAACTGGCTGAAGGCGAAGAAGCGGCGCAAGAACACCTCCAGCCAGCGGCGGATCTCGGGAAGATCGTAAGCCCTGCGCTTGTCGTTCGGGAATGCCGGCGGCCATTCGCCCTTGGCGACATCCTTCCAGGCGTGCTGCGCCATGAAGGCGATCTTGGACGGCCGAAGCCCAAAGCGCAGCGTGTAGAACAGGTTGAAATCCTGGAGCTCGTAGGGGCCGACCGACGCTTCCGTGCTTTGCGGCTTCTCGCCGGGCTTGACCGGAACGAGCTCGGGCGAGATTTCGGCCGACAGGATCGAGCCGAGCGTCGTGTTCACGTCGCCGCCGAATTGTTTCGAGGCGATCACCCAGCGGATCAGATGCTGGATCAGGGTCTTCGGCACGCCGGCATTGACGTTGTAGTGCGCCATCTGGTCGCCGACGCCATAGGTGCACCAGCCCAGCGCGAGCTCGGAGAGATCGCCGGTTCCGATGACGATGCCACCGTGATGGTTGGCGAGCCGGAACAGATAATCGGTGCGCAGACCTGCCTGCACGTTCTCGAAGGTGACGTCGTAGACCTGCTCGCCCTTGCCGAAGGGATGGCCGATGTCCTTCAGCATCTGCGTCGCCGTGGTGCGGATGTCGAGTTCCTGACCGGTCGTATGCAAGGCCTTCATCAGCGCCAGCGCATTGGTCTTGCTTTCGCTGCCGGTTGCAAAGCCGGGCATGGTGTAGGCGAGGATGTTTTCACGGGGCAGGCCGAGCAGGTCGACGGCCTTGGCGGCAACGATCAGTGCATGGGTGGAATCGAGGCCGCCGGAGACGCCGATCACGACGCGCTTGGTGCCGGTCGCGCGCATGCGCTGGACCAAACCCGCAACCTGGATGTTGTAGGCCTCGTAGCAATCCTGCTCGAGCAGGCTCTCGTCGCTCGGCACGAACGGGAAGCGCTCGATCTTGCGCAGGAAGCCGATGTCGGCGGCCGGCGGCTTCAGGGCAAAGCTGATCCTGCGATAGAAGCCTTCGCGCTGGCGACGATTGTCGTCGAACGTGCCCATCAGCGCGCGCTCCTGCCGGAGCAGGTCGAGATCGACGTCGGCATACGTGATCTGACCGCCCTGGCGGAACCGCTCGCCCTCGGCCAGCATCACGCCGTTCTCGTAGATCGAGGTCTGGCCGTCCCAGGCGAGATCGGTGGTGGATTCCCCCGCTCCCGCGGCGGAATAGACATAGGCCGCAAGGCAGCGCGCCGAGGTCGACTGGCACAGCAGCGCACGCGAGCGCGCGCGGCCGATCGTGATCGGGCTGCCCGACAGGTTGATCAGCACGCTGGCGCCGGCAAGTGCGAGTTCGGACGCCGGCGTCACCGGGATCCACATGTCCTCGCAAATCTCGACGCCGATCGTCAGGCCGGGGACGTCCTCGGCCGCAAACAGCAGGTCCGTGCCGAACGGCGCATGCAGCCCGCCGAAGGCGATGGTCTCGCCGGCGATGCCGGTGCCGGAGGCGAAATGCCGGCCCTCGTAGAATTCGCGATAGGTCGGCAAATAGCTCTTGGGCACCACGCCAAGGACATGGCCGCGGTGAATGACGATCGCGCAATTGTAGATGCGATGGCCAAAGCGCAGCGGCGCGCCGACGATCAGGACGGTCATCAGCGCCGCGGAGGCCTCGACGATCGTGGCGAGGCCGCGCTCGACGGCATCGAGCAGCGGATCCTGCTTCACCAGATCCTCGATCGCATAGCCGGACAGGCACAGCTCGGGAAACACGGCGACCGCCACCGACTGGTCGTGGCAGGCATTGGCCGCGGCCAGCACCGCCTTCGCATTGGCCGTGGGATCGGCCACGTGGGAAGTGGTGACGCAGGCCGCCACGCGCGCAAAGCCGTGGGCGTAAATCGAGTGGAAAGTCATCGCGTACCCTTAACCTCTTGGCGGCCGGCCGCAGCCATCGGCTCCTCGCCATATGTAGCCCATCGATCCGGCCCCGTGCAGGGCATCCCGCCGTCATGCATAACGGATTTGCGCGTCGGTCAGGCGCTGCGGGCGAGCACGCCGGACAGATCGTCCCGCAGCCAGCGGGCAATCCGGGGCCAGGCCTGCACGTGGGTCCGCGCGCCCATGAACAGGCCGAGATGGTTGCTCGGCTCGGAGGCGGCGGCAATGAAGGCCGGTGGCGTGCCGACCAGGGCGGCAGTGGCGAGTGCCTGTGCGGCCGGCACCACCTCGTCGTCGAGCCCGGCCAGCAGGAAGATTGGCGCCTTGACGTCCTTCAAATCGATCCGCCGGCCGAGTGCTGTGAAATTGCCGGCGGCAATCTGGTTCTCCCGGAAAATCCGGTTGACGATCTCCAGATAATAAGTGCCGGGCAGATCGAGGGGCTCGACGTTCCATCGCTCGAAGCGCGCGAGCAGCGCTGCGCCCTCCTCGTCCGTGAGCTCCCTCTGCAAGGCAGCTGCAATGTCCTCGCGGCTCGGCGCCTTCGACCAGACGCGCAGCATCTCCTTGCCGCTCACATTGCCGCCGCCACGCGCCACGAGCTGGTCGTAGACCATGCCGGGCGCGTTGCGGGCGAGCCGCGCCATTGCCGAGTCGATCGACACATCCACCGGTGCGCCCACCAGCACCAGCCGCCGCACCTTGGCGGGGAAGCGCGCCGCGTAGAGCAGCGACAGCCAGCCGCCCTGGCACAGGCCGACGAGATCGACCGGCGCGCCGATCTCGTCGATGGCGACGTTGAGATCGGACAGGTAGCTGTCGATCGAGAGATAGCGCATGTCGGGCGTGGCGGAGCGCCAGTCGGTGAGATAGACCCGGTCGATACCGCCATTTTGCAGCGACTGCACCACGCTGTGCCCGGGCGCGAAATCGGCGATCAGGGCCCGATGCAGCGCATAGGGCGCGCAGACCAGCGCCGGCTGGCCGGTCGGCGCCCGCGAGCAATCGCGCAGGCGCATGGTCGCAAGCTCGAGCACGCCCGCGCCCGGCGTCGTCCATGTCAGGCTGCTGTCAGCAGGCTCCGTCGGTCCGCGCTCCATCCACCAGAAACAGGCATCCATGGCGAGCCGCGCCGCCGCGAACGGCCACACCAGCGGGTCATCAGGGCCGCGATCCGCTCCACCTGGTTGTCTGCCTGTCTCTTCCGCCACGCCTATCTCGCACCTCTCACAAGAATGCCTCGAAGCTGATCACGGACATGCCAAGCTCGGCAAAACTTCGATGTGCGGCGGCCACGGATCCCTCGAGGTCGATGCCGCGGCAGGCGTCCTCGATCACCACGACCTCGAACCCGGCCTTGCGAGCATCCTCCGCCGAGAAGCGGACGCAGAAGTCGAGCGCGAGCCCGGCGACGAAGACGGACTTCAGCTCGCGTTCGCGCAAATAGCCGAGCAGGCCCGTCGGCGTCTTCTTGTCGTTCTCGAACAGCGCCGAATAGGAATCGATGCCGCGGCGAAAACCCTTGCGCACCACCAGGCTCGCACGGGTCATGTCCAACTCGCCGTGGAATTGGGCGCCCACTGTCCCCTGCACGCAATGCGTTGGCCAAAGCACCTGGGCGCCGTAGTCCAGTTCGATGGTCTGGAAGGGCTGCTTGCCCGCATGGTTCGGCGCGAAGGAGACGTGGTCGGCCGGATGCCAGTCCTGGGTCAGCACCACATTGGTGAATTTTTGGGCGATGCGGTTGATCGCGGGCACGACTTTCTCGCCGCCGGGCACGGCCAGCGCCCCGCCGGTGCAGAAGTCGTTCTGCACGTCGATCACCAGCAGCACGTCGCGGTCGGAAATCTGCATCTTGCGGTCCCGTTCAGCCGTCCGGCGCGGCAGGCGCCGAAACGCTTCTGTCCAGTGTCGGTCTTCCCGCGCCGCTTCGCAACACCGACCGCGTGCGACGATATCGCGCCGCCGGCCCCGGGATGCAACGGTTTGGCCTCGTCCGAGTTGACTAGGCTCACGCAAGGACGGATTCTCGGGAAGCGTTCGCAATTCCAGCGGACCGGATGGAGCGGAGGAGATGGTTCCCGCGAGCCTGTATGGCGCGGCGGCCAGATGGTCATGAACATCGGCAAGATCAGCACCGGCACGACAGGCAAAATTCTTCTCGCCGATATCGGCGGCACCAATGCGCGTTTCGCGTTGAGCCAGGGCGAATCGGTCGGCGGCGACCGGACCGGTCCCATCGACTACGTGAAGGTCGCCGACTTTCCGACTGTCCGGGAAGCCATCGCCGACGTTCTCGCGCGCAGCGCCGGCGGCGAGCAGCCCAAACGGGCCGTGCTGGCTGTCGCCGGACCCGTGACCAACAACCGTTGCGTCATGACCAACAGCCCCTGGGTCATCGACGGCAACGAGCTCCAGCCGGCGCTCGGCTTCGACAGCGTCCACGTGCTCAACGATTTCGAGGTGGTGGCCTGGTCCCTGCCCGCCTTGCAGCCCGCCGACCTGATCCCGCTCGGCGGCGGGGACGGCCTTTCCGGCGAACCGCTGCTGGTGGTCGGGCCCGGAACCGGCTTCGGTGTGTCCTGCCTGGTCGAGCGCCATGGCGCGCGGCTCGGTGTCGTCACCGAAGCGGGACACGCAACGCTGTCGGCGGAGAACGAGCGTGAGGAACGCGTGATTGGGTCCTTGCGCCGGCGTTTCGGCCATGTCTCGATCGAGCGCGGCGCGCTCTCCGGCTCCGGCCTGCAAAGCCTCTACGAGGCCCTGGCCGAGGTCGATGGCGCGGAGGTGCCGCACCGCGACGCAGCCGCCATCACCAAGGCGGCGCTGGACGGCAGCTGTGCGCACAGCCGCGCAACGCTCGACATGTTCTGCGCCATCCTCGGCTCGGTCGCGGGCAATCTCGCGGTGACCTTCGGCGCCCGCGGCGGCGTCTACATCGCCGGCGGGATCGCGCCACGCTTCCCCAAGTTCCTCGCGGCCTCGGCGTTCCGCGCCCGCTTCGAGGCCAAGGGACGCTTCCAGGATTATTTGCGCAACATCCCGACGAGGCTGGTCACCAAGCCCGATGCCAGCTTCCTCGGCCTGAAGATGTTCGCCGACCACAATCCCGATTGAGTCCGGCCGGCCGCGATGCCGGCCCATCCGTTAACTATGCACAGCTGATTGGACGGAAGGCGCGGTTCCACGCAGGATCGTGCTTGCCCGATTGTTTCCGTTGGGAAACAATCCGACGCAGTGCGTGGCGTAGTTGCGGGGGCGTGACATGCGTAAGCAGGACGTAGGATTCGACTATCACCGCTATCACCGCCTGCTGACGGAGGCCGATGACGACGACAAGCGGCTCGCGCTGATCGAGCTCTTGATCGAGGAGAAGGCGCGGGACCGGCTGGCCGCGCAGCGGGCCTCGGATCGCGCCGCCATGACGGCCCACACCATTGCCACGGTGCTGAAGAACGGCCGCAACTGAGACTTGCGACGGCGAGCCACGCGTCACGAACGGGCAGTCGATTGCGGTTCCGTTAACGATCCCTCGAAAGCTCGCGTCAAACTTTTTGCTCTAGGGTTCCCTCACCTGATGCAATTCAGGATCAACAAAGGGGGGAATGAACATGAGCATGGTTTCGCTCGCCGCGATGCCGGCCGTCGTCGAAACGCGTTTTGCCGATTCTGCTTTCAAGACCATTTTTCTGTTCTGCTGCGTCGGCCTCGTCGCTTCGTTCGGCCTGATGTCCCGCGGTATCGATCTCAGCGCCGGCCTGATGTAAGACTGCCGCGAATACCTTGGAATCAAATGGCCGCCCAACGGGCGGCCATTTTCGTTGGCGCGCTCGGCGCCCGCGCCCTTGCTCAGTGCGGCGCTTTCGCCATCGCTTCCGGAAACATGGAATCGATCATCGCCTTGAGCTGGTCAATCGAAATCGGCTTGCGCAGGATCGGCCTGCGGCGGAGCAAGGACGGCAGCAATTCCGGCCCGTAGCCGGTGGCGAACAGGAACGGCTTGCTGCGGCGCTCGATCAGGTCGGCGACGGGATCGACGTAGAGACCCTTCAGATTGATGTCGAGGATGGCGAAGTCATATTGCGCGGTCATCGCAAACGCGCTGGCGTCCCGGACATTGTCCGCTTCCGCGACGACATGGTGGCCAAGTTCCTCCACCATGTCCGCCATCATCATCCGGATCAAGGCCTCGTCTTCGACCAGGAAAACGGAGAGTCCGTCCGCCATATCAACCCCGCAGTCAGCTCGCGAAGCTAATCATACACGAGGCGTCAGGGGTATCACGAATTCGTGGCGGGCGCCGTTAATTCGGGCGCCCGCAATCCGATTCAAGTTGATCAATCCAGTCCGCGCTCGTGGCTGAGGCGCACCATCTCCTGGATGAAGACCTGCTTCTGCTTGTCGTCGAGGCTCGAAAACAGCGGCTCGGCGGCGTCGGCGACATTGCGCTGGTCGGCGGCGCGATCGATCAGGAATTGCGATTCATTGCGCATCTGCTCGATGATGTCGTCGGGCGGATCGCGTTTGGCGCGCGCCATCCGCAAGTTGAGCCGCTCTGCACCATTGTGCCCCAGGTAGTGCATGGCGCTGGAGAACCCGAACCAGTGCTTTTCCTGGTCCGGCGTCAGGTTCAGCTCGGTCTTGATCCGCTCGATATAGGAATCGCTGTTGGCGACGATCTGCTCGGCGGTCTGTTGCGGCGCGCCGGGCTGGGTCAGGACCGTGACATCCTTGTTGTCCTTGTTGCCCTCGCCCCCGGTGTCCTGCGGGGCGCTCCTGGCTTCCTTGCTGGCCTTGGCGCCCTTGCCCGCCTTTGCGCTCTTGGCATCCTTGTCCTTGCCGGCGCCCGGCTGCTTGGAATCCTTGGCGGCGTCCTTGCTCGCATCCTTATTGGCATCCTTGGCGGCCGGCGCCGGCTGGTTGTTGTTGACGCCGAGCACGCCGGTGAAGACACCGACCACGCCGCCGATCGCGCCGCCCAGCACGCCGCCAACGGGACCGGCGGCCTTGTTGCCGGCGGCGGCGCCATCCTGAACGCCCTTGACGAGGCCCTGAGCGTGCGCGACCGCGGCTGCGCCGAGCAGCAATCCCACCACGGACCCCAGCGCGAGCCATCGCCGCAAGTGAAGCCGTGCCGGCGGCACCAGGTTGATCATTCTGGTCTCCATCGTCGATCCGATTGGCCTGTCGGGGTGGAAGCCACCCGCTGGGTGCAACTCTATCGTTTCCGCCGCTTCGCGGTCCAGACGCAGACGATCGCTGTCCACGCCCGAAAAGTCTTTCGCGCGAAGTGGTTATGCAGGCTTATTCGAAACTGCGGCGTAATTGCGCACGGATTGTTCCTGGCAGGCTCGCGCGACGTGTGCGTCGCAAAAGAGACGAACGCGGTTCATGTCCTGCACACGGCGCGCGAGACCCTGCCGCGGTTTCGGGCACAACGTTAGTTCTAGACGATCGCCATTCGGATTTCTCGACAGACGCGGTCAATCATGATCTGATCGCGCTACCAATTTGCCGCGCCTCGCATGATTTGCCAGCGAAGCTGACGGCATCAACAAGAAACGTCCAACAAGAAAATCAAAAACAAAACTCGGAAGAGTTAAGAGGAAACACCAGAACAATAAAACACCCAAGCGAGGAAACGAGATGTCACGCAAGACACTGACGCGACGTCAATTTGTGGCTGCCACTGCAATGTCCTCCACGGCGCTGATCGCGGCGCCCTACGTCCGGGGCGCCTACGCCGCCGGCAAACTCTCGATCGGCTTCTGGGACCACTGGGTGCCCGGCGCCAACGATGCCTCCACCGCGCTCGTCAAGGAATGGGGCGAAAAGGAGAAGGTCGAGGTTTCGATCGACTACATCACCAGCAACAACAAGAAGATCGAGCTCACCGCGGCGGCTGAAGCCCAGGCCAAGTCCGGTCATGACATTCTCCAGATGCCGAGCTGGTGGCCGCATGCCTATTCGGAGAATCTCGAGCCGCTGAACGACGTCATGGAGCCGCTCATCAAGCAGAACGGCGAGGTCAACGGCACGGTCAAATATCTCGGACAGTCCGGCGGCAAATGGCTCGCGGTGCCGGCAACGCCGGGCAGCCAGATCAAGGGCCCCTGCTCGCGCATCGATCTGATGAAGAAGCACGCGGGCATCGACGTGCAGGAGATGTATCCGGCAGGCTCGCCGCCGAAGGCCGACAACTGGACCATGGAAACTTTCCTGAAGGCGGCCGAGGCCTGCCAGAAGGCCGGCTTCCCGTTCGGCATCGGTCTCGGCGAGACCACCGACAGTGTTGACACAGCCGGTGCGATCTTCCAGTCGTTCGGCGCCGAGCTCGTCAACGCCAAGGGCGACGTCACCGTCAAGACCGACGAGGTGCGGCAGGCGCTCGAATTCTACAAGAAGCTGATCGCCGTGCTGCCCACCGACGCACCGTCATGGGACGACGCCTCCAACAACAAATGGCTGATCTCGGGCCGCGGCGCGATGATCCTAAACCCGCCGAGCGCCTGGGCGGTTGCGAAGCGCGACGCACCGCAGGTCGCCGAGCAGTGCTGGACGCACGGCTTCCCGGCCGGGCCGAAGGGACGGTTTGCGCCCTTCCTGCCCTACTTCTGGGGCGTGTGGGCCTTTGGCAAGAACAAGGAAGCGGCCAAGAGCCTTCTTGTTCACTTGTCTTCACCCGCGGCGATCGAGAAATTCGTGGCGGCGAGCGGCGGTTACGATCTTCCGGCCTATGCCAACATGACGACGCTGAAGACCTGGGCCGAGGTCGGGCCGCCCAAGGGCACGCTCTATCACTACCCGAACCCGTACAACCATCAGACGCTGTCGATCGCGGCGTCGCCGGCGCCGCCGAAGATCGCGCAGCAGATCTATTTCCAGGCGACGCTGACCAAGATGGCACTGCGCTTTGCGCAAGGCGAGAAGATGGAAACGGCGCTCGCCTGGGCCGAGGGCGAGTGCGAGGGCTTCATGCGGACCTGAGCCGGGCGTGTGCCATGGCGGTTCATGCCCCTTTCGCATGAGCCGCCGAGGCGCGCGCTCGTTCCGTCCGCATGCCAAATGAAGCCGACCGGTCGCCGGCTTCGCCGTTGAATCTTCGTTTGCCTCGGAGAGCTTGATCCATGGCTGATGTCGTCGTTGAGCAAGGTCGCCTCGCCCGCACCGCGAGTCCGCGCAAGAAAAGCGCGAGCCTGCGCAATGTGCTGGGTCGAAAATCGACCGTGGCCTTTTTCCTGACGCTGCCGCTGATCCTTCTGATCGTGCTGCTGGTGCTCTATCCCGCCTTCTATTCGCTCTATCTGGCGACGCTGAACAAGGCGATGACGAAATTCGTCGGCCTCGGCAATTTCACTTTCCTGTTCAAGCGCGAGACGTTCTGGATGGTGGTGAAACAGTCCTGCATCTTTGCGATCACCGCCGTGATCTTCAAGGCGCTGATCGGCTTCATCGTCGCGCATTTCGTCCACAACATTCCGGGCAAGAAGCAGCGCAAATGGCGCGGCATGCTGCTGGTGCCTTGGGTGATCCCGCCGGCGATGAGCACGCTCGCCTGGCTGTGGCTGTTCGATCCGTCCTACAGCGCCTTCAACTACACGCTGTCCTTCTTCGGCGTCGGCCCGATCCCCTGGCTCGGCGACACCTTCTGGGCGCGCTTCTCCGTCATCCTCGTCAACGTCTGGTACGGCGCGCCGTTCTTCCTGATCATGTATCTGGCCGCGCTGAAATCCGTCCCGGACCAGCTCTATGAGGCCGCCTCGATCGACGGCGCCAATTGGTGGCAGAAGATCTGGCACATCACCCTGCCGATGATGCGCAACATCATCGCGATCACCACGCTGTTCTCGCTGATCGTGACCTTCGCCAATTTCGACATCGTGCGGATCCTCACCTCGGGCGGCCCGCTGGATCGGACTCATCTGTTCGCCACCTGGGCGTTCCAGGTCGGCATCCAGAGCAGCGACATCCCGCTCGGCGCCTGCGTGTCGCTGTTCATGGTGCCGATCCTCGCCGTCGCCGCGATCTTCATCCTGCGCGATGTCAACAAACGTGGGAACGAAGCCTGATGAGCACGCTCGCGATCGACAAGGCCGGACCTTCCCGCAAGGTCAAACTCAGCAGCATGAGCCGGGACCGCGCCTGGGCGCTGCGCTGGTCCTACTTCTTCCTGGTGCTGTTCGCGATCTTCTTCCTGACGCCGCCGGTCTACATGCTGATCACCTCGCTCAAGAGCAGCGCGGAGATCTCGGCGGCCACCAATCCCTGGTGGGTGTTTCACCCCACTCTGTCGAACTATGTCGAGCTGCTGACCTCGAACCAGTTCCTGCGGTTCTTCTGGAATTCGTCGATGATCTCGATCATCGTCGTCATCGTGACGATGCTGATCAGCATCCCCGCGGCGTTCGCATTGGCGCGCATGAAGTTCTGGGGCTCGGCAACGCTCGCGACCGGCGTCTTTCTCACCTACCTCATCCCGGACAGCCTGCTGTTCATTCCGTTGTTCAAGATGCTCGCGGTGATCCAGGACTTCACCGGCATCACGCTGCTGAACCGGTGGTACGTGCTGGTGTTCATCTATCCGACGCTGACCGTGCCGTTCTGCACCTGGATCATGATCGGCTATTTCGCCTCGATCCCGAAGGAGCTGGATGAAGCCGCCCTCATCGACGGCGCCTCCTGGCTCCAGACCCTGACGCGGATCTTCATTCCCGTGGCGCTGCCGGGGCTGATCGCCGCGACCATCTTCGCCTTCACGGTGTCCTGGGCCCAGTTCCTTTATCCGCTGGTGTTCACGACATCCATCGATCAGCTCGTGCTGCCGGTCGGCATCACCACCACGCTGATCAAGGGCGACGTCTTCAACTGGGGGCAGATCATGACCGGTGCGCTGCTCGGCGCGGCCCCGCCGCTGGTCATCTACGCCTTCCTGATGGACTACTACATTGCCGGCCTGACCGCCGGTGCGACCAAGGGTTGATGTCGAGGAGCTGAAGTTCAATGGCTGACGTTGCATTGCGGAAAGTCGTCAAGCGCTACGATGATGTCGAGGCCGTGCGCGGCATCGACCTCGATATCGCCGACCACGAGTTCATCGTGCTGGTCGGCCCGTCCGGCTGCGGCAAATCGACCACGCTGCGCATGATCGCCGGCCTCGAGGACATCAGCGACGGCGACATCATGATCGGCGGCGACGTCGTCAACGACGTGCCGCCCAAGGACCGCGACATCGCGATGGTGTTCCAGAACTACGCGCTCTATCCGCACATGACGGTCGCCGAGAACATGTCGTTCGGGCTGCGCCTGAAGCATTACCCCAAGGCCGAGATCAAGGCGCGGGTGACCGAAGCCGCGCGCCTGCTCGACATCACCGACCTGATCGACCGCAAGCCGAAGCAGCTTTCCGGCGGCCAGCGCCAGCGCGTGGCGATGGGCCGCGCCATCGTCCGCAATCCAAAGGTCTTTCTATTCGACGAGCCGCTCTCCAATCTCGACGCCAAGCTGCGTGTGCAGATGCGGATCGAGATCAAGAAGGTGCACCAGAAGGTGCGGACCACCACGGTCTACGTCACCCACGACCAGGTCGAGGCGATGACCTTGGCCGACCGAGTCGTGGTCATGAACAAGGGCCGCATCGAGCAGATCGGCACGCCGAACGAGCTCTACCACAAGCCGGCGACGCGCTTCGTCGCAGGCTTCATCGGCTCGCCCGCGATGAATTTCATCCCGTGCCGGCTCGAGGACGTCAGCGGCACGCTCCAGGTCCGCCTGACCGACCGCATCGCCTTCCCGCTGCCGCCGGCTCGCGCTGCGCGCTACAACGCGATGCCGCGCAGCGAGAAGCTGCTGCTCGGCATCCGGCCCGAGCACCTCACCGAGGCGCATGCGCATCTGGGGCCGGGCGTCGAGAGCTTCGACACCGTGCTCGACGTCACCGAGCCGATGGGGATGGAGACGCTGGTCTATTTCGGGCTCGAGGGCACGCCCGTTTGCGGCCGCGTCGATCCCAATGCCGGCGCTGCGGACGGGGCTCCCATGCGTTTGGCGATGGACCTCAACAACATGCACCTGCTAAACGATGAGACCGGCGTCGTGCTGTGACGCCGATCGAAGAAACGCAAGCAGGCAGGGAGCGATGGCGACCAACAAGAAGAAGATTTTCGTTACACAAACTTTGTCGCAAGGGGCGCGCGCCCTCCTCACCCAGCGGGACGATATCGAGCTCGTCGAGTTTCCCAACCTGATCTCGGCCAAGGATTTCGAGGCGCTGCTGAAGAGCCACGCGCCGGTCCATGGCGTGGCGCTCGGCGCCACCGCCTTCGGGGAGACCGAGCTCGAGGCGTCCGGGGACATGAAGGTGGTAACCCGCATCGGCGTCGGCTACGACGCCGTCGACGTGCCCGCCCTCTCCCGCCGCAAGGTGCCGCTGATGGTCGCCGGCAGCGCGAACTCGCCGTCGGTGGCTGAACAGGCCCTATTCATGATGCTGACGCTCGCCAAGCGCGCCAATGAAATGCACGCCTGCGTCAAGGATGGCCAGTGGGCCAACCGGCTCGGCATGCTGCCGTTCGACCTCTACGGCAAGACCGTGCTGATCATCGGCTTCGGCCGTATCGGCACCCGCACCGCCAAGCGTTGCCAGGCGATGGAGATGAAGGTGCAGGTCTACGATCCCTACAAGGAAGCCGCCGACATCAAGGCCGCCGGATGCGAGCCCGTCGCGGATCTCGACGCCGCGCTGCCCCACGCCGATTTCGTCACCATCCACTGCCCGAAGACGCCCGAAACCATCGGCCTGTTCGACGCTGCCAGGATCGGCCGGATGAAGCCAAAGTCCTATCTGATCAACACCGCGCGCGGCGGCATCGTGAAGGAAGCCGCGCTGTACGATGCGCTTGTCTCAGGACGACTCGCCGGCGCCGGCATCGACGTGTTCGAGGCGGAGCCGCCGCCGGTCAGCAACGCGCTGTTCGGGCTGCCCAACGTCATCATGGCCCCGCATGTCGCGGGCGTCACTGTCGAGGCGGTCCAGCGCATGAGCGAGCAGACCGCCCGCAACATCCTGAGTGTGCTCGACGGCGATCCCATCCGGCAGAATATCATCAATCAGGACGTGCTCGGCTGATGCTGGTCCGAAGGCGGACGGCTGACCGGCCGCCTTCGGAACGCCAGAAAGCGTCCCATTTTGGTGCAGATCGAGCCCCAACTCAGCCTTAATCAAACCCGCGTAATAAGTCCGGCCGCGGCGGCAGTGGGACAGACTTGCCGACCGCGTCGAGCTGGAGGATGGACCTTGTCAGAGATCGACCCGACCGACCACGCGCTGGCGACCATCGCCAGCATCCTGGAGCACCCCGAGCCGGCCCTCGTTGTCCGCGAAACCGAGATCATCCGCGAGACCGAGATCCTGATTGTCGGTGAGCAAGCGGCCGTCGAAGAACATCATGCGGCCGACGAGCATGACGAGCATCCCGTGGTCGAGGAGCAGCCGCTGGTGCCTGACCACACCGATGCCGACGGCTACAGCAAGGTCGGGCCCGGACCGATGGTGGCGATCCGCCTCAAATGGACGGTCCATCGCGGCGACGACAGCCAGTACTACGTCCACGAGACCATCGGCGAGCAGTCCGCGCCCGTGGTCAGCGGTCCCATGACCAGCGAAGCCGCCGTGCATTTCGTCGACGCGCAGGAGCACGAGGCCAACAGGCGTTTCGAGCTGCTGCGCAGCGAGATCGCCGGCCGCAGCTCGCTCGCCGATTACGAACGCAAGGGCGAAGCGTAAGCGGCCCGAATCCCGGGCATGATCCCCGGTTGGATCATGCTCACTTCCTTCCCAGAAAATCCTTCTTCGCAAGCTCGACGCCTGCGTGCCGCAACAGGTCGTAGGCCGTCGTGACGTGAAAGAAGAACTGCGGGATGCTGTTGGTCAGCAGCAGCGTGCGCCCGGTGAAGGGAAGCTCGGTGCCATTCTTGAGCCTGAAGAAGACCTTCAGCTCCGCGGCCGCATCGATCTCGGCGCGTGGCAGGCTTTCAATGAATTCGATCGAGGTTGCGATCCGCGCCTGAAGCCCGGCCATGTCGTGCTCCAGCGGCGGCAGCGCGACCGGTTCGCACTGCGCCAGCAAGGCCGGAGCGATCGTGGCGTGGCGGCAGGCCTCGCCGATCTGCTGAGCCAGATCGTACATGTTCGGCGCCATGCGCATGCCGAGCAGGACCGCCGGATTGAACTTGCGGGTCTCCGCATAAGCCACGCCCTTGTCGAGCAGGACCGAGAGGTTGCGCAGGTAAGGCACGAAGAGGCCGACCGAGGCCTCGTACATCGAGATCGTCACGTCAATATTCCCTTCAATTCCGCCTCGCCAGCGACGGGCATCTGGTCTAAATCCTCGTCGGAGAGCTGCACAATGACAGTTCACGCATGGGTGGAAAAGAGATGATCGTTCGAATTTTGGCGGCGTTGGCCGTGGCGTTGCTGATGAACCTTTCGGTGCACGCGCAGCAGGCGGCGCCCTCGCGCCTCGACGAGATCGTCAGGCGCGGCACGCTGCGCGTCGGCATGACCGGCGACTACAAGCCTTTCACCTATCTGGACAAGACCACCCAGCAGTTCACAGGTTTCGACGTCGACATGGCGGAGGCGCTGGCCAAGGCGCTCGGCGTCAAGGTCGAGTTCGTGCCGACCGCCTGGCCGAAGCTGATGAAGGATTTCGAGGCGGATCAGTTCGATATCGCCATGGGCGGCGTCTCGGTCACGCTCGACCGGCAGCGCAAGGGCTTGTTCTCGATGCCCATCATGCGCGAGGGCAAGACCCCGATCGCCCGCTGCGCCGACGTCGGCAAATACCAGAGCATCGCCGACATCGACAAGAAGGGCACGCGCGTCATCGTCAATCCCGGCGGCACCAATGAGCGCTTCGCCCGCGCCAACATCAAGGACGCCGACATCACCGTGTTCCCCGACAACACCGAGATCTTCCACGAGATCGCCAAGGGCAATGCCGACCTGATGATGACGGATGCCTCCGAGACCCGCTACCAGCAGAAGCAAAATGCGGGCGTGCTCTGCGCGGTGCATCCGGACAAGCCGTTCGACTTCTCCGAGAAGGCCTACTGGCTCCAGCGCGACATGGCGCTGAAGGCCTTCGTCGACCAGTGGCTGCACATCTCGATGGAGGACGGCAGCTACAGGAAGATCTACGCCGCCTGGTTCGACTAACAGCCCGGTCCTGTCCGTCACTCCAGATGCTTGCGGAAGAAGCTCACGGCCGCGTCGTTGAACGTGTCGTGAAACGCTTTCCTGTCGAACCCGGGCGGATCGGTGCACAGGATCGGCGCGGCTTCGGCCAGCTTGGGCGGACATGGCGCAAGGAAGGAGAAGTGCGACGAGTTCGGCGCGATCCGGAAATCGGGGCGTGCGGGAAGCATTGGTTCCAGCGCTTCGACCGAAGCGGGCACGACGCCGTCGCCGCCCAGCGCCGAACGCCACAAGAGAAGCGGGATCGTCACGCTGGCGAGCCGCTCGCGGTTGAAGAGGCCTTCAAAAAGGGGCGGATCCGCCAGGATGGCGGCTCTGACGCGAGGGTCGTGGACGGCGGCTTCAGTCGGCACGAGACCATTGCGGATGGCCTGGCATTTCGGGGGTGTGGCCGCCTCCTTCTCGCAGAGCGGCGCAAGCGCGCCGAAATCCGGATTGCCGCCGATCACGACGAGGCCGGTATAGGCGCCGCGCGAGAATCCGAACAGGCCGATCCGCTTGGGATCGAGCAGCGCAGCGTCCGTCCAGCCGCCGAGCATGAAGTCGGTCAATCGCTTCATGTCGGCGGGCCGCTCGACCAGCACGGAGAACTCATCGGTCCGGCTCTTGTCTCTTGCAGTGTCGCCCGGGTGGTTGATGGCCGCGACCACGAAGCCGGCATCGGCCAGCGCCGACGCGGTATCGACATGGCTGAGATAGGAGCCGCCGCGGCCGTGCGAGATGGCGATCAGCGGCAGCCGGTTGCCCGCGACCGGACAATCCCTGACGCCCGGCAAGACGAGACCACCGCCCAACGCGACCTCGGAGGGCGATGCCGCGCAAGGTGTCCAGACCATGCCCTTCAGTGCAGGCCCGCCCGCGTCGGCCGGGACGTCGAGAGAGCGGAGCCCGGCCGCATGCACCGCAGTCGCGACCAGGCAACAGGTCGCTGCGAGCATCACCAGGCAAGATCGTCGCAGCATGATCAGCGTCTCCGTGAGCGTGCACTAGCGCCCCTATTCAATCAGAGCGAATGATCCAAGCAAGCCCCTGGCGCCGCCGGACGGCCAAAGCCGCCCAACTGTGGACCGAGTTCGGCATTATTGAACCGGAACTGGAGGCAGCACGACTCATACGGACAACAGTGATCTAGATCACTTTTTGCGATCGAACCGGGGCGTATGCGTCGGTCCGGGGACCATCTGCTCAGGAGATGCGAAATGAGGAAGCTGTTGGCCGCGGCCGCATTCCTTTTGCTGGCGAGCACCGCTGCGCAAGCGCAGTACACTTTCGAATATGGCGGGCGCACCATCCGGATCGATCCCGACCGCGGCACGGTGCAGATCCCCGGCGTCTACGACAACACCGGCCAGGGCAAGGCCAAGAAGGCCAGGAAGAACGAGACGGCCCCAAGCCAGCAGACGCCGCAAGAGGCCAGGGCCAATCCCCAAGCGCCGGCCGCACCTGCCGCGCCCGCCCCTGAACCAGTCCTCCCGCCGGCGGCGGCCGAGCAGGCTCCTGTCCAGGCTCCCGCGGCTGCGGTGCCTCCCGCACCGCCGGCCGCCACGGCCAACAATGCTCCGACTGAAGATGCGATGGTGCCGCCGCCTCAACCGGCTCCTACTGCCGCCCCGACGGTCGCGGCAGCGCCGCCCGCACCGCCACCGGTGCCGACCGTCGCGGCAGCGCCCCCGGCACCGCCGTCTCCACCTGCTCCCGCTCCGGCGCCCGCTCCTGTCCAGGCCGCCGCCATCGCCCCGCCGGCTCCCGCAGCGGCGGCCGCGCGCGATCCCAATTCCCCGCTCGGCGTCTGGCTCACCGAGGAGAAGGAAGGCAAGGTCCGCATCGAGCAATGCGGCAACAACCTCTGCGGTTATTCGGTCGACAGCAAATCGAACCAGAACGGCGAGCAGGTCCTGATCAACATGAAGCCTGCCAAGGACCAGAACAAGGACCCGAAATGGTCGGGCCGCATTCTCGATCCCAACACCGGCTCGACCTACGATTCCACCATCGCCATGAAAGGCACCGACCGCCTGCGCGTGCAGGGCTGCGCCTTCGGCGGCATGTTCTGCGGCGGCCAGACCTGGACGCGGGTGAACTGAGTCCGGCTAGGTGGTTGAAAGCTGCCGCTTGCGTGCGGCAACGATCGGCTCCCTGACGGCACCGACATGTGACAACGCTTCGACGAAGATCGGCTCCCACGCCCTGATGTGGTGGCGCAGGAGATTCGTCAGCGCGTCCTCTTTTCCCGCGCTCGCCAGTTCGATGATCCGGAAATGCTCGGTCAAGGAGTCGTTCTGCCGCGCAAGGCCTGCGCGGGAATTGATGCCATAGAGGCGCATCTGATCGCGCAGTCCCATCACCATCTCGGTCAGGCGCGGATTGTCGGCCGCGGCCGTCAGCACCTGATGAAAGCTTCGATCGGCCTCTATGTACAGCTTCATGTCCTCGGTGCGAACTGCACGCGCGATGTCCTCGGCCCAGGGAACGAGTTCGCTCAGATCCTTGTCCGGCTTCCGTGCGACCAGCGTCGCGGCGTGGAGCTCGAGGACTTCGCGCAGATCGAAGAGATTGCGGAGCTCCGTCAACGTCGGCTCGACGACCTTGAAGCCGCGGTTGCGCACGGGCTCGATCAGGCCGCTCCGCGACAGCTCGAGAAGCGCTTCGCGTACCGGCGTCGTCGATACACCGAGACTGGCCGCTAGGGTCGGCACCGAATACATCGTGCCTGGCATGCTCTGACCGGAAATAATCTCCGCGCGTACCTGCTGCACAACCTGCTCGCGCAGATTCTGGTCCATGTCTCCTCCAACCCGACGATTGCCGCCCGATCTATCAGCACCGCCCAAACAATGCACTTGACATAAGGGCGCCCTCAACGAAGCATGTAGCGCGTTACTCTAATGCGCTACACTTGGGCTGTCCATGGCAGAACGCTATTCCGGCTATTGCACGCTGTGCCGTTCACGGTGCGGTTCCACGACCGTGGTCGAGCACGGCCGCATGGTCGCCGTGGAGAACGCGCCCGGGCATCCCACCGGCGGCGCGCTCTGCTCGAAGGGCCGCGCGGCCCCCGAGATGGTGCACAGCCCGCGCCGCCTGACCCACCCGCTCCGCCGGACGGCGCCGCGCAACGCCGCCGACCCGGGCTGGGCCCGGATTTCCTGGGACGAAGCCCTGCGCGAAATCGCCGAGAGGCTCGGACGGATACGCGGCACCACCGGCGCGGAATCCGTTGCCTTCGCCGTGACGACGCCGAGCGGCACGCCCATGGTCGACAGTTTCGAGTGGGTCGAGCGCTTCATCCGCTGCTTCGGCAGCCCCAACCTGATCTACGCCGTCGAGGTCTGCGGCTGGCACAAGGATTTTGCCCACGCCCTGACGTTCGGCCGCGGCATCGGCTTTCCCGACTATGAGCGGGCCGAGACCATCGTCCTCTGGGGACACAATCCTGCGCGGACATGGCTTGCACAGGCAACCCGTGTTGCGGACGCGCGACGGCGTGGCGCCCGCGTGGCCGTTGTCGATCCCAAGCCGAACGGATCGGGACAGCAGGCCGATCTCTGGCTGCGCATTCGCCCCGGCGCCGATGGCGCCCTCGCGATGGCGGCGATCCGGCATCTCATTTCCACTGCGACATTCGATGCGGATTTCGTGACGCGCTGGACGAATGGGCCGTTCCTGGTGGACACGAACACCGGACGGTTTGTCCGAGCGAACGAGCTATGGCCGGGTCAATCCTCGGAGGCGTTCGTGGTGCTGGATCAATCCGGCAAGGCACTGCCACACGATCCGCGCGTCGAAGTGCTTGATCCCGCAAACTGCAAGCTCGACGCCGATGTGACGCTCGGTGGGGCGGAAGGACGCGAGATCGTCGCGAGGACTGCGTTTTCGCGGCTTGCCACTGAGGCCGCGTCGTACACGATATCCAGCGTCGCCGCGACGACCTGGCTGGATGAAGCGAAAGTCGCCGCGTTCTGCGCGCTGTTCGAGAACAGTCCGAAACTCGCCTATCATTCGTGGACGGGCGTCGGCCAGCACACCAATGCGACCGCGACCGAGCGTGCCATTGCGACGCTCTATGCCCTCACCGGCGCGTGCGACCGGCCGGGCGGCAATGTTTGGCAGGTCCCGCCGCCGACACGCGCGGTCAACGACATCAACCTGCTGCCGCCGGGGCAGAAGGCGAAGGCGCTGGGCCTCGACGAATTGCCGCTGGGGCCGCCGAGCCGCGGCTGGATCACAGCGCGCGATTTCAGCCGTGCGGTGCTCGTGGGCGAGCCCTATCGCGTCAAGGCGCTGATGAGCTTTGGCACCAACTTCGTGGTGTCGCAGGGACATTCCTCGCGCAATCGCGAGGCGCTGCGCGCGCTCGACTTCCATGTGCATGCCGACATGTTCATGAACCCCACGGCAGAGAATGCCGACATCGTGTTGCCCGCCAATATGCCCTGGGAACGGGATGCGCTGAAGATCGGCTTCGAGATCACGCAGGAGGCCGTCGAGACGATCCAGTTCCGGCCGCAGATGCTGCCCCGGCTCGGAGAGAGCAAGGCCGATTACGAGATCGTTGCGGAACTGGCGCTGCGCATGGGCATGGCGGAGCAGTTCTTCGGCGGCGATATGCGGGCCGGCTGGAATCATCAGCTCGCGCCGCTCGGCATCACGGTCGAGGACTTGCGCAAGCATCCGGAGGGCATGCGTTTCCCTCAACCGTTCTACCACGAAAAATACGCCGACACGAAGAGCGACGGAACGGTCGCGGGATTCGTGACACCGACCCGACGCGTGGAAATCTATTCCGAGCTGATGCTCGATCACGGCTATGCGCCGCTCGCCGGCCACGTCGAACCGGCCGAGAGCCCGTTGACCGCGACACCGGACAAGCGTTTTCCGCTGGTGCTGACGACGGCCAAGAGCGGCTGGTTCGTCCACAGCTCACATCGGCATGTGGCCTCGCTTCGCAGGAAATCCCCCGATCCTGCCGTGGAGATCAGCAGCTCGCTCGCAACACGGCAGGGTCTCGAAGACGGCGATTGGGCGATCGTGGAGACGCCATCCGGCCAGGTCCGGCTCAGGGTTCGATTGAACGACGCGCTCGACGACCGCGTCGTCCTCGCTGAATTCGGCTGGTGGGAGGATTGCCCGCCGCTCGGACGCGACGCCAGCTCGCCCGCGGGGGCCACGACGTCGAACATGAACGACGCGTTGAGCGACGCTTCGCGCGACCCGGTCAGCGGCTCGGTGCCACTGCGCGCCACGCTGTGCGACATCCGGCGCGATCAGTCCGGCAATCGCGGCCGCTGGACCGGACGGCGCACTTTCTCGGTCGCCGGCGTTCGCCAGGAGGCCGGTGACGTCGTCGCACTCGACCTTGCTCCGAAGGACGGCGACGCGCTGCCAGCGTACCGGCCGGGACAACATGTTCTGCTGAATTTGCCCGGCGTGAATGTGGCCCGCGCTTACTCTTTGACGGGACAAGGCGGCGACAACGTATTGTCCATTGCCGTCAAGAAGCAGCCATCCAGCAGCGGCCCTCACCTCTCCGAACACATCCATCGCCTCACCGTCGGCGACGAGGTCTTCCTCGAAGTGCCCGGCGGGATCTTCACCCCGCCACTGCAGGGATCGCGCCCTCTGATATTTCTCGCGGCCGGCATCGGCATCACCCCGTTCGTGGGCCATCTCGAAGCTTTGCTCGCGCTGGCGCCGGCCGAGCGGGTCAACGAAGTCCTGTTGCTCTACACCTGCCGGAACGGAAACGAGCATCCGTTCGCCACACGGCTGCGAGAGCTCGCAGCGCAGTTGCCCCAATTGAAGCTGGTGACGGCGTTCACCGCGCCTGGTTCCGCTGACCAATTGCACCGGGATTACGACCATGCCGGGCGCCCGGATTTGTCGGCGCTGGATCCGCTGATTTCGAAGCGCCCACTCGTCTATCTCTGCGGGTCGCCGGATTTCACATCATCGATGACGACATGCCTCGTCGAGCGGGGCATTCCGAAGTTCGACATCTTCGCGGAGGCCTTCGCGTCTCCGCCCGACGTGCCGGCCACACTGGCGCCGCAGACGGTTCGCCTCGCGGGCAGCGACAAGAGCTTTGTCTGGTCGCCCGAGCTGGGCACACTTCTCGACGCCGCGCATGCCGCGGGCGTGCCGCTTCCAAGCGGTTGCCGCGTCGGCCAGTGCGAAAGCTGCGCCATGCGCATCGTCGATGGCCGCGTCGCCCAGCTCGGCAGCGGCGGTCATTCTGCCGAACACTGTCTGACGTGCCAGACGGTGCCGCTCTCGGAGCTCACGCTGGCGCTCTGATCACGCACCGCGACTTTCAACCACGACCAACACTGCAAAAATTGGGGGCTGATGATGACGACTGTTTCCGGAGACTCTCTCAACGAAAATGCAACGACCGACTCCAACCTGCTCGCGAGGTTCTCGCAACGCCTCGTGGTGTTCTCCGAACGCTGGTTTCCGGATGCCTATGTCTTCGTCCTCATCGCTGTGATTGCGATCGCGATCGGCACGATCATGCATGGTGGCTCCCCGCTCGCCGTCAGCCGTGCATTCGGCGACGGCTTCTGGAACCTCATCCCGTTCACGATGCAGATGGCGCTGGTCGCGATCGGCGGCTACGTCGTGGCGATGTCACCGCCCATCGCGGCCGCGCTACGGCGGCTGGCTGCCGTGCCGTCCACCGGCCGCGGCGCGGTGGTATTCGTCGGCATCTTGAGCATTCTCCTGTCCCTGGTCAATTGGGGCCTGAGCCTGATCTTCTCCGGCCTATTGGTGCGCGAGATCGCGCGGCGCACGGATATCAAGCTCGACTACCGCGCCGCCGGCGCCGCCGGTTATCTCGGCCTCGGCTGCGGCTTCACGCTCGGCATCACCTCGTCGGCCGCACAGCTTCAGGCCAATGCCGCCAGCATTCCGGGCTCGCTGCTGCCCATCACGGGCGTCATCGGATTCTCCGAGACGATCCTGACCTGGCAAAATCTGCTGACCACCGTCCTCGTGACGGTCGTGTCGGCCGTGATCTGTTACCTGACCGCGCCGAACGCGGCCCAGACGAAGACTGCTGAGGATCTCGGCGTTTCACTCGAAGACGACACGATCAAGCCGAAAGCTGCCGCCCGGCCCGGCGACTTCCTCGAGTTCAGCCCGATCCTGACCATCCTGATCGTCGTCCTGGCGCTTGGTTGGCTATGGCAGACCTTCCAGTCCGGCAATCCGCTGATCACGCTGTCCGGCCTCAACACCTACAATTTCGTCTTCCTGATCCTCGGCATCCTCCTGCACTGGCGCCCGCGCAGCCTGCTCGAAGCGTTCTCCAAGGCGATGCCGAGCGTCTCGGGCGTGCTGCTCCAGTTTCCGTTCTATGCCGGCATCGCCCAGATGCTGACCAAAGTCCCCAACGCCAAGGGTGTGACGCTGTCGGACACCATCGCGCACTGGTTCGTCGATGCCTCAGCCAGCACGACCGTGTTCTCGTTCCTGGTCGGCATCTATTCGGCGGTGCTCGGCTTCTTCATTCCGTCGGCGGGCGGCAAGTGGATCATCGAGGCGCCCTACATCATGAAGGCGGCGAACGCGGTCGGCGCGCATCTCGGCTGGACCGTCATGGTCTACAACATCGCCGAGACGCTGCCGAACTTCATCAATCCGTTCTGGATGCTGCCGCTACTTGGTATCCTCGGACTGAAGTCGAAAGATCTGATCGGCTACACCTCGATCCAGTTCTTGATCCACTTCCCGATCGTGATGATCGTGGCGGCGATCCTGATGTCGACCTTCACCTATCATCCGCCCGTTCTGCCCTGAGGCAGGCGCACAAGCATCGGCAGCGAGCTATCCCGCTGCCGATCTGTGCTGTTGCGCACAGAAAAGGTGCCTCGCGACCATATCAGCCGGGGAACCGCGTGATAGCCCTCACATCGCCGGTTCCGTCCCCATGACACCATGCACGCAAGGTTCAACCACAGAGGCGTGTCATGAACAGCTTTCGCAAGGGTCTCTTCGCCACCATTGTCGCCATCGCCTTCCCGCTCACCCAGGCAGGCGCAACGACGGGCACTTTCGACGGCGCATGGAATGTCCGCATCTCCTCATCGAGCGAGACCTGCGGCAACGGCGCGACCGTCGCGATCGGCATCAATAACGGTCAGATCGCCTCGAGCAGCGCCGCGGTGACGGCGTCGGGCCGTGTCGCCGATGCCGGCAGCATCAACGTCACCCTGAGCACCGGCATCAAGCGCGCCGTCGGCTTCGGCCGGCTCAGCGGCACGTCCGGCTCCGGCACCTGGCGCGGCGCAATGTGCACGGGCACGTGGACGGCGGAGCGGATGTAGGTTGCCTCGCGTGTCCCGGACGCGCTGCAGCATGCAACGCCGCTGCGCAGAGCCGGGACCCAGAGATCCTGTGCCGCGAAAACTTTTGGGTCCCGGCTCTGCAGCGCATCACTTCGTGCTGCGCTGCGTCCGGGACGAGAGAGCTAGCCCAACGGCGCGTTGTAGTCCGCGTCCGTGACCGGCTCCAGCCAGGTCGAGAACACGCCGTCGAGCGCTTCCTGCATGGCGATGTGGCACATGCTGTTGCCGGGTGACGCGCCATGCCAGTGCACCTCCCCCGGCGGGATCCAGACGGTGTCGCCGGGACGGATTTCCTGGACAGGGCCGCCCTTGGTCTGAACGCGGCCAACGCCCGAAATCACGTAGAGCGTCTGCCCGAGCGGATGGTGGTGCCAATTGGTGCGCGCGCCGGGCTCAAAGCTGACGCGCGAGACGTTCAGCCGCGCCGGCGCGGGCGCCATGTTGATGGGGTCCTGCAACACCGTGCCGGTGAAGTGTTCCTTCGGCGCGCGGCGGGTCGGCCGCGTGCCGGCGAGCGTGATGTCCATGGGGTACCTCGTTTCCTTGTCGGTTTTTCGGCCTGTTACTTCTTGCTGGCGGCGTAGCGCGCCTTGGTTTCGGCGTTCATGGGATAGAGGCCCGGCAGCGCCGCGCCGTTGTTCACCTCGTTGACGATCCAGGCTTCCATCCGCTCCTGCTCGACGCCCTCGTTGAGAACGTGGTCGAGCATCGCCTGCGGGATCAGCACGCAGCCGTCCTGGTCGGCGACCACGATATCGTTCGGGAACACGGCGACGCCGCCGCAGCCGATCGGCTCGCCCCAGCCGACGAAGGTCAGGCCCGCCACGGAAGGCGGCGCGGCATAGCCGTCGCACCAGACCGGCAGATTGGTGCCGAGCACGCCCTCGACGTCACGCACCACGCCGTCGGTGACCAGCGCGGTGACGCCGCGCTTCATCATGCGGGCGCAGAGGATGTCGCCGAAGATGCCGGCGTCGGTGATGCCCATGGCGTCCACAACAGCGATGCAGCCCTCGGGCATGGCCTCGATCGCGGTGCGAGTCGAGATCGGCGACGACCAGGATTCCGGCGTCGCCAGATCCTCGCGCGCCGGCACGAAGCGCAGCGTGAAGGCGGGTCCGACGAGGCGCGGCAGGCCCGGACGCAGCGGACGCGCGCCGCGCATCCACACGTTGCGCAGGCCCTTCTTCAGCAGGACCGTGGTGATGGTGGCAGTGGTGATGCCGGCGAGGGTCTTGCGGGCTTCGGGGGACAGCGACATGGAAACAGACGAGCTCCGGATGGGCGGGAAAGAACGCGCGCATCTTGCGAGCCGCGGGCTGTGCGTCAAGGCCCAAGAACGCAGGGCCGGAGGGCTGTTATGCGCCGCGATAACAAGGCTTTATCACGTCCCCTTGCATTAATTTATTGGACTTGCGGGCGCATTTACGCGAAGCAGGGACAAAGCGGTACTCAAGGTCGAGCCCGCGCATTTCCTCAAGGCCCGATTTCGACAGCTCATGGCCGCGACGCTTCCCCCGCCCCGCCTCCTGCCCAGTGGCGACAGCGCCGTCACGGTCGAGTTCAGCCGCACCATCGACGACGCCGCCAACGAGCGCGTGCTCGCGCTCGACAAGGCGCTGGCGGCAAGCCCCATCGACGGCATCACCGAGACCGTGCCGACCTACCGCTCACTGCTGGTGCATTACGATCCCGGCAAGATCGGCTTCGACGCGCTCGGCGAAAAGATCCTCCCGATCGCCACCCAACCGCTGCCGCCGGCCACCAAGGCGCGGCGGTGGCGCATTCCGGTCGCCTATGGCGGCGAGCACGGCATCGACCTCGAGGACGTCGCGAAAGCGCTGCACACCACGCCCGACGACATCATCGCCCGCCACACCGGCGGCGACTATCGCGTCGCCATGATCGGCTTCACGCCGGGCTGGTCCTATCTCAGCGGCCTCGACAAATCGCTGCACATGTCGCGGCGGGAAAGCCCGCGGCTGTTCACGCCCGCAGGCACGATCTCGATCGGCGGCATCCAGGCGGGCATCCAGTGCCTGGCCGCGCCGAGCGGCTGGCACCTGCTCGGCCGCACGCCGGTGAGGACCTATCAGCTCCACCGCAACCCGACCTTCCTCACCGAACCCGGTGATCGCGTGACGTTTTTCGCCATCGACCACAAGACGTTCGAGGAGCTGGACCGCGCCGCCGAAGCTGGCGAGATCATCGCCGAGCAGGTGGTCGCATGAGCCGGCTCGTCGTCTCCAGCATCGGCCCCGCAAGCTCCGTCCAGGACGGCGGCCGCCACGGCGCGCAACGCTATGGCCTGACGGTCAGCGGGGCCATGGACCGGCTGTCGCTGGCGGCCGCAAATACACTTGTCGGCAACGAGCCGTTCGCGGCCGCAGTCGAGATCGGCCCGTTCGGCGCCACGTTCACCGCCCGGGACGGCGCCGTGCGCGTCGCCATCGCAGGCGCGCCGCGCAATGCCGATGTCGCCGGGAAACCGGTGGCGATGGACACCTCCGTCACGCTGAAGGACGGCGAGACGTTGACGCTGGGCTTTGCCCGTGGCGGCGCGTTCACCTATCTCGCGATCGAAGGGGCTATCCGCGGCGAGCTGGTGTTCGGCAGCCTCGCGGTGAACGCCCGCGCCGGGCTTGGCAGCCCCTACCCGCGCCCGCTCCAGGCCGGCGACGAATTCAGCGTCGATGCCGCGAGCGGCGCGCCGGAATTGCGCATCGAGCTGCCGAAGCCCGTGAGCGGCCCGATCCGCGTCGTGCTGGGACCGCAGGACGACGAGTTCGACGACGCCAACAAGGCGCTGTTCCTCGACAGCGAGTGGAAGATCTCGGCGACCTCCGACCGCATGGGCTACCGGCTCGAAGGCCCCGCCATCAAACATCTGCACGGCCACAACATCGTCTCCGACGGCACCGTCAACGGCAGCATCCAAGTGCCCGGCAACGGCTCGCCGATCGCGCTGATGATGGATCGCGGCACCTCCGGCGGCTATCCCAAGATCGCAACCGTGATCACGGCCGATGTCGGCCGCCTCGCGCAGACCTCGGCGGGAACGGCGTTCCGCTTCAGGGCCGTCACCATGGCCGAGGCGCAGGACGAGGCGCGCAAATTCGCGCGGCTGATCAAAGACCTGCCCGATCGCCTGCGCTCCTCCGACACCGTCGAGCTCAACATCGACGCGCTCAGCGATGCCAACGTCGCGGGCTATGCGGTGAGTGCCGTGGATGCCGGGACCTGGCAGGTCGTGGCGGAACCGTAGGCGACAACAAGACCACAGGCGGAGAGCAACCATGAAGACAGTCGATCTCAATTGCGACCTCGGCGAAGGTTTTGGCGCGTGGGAGATGGGCAACGACGCCGCCATGATCGAGCTGGCAAGCTCGGTCAACGTCGCCTGCGGCTTCCATGCCGGTGACCCCGACATCATGCGCCGGACCGTGGAGCTCGCGAAAGCGCGCGGCGTCTCGGTCGGTGCTCATCCCGGCTACCGCGACCTGCACGGCTTTGGCCGGCATCCGATCGCAGGCCTCAAGGCCTCCGAGATCGAGAACCTCGTCGCCTACCAGATCGGCGCGTTGCAGGCGATCGCGACCGCGGCCAGCCACAAGGTCACGCATGTGAAGGCGCATGGCGCGCTCTCCAACGTCGCCTGCGAGGACGACATGACGGCGAAGGCGATTGCCGCCGGCATCAAGGCGGTCGATCCCAATCTGATCTTCGTCGTGCTCGCCAATTCAAAACTGGTGAAGGCCGGCGAGGACGCCAATTTACCGCTGGTGCACGAGGTGTTCGCCGATCGCGCCTATGAGGACGACGGCAACCTCGTCTCGCGCAAGAAACCGGGCGCGGTGCTGCACGACGCCAAGGCGATCGCCGATCGCGTGGTTCGCATGGTGCAGGACGGCGCGGTGGTCTCGGTGACGGGCAAGGTCATCAAGATGCGCACGGACACGGTCTGCATCCACGGCGACACGCATGGCGCGGTCGACATCGCGCGGACCTTGCGTCAGGCGTTGAAGGATGCCGGGATCGAAGTCGCTCCGTTCAAGCGCGGGGCGTGATCAGAACGGATGCACCGAGAGCGTCCCGAACACGATCGCGGCGATGACGGCGAAGGCGCTGTAGAGCGCAACGTGGTGCATGCTCGCCCCGGTCCGACGCGAGAGCGAGCGCGCGTAGAAATGCAGTCTGGCTTCCGCCGATAGTTCGCGCATGGTCGATCTCCAACGCCCCATTTGCGGGAGTATGAGGGATCGACCGGGGTGTCAGGCAAGACGCCGGCGGAAATAGCGATGCGCCTTCTCCGAAGGCCCGCCATCGCAGGCGCAAATTCTCTTCGCGCGCGGGTTCCGAGAATCTTATTCGTTAAAGTCCGAGCCAGTTGGAACCGGCCCGGATGACAGTCGCATGACAGCCGTCGCGTACTAGTAGACGTCGGCCTGGAATTTACCCGTCTTCTTGAGCTCGGCGACGAAGCTGACGGCCTCGTCGGTCGAACGCGCGCCGAACTGGGCGACGATGTCGACCAGCGCGCGCTCGACGTCCTTGGCCATGCGCTTGGCATCGCCGCAGATGTAGAGATGCGCGCCCTCGGCAAGCCATGTCCACAATTCGCGACCGACCTCGCGCATGCGGTCCTGCACGTAGAACTTCTTCTCGCCGTCGCGCGACCAGGCCAGCGACAGCCGCGTCAGTTGACCCGAGGTCTTCATCGCGTTGAGCTCTTCCTGGTAGAAGAAATCGCAATCGCTGCGCTGGTGGCCGAAGAACAGCCAGTTCTTGCCGGGCGCGCCGGTCGCCTTGCGGTCGAGCAGGAAGGCGCGGAACGGCGCGATGCCGGTGCCGGGGCCGATCATGATGATCGGCGTCTTCGGGTCCTGCGGCAGACCGAAATTGTGCGCCTTCTGCACATAGACCTTGAGCTTCTCGCCTTCGTTGATGCGCTCGCCGAGGAAAGTGGAGGCAACGCCGATGCGCTTGCGCTTGCCGATCACGTAGCGCACGGAGTCTACTGTCAGCGACAGCTTTCCCGGCGTCGCATTGTGCGAGGACGAGATCGAATAGAGCCGCGGCTGGAGCGGCTCCAGCGCCTCGACGAAGGCTTCGGGATGCGGTCGCGTGCCGGAAAACTTCTGGAGCGCCGCCATCACGTCGAGGGTCGCGGCGTCGCCATCGGGATCCTCGCCCTGCGCCAGCGCCCGCGCCTTTTCGCGCTGCGCGCCGCCGGTGATGAAGGAAAGCAGCTCGAACAGCGAGTCCGGCGCCGGCGACAGCGAGACGTCGTCGATCAGCACCTCACGCAGCGTCTTGCCGTTCACCTTAGTGGTGTGGGATGCCCCGAGCAACGCAATGATCTGGTCGACGAGGCCGACATCGTTGCGCGCGAACACGCCGAAGCTGTCACCGACCACATAGTCGAGCTCGCTCGCGGAGAGATCGAACTCGACGTGATAGGTTTCTTTCTCCGACTTCCCCTTGTTGAGGAGACGGCGCGACAGGAAGGTCGCCTCCGCCGGATTGTCGCGCGAGCGGCCGGGCTCTGCGATCGTCACGGTCACGGCGGGGGCGGCCACAGCATCGGCCTTCTCGGGCGCCTTCGCCGCCGGGGCCTTGTCGAGCTCCTCGTACAGCGATTTGAGCATCCGCGCGGTTTCCTTGCCGCCGGGGACGCAGAGATTGAGCCGCGCTTCGCTGCGGGTGGCGATCGCCTCCGAATAGTCGTGGCAATTGTAGCCGCACTGGCCGCAATCCTGCTGCGCCATCGCCGCCATCATCTTGCGGCGGACGGGGCGACCTTCGGCGAGCTTCATCCGGTCTGCGATCGGCATGGTCTGGTCGTGCCACGGCGCTTCACCGTCGTCGCCGTCGCCGGCTTGCATGACGGCGGCACCCTGCTCCGCCGACAGCGGCGTCGCGACGTCAGGCGACAGCAGGCCCGCGAAGAAGCCGTTGAGCCATGAGCGCTGCGCGTCGGAGAACGGCGCGCTGGCGGGAATGATGTCGAGTTTCGGCGGAGGCGTGATCTGGTTCATGCGGACACCTGTGCATCGGCAAGCTTGCGCAGCGTTTCGCCGTCATGGCGGCGCGCAAAGGAGAGGAAGGTTTCGTCGGGCGACGCGCGATGGGCCATGTAGGCCTTGAGCAGGCCCTCGACCGTCTTCGGGGCGTCCTCGGCCTTGAGGTCGTGATAGACCTCCTGCCCGACATCGGCATCAGCGCCGAACCCGCCGCCGGTGAAGAGGTGATAACCCTCCACCGTGTCGTCCTCGTTGATCGGCACGCGCGCGCCGATCAGGCCGATGTCGCTGATGTAGTGCTGCGCGCAGGAATGGTGGCAGCCGGTGACGTGGATGTTCACCGGCTTGTCCATGGCGACGCGCGGCTCGCACCAGTCGCCGATCTCTTCGGCATTGCGCTTGGTATTGGACGCGGCGAAGCGGCAGCCGGCGTTGCCGGTGCAGGCGATCAGGCCGGCGCGGATATGCGAGGCCTCGACTGCGAGCCCGATCTGCTTGATCGCGGCAATCGCAAGCTCGACATTCTCGTCGTGCACGCCCGGGATCAGCAGGTTCTGCCAGACGGTCAGGCGGATCTCGCCGTCGCCGAGGTCACGGGCGACCTTGGCGAGGCCCCGCATCTGGTCGCAGCTGATCTTGCCGAGCGTCAGCGACACGCCGATCCAGTTCAGACCGTCCTGCTTCTGCTTGTGCACGCCGATATGCGCCATGCGGTCGGCAGCAGGCCGGGGCGCAAACGCCTCTTCCGGCACGCGAGTGAACGGCGCCTTGAGCCGTTCCTCGACGAGCTTGAGGAAGCCGTCATGGCCCATGCTGTCGAGCACGTATTTCAGGCGCGCCTTGTTGCGGTTGGTGCGGTCGCCATGGTCGATGAAGACGCGCACGATGGCGTCGGCAACAGCGGTGGCCTGCTCCGGCTTGACGATGATGCCCGTGTATTTTGCAAAGTCCTTGTGGCCGGTGATGCCGCCGAGGCCGAGGCGGAACCAGACACCGGGTTCGACGCCAAAGCCCTTCTTCACCTCATATGCGGTGAAAGCGATGTCGTTGGTTTCCTCCAGCACCGCGATCCTGCCGGCGCCGTCGAAGGCGACGTTGAACTTGCGCGGCAGGCCGTAGAGCGAGCGGTCGTTGAGGATGTGGTAATGCCACTCCCGCGCATAAGGCCGCGTGTCGATCAGCTCCTGCGGATCGATGCCGGCCGTCGGCGTTCCCGTCACGTTGCGGATGTTGTCGGCGCCGGAGCCGCGCGAGCACAGGCCGAGATCCTGGATGCCCTCGATCAGCTTGATTGCGTGCTTCGGCGGAATCTCGCGCAGCTGGAGATTGGCGCGCGTCGTGGCGTGACTGTAAGGACCGCAGAGCTCGTCGGCGAGATCGGCAAGGCCCGACAGCTGCCAGTGCTTCATGATGCCGTTCGGGATGCGCAGGCGGCACATGTAGGAGTCCTGCGTCGGCGCAACGTAGAAGATGCCGTAATAGCGCCAGCGGAAATTGTCCGCCGGGCTCGGCGGCGCGTTGTCGAGCGCCTGCTGGCGCAGCCGCGGGTAGGCATCGAACGGATGCTCGTCGCGCTTGACCTTCTCCTGATCGGCGAGCTTCTTGCCCGCGGCGATCACCTTGTCCTGCGCCTTGATGTGCACGGCATCGGGGCCAACAGGCTCGGCATTGGCCTTGCCGGCGCCACCGCCCAGACTCCGCCCCACGCGGCTGATCTGGAGGCCGCTCGTGAATCCTTCGAGATAACGTTTCTGCTCGTCGGTGAAATCGACTGAGACTGTTTCGAGTTTCATGGTCGGTAACGAAGCTCCTGCGGCCACCTCAGTGGCATCGACGGAAAATTGTGCGACCCGCGGGACACTCGGCCGGCTTCTTCAGCCCGCTTCGCACCCCAACGGTCCAATCAGCTTCGTTGCTGTGGGACTTGGCTCAGCAGGCACCAATGACAGGCTGGCCGCACTGCAACATACAAGTTGCGTGCCAGCTTTGGCCAAATCGAAACTCAAATGATTTCAGATGATTAGGTGCCGACGCCGGAACATTCCGGTGTCGGAGCTCTCATGAAATTCGAGCAGTCGGCCTAAAATTTAGACGACGATCCCGCACGCCCAAATACGGTGCAGGCCGAATCACGTCTTCCAGCGCCCGACATCGAAGGCCTCCAGATGCCCGCGGATGTTGGCGGGATCGAAGGCTGGCCCGGCGAACGCCCCAAAGGCTGCCGGGGGTTGCTCGGGAGGTTGGCGGCCAAGGGCGGCATCGTAGAGATCCGGCCTGAACACGGCCATCGCCGTCTTGACGCCATCCGCCGTCAGCGCCGTCTGACCCCAGCGCACCATCTGGGCATAGAGCCAGGCCGCCTGAACCGGCTCCGGGCGCCCTGCTCCTTCGCGCCCGACCAGGAGATAGCGACCGCTCTCGCGGAAGGTGCCGTCCGGCGAGATCTTCAGGCGCCCCGTCAGGGTTCGCTGAATGACTTCAGCATCGACGCCGATCCGTTCAGGTTGCGCCAGGATCTGCGCGGCCTCGGTCAGGTTCGCCGGGCTCTCGATAAACTCGGCGCCCTTCACTGCCGCGCGCACCAGGGCGGCGACCAGGTCCGGATTCTTGTCGGCCCAGGCCTGCCGGACCGCCAGCACCTTCTCCGCCGCGCGGTCGAGGATATCGGAGACGAAATGCAGGATGTGGCCGATGCCGAGATCGACCGCGATCGAGTTCCAGGGCGCGCCGACGCAGAACGCATCGACATGGCCATTCTTGAGGCTGTCCACCATGTACGGCGGCGGCAGCACCACGAGGCGGACGTCCTCGTCCGGGTCGACGCCGGCTGCCGCCATCCAGAACCGCAGCTGGTAATTGTGGGTCGAGAACGGAAAGGTCATGCCGAACGTCAGCGGATCGGCGCCCGCTTTGCGCCGCTTCGCAACCACCTTCGCCAGCGCCTTGGCGGTCGCCATCGGATCGAAACGGTCGCCGTCGATCTCCTCCATCAACGCGGCATGGAGCGCCGGCGAGACCGTGATCGCGTTGCCGTTGATGCCGAGATTGAAGGGCGCCGCGATCGGCACCTTGACGTGGCCGAGCCCGAGCGAGGACGCGATCGCCACGGGCGCGAGCAGATGGGCGGCATCGAACAGGCCGATATTCAGCTTGTCGCGGACGTTGGACCAGGACACCTCGCGCACCAGCTCGACCTCGAGGCCCTCGGCTGCGGCAAAGCCCTTGTCGACGGCGACGATCAGCGCGGCGGCATCGACCAGCGGGATGAACCCGATGCGGAGGGTCGCGGTCATTTCAGCATCTCCGACGCGGTGATGATCGACTGGGCGATCTCGCCGATTTTCTTCTTCTCGCGCATGGCAGTAGAGCGCAGCAGCACGTAGGCCTCGTCCTCGTTGAGGCCCTTCACCTTCATCAGGATGCCCTTGGCCTTCTCGATGATCTTGCGGTCCTCGAGCTGCGACTTGGTGCGCTCCAGCTCCTCCTGGAGTTTTGCGAAGGCGTTGAAGCGGGACACGCAGAGGTCGAGGATCGGCTTGATGCGCTCTTTCTTCAACCCGTCGACGATGTAGGCCGATACCCCCGCCTCCACCGACGCCTGGATCGAGGATGAATCGCTCTGATCCACGAACATCGCGATCGGCCGCTTCACGGCGCGACTGACCTGGAACATCGCCTCGAGCACGTCGCGGCTGGGGTTCTCCAGATCGATCAGGATGATGTCGGGATCGACCGCATAAATACGAGCCAGCAGGCTCTGCATCTCGCTGATATGGACGATCTGCGTGAATCCGGCTTCCCGCAACCCCTCCTCGAGGATCGCAGCCCGGATCGGGCTCTCGTCGACAATCACGATTTTGGGCGACTGTTCGGCGCTCATAGCTCACTCACAACAGGTGATGCATCCATAGCACGCCGGAGGGCGATGCAAAGGATTGTAATTATGAGCAATTGGGACTAGCTCGGGGCACTCAATGAGGCAGATCAGAGATTGATCAGACGGCTGAGCCCAAGGTTAGCTTTTGTCCAGCTTGTGGTGCTGTGAGACAATGAATAGCTTTTGAGCCGTCCGGCTCCAAGACAGCGCCCCGCCGGTCAGCGTTTCGACCGCGAAGCAGGGCGCATGCTCTCACGGAATGTTCGCGCCAACGATCATCTTTTCGACAAGCGGCACGGCGGCCAGCACGGCCGCCTCATCGCGGCCGGAGACTGCCAGGCGCACGACGTAGGAATTGCCGTCCGTGTCGAGATCGGCGTAATGCGCGATCACTTCGATCGGCTGGTCCTTCAGGGACGGATTGTCGTAGCGGTTGACAATGACCTTGGGGTTGACCGAAGGAAGCGTGACGATCTTTGCATTCTTGCCGGATGTCGCCGCCCATTGCCGATCACTGTTGGCGACCCATTGAACCAGTTTGATCCGGTCCTTGTTGTAGCGGCCTTCGGCATAGATGATGACTTCTGCGCTACCGAATGTCTTCCCGTCAGGCACGAACATCGTGGCACCGTACTTGAGGCTGGCGGCCTCGTCCTTCGTCCATCCATCAGGAGCATTCACGCGTGGCCTGAATTCCGGACACATTCGGTCCTGCCGATCGCAGACATGGATGATCTTGTCGACTTCAGCTCGCGCCGGAAACATCGCGTAAAAGGAAATGGTGACGAAAGCCATGCCGAAGATGAAACGGCGCATCGCAGTCAAGCTCCGTGGATCAAACAAAGAAACAGAATAACAACCAAAACGTGTGCAGCTGGGCAATTCATCCCGGTTCCTGCACTCGCTTGGTCGAAACGTGCAGCCGGATCGGGGAGCCTCAGTCGGTTCATCTCGCCTGTGCAAGCCGCTTTGGCTTCGCAGCGCATACGTTAGTGATTGAATTTTGCCGTCGGTTCAATTAGTTGGATCGCATATCCGAACAATTCAGATGCAGGTTCCAGGCGACCACATGGACAGAGCGCCACGCATTTCTTTCACCAGCCTCGGTTGCCCCAAGGCATTGGTGGATTCCGAGCGCATCATCACGCGCCTGCGCGCCGAGGGCTACGAGCTCGCCCGCAAGCATGACGGGGCCGATATCGTCATCGTTAACACGTGTGGCTTCCTCGACAGCGCCAAGCAGGAGTCGCTCTCGGCGATCGGCGAGGCCATGGCCGAGAACGGCAAGGTGATCGTCACCGGTTGCATGGGCGCGGAACCCGAGCAGATCGAGCAGGCCTATCCCGGCGTCCTCTCCATCACCGGCCCGCAGCAATATGAGAGCGTGCTGGACGCCGTGCACCGCGCGCTGCCGCCCGCCCATAATCCGCATGTCGATCTGGTGCCGCCGCAGGGCATCAAGCTGACGCCGCGCCACTACGCCTATTTGAAGATCTCCGAAGGCTGCAACAACCGCTGCACCTTCTGCATCATCCCGAAGCTGCGCGGCGACCTGGTCTCGCGTCCGGCCAATGACGTGCTGCGCGAGGCCGAGCGCCTGGTCAGTGCAGGTGTGAAAGAGCTGCTGGTGATCTCGCAGGACACCTCGGCCTATGGCGTCGATCTCAAATATGCCGAGAGCCCTTGGAAGGACCGCCAAGTCCGCGCCAAATTCCTCGACCTCGCCCGCGAGCTCGGCGAACTCGGCGCCTGGGTCCGGCTGCAATATGTCTACCCCTACCCGCATGTCGACGAGATCATCGCGCTGATGACGCAAGGCACGGTGCTGCCCTATCTCGACATCCCGTTCCAGCATGCAAGCCCCGAGGTGCTGAAGGCGATGAAGCGCCCGGCTGCGCAGGACAAGACGCTGGCGCGCATCAAGCGCTGGCGCGAGGAATGCCCCGATCTCGCGCTGCGCTCGACCTTCATCGTCGGCTTCCCCGGCGAGACCGATGCCGACTTCGCCTATCTGCTCGACTGGCTCGACGAGGCCGAGATCGATCGGCTCGGCTGCTTCAAGTACGAGCCGGTTGCAGGCGCGACGTCCAACGCGATCGAGAATCCGGTGCCTGAAGAGGTCAAGCAAGAGCGCTACAACGCACTGATGGCCCGTCAGCAGAAGATCTCGACGCGCAGGCTCAAGCGCAAGGTCGGCACGCGCCAGCAGATCATCATCGACGAGGTCGGCCCGACCGTTGCAAAAGGCCGCTCCAAGGCCGATGCGCCGGAGATCGACGGCGCGGTGTACCTGACCAGCCGCCGCCCGTTGCGCATCGGCGAGATCGTCACCGCCAAGATCGAGCGCGCCGACCAGTACGATCTGCACGGCAGCGTCGCGGGGTTCTAGGGTCTCCGTCATTGCGAGCGGAGCGAAGCAATCCAGAGTCTTGCCGCGGCCGGCCTCTGGAGTGCGCTGCTCACGGCAACCAAGCGAATCAGCGATCACTGCTCCATCACCGTCATCCTGAGGCGCTCGCTCTGCGGCGCGATCGCGCCGTAGAGCGAGCCTCGAAGGACGACGGCCCGGCTCGCACCTCGGCCGTTCATCCTTCGAGGCTCCCGGCGCGATGCTGCGCATCACGCCACTCGCACCTCAGGACGACGGGACCGCTTTCGCGTCAACTACGCTCGCAATGACGATGTGGAGGCAATCACGCCAGCCATTTCGGCACCCAGCGCTCCGGGCGCGGGGCGCGGGCGAGATCGGCTTGCGCCTCGGAGAGCTTCGCCGGCTCGCCGCCGATGGCCGGGCGGACGTCGTATTCGAAATTCGGCATGACGCGGCCGTCGGCGCAGAGACCGAATTTCATCGCGTACCAGAGTCCGAGCTCGGGCTGCGCCTTCCGCATCTCCTCGCGGAGATCGCGCAGCAGGGATTCGATCGCGGCGGATTCCTCGAACGGCTGCGGGCCGCGCGACAGCACGCGCGCCTCATACTGCTTGCCGACGATCGCGACCTCGAAATGGGTCTTGTCCCAGGGGTTCTTGCCCTTGGGCAGATGCGCAGCGAGCCGCCAGCCGAGCTCGGCCATCAAGCGGTGATTGGCCCAATAGTCCTCGCGGTCCCGGCTCCATTTTTCCATGAAGCCGCGGAAGTCGGGCATGTCAGGCATGCCGCCGTCACACGCGACGGGCTCGCCGACCGGCCGCCCTGCCAGCCACCGCGCCAGCTCGACCGTCTGGCACTCGACCTCGCCGTGCGGCTTCAGATCGCTCCACGCCTTGTCGAATTGCTGCGAAGTCAGTTTTGCCAGCAGCGCGTCGAGGCTCGGCGCCAGCAGTTCGTAGTCGCCTTCAGACCCCAGACCCACGATCGGCGGATTGTCGCGGTCAAGGCCAGCGCCATACCAGCCGCCGACGGCCGAGCCGTCGGGCAGACGCATGAACAGCGAAAACCTGTCGCGCAGCGGACTGCCGTCGAAGATCGGCGCCTGGTCGGAGAACTGGCCTTGCAGCGCGAAGCAGCCGACGCTGCCCCAGGGGCGCCCGTCCAGCCAATCGGCAAAATCCACCAGCAACGGCGGCGCCTCGATGCCTGGCGGAAATGCGCCGCGGATGCTGTCGAGATCGATCGGGTAAGGGGTATCGGACAAGGCTGAAAACGATCTGGTTGGTCCCGCCACCGTTGGTCTCGACCGGCCGGCGTCCGGTTCGAACCAATCTGCGTCCCTTGATCACAAACGCGCCAGAGGCTCAATGGTTTCTGCGCGACATTCGATGAATTACAATCACAAGGCCGGTATCCGGGCCGGGCCGTGCACCATCGGCACCGCGTTGATCCTGCCTGCGCGTCCCGCAGTTGCACAATCCCCCTCGCCGGCTCAGGCGCGACAATGGTGCTTCGGCACATTGCCGATGCGGTTGTGCGTTACGGCGTCGAGTGATCCTCTGCCGCAACGGCATGCGCGCGCAATGTGACAGTATAGTGCATTCACGCAGGGGTCACGGACTCGTCCTAACTCTCGCTCGCTTTCAACGCGAGCGAGGATTTTTGATGAGCCGCCTCCCCGACATGCTGCGCACGCAGCGCTTCGACGATTACCGCTTCTACCACCAGAGCACCGTCAACCAGACGCTGCACCTCGTCAGCGCAATGATCTTCTTCGGCTGCTACGCGCTGCTGTTCAAGGACCCGGCGCTGGCCGGCATCGTCGGCTGGATCGCGATGCTGACGCGGCAGACCGGGCACTTCTTCTTCGAGCCGAACGGCTATGATGCCGTCAACGACGTCAGCAACGACTACAAGGAAGCGATCAAGGTCGGCTATAACCAGACCCGCAAGATCATCTTGCTCATCGTCTGGGGCAGCGCGCCGGTCGCGCTGTACATTTATCCGACGCTGTTCGGACTCTTCGAAGCTCCCACCGATCGCTTCGATTTCATCCGCCATGTCGGCGCGCTCTGGCTCGCCATTGGCATCGGCGGCGGACTGGCGCGCATGATCCAGCTGTTCGCCACGCGCGACGTCACGACCGGCCTGGTGTGGGCCTTCAAGGTGCTGACAGATCCCTTCCACAACATCGCGCTGTACTGGAATTCTCCGCTCAAGCTGATGCGCGGCGAGCTGATCGACACGTCCATTGCCGATGCGGATTGGGGCCACGAGGACGCCGAGAAGGCGGCGCATTCGACCTGACCGATGCACGCGCGGCGGGCATCCTGCAAACGCCGGCTTGACAAGCCCTGCCATTCGGCTGTACGGACCCGCCCCATGATCAACGTCTGGACCAACTCGCGCACCGAAATGCTCCGTCGTCGCTCCCGCGACGACGAGAGGGTGCGCCATGTCCGACGACGCCGCTGAACCACTGAATTCAGCTTAAGTTTTCGAGGAAGGCCGCACCCGCAAGGTGCGGCCTTTTTGCTTTTTGCGCCCCTTTCCCACCCGCCCCAGAGGAGTTCGACATGACCACGCATCCGTATGACGCGCTGATGGACATCACCGCACGGCCCAAGGCCGTGTTCGTCCGCGGCGCCGGCTCGTACCTCTGGGATGACAGCCGCAAGCGCTATCTCGATTTCGTGCAGGGCTGGGCCGTGAACTGCCTCGGCCATTCGCCGCCGGCAGTCGCGGACGCGCTCGCCGCGCAGGCAAAACGGCTGCTGACGCCGAGCCCGGCATTCTACAACGAGCCGAGCCTGAAGCTTGCCGAGGCGCTGGTCGCAAACAGCGCCTTCGACCAGGTGTTCTTTGCCAATTCGGGCGCGGAGGCCAATGAGGGCGCGATCAAGCTCGCGCGCAAATATGGCAGCCTGCACAGGAACGGCGCGTTCGAGATCATCAGCTTCGAGGGCGGCTTCCACGGAAGGACGCTGGCGACGATGTCGGCGTCGGGCAAGAAGGCGTTCGAGCCGCTGTTCGAGCCGAAGGTCTCAGGCTTCAAGAAGGCGAAGCTGAACGACATCGCCTCGGTCGAGAAGCTGATCAACGACAACACCGTCGCGGTGATGCTCGAGCCGATCCAGGGCGAATCCGGCGTGTGGCCGGCGACCGACCGATTCCTGAAGGAGCTGCGCGCGCTCACCGAGGCGCACGGCTTGCTGCTCATATTTGACGAGATCCAGACCGGCATGGGCCGGACCGGAAAGCTCTTCCACTACGAACACACAGGCACCGCGCCCGACATCATGACGCTCGGCAAGGGCATCGGCGGCGGCGTGCCGCTCGCAGCGCTACTCGCGACCGAACGCGCCTCCTGCTTCGAGCACGGCGACCAGGGCGGCACGTTCAACGGCAACCCGGTCATGTGCGCGGCGGGATTGGCGGTGCTGGAGGAGGTCAGCAAGCCGGACTTCCTGAAACAGGTCGCCGACACCGGCCTGCTGCTCGAAAGCGAGCTGCAAAAAGTCTCGGCCCGACACGGCCTGGGCGGCGTGCGCGGCCGCGGCCTGTTGCTCGCGCTCGACCTCAAGCTGCCGATCGCGTCCGGCATCGTCGCGCAGGCGTTCGAGAGAGGCGTGCTGCTGAACGCGCCGCAGCTCGACACGCTGCGCTTCATGCCGGCGCTGAACGTCGCGCGCGCCGAGATCGCCGAGATGATCGATTGTCTCGACGGGATTCTAACCAAAGCCGGCGCGGCGAGACGCGTCGCGTAGAACCAGTCTCGTGCCCCGGACGCGGCGCAGCACTCCCTCAGCGTTGCAGCTTGTCCGGGACACGGGGACGACCTACGGCTTCAAGATCGAGGCGCCCGTGGTCTTGCGGCCTTCGAGATCGATATGCGCCTTCGCGGCATCCTTCAGTGCGTAGGCATGATTGATCGGCACGTGCAGCTTGCCGTTGATGACGGCGGCGAACAGCGTGTCGGCGCCTTCCAGGAGCTCCTTGCGGGTGCCGATATAGTCGTTGAGCTTCGGCCGGGTCGCAAACAGCGAGCCGTGCGTGTTGAGCTCGGCGATCGAGAACGGCGGCACCGGACCCGAGGCATTGCCGAAGGAGACGAACATGCCGCGCGGCTTGAGGCAGGACAGCGAGCCCGGGAAGGTCGCTTTGCCGACGCCGTCATAGACGACGTCGCAACCCTCGTTGCGGCTGATCTGCTTGACGCGCGCGACGAAGTCTTCCTCGTTGTAGAGGATGACGTGGTCGCAGCCATTGGCTTCCGCAAGCTCGGCCTTCTCGCGCGAGCCGACGGTGCCGATGACATGGGCGCCGAGCGCCCTCGCCCATTGGCAGGCGAGCAGGCCGATGCCGCCGGCCGCGGCATGGATCAGCACGCGGTGATGCGGCTCGACCTTGAAGGTCTTGTGCAGGAGGTACCAGACGGTCAGCCCCTTCAGCATCAGCACGGCGCCCTGCTCGTGCGTGATGTGATCGGGCAGCTTGACCAGCTTCTCCCAGGGGATGTTACGCTCGCTCGTATACGCGCCGAGATTATGGTAATAGGCCACGCGATCGCCGGGATGGAAATTGGTCACGCCCGGTCCGACCGCGACGACCTCGCCCGAGGCCTCGTTGCCGGCGATGAAGGGCAGTCCCGGCGCCTTGTAGAGGCCGGTGCGATAATAGACGTCGATGAAGTTCAGGCCGACCGCATGCTGGCGGATGCGCACCTCGCCGGGTCCGGGCGCCGGCACGTCGACGCTCTCATAGACCAGGGCCTCGGGGCCTCCGACCTTGTGCACACGGACGGCTTTGGTCATCACCTGACCTCCTCTTCTGAGGCTTGAGCGAAAGACATCGCGCCCGCCTTGTCAACACGATGCAAGCTGGAACGCCTAAACGGACGGCTTGCCGGCCTTCCTGCGATTGCGCTTGGCCAGCACGTTGAAGAATTCGACCGCCGCCGAGAACGCAATTGCGAAATAGATGTAGCCGCGCGGGATGTGGAATTTGAATCCGTCCGCGACCAGCGCGACGCCGATCAGCACCAGGAAGGCCAGCGCCAGCATTTTCGTGGTCGGATGCTCGGCGACGAATCGCGACACCGGGCCGGACGAAATGTACATGATCAGGCAGGCGATCACGACAGCCGCGATCATGATCTCGATATCCTGCGCCATGCCGATCGCGGTGATGATCGAGTCCAGCGAGAACACGATGTCGATGACGATGATCTGGACGATCACCCAGAAGAAGGCGTTACGAGCGGACTTCTCGCCGCCCTCGCCGTCATCGGCCTCGACCTCGGCGTGGATCTCGTGCGTCGCCTTGGCGATCAGGAACAGGCCGCCGCCGATCAGGATGAGATCGCGCCATGAAAAATCATAGCCGGACAACGAGAAGACCGGTGCGGTCAGGCCGATCAGCCAGACCAGCACGCTGAGCAGGATGATGCGGAAGACCAGCGCCAGCGCGAGCCCGATCTGGCGGGCGCGGTGCGCCTGCGGCTCGGGGATGCGCGAGACGATCACCGAGAGGAAGATGACGTTGTCGATGCCCAGCACGATCTCGAGCGAGGTCAGGGTCAGCAGCGCGGCCCAGGCTTCGGGGCTGGTGATCAGATGCATCATGCGAAGGATCTTGCAAAGCGGATCAAGGCGTCGCTGAAGCTGATCCAGAGCGCGATCCCGCACAGCGCAACGGTCACGCCGGTGCCGACACGAAAGTCCATCTTCAGCGCGTAGAGGGAAAGCACGGCCCAGAGTGCGATCAGCGACATGGTCAGCCAGCGCAGCCGCACGACGCGGACCGGGTGCAGCACGTGGAACGGCACGAAGGTCAGCACCACCAGCGCTGCGACCAGCAGCGTCGACCACAGCGGCGGCCAGTGCAGCAGAAACAGATAGAACGCCGCCGCATTCCACAGCGCGGGGAATCCGCGGAAATGATTGTCGTCCGCCTTCATGCGCAGATCGGCGAAATACAACGCGCTGGTGACGATGATGGCGACGCCGAGCAAGGGAGCCGCGACCGGCAGCAACAGCCCGCTGGCGACGATGGCGTAGGCCGGCACGAAGACATAGGTGACGAAGTCGACCACGAGATCGAGCACGTCGCCCGACCAGTTCGGCTGCACGTCCTTGACGTTGAGCCGGCGCGCGATCGGGCCGTCGATCGCATCGATGATCAGGGCGACGCCCAGCCATTGAAACATCGCCGCCCAGTGCTCGCGCACGGCCTCCAGCATCGCGAGCAGCGCGACGGCCGCGCCGAAGGCGGTGAAGATGTGGACCGAGAAGGCCGCGGCGCGAACCACCGGTCTCGGCTTGAGGGAATCCTCGTGGGTATCCATGGCTCCTGCTACCAGAATGGGGCCGGTTTGCACATAAGCCATTGCGGCGCCTCGTCGCACAATTCGTCATAAAATCAGGGAAATATAGGTGGGCTTGAATTTGCCGCGGGGCGTGTCAAATGTCGTTCCATGACAGAGGCATCGACACTTTTTGACGCGGCCGTGATCGGCGGCGGACCGGCTGGCCTTGGCGCGGCGATTGCGCTGGCGCAGGCGGGCGCACGGACCGCACTGGTGGCGCGCCGCCTGCCCTATGCCGACAACCGCACCACCGCGCTGCTGGGGGCCTCCATCGATCTGCTGGAAAGCCTCGACGTCTGGCCGCGCTGCAAGGACAAGGCGGCGGCCCTCGAAACCATGCGGCTCGTCGACGACACCGGCCGGCTGTTCCGCAGCCCCGAGGTGCGGTTCTCCTGTCATGAGATCGCCCTCGACGCCTTCGGCTACAATATCGACAACCGCTCGCTGATGCTGGCGCTGGAGTCGCGCGCCGCCGAGCTGCCCAACATCGTCCGCTTCGACGACGAGGCAGAGAACGTCGTCATCGAGGCCGACGATGTCGCCATCCGCACGGCATCCGGGCAATTCCTCTCGGCCCGGCTCGTGGTCGGCGCCGACGGCCGGCATTCGCTATGCCGTGAGGCTGCCGGCATCGAGGTTAACAGGCGCGAACTGACGCAGACCGCGCTGACCTTCAACGTCGGCCATTCGCGGCCGCATCGCAATGTCTCGACCGAGTTCCACACGCCTCACGGTCCCTGCGTGTTCGTGCCCCTGCCCGGCAATCGCTCCAGCATCGTCTGGGTCTCGGCGCCTGCGGAGGCCGAGCGGCTGCGCGGCCTGAGCGACGAGGAGCTGTCGGCCGCGGTCGAAAAGCAGTCGCATTCCATTCTGGGACGCATGACGGTCGAGCCCGGGCGTAACCTGTTCCCGCTCGCGATCGAGCGTCCAAAATCCTTCGGCCGCCACCGCATCGCGCTGGTCGGCGAAGCCGCCCATGTGGTGCCCCCGATCGGGGCCCAGGGGCTCAATCTCGGCCTGCGCGATGCCGCCGATATTGCCCGCCTCGCGGGCGATGCCATCGCTGCCGGCGAGGATCCCGGCGCGGACGAGGTACTGAAGCGCTACGACCGGGCGCGGCGCCCGGACATTTTGAGCCGCACCTTTGCGATCGACATCGCCAATCGCTCGCTGCTCAACGATTTCCTGCCGCTCCAGCCGGTCCGCGCGGTCGGCATGCACCTGCTCGGCGCCGTCGGCCCGCTGCGGCGCTTCGCGATGCGCGAGGGCCTGACGCCGACCTGGCGGAAGTAGCCGTTTACGGAAACGCCAGCCGCCCGGTCTGGAGCAACCACATCACGCTGGTCAGCGTGACCACCGACGCGAAGGTGCCGAGCAGCACTGCGACGGAGGCGGATTCGATCCACGCTTCGTTCTGGCGAGCGATCACGAACACGTTCAGCGCCGGCGGCAGCGAGGCCATCAGCACGGCGGTCGCGGCCCAGGGCTGCGCGAACGGACCGAATGCCAGCATCAGGCCGAACGCCATGAGCGGATGGATCAGGAGCTTCACCGCGACCACGCCGGGCACCTCCCACGGCACCCGGTCGAACGGGCGGAGCGCCACGGTGACGCCGAGCACGAACAGCGCGGTCGGCGCGGCCGCGTTCTGGAGGAAGGTGATGGTGCGGTCGAGTGCGACCGGCAGCTCGATGTGGAGCGCAGCCACCGCCGCACCGAACACGGCCGACATGATCAGCGGGTTCAGCGCGATCTGCTTCAGCACGACGGCGAAGGCGTGCACGATCGAGGGATGGTCGCGGTCGGACAGTTCGATCAGGAGCGGCACGATCGTGAACAGGAAGATGCTGTCGCAGCAGAAGATCAGCGCGGTCGGCGCCGAGGCCTTGGTCCCGAGCACGGCGAGCGCCAGCCCCGGCCCCATATAGCCGATATTGCCGTAGCCGCCGGAGAGACCCGCAAGTGTCGCCTCGCGCAGCGTCAGCCGTCCCAGCACCTTGCCGACGACCAGCGCCAGGCTGAACGCCGCCACCGTCGACAGCGTGGTCGCGACCAGGAACGGCGGGTTGTTCAGCTCGGCAAACGGCGTCTTGGACATGATCGCGAACAGCAGCGCCGGCAGCGACACGTAGAGCAGGAAGAGGTTCATCCAGGCGAGGCCTGATTCCGGCAGGGATTTGACCTTGCCGCACGCAAAACCGACGAAGATCAAGCCGAAATAAGGTAGCGCCAGATTGAGGATGTCGACCATTTCTGAAGTATTTTCTGAAGATTTGGGAGCTATCCGCCCCTGACACGAAGGTTAATTCCAGATGAGGGCACTAGCATCGGCCACAATCCTGGTCTATCGACGGGGAATGATTAAAGCGCGGACCGCCAAATTCCAGATCGGACAAGTCGTGCGCCACCGGATCTTCTCGTTCCGGGGCGTCATTTTCGACATCGATCCGGAATTCAACAACACCGAGGAGTGGTGGCTGTCGATCCCCGAGGAGGTGCGGCCGAGCAAGGACCAGCCGTTCTACCACCTGCTCGCGGAGAACGCTGAGTCCGAATACGTCGCCTATGTCTCCGAGCAGAACCTGCTGCCCGACGAGTCCGGCGAGCCGATCCGCCACTCCCAGGTGGCCGAGATCTTCATCAAGAACAAGGATGGCGGCTACCGCCCGCGCAATCCTTCTCTGAACTGATTTTCGTCCGCCGCAACGAGACCGAAAAAAAGGCGCTCAAACTGAGCGCCTTCTTCATGTCTGGACGCGAGGTCCGATTACTTCTGGCCGGCCGGAGCGGCGCCGGGGACGCTACCGCCCTGTTCGAGCTTCTTGCGCTGCTCGTCGGCCTTCTTCTGAAGCTCTTCCTGGAGCTTCTTCTGGTTTTCCTCGAACACCTTCGGATCGGTCGGCGGACCGTCATAGGCCTTCTGGAATTCGCCGGCGAGCGGCAGCGGCAGCGTCAGCGGCGCGCCGTTGGCGTTGATCGCCTGCACCACGAGATTCTGGCCCTTCTTCATGTTGGCGATGAGCTCGGGCGTCGCCTCGTAGTCCGACATGCAGCCGTTCTGGAAGCAGATCACATAGGGGCTTTGCAGCGGCGCATTGTTGTCGACGATGATGCGGGTGCCGTGGACCAGCTGCATGCCGAGCGGCAGCGTCACGCGCAGGATCTTCTTGGGCTCGCCTTCGGGCTCGATGATCACGGCCGCGATGACAGGCACGCCGGTCTCGATGCGGCCGTCCTTGCCGGTGAAGCAGACCTGCTTGGCATTGGCGTCCTGGCCCTTGAGGCAGAACTTGGTCCAGGGGGCGTAGATCAGCTGGATCTGCTGATCGGCCGGCTGGGCCGCGCCCTGCTGGGCCGGAGCGCCCTGAGCCGGGGCCTGCTGGGCCTGGGGAGCCGCCGGTGCGGGGGCCGCAGCCGGCGCCTTTGGCGCGGCCTTGGGGGCGGCTTTCGGGGCCGCCTTGGGCGCCGCGGGCGCACCCGGAGCCGGCGCGGGAGTCTGGGCTTCGGCGGCAAGCGGAACGGCCAACACCGTCGCCGTCAACAAGGCGAGAAGTCGCCCGCGCGGCCGGACGGACGCGGCCAAGTAACGGAAATTCATTGCGGAAAACCCTTTCTGAACGGGAAGTGCCCGAACCGCTCGGAAGTGCCGAACCTGGCCGCCTTGGGTGCGGCTCTCTCCCCGTCAATTGAGGCGGATAAGTGACGGCTCGGCGCTCTTGCGCGATTGCCCGCCTTCTAAGCGGCGCCAACGAAAAGATCAATGCCGACAACCGTCTTTGACCGCATTGCACTCCGCGTTCAGTCAAATTCCCTGTGATAGGATTCAAGGTAGCCGGTCCTCGAATCACCGTGTGCCGATGTTCATGTTCCAGCGCCTCCTCGAGGGCCCCGGTCTCCGCGTTTCCGTCCTCCTCGCTTTCGCGCTCAGCATCGGGCTGCCCGCAGGCGGCGCGGGGGCCGAGCAAGCCCACGCCATCGCCATGCGCGGCCAGCCGGCGATGCCGGCCGACTTCACCCACATGCCCTATGTGAACCCCGATGCCCGCAAGGGTGGCCGGCTGACCTGGGGCCTGCTCGGTACCTTCGACAGCCTCAATCCCTTCATCGTGAAAGGATTGGCGGTGCAGCCGATCCGCGCTTACGTGGTCGAGAGCCTGCTCGCGCGCGGCCAGGACGAGCCGTTCACGCTCTATGGCCTGCTCGCCAGGACCGTCGAGACCAACGACGAGCGGACCTTCGTCACCTTCCGCCTCGATCCCCGCGCCCGCTTCTCCGACGGCAAGCCGGTGACGGCCGAGGACGTGCTGTTCTCCTGGCAGCTGCTGCGCGACCACGGCCGCCCGAACCTCCGACAATATTACGCCAAGGCCGCGAGCGCAGAGGCACCCGATCCCCTCACTGTGCGCTTCGACCTCACCGGGGCCAACGATCGCGAGCTGCCGCTGATCCTCGGGCTGATGCCGATCCTGCCCAAGCATGCGGTCGACGTCGCGACCTTCGAGGAGACGACGCTGACCGGGCCGATTGCCTCGGGCCCGTATCGCGTCACGGCGGTGAAGCCCGGTGCCAGCGTAACGCTGACGCGCAATCCCGATTACTGGGGCCGCGATCTGCCGATCAATCGGGGCCTCTACAATTTCGACGAGATCAGGCTCGACTATTTCCGCGAGGCCAACGGCCAGTTCGAAGCCTTCAAGCGCGGCCTCTACGATTTCCGCGTCGAGAACGAGCCGCTGCGCTGGCACGACGGGTACGACTTTCCCGCGGCGAGGAATGGCGACGTGATCCGCGACACCGTCAAGCCCGGCGTGCCGCAGCCGTCCGAATTCCTGGTCTTCAACACCCGCCGTCCCGTATTCGCCGACATCCGCGTGCGCCAGGCGTTGACGCTGCTGTTCGACTTCGAGTTGGTCAACCGCAACTACTTCTTCTCGCTCTATTCGCGTGCCGCCGGCTATTTCGCCGGCTCGGACCTGTCGGCTTATGGCAAACCCGCAGATGCGCGCGAACGCGAGCTGCTCAGGCCATTCGCCGCGCAAATTCCGCCCGACATCATGGACGGCAGCTATCGCCTGCCGGTGACGGACGGATCTGGGCGCGACCGCACCACGCTGCGCGCGGCGCTCAAGCTGCTGTCGGAGGCCGGCTGGGATCTCGACGGCACCGTGCTGCGCAACCGCGTGACCAAAGCCCCCTTCAACTTCGAGATGCTGGTGACGACCCGCGACCAGGAGCGCATCGCGCTCGCGTTCCAGCGCGACCTCAAGCGCGCCGGCATCGAGCCGAGCGTGCGCGCGGTCGATCCCGTGCAGTTCGACCAGCGCCGGCTCGCCTATGAATTCGACATGATCCAGAACCGCTGGGACCAGTCGCTGTCGCCCGGCAACGAGCAGTATTTCTATTGGGGCAGCGCTGCGGCCGGCAATCCGGGGACCCGCAACTACATGGGCGCCAGGGATCCCGCGGTCGACGCCATGATCGGCGCCCTGCTGGAAGCCCGTGAACATACGGAATTCGTCTCGGCGGTGCGGGCGCTCGACCGCGCGCTGATCTCCGGTTTCTATACAATCCCCCTGTTTAACGTATCCGAACAATGGATCGCGCGGTGGAATCGGATAGAACGGCCACAGGCCACCGCGCTGTCCGGCTATCTGCCGGAGACCTGGTGGTCCAAAGGTGAGCCTTAAGAGCCAGTCCAGCGAAGTGACGCCGTGAACCAGCCAGCCATATCGCCGACGCTCGACACGCTGTTCCAGCGCACGCTGATGCGGCAGCCGCATGCGACCGCCTTGCTCGACCCCCTCAACAAGGCGCGCGTGACCGGGCACCAGCCGCGGCGGCTGAGCTATGCCGAGGCCGATACCGCCATCGAGGCGCTCTCGGCCTATTTCGTCGAATCGGGCCTGCCGGCCAATTCGGTCATCGCGATCCAGCTGCCCAACACGGTCGAGTTCGTGCTGACGGTGCTCGCCGCCCATCGCGCCGGCCTCGTCGTCGCGGTGCTGCCGCTGCTGTGGCGCCATGCGGAACTGACCGCCGCACTCAACCGCACCGCGGCGCGCGCCATCGTCACCATGAGCAGGGTCGACGGCGTCAGCTATTCCGACCTCGCGATGCATGCCGCGGCGGAAGCCTTCTCGATCCGCCATGTCTGCGGCTTCGGCACCGACCTGCCCGAAGGCATGGCCTCGCTCGACGACGTGCTGGCCCGCCCGCCCGGCATGACGCGCGCCGTGATTCAGGACGGCCGCAAGGCGGCGATGATCTCCTTCGACGTCACCGTGGAAGGCTTTCGCCCGGTGCCGCGGCCGCATTTCAGCCTGATCGCCGGTGGGCTCGCGATGTCGCTCGAGGCCGACATCAGGCAGGGCGCGACCGTGATGACGGCGTTCACGCCGATGTCGTTCGCGGGGCTCGCCTCCTCGCTCGCGGTGTGGCTGCTCTCCGGCGGCACGCTGGCGCTGCATCATCCGTTCGAGAACGACGTGCTGGAGCAGCAGATCAACGAGCATGAATGCGAGGTGCTGATCGCGCCCGCGCAGCTCGCGCTGCGGCTCGGCGATGCCGACCTTGCGGCGCGGATGCCCACTTTACGCAACGTCGTCGGCCTCTGGCGCGCGCCGGAACAGGTGGCGGCGAGCGATGCCTGGATCGCGCCGCATGCGCCGCTCACCGACGTCTATTTGTTCGGCGAGGCCGGCCTGTTCGGCGCCCGCCGCGGCGAGGACGGCATGCCGGTGCCCGTCATGCCCGGGCCGCACGGCGCCCCGCGCGAGCAGTCGGGCTCATCGATCGCCGGCGAGATCCTGCTGACGCCGAAGGGCACGCTCGGCCTGCGTGGGCCGATGGTGCCGATCGCAGCCTACGCGCCGCCGCAGCCGGTCGGCGACACGCTGATCGCGCAGCCACCGCGTGACTATGTCGACACCGGCTATGCGGCGCGGCTCGACCGCCCGCGCGGCGCGCTCTGCATCACCGCGCCGCCTTCCGGCATCATGGCCGTCGGCGGCTACCGCTTCCTCTCCAACGACCTCCAGGAATGGGCGCGGCGGCTCGGCCAGGGCGCCCTGCTCACCGCGCTGCCCGACCGGCTCTCGGGTCACCGGCTGGCGGGAAGAGCCCAGGACAATGCCCGCGCCCGCGAGGCGCTCAACGAACTCGGGCTTAACCCTTTGATGGTCGAGGCTTTTCGCGACCGCTCCGGGCCGGTCTAGACGCAGTTTCGACCGATCCATTGACGCTGCATTAAGGCGGCCGGACTAGATTGCGCGGCATCTGTTGCGTGATCAGAGTTTCCCAATGTCCCAGGCGGGCCCGATCCTGTTTGTGTCCAATGCCGAGCGTCCCGCCTTCGTTGCGGCGCTGGACGAGGCACGACTTTTCCCCGTGGTCGACACCGACTGGGCCAGCGCGGTGCGCGCGGTCGAGCAGGTGCAACCGGCTGCGGTTCTCGCCGCGATGAACAGTGGACATGAGCCGCATCTGGCGTTGCTCGCGAAGAAGATCGCCGAGCAATCGCCTTACCTGCCCTTCGTCGCGCTGGAGGCGCCGGGCGCACTGCCCCACAACGCCCTGCCCTTCGCCTCGCGTGGCGGCAATTCCGATCGCCTGATCGCGCGGCTGCGCGCTGCGCTGCGCGTCCGCACCCTTCATGCGACCGTGCTGCGACGGCTGCCGGAGGTGACGGTCGCACTGCCCGAGGCGGATCCGTCGCGTGATGCCACCGTGCTCCTGATCGGCCGCGGCGCCGCCTATCCCGCACTCTCCGTCGCGCTCGGCGAACGCGTGGGCGTCGTCGGCGCGCTCTCGATCGAAGCCGCCGCAAAGCATCTCAACACCCGCGATCTCGACGGTGTCGTGCTCGCCGAAGGTTTTACCCCGCGCGTCACCGATGCCTTCCTCACGGTGCTCGCCGAGGACACCCGTTTCCGCACGCTCCCCGTGGTCGTCACCGCGCACCAGCTCGTCCAGACCTACGACCTGCCCAATCTCGAACTCATTCCGGGTGAACCGGCGAAGATCGCGGCGAACGCGCTGCCGCTGATCCGCCAGCACGCGATGGAAGCGCAATTGAGCCGTACGCTGCGCTCGATCGATGCCGGCGGTTGGCTCGATCCGCGCAGCGGCCTGCTCACGGCGGAAGCGTTTGCCCGCGATTTTGCCAAGGCTGTCGAGCAGGCGCTGGCCCGCGGCGGCGGCCTGTCGGTGGCGCGCTTTGCCTTCGATCCCGGCAATCCCCGCGCCCAGCTCGATGCCGCGCGCATCCTCAGCCGGCTGATGCGGCAGATGGATTTTGGCGCCGCGCAAAAGGACGGCTCGGTGATCGTCGTATTCGCCGAGACCGACTTCCGTACCGCCCACATGATTGCGCGCCGCTTGTCGGCGGTGATGCGGCACACCTCCAACGGCAAGCACGAGATGCGCAGCGATCCCGTGGTCAGTGTGGATTCGCTGTCGCCGTCAGACACGGCGCGGTCGCTGCTGGCCCGGCTGTCGGCCGACGCGTCAAGGGCGGCGTCGTAGTCACAACCTCACGGCCGTGAGGCAGGCAAAGGCGCTCTTGCGCCGAGCCCTAGCCGCCACCCTTCGTCCCCGGTTGCGCGTTGGTTGCCAGCGCGGGAGCATGCGCGGCCAGGAGAAAGCCGACGGCCTCGTTCAGGAGCTCGTGGGCACGATCGACAATGTCGTCGAGCGACATCGTCTTCGCAAACATGCGCTGCGCTTCAGCCAGCAGCTGTTCTCGCGTCGGCATGCTGGCCAGACGCAGATCGGCTTGGTGCTGCAACTGAACAAGCCTATCCCGCACCGACAGCTCGGTCTCGTGGATCGATGTCCTGATCGCCTGCGCGATGTGCTCGGGATTGAAGCGGGCCGCGAGCTGCTCGGCCGCCTGCTTGACCACGCGCGATCCCAACCGGTGCTCGTTGCGCAGGACCGGCCGGGGCGGCGTCTTCAGGTCCCGGACGATCCCGAACCAGGACAGGGCCACCAGGATATAATAGGTGAAGTCGATCTCGTACCAGTAGAAGCCCTGCCGGGCGCTGGCCTGATAGGCATGGTGATTGTTGTGCCAGCCCTCGCCCATGGTGAAGAAGGCGAGCAGCCAGTTGTTGCGGGAGTCATCGCCGGTCACATAGCGCCTGCGTCCGTGAACATGCGCGAGCGAGTTGATGCAGAACGTGGCGTGATACACCAGCACGGTGCTCCAGAGGAATCCGACCACGAGTCCCGACCACCCCGCGATGAGGAAGCAGAGGCCCGCGAGCACGAAGGCAGGCAGGAGCTCGAGCTTGTGCAGCCACATCAATTCGGGATAGGCCGCCAGATCCGACACCTTCACGAGGTCGGTCGCGTCGTGCTGCCGGTAGAAGATCCAGCCGAGATGGCTGTAGAGGAAGCCCTTGTGCCGGGGCGAATGCACGTCCTGCGCCGTGTCGGAATGAAGATGATGATGGCGATGCTTGGCGGCCCACCACAAGACGCTTTTCTGCGCGCTGCTCTGGGCCAGGAAGGCCAGGATGAATTGGAACACCCGGCTGGTCGCGTAGGAGCGATGCGAAAAATACCGATGATAGCCGGCCGTGATCGCGAACATGCGCAACCAGTACAGAACCGCGCAAATCGTCACGGCTTGCCACGAGACGCCCGACCAGATCGCCGCGACGCATCCTGCGTGGACCAGCACGAACGGCAGGACCTGCGGATACATGACGTCGTCGTGTTCGGCGTCCGGGCCTGAACCGATTTTGATAGACACGCGCGCGACCTCAGCTGTTGCAATGGGCGGGTGCAAAAAACCCGCGGCCGGTAAACCAGTCGCGGGTTGCACGAACCAGGAGCCTTGTAACACGGCCGACTCGTTCGGCCGAAGCTCGATGCGTCGAACATGGCGGTTGGCCGGTCATTCCGCAAGTGGCCATATGTCGCTGTTTTCGGATCCGACTACCGCGTCGGCGGCCCTAGCGGGCCGCTAAGCCGCCTTCTTGCTTTCGGCGAGCTGCGCCAGTTGCCGCATGATCTCGGTGGTTCCAGCAAGACGCTCTTCCGGCGTCTCCCAGTCCTGTAAAAATACGACCTTCATGTCGGGCCGTACTTTTGCGGACTGGCCATGGCTCTTGATGAACGACACCAGCCGTTCGGGATGAGCGAACGAATTGTCGCGGAAGGCGATGACGGCCCCCTTCGGGCCAGCGTCGATCTTGCCGACGTTGGCGCGGCGGCAGAACGCCTTGATCGCGGCGACCTTGAAGAGATAGCGCACCTCGTCCGGCAGCACGCCAAAGCGGTCGCGCATCTCCGCGCCAAAATTCTCGATCTCCTCCTCGGTGTCGAGATCGGCGAGGCGCCGGTACAGCGACAGCCGCACCGAGAGATCGCCGACATAATCTTCCGGGATGAGCACGGGCATGCCGATGGTGATCGACGGCGACCAGCGGTCGGCGGCGGGCTCGGAGACGCCGGCCTTGAGATTGACGATCGCTTCCTCCAGCATCGATTGATAGAGCTCGAAGCCGACCTCCTTGATGTGGCCGGACTGCTCCTCGCCCAAGAGATTGCCGGCGCCGCGGATGTCGAGGTCGTGCGAGGCGAGCTGGAAGCCAGCGCCCAGCGTCTCCAGCGATTGCAGCACGGTGAGCCGGCGCTCGGCCTGCGCCGTGATCTTCTGCTGCGACGGCAGCGTGAACAGCGCATAGGCCCGCAGCTTGGAGCGGCCAACGCGGCCGCGGAGCTGATAGAGCTGCGCAAGGCCGAACATGTCGGCGCGATGCACGATCAGCGTGTTGGCGTTGGGGATGTCGAGGCCGGACTCGACGATCGTGGTGGACAGCAGGATATCGAACTTGCCGTCGTAGAACGCGGTCATGATGTCCTCGATCACGGCGGGCGGCATCTGGCCGTGCGCGACCGCGACCTTCATCTCCGGCACGTTCTTGTCGAGGAAGTCCTTGACCTCGGCAAGGTCGTCGATACGCGGCACCACGTAGAATGCCTGGCCGCCGCGATAGCGCTCGCGCAGCAGCGCCTCGCGGATCATCAGCGGATCGTGCGGGGCGACGAAGGTGCGGACCGCGAGGCGATCGACCGGGGGCGAGGCAATGATCGAGAGCTCGCGCACGCCCGTCAGCGCCAGTTGCAGCGTGCGCGGAATCGGCGTTGCCGACAGCGTCAGCACATGCACCTCGGCGCGGAGCGCCTTCAGCCGCTCCTTGTGGGTCACGCCAAAATGTTGCTCCTCGTCGACGATGACGAGACCGAGGTCGCGGAACTTGATCGCCTTGCCGAGCAACGCATGGGTGCCGACGACGATGTCGACCGAGCCGTCGGCGATGCCCTTCTTGACCAGGTTGAGCTCCTTGGTCGCGACCAGGCGCGAGGCCTGCGCCACGTTCACCGGAAAACCCTTGAAGCGCTCGGTGAAGGTCTTTGCGTGCTGCCGTGCCAGCAGCGTGGTCGGCACCACGACCGCAACCTGCTTGCCGTCGAGCGCGACGGCAAAGGCCGCGCGCAACGCCACTTCCGTCTTGCCAAAGCCGACGTCGCCGCAAATCAGCCGGTCCATCGGACGGCCGAGCTCGAGGTCCTTCAACGTGGACTCGATCGCGCCAAGCTGATCCTCGGTCTCGTCATAGGGAAAGCGCGCACAGAACTCGTCGTAGAGGCCCGGCTGCACCGGCAGCTTCGGCGCCTCGTGCAGATGGCGTGCGGCGGCGATCTTGATCAGCTCGCCCGCGATCTCGCGGATGCGGTTCTTGAGTTTTGCCTTGCGGGTCTGCCATCCGGAACCGCCGAGACGATCCAACTCGACCGTGGTCTGGTCGGAGCCGTAGCGCGACAGCAGCTCGATGTTCTCGACGGGCAGAAACAGCTTCGTTTCGGCCGCGTAATGCAATTCGAGACAGTCATGCGGTGCACCGGCGACGTCGAGCGTCTGCAGGCCGATGAAGCGGCCGATGCCGTGGTCGACGTGGACGACGATGTCCCCGGCGGTGAGGCTCGTCACCTCCGAGATGAAGTTATCGAGCTTGCGGCTCGCCTTGCGCGGCCGCACCAGGCGGTCGCCAAGGATGTCCTGCTCGCTGATGACAGCGATCTCGTCGGTCTCGAAACCGCTTTCGAGACCGAGCACGGCGAGCATCGTCTCGTTGCGCGGCGTTGCCTGCACCGTCCGCCAGCTGTTGACGCTGGTCACGGGGGTGAGTTTGTGGTCGCGCAGCATCGAAATCATGCGGTCGCGCGAGCCTTCGGTCCACAGCGCGATCACCACCTTCTTCCGGCTTGTCAGCAGCCCATGCACATGGGCGACGACGGCCTCGAACACGTTGACCTTGCTGTCGTTGCGCTCCGGCGCGAAATCGCGGCCCTTGCGCGCACCGGCATCGACAACACTGGTACCATCGGCCGGCACGGAGAACTGCGTCAACCGCGCCAGCGGGATGTCGCCGAGACGCTTGCCCCACTCCTCTTCGGTCAAATAGAGCCGGTCGGGCGGAAGCGGCTTGTAGATCGCCCCACCCGCCCGATGCTCCAGGGCATCGCGCCGGGCCTCGTAATAGTCCTGGATCTGCTTGAAGCGTTCACGCACGGCGTCCTCGGCCTGCGGCTCGATCGCAACCGTTGCGCCTTGCAGATAGTCGAACAGCGTGTCCATCCGGTCCTGGAACAGCGGCAGCCAGTGCTCCATGCCGGGATGGCGGCGGCCTTCGCTGACGGCCTCGTAGAGCGCATCGTCACGCTCGGGCGCGCCGAACTCGGCGACATAGCCCATGCGGAAGCGGCGGATGGTGTCGGTGACGAGCTGGAATTCCGAGACCGGCACGAGATTGAGCGCGCGCATGTCGAGCAGCGTGCGCTGGGTCTCGGCGTCGAAGGAGCGGATCGATTCCAGGCTGTCGCCGAAGAAGTCGAAACGCACGGGCTGCTCGAGGCCGGCCGGAAACAGATCAAGGATGCCGCCGCGCACGGCGTATTCGCCGGGCTCGCGCACGGTCGAGGAGCGGTTGTAGCCGTTGTGCTCGAGCCAGGCGACGATGGTGTCCATCGGCACCACATTGCCGGGGGCAACCGACAGCGCCTGCGCCGCAACCAGCTCGCGCGCGGGCACGCGCTGCACCACGGCGTTCACCGTGGTCAGCACGATCAGCGGCTTGTCGCTGCCGGTCAGCGCGGCCAGCCGTGCCAGCGTGGTCAATCGCTGGGCCAGAATGCCGCCATGAGGGGAGACGCGGTCATAGGGCTGGCAGTCCCAGGCCGGGAACGTCAGCACCGGCAGATCGGGCGCGAAGAATTGCAGCGCGCGCTCGAGCTGCTGCATGCGGGCGCCGTCGCGGCAGACCACGGCAAGGCTGACGGCCGGTTTCTTCGGCCGCGCCGCGATCGCGCGGGCGAGATCGGAGACGACGAGGCCTTCGGCGCCCTCGGCCACGTTGGCAAGCGTAACCGCGCGGCCGGGCGTGAGCAGCTCGGCCGGCGACTTCATCCCCTGCTTCATAGATCGCCGTCCGTAATCGGGAACGCCTTGATGCGGGCGAACAGCGCGCCGGTGACATCACCCGGCAGCACCTTGTCGCCGGTAATGGCGGCATAGAGATCGGGATCGTTGACCTCGAGCAGGATCTCGAGCTCGGTCAATTCAGGCTCGGACAGATTGCCGATCTCGGCATCCGCGAACCGGCCGAGGATCAAATCCATCTCGCGCGTGCCGCGGTGCCAGCAGCGGAACAAAAGCCGCTTGCGGCGGTCGTCCAGCCCGTTGCTCGATCGTGTCGTTCCCGTCATGTCTCAGATCCAGTCAAACGCCGAAAGCCCGGACGTGCCGGGCCGGGGTGATATAGCCATTGGAACTGCTTGTGTCAGCCCTCGATTTGGCATGGCGGGGCACCCGCGTCGGGAGCGCGAAAAAAGACGTGGATGCCCGGCATAAAGCCGGGCATGACGGGCCGAAACGATCCTAGATTCGCGTCCATGCGCCCGAGCCTCCTCAATCCGCTGTTTGCTCCCGTGACCAGCCTGCCCGGCGTCGGTCCGAAGCAGGACAAGCTGTTGCAATATCTGCTCAACCGGAGCGAGACGCCGCGGCTAGTCGACCTGCTGCTGCATCTGCCGAGCCAGGTCATCGACCGCCGGGCCCGGCCGAAGATCCGCGACGCCGCCCAGGGAACCATGGTGACGCTGGAGGTCACCGTCGACCGCCATCGCCCGCCCCCGCCGCGCAACGCCCGCGCGCCCTATCTCGTCTATGCCAGCGACGATACCGGCGACGTCGTGCTGACGTTCTTTCGCGCCAAGCCCGGCTACGTCGAGAAGCTGCTGCCGGTCGGCGAGAAGCGCTATGTCTCCGGCACGCTGCAAATGTATGACGGCATCCCGCAGATCGTGCACCCCGACCGCGTGCTCGACGAGGAGGCGATTTCAAAGCTCTCGGGCATCGATCCCGTCTATCCGCTGACGGAGGGACTGGCGCTCGGCTCGCTCCGCCGCGCGGTCTCGCAGGCACTCCTGAAGCTGCCGTCCCTGCCGGAATGGATCAGCCCGGAGGTGCTGCGCCGTTGCAAATTCCCGCCAATTGCGGAAGCACTCAATCGCGTGCATCAGCCGGTCGAGCTGACGGACATTTTGCCGGACCAGCCGTTCTGGTCGCGCCTCGCCTTCGACGAGCTCCTGGCCGGCCAACTGGCGCTTGCACTGATCCGGGCGCAATTGCGCCGCCCTGCCGGCGTCCGCAATGCCGGCGACGGTCACCTCCGCAACAAGATCATCGACGCCCTGCCCTACGCGCTGACCGTTTCACAGCGCGATGCCGCGGCCGCGATCGCCAACGATCTGACGCAACCGCTCCGCATGCTCCGCCTGCTCCAGGGCGATGTCGGTTCGGGAAAGACCGTCGTGGCCCTGCTCGCGGCCGCCGCCGTCACCGAGGTCGGCAAGCAGGCCGCGCTGATGGCGCCGACCGAAATCCTGGCGCGCCAGCACATCAAGACCATCGCGCCGCTGGCCGAGCGCGCTGGCGTGCGGGTTGCGATCCTCACCGGCCGCGAAAAGGGCAAGGAGCGGCGCGAATTGCTGGCGCAACTCGAAGCCGGCGAGATCGATCTCCTCGTCGGCACCCATGCGCTGATCCAGGACGACGTGATCTTCAGAGATCTCGCCCTTGCCATCGTCGACGAACAGCACCGCTTTGGCGTCCGCGAGCGGTTGGCGCTGACCTCGAAAGGCGAAGCCGTCGACGTGCTGGTCCTGAGCGCAACCCCGATCCCGCGCACATTGGTGCTGACCTATTTCGGCGACATGGACATCTCCGAGCTGCGCGAAAAACCCGCCGGCCGCCAGCCGATCGACACCCGCGCCGTCGCCATGAGCCGGCTTGGTGAGGTCATGGACGGCGTTGGCCGCGCCTTGCAATCGGGAAAGCTCGTCTACTGGATCTGCCCGCTGGTCGAGGAGTCCGAGGCCGAGGGCACCGAGCATCTCACCAATGCGACCAAACGTTTCGAGAGCCTGCAAAAGCGGTTCGGCGACCGCGTCGGCCTCGTCCATGGCCAGATGAAGGGCACCGAGAAGGACCGTGTCATGGGCCAGTTCGCAGCCCACGAGATCGGCCTTCTGGTCGCGACCACCGTCGTCGAGGTCGGCGTCGACGTCCCCGCCGCCACCATCATGGTGATCGAGAATGCCGAACGGTTTGGCCTTGCCCAGTTGCATCAGCTCCGCGGCCGCATCGGCCGCGGCTCGGAGGCCTCGACCTGCATCCTGCTCTACAGCGAGCCGCTGGGCGAGATGTCGAAGGCGCGGCTGAAGGTGATCCGCGAGACCACCGACGGCTTTCGTATCGCCGAGGAAGATCTGAAGCTGCGCGGCGAAGGCGACGTGCTGGGCGTGCGCCAGAGCGGCCTGCCCGGCTACCGCATCGCGCGCCCGGAAGTGCACGGCCAGCTCATTGCGCAAGCCCGCGACGAGGCGCTGCGCATCCTGAAGGACGATCCAAAGCTGAAAGGCGAGCGTGGCGAGGCGCTGCGCTGCCTGCTGTACCTCTACGAGCGCGACGAGGCGATCCCGCTGATCGGGGCGGGTTAGCCTGCGGCCCTCCGGCGCCCGACTTCATAGGCGGCGACATGCGCGCGGGCGAGATCCAGCAGCGGCGTGTCGATGCCGAGCGTGCGGGCACGATGGGCCATGTCGCCGAGGATGTGCTCCGCCTCGGTGACCGAGCCGCGCTCGATATCGCGCAGCATCGAGGCCTTGAGCGGCGAGTCCATCGTCGTGAACAGTTTTCGGTCGAACTCGATGAACGGCGCGCGCGGCTCGAAACCCGAAGCCGTCGCGATGGCGCAGCATTCCGCGAACAGGCGGAAGATCGACTGTTCGCCGTTCGGCACGGCGAGAATGTCCCCGATGCTCGCGCGCATCAGGCAGGTGATGCCGGCGAGCGTCGAGAGCTGGACGAACTTCTCCCACATGTCCTGCATGATCGCTTCGCTGGCGCGCACGTCGATGCCGGGGACCTGGAGCAGGGTCTCCAGCGCGAGCGCCCGCTCGCTCAACGCCCCCTTGGTCTCGCCGAACACGATCGTCTGATTGGCCATGAACTGAACGACACGGCCATCCGCATCTAACCCGGCGCTGACATTGGCCAATCCACCGAGAACGCGCGCGACGCCGAACCTCGCGGTCAGGACATCGATATGCTTCAGCCCGTTGAGGATCGGCAGGATCATCGTATCGGGGCCAACGGCAGGCGCAAACTGGTTCATGGCGTCGTCGAGCGAGTAGGATTTCACGCCGACCAGCACGACGTCGAAGGGCTCCTTCAGATCATGCGCCAGAAGGATTTTCGGTTGCACGGCGAAGTCGCCATGCGGGCTCACGACCTGCAATCCGGTCCGGCGCAGTTGCTCGGCCCGCTTCTCGCGCACCAGGAAGGTCACGTCACGCCCGGCCCGGACCATGCGAGCCCCGTAATAACCGCCAAGCGCGCCCGCACCGATCACCAACACTCTCATTCGAACTCCGATGGCAAAGGAACTGCTTCCGCAGGAGCAATAGCAGATGGGCCTCGCGACGTCTCCTCCCTGTCATTGCGGATGGAGACGATCACAGAACTCACCCTTTCGCCGCGGCCGACTTTATGAAAACCTTGCGATCATGCGCCGGATCATCGTCGTTGGCTCCCAGGGAAGCGGAAAGACGAATCTCTCCCGGAAGCTCGGGCAAAAGCTCGATCTGCCCGTGGTGCATCTCGACGTGCTCTATTGGCGGCCGGGCTGGACGCCATCCGATACGGCGGAATTTCGGGCACGTGTAACCGAGGCCATCGCGGGCGACGCATGGGTGGTCGACGGCAGCTTCTCGGGGCTCGCCTTCGATCTCACCATCGCGCGCGCCGATATTCTCGTCGTCATCGACAGTCCGCGCTGGCTGTGCCAATGGCGCATTCTCTGGCGCTCGGCCTTCGATGGCGACACGGCGCGCCCCGATCTGCCCGAGGGCTGTCCGGAACAGTTCGACTGGAAACTGATGAAGGAGGCATGGCGCTACGACATCGAGCGTGTGCCGGTCATCGAGGCCGAGCGCCTGCAATATGGTCCCGACGTCCCGGTCGTGCGGCTGAGGCGTGACCGGGACATCCAGGGTTTTCTGGACTCCGTTTCAGTGCACGGCGAGTGATGGCCTGGTCGTCAGGATTTCTTTCGCGCGATGCCAGCCGCGAACGCCTTCATCAGCTCGGCATCCACCGCCTCGCCTTTCACATCATTGGCGAGGTGCTCGAACCAGCGCGCAAAGCCCTCATAGATCTGGCTGGCCGGATGATCGGGCCCGAGGAAGCCGGAAATCTCGCGCATCTCCGCGACCCAGCGATACGCTTTTGGAAGCATGTCCGGCAGTGCGACTTCGAGGCGCGCCAGGACCGCGGGCTGGCTCAGTGCGAGCTCATCGCGCAGCGCATCCGCCGCGCCCGCTTTGGTGGCCGCGACCGCCATGGCCGAGCCGATGCCGGCGAGGCCCTTGACGATGCCGGCGTAGGACATTTTCAACGCAGACGCCGCGCCGACAGGGCCCTCGACGATGCGCACGTCGAGGCCGAAATCTTTCAGCACGGCGACGTCCTTGGCGTGCCCGCCGGACAGGTAGAAGGCCGGGCTCTTGGCCCCGGGCTGTGGCGGAAATCCGATGATGCCGCCATCCACGAACGGCGCCTGTGCCGAGCCGATGATCTTCTCGATCTGCTGCACGGTGTCGACATTGACGGCGTTACAATCGACGACCACGGGCTTCTTCTCGCGCCTCCCGATCAATCCGGCCAGCCGTTCCGCCAGCGCCACCGCCTCGCCCGGCGGCACGATCGAGAGGATGATGTCTGCATCCGCAATCGCCTCGTCCTCGGCGCCGATCATGCCGGCGTCCGCCGCGCGTTTCAGCGTCGCCTCGCTGCGCCCCTTCAACGACGTCAGCACGCGCGCGCCGTTGTCGCTGAGGCGGCGGGCCACGGCGCTGCCCATGGCACCGGGCGCGAGGATCGCAATGGTCTTTGCCGTCGTCTTGGACATCGTGCGCTCCAGGTCGAACACCGAGCGAGGCGCCCGGTTCGACCGGAACACTAGCAGAGGACGAAACCACTTGCGTGAATGCGGCCATCCGCAACGGGAATGGCGCTACTCCACCTTCGCAGGCTGCGCCTGGAGCGCCGACGCATTGGCGATGCGCGCGGCATTGGCCATGCCCGCGAGCGCCGCCGCCTTTTTCTGGTCGGGCGCCGCGCCCGGCTGCACCACGCCGGCCGACATGATCAGCGTCGCGGCATCCTCGGTGCTCATGTCGACCTCGACGATCTTGCTCTTGGGCACGTAGAAGAAGAAGCCGGTGGTCGGGTTCGGCGAGCACGGCAGGAACACCGACACATGCTCCTCCTGCCCCGGCAGGCTGCGCGCGACCTCTTCGTTCGGCGACTGCGAGATCAGCACGATCGACCACATGCCCGGCGAGGGAAATTCGACCAGGCCGACTTTCCTGAAGCTCGAGCCCTTGCCCGAGAACAGCGTCTCGAACACCTGCTTGAGGCCGCGATAGATCGCGCGCACCGCCGGTATCCGGCCGAGGAAGGTCTCGCCGACATCGACCAGCGTCCGGCCGATCAGATTGGCGGCGAGGAAGCCGACCAGCGTCAGCGTGAAGAATGCGACAACCAGTCCCCAGCCGGGAATGACGTACGGCAGATAGGTTTCCGGCCGATAGGCCTGCGGGATGAACGGCCGCACCACACCATCGACCCAGGTGACGAACCACCAGACCAGATAGAAGGTGATCGCCACCGGCCCCGTGACGACGAGGCCGGTCAGGAAATAGTTGCGGAAACGGCCCATCAGGCCGGTATGCGGTTCCGGGAGGGGATCAAGCGGCGCAGGCGCGTCGTCGCGGGTGGTCATTCGGGTTCCAGGTCGGTCGCTACACTCAAGCTAGGGTCTTCTAGCAGGTTTTGGAAGACCACGAAGCGAGCGACCCTTGTCCCTTCTGCCTATTCCACGGTCACCGATTTGGCGAGATTACGCGGCTGGTCGACGTCGGTGCCCATGATGACGGCCGTGTGGTAGGCCAGCAGCTGCACCGGGACGGCGTAGACCATCGGAGTGAACGCCGCCGCCATGTCGGGCATGACGATCGTGACGAGGGATTCCACGGTCGCCTCCTCCGCGCCCTTGGCGTCCGTCATCAGGATGATCCTGCCGCCGCGGGCGGCAACCTCCTGCATGTTGGACACTGTTTTCTCGAACACGCGGTCATAGGGCGCGATGACGACGACCGGCATGGTCTCGTCGATCAGCGCGATCGGGCCGTGCTTGAGCTCGCCGGCGGCATAGCCTTCGGCGTGGATGTAGGAGATCTCCTTCAGCTTCAGCGCGCCTTCCAGCGCCAGCGGGAAGCTGGTGCCGCGGCCGAGATAGAGCACGTCGCGCGATTTCGCGATCTCGCGCGCCAGCTTCTCGATCTGGAGCTCGCTGGTGAGTGCGTCCGACATCAGGCGCGGAATCTCGACGAGGCCGTGGACCAGCTTGGTCTCATCCTCGTCGGACAATTCCCCTCTGGCCTTGCCGGCCGCGATCGCAAGATTGGCCAGCACCATCAGCTGGCAGGTGAAGGCCTTGGTCGAGGCGACGCCGATCTCGGGGCCTGCCAGCGTTTGCAGCACGGTCTCGCTCTCGCGCGCGATCGTCGACGTCGGTACGTTGACGACGGCGATCGTGTGCACGCCCTCGGCCTTCGCATAGCGCAGCGCTGCCAGCGTGTCGGCGGTCTCGCCGGACTGCGAGATGAAGATGGCGAGATCGCCCTTGCGCAGGGGCGCCTCGCGGTAACGGAACTCGGAGGCGACGTCGACCTCGACCGGCACGCGCGCAAAGCGCTCGAACCAGTATTTTGCGACGAAGCCGGCATAGCTCGCGGTGCCGCAGGCGGTGATGTTGATGCGGCGGATATCGTTGAAATCGAACGGCAGCTTGACCGGCAGCGAGACGCGCTCGGTCGCCATGTCGACATAGCGCGCCAGCGTGTGGCCGACCACTTCCGGCTGCTCGTGGATCTCCTTGGCCATGAAGTGGCGGTAATTGGCCTTGTCGACCAGCGAGGTCGAGGCGGCGTGCTTGATCTTCTCGCGCTGGACGGCATTTCCGTCCTTGTCGAACACCGTGGCACTGTTATGGGTCAGCACGACCCAGTCGCCGTCCTCGAGATAGCTGATCGTGTCGGTGAACGGGCCGAGCGCGATGGCGTCGGAGCCGAGATACATCTCGCCGTCGCCATAGCCGATCGCGAGCGGCGGGCCGTTGCGCGCACCGATCATGAGGTCGTCGTCGCCGGCGAAGATGAAGCCGAGTGCGAAGGCGCCGCGCAGGCGCCCCAGCGCCAGCTTCACCGCCTCGACCGGCTTGTTACCGCGGGTGAGCAGGTCGTCGACGAGATGCAGCACGATCTCGGTGTCGGTCTCGGTGTGGAACACCGTGCCCTTCTTCTCGAGCTCCTCGCGCAGCTCGCGGAAATTCTCGATGATGCCGTTGTGAACCACGGCGACGCGTTCGGTCGCGTGCGGATGGGCGTTGTTGACGGTCGGCTTGCCGTGGGTGGCCCAGCGGGTGTGACCGATGCCGGTCGTGCCGTTGAGCGGCTCGGCTTCCAGCCGCTTCTCCAGGTTCTTCAGCTTGCCCTCGGCGCGGCGGCGCTCGATATGCCTGCCTTCGAGCGTGGCGACGCCCGCGGAGTCGTAGCCGCGATATTCAAGACGTTTGAGCGAATCCACCAATTGCTCTGCAACCGGCTCGCGCCCGAGAATGCCGACAATCCCGCACATGCGGATCAATATCCCCCAAATCGTCGAAAAATCGCC